>Ga0209382_10002298_pt1 | contig 28152 bp, 26 predicted proteins | sample SoiMetdeltSBSDD5_FD_187599 | JGI IMG/M metagenome (GOLD analysis project Ga0209382, IMG submission 187599) | Bulk soil microbial communities from a Populus tree surrounding site in Tennessee, USA - Soil MetaG P. deltoides SBSDD5 (SPAdes) (version 2) | ecosystem: Environmental > Terrestrial >... | reverse complement strand
CGTCGTCTCCTACGAATGGGGCGACGCGGTGCCCTCGCTGGTCGCGGTGCGCGGGGCGGATGGTGCGCTCAAACTGGGCCAGGACGTGCTGCAGGTCGTCGACGATCCCGGCTGGACGGTCGTGCGGTCGATCAAGCGGCTGCTCGCCGACGCGGGACCGCTCACCGAGGTCGAGGCGGGCGCGCGCTCGTTGCCCCTGCTCGACGTGCTCGTGGCCTACCTCGAGCACCTGCGCGACGACATCGTGAGCCGCTCGAACGCGGGAGTCTCGCGCAACGAGAAGCTGGAGGTCGCGGTCAGCGTGCCCGCCAACGCATCCAACGACCAGCGCTTCCTCACCCTGGAGGCGTTCCGCCGGGCCGGATTCGAGGTGCTCGCGCTCCTCAACGAGCCCTCCGCCGCGGGGTTCGAGTACGCGCACCGCTTCCGCAGCACCGTGACCAGCAAGCGCGAGTACGTGCTCGTCTACGACCTCGGCGGGGGCACCTTCGACTCCTCCCTCATCCACATGGCCGGGCGCGTGAACGAGGTCATCACCACCGCGGGCGTGGCCCGGCTGGGCGGAGACGACCTCGACGAGGCCATCCTCGAGACCGTCCTCGACAGCGTCGGGCAACCGGACATCGACGCCCACACCTGGCGGCGCCTGCTCGACGAGTGCCGGCGCCAGAAGGAAGGCGTCGGGGCCAACACGCGGCGCCTGGTGGTGGACCTCGAGCTGCTGGGCCGGGCCCCGCTGGTGCTGCCGATGGACGACGTGTACGCGGCCTGCGCCCCCCTGATCGCGAAGACGATCGAAGCCATGGACGAGGTCATGCGCGATCCCCGGCGCGACGAGGAGGAGGTGGACTGGAACGAGCTGGCCGGCATCTACGTCGTGGGCGGCGCCAGCAGCTTCCCCCTCGTCTATCGCCAGCTCCGCGAGCGCTTCGGCCAGCATCGCGTGCGCCGTTCGCCCCATCCCTTCGCCGCCACCGCCATCGGCCTCGCGAACTTCCTGGACGACGAGGCCGGCTACGAGCTCTCCGATTGCCTCACCCGCCACTTCGGCGTGTGGCGCGAAGCGGAGACCGGCCGCGGGATCAGCTTCGACCCCATCTTCGCCAAGGACAGCCGCCTGCCGCGCGCGGGGGAGGAGTCGCTGGTGGCCACGCGCCGCTACCGCCCGGCCCACAACCTCGGCCATTACCGTTTCGTGGAGTGCGGGCGCATCCGCGAAGGGCGGCCCGACGGCGACGTCACTCCCTGGGACGAGGTGCGGTTCGCCTTCGACCCGGGCCTGCGCGACGCGACCGATCTCGAGGACGTGACGGTGGTGCGCCGGGACGGCCAGGCGCCGGAGGTCGAGGAGCACTATCGCTGCACGTCCGCCGGCATCTTCGAGGTGACGCTCTCCGTCCTGGGCGACGACGGCTATTCGCGGACGTTCCGGATGGCGCGGGGCAACGAGCCCCCGCCCCCCACGCGCCGGCGGGCCGCCCGCGCGGCGCGCCCGGCCCCGCGCGCCCAAGACCGGTCCTGAGTCCCCGCCGCGGCCGCGGCTCCCGCCTCCGCCCGCGGTAGACTCTCGCCTCGACCGATGGCCTCCTACCGATACATCGTCCGCGGCCGCGTGCAGGGAGTCGGGTACCGGTATTTCGTCATGCGGGAGGCGGGCGCGCTCGGAGTGAGCGGTTTCGCGCGCAATCTTCCCGACGGCACCGTCGAGGTGATCGCGGAAGGGGCCGACGACGTGCTCGCGCAGTTCGAAGACCGGCTGCGGGAGGGACCGTCGTTCGCGACGGTGAGCGCGCTGGACCGGTCCGCCATCGCCGCGCGCGGGGACCACGGCTTCCACATCCGATAGAGGAGAGCATGAACGTCGAAGAGAGCGTGGCGTCGCTCAAGGCCGTGATCCGCGACGTGCCGGACTTCCCGAAGCCCGGCATCGTCTTCAAGGACATCACGACCCTGCTCAAGAACCCCAAGGCCTTCCAGCGCGCCCTCGACCTCTTCACGGTCCTGTGCGGCGACCACCTCGCGGACAAGGTCCTGGCCATCGAGAGCCGGGGCTTCATCGTGGGGGCGACGCTGGCCGACCGGCTGGGTCTGGGCTTCGTGCCCTTGCGCAAGCCGGGCAAGCTCCCGGGCAAGACCCTGCGCCACACCTATTCGCTCGAGTACGGCGAAGACTGTCTCGAGATCCACGACGACGCGCTGGCCCCGGGGGAACGCGTCCTCATCGTGGACGACGTGATCGCGACGGGTGGGACCGCGCGCGCCGCGGGCGAGCTGGTGGGGAAGCTGGGCGGCACCGTCGCCGCCTACGCGTTCCTGGTCGAGCTCAGCTTCCTGAACGGGCGGTCGCGTCTGGAGGGGGACGTCCTGAGCCTCATTCGCTACTGAGCGGGCCGGGCGCGGAACCGGCGCGGAAGGCTTATGATAGGCGCAGCCGGCTGGCGATCAGCCTCTCATGCGCCCGTAGCTCAGCAGGATAGAGCAGCGGTTTCCTAAACCGCAGGTCGCCCGTTCGAGTCGGGCCGGGCGCACCAGACGGAGGGCGCGACGGCTGAAACCGATGGGGGAGGCGTTTTCCGCAGCGGAGGCTTTCCTCTGCCGCCGAGGTGGGATCCACTCCCGCCGAGGCGCATTATTGATGATTGAAGCCGGAGCGAGGACGCCTTATCGATGAAAAGCAAAGACAGGCACAAGATCAAGGAAGACGAGTTCCGCTCCGGAATCGAGCATGCCGCGGGCTGGACGCGCTCGCACGCCGACGAGGTGCGAATCGTGGCGCTCGTGCTGGTCGCGGTGGCGGTGGTGGCAGGCGGGCTCATGTGGTGGCAGTCCCATCGCCGCGCCGCGGCCGAGCACGCCCTGGGCGAGGCCCTCGTGATCTACGAAGCTCCCGTCGCCGGCGAGCAGCCGGAGGGCGGGGCGCCGCCCGCGGGCACCGTCTACGCGACTCCGGCCGAGAAGTACCAGAAGGCCCAGGCGGCATTCGACGCGGTGGCCAAGCGCTACGGATCGTCCAACGTGGGCCAGCGGGCGCGCTACTACGCGGCCTTGAGCCGCCTGGAGCTGGGCGACGCGGCCACGGCGAACAAGGACCTCGAGGAGCTCGCGGGCCGCCGGGACGGCGAGGCGCTGGTTCCCGGCCTGGCCCGTCTCGCCCTCGCCGAGTCCCACCGGCAGCGCGGGGAGTTCGACAAGGCCATCGCCGCCTACCGCCAGATCGTGGACGACCCCAAAGCGACCGTTCCGCGCGATCATGCCTTGATGCGGCTCGCGTCCGTGCTGGAAGAGCAGAAGCGTACGAAGGAGGCGGGGGAGAGCTACCGGCGGCTCTCCCAGGAGTTCCCCGCCAGCGTCTATGCGTCTGAAGCGCGCAAGCGGGCCGAGTTCCTCGACCCCGGTCATCGGGGCTGACGCGGCCGGTAGAGAGCCAAGGCGAACTGAAATGAGAAAGCGTACAGCCTGGATTCTGGTCGCGGGCGTGGCCGCCGTCGCCATCGGCGCGGCGGCGGTGGGCGCGCTGGCCCTCATGCTGCGCGGCGCGGGAGGCGGCACCGACACGTCGTGGGCCTCGGGCAAGGACGGCTTCCTCTACCTGAACCTCAACGACGAGATCCCCGAGCAGAGCCCGGCCGAGCTGCCCAGCTTCCTGGAGCGGCGGCCCGCGCCCCTGCGCGTGCTGGTCGAGAGCCTGGACCGCGCGGCGACCGACTCGAAGGTCACCTCCGTCGTCCTGCGCGTCAGCTTCCTGCCCGACGTGGGCTGGGGGCGCGTCCAGGAATTGCGCGATGCGATCCTGCGCTTCCGCAAGTCGGGCAAGCCCGCCTACGCGCACCTCGAGTTCTGCGGGAACAAGGAGTACTACCTGGCCAGCGCCTGCACCCGGATCTACGCGGTGCCGACCGCCATCATGGACGTGACCGGGCTGCGCAGCGAGACGACGTTCTTCAAGAACACGCTCGACAAGCTCGGGGTCCAGGCCCAGTTCGAGGGCGTGGGGAAGTACAAGAACGCTCCCAATCAGTTCACGGAGACGGGATTCACCGCGCCCCACCGCGAGCAGATGGACGCCCTGCTCGACAGCCTCTACGGCAGCTACGTGGCCGGCCTACAGACCGGGCGCAACAAGACGGCGGAGCAGGTGCAGGCCATGATCGACAACGGGCCCTACGACGGCCAGCAGGCGCTGAAAGCCGGCCTCGTGGACGAGCTCGTCTACGACGACCAGCTCCGCGAGCGGCTGAAGGACGGGACGCCGCTCGCCCCCGGCAAGTACGCGCGGCAGAGCCGCGGGTTCGGCCTCGATCGCCGCCCGAAGGTCGCGCTCGTGTATGCCGTCGGCGACATCATCCCCGGCGAGAGCCAGAACAGCCCGCTGGGCGGGCAGTTCGCGGGCTCGGATACGGTGGCGGCGGCCCTCCGCCAGGCGCGCCGGGACTCGGACATCAAGGCCATCGTGCTGCGCGTGGACAGCCCGGGCGGTTCGGGCACGGCGTCCGACGTGATCTGGCGCGAGGTGGTGCTGGCCAAGAAGGTCAAGCCGGTCATCGTCTCGATGGGGGACCTCGGCGCCTCCGGCGGCTACTACATCGCCATGGCCGCGGACGCCATCGTGGCCCAGCCCACCACCATCACCGGCTCGATCGGCGTGTTCGGCGGGAAGTTCAGCCTGCACGGCCTCTACGACAAGCTCGGGATGTCCAAGGAGATCCTGACCCGCGGCCAGCACGCCGACCTCTTCTCGGCCTACCGCCCCTGGAACGACGAGGAGCGCGCGAAGTACCGCTCCTTGATGGTCGCGTTCTACCAGGACTTCGTGACGCGGGCGGCGGACGGGCGCAAGAAGTCCTTCGAGGACATCGACGCCGTCGCCCAGGGCCGGGTCTGGACGGGCAAGGAGGCGCTCGACCACGGGCTCGTCGACCGGCTGGGCGGCCTGGACGTCGCGCTGGGCCTGGCCAAGGAACGCGCGCGCATCGACAAGGACCAGGAGGTGAACCTGGTCGTCCTTCCCGAGCGCAAGGGCTTCCTCGAGACGATCCTGGAGCGGCAGGAAGACGGCATGGAGACGATGGCGGCGCTGCCGCTGGACGTCCGGCAGCTCCTGCGCTGGATGTCGTCGGTCACGCGCGGAGACGTCATCGCGCGCCTGCCGTTCGATCTGCGCGTGTTCTAGACGCCCCTAGCCGCTTCCATGCTGCTGGCGGAACCTCTGTTCCCAGGCCTGCTCGGCCCCGCGTAGCGTCGTTCCGTGGACCTGGCGGAAGGCCTCGTCCACGCTGCCCGTCTCGCCCATCGCCTTGAGCAGGTCGTTGATCCCGCCCAGGCCCCGGTTCGCGATCAGGTACTCGACGAACGACAGCGCGCCCAGGTAGAAGCCCATGACGCCGCCGATGCGGCCGTCGGCCAGGGCCGTGAGCTGCTTGCGCGTGAGCAGGGAGTCGACGCGCTTGCCTTCCATGTACTGGGCGAGGCCCTCCTGCAGCTCGCGCGGCGCGATGCCGCGCGTGCGGTCGGCCACGAACGCATGCGTGAGCTCGTGGATGAGGGTCTCGTCCATGTCCGGGGTCAGGCTGGTGGTGAGCCCGCCGATGGGCACGCGAATGCGTCCGTCCGTGCCGTCGTAGACGCCGCCCGACCAGGCGGGGGCGCCGCTCGCGTTGTAGTACCCCTCGCGCGTGAACAGGATGACCGTGATCGTGTTCACGGGCTCGTAGTCGAGGGCGGTGGTGAGGGTGGCGTAGTGGTGCTCGAGCGCGCGCAGGATCTCGCGGCCCACCGCCTCGTGCTCTTCGCCGTCGTAGCGCACGTTGAAGTGGGAGAGGCGGCGCTCGGCCATGCCGCGCTCGTCCGCCAGCCCCTTCTGGATCCGCTCCATCAGGACCCGGACGTTCGTGTCGTCGCGCACGTCGAGGGCGGAGCGGAGGGCCTCGATCGCCTCGCGGTTGCGGTCCTGGCGCATGAGCGCATAGCCCAGGCCCTGCCAGGCCTCGAAGCTGCGTGCGCTGAGGCCGAGGGCGGCGCGCGCCTCCGCTTCCGCGCCCGTCCAGTTGTTGTTCTCCAGGTAGACCTGCATGAGGGCCAGCACCGGCCGCGTCGACGAGGGCTGGATCTCCTTGGCGCGCTGGAGATAGGCAATGGTCTGCGCGAACTGCCTCTGACGCAGGTGCCGCTCCGCCGCGCCCATGAGCACGGCCTCGAGGAGCTCGCGCACGCCCCGTTCGTCCGGATGGCGCGCGAAGAGCGCTTCCGCGGCCTGGACGTCGGCGCCGGTCAGCGCGGACGGGTTGGCCAACCGCCGCACGAGGGTTTCGGCGCTCGTACGGTCCGCGTCGGCCACCTCTCGCGGATCGAGCTGCAGGTCGCGAATGGGCGGCGCGGAGGGGAGGTCGAGGCTGGGCGGCGGGACGTCGGCGGCGGCGTTCGACGTGGCCTCCCGCGGCGCCCCGACGGGCTCGGCGGCACCGGCGGACGCCGGCTTGCGGTGCGCGCGCTCCCACAGGCGCGAGCCGACCGCGCCCGCGAGCACGAGGAGCGCGGCCGAGAGGCCCATGGCGAGGCCGCTCATCCCGCTCCGCGGGGCGGGCTCCGATTCGGCGCGAGCGGCGGCGGCCGGGCGCTCGGCGGGAGTCGCGCGCGGCGTGCGCGCCTTCGCCACGATCACGCCGCAGCGTGGACAGGCGGCCTCCGTGACTGCCGCCTGGCCACAGCGGGGGCAGTCCATGGGAGGATTCATGGGTGCCAATGGTAACAGTCGGGACGGAGCGCCTTCCATGACGGCCCGCGCGGTGGAGGCGACAGCACCCACACGCATCGACCTGGCCGGGGGCACGCTCGACATCTGGCCCCTGTACCTCTTCCATCCGGGCGCGGTGACCGTCAACGCCGCCATCGACCGCCGCGCCTGGTGCCGCGTCGAGACGGGACTCGACGGCGTGCACATCGAGTCCAAGGACACGCGGCGCAAGGTGGACGGCCGCAACGTGTCGGAGGTGCTGGGCGGAGGCGAGCTGTCGCTGGTCGCGAACATCCTGCGCGCCCTCGACATCGAGACGGGCGTGAAGGTCATCACGCAGTCGCGCGTGCCCTCCGGGTCGGGGCTGGGCGGATCCTCGGCCCTGTCCGTGGCCGTGGCCGCGGCGCTGCGCGCGGCCTTCGATCGCAAGATCGATCCGGACGAGCTCTGGCCCGTGGTGCGCGATGCGGAGGCCCAGACGATCGGCGTGCCGACCGGCGTCCAGGACTACCTGGCGGCGATCCACGGGGGCGTGCTCGGCATCCACCTGGAGCCGGGCGAGCTGCGCGTGGAGAAGCTGGCCACCGACCCCGCGCGGGTCGAAGAGTGCTTGATGCTCGTGGACTCCGGCGTGAGCCACTTCTCCGGCCTCAACAACTGGGAGGTCTTCAAGGGCCAGATCGACGGCCAGGCGAACGTGCGCAAATGCCTGGGCGAGATCGTGGCCGCGGCCAAGGGCGCGCGCGAGGCCCTGGTCACGGGCCGGTACGACGACGTCGGCGGCTTCATGGCCGCCGAGATGGCGTCGCGGATCCGCCTCGCCCCGGGTGTCTCGTCGCCGGAGATCGACCGGATCAAGGAGGCGGCCGCCTCCGCGGGAGGAGCGGCCAAGGTGTGCGGCGCAGGAGGCGGAGGGATGGTCTCGGTCTGGGCCACTCCGGGCAAACGGGTCGCCGTCGAGGCCGCGCTGCAGGCCGCGGGGTTCAAGCCGGTGGCCTTCCGGCTCGACCTGCGCGGCCTCGAGATCGACCGCGGCGTCTAGCCGCGACTTGTGGCCCGCGTTGCAACCCCTTTATAATGAGGGTTTCCGTCAGTCGCGGAGGACTGCGTAATGATTCAGGCCACACAGCTCAAGCGTGGGATGTGCATCAAGCACGACAACGACCTGTACCGGGTCGTGGAAGCCCAGCACAAGACACCGGGGAACCTGCGCGGCCTCGTCCAGGCGAAGATCCGCAGCCTCAAGACGGGTGCGATCAGCGACCATCGCTTCCGTTCCGTGGACATGGTCGAGCGCGCCATCCTGGACGAGACGGAGATGGAGTTCCTCTACCAGGACGGCAACATGTACCACTTCATGAACAACGAGACCTTCGAGCAGATCGGCCTGAGCGACGAGGTCCTCGGTGATGCCGTCCCGTACCTGATCCCGAACATCAAGCTCAAGATCGAGATGTACGAGAACCGCCCCGTCGGCATCGAGCTGCCCCAGACCGTGGACATGACCGTGATGGAGACGGAGCCGTCGATCAAGGGCGGGTCGGTGTCCAACGTCGGCAAGCCCGCCAAGATGGAGACCGGGCTCATCGTGCAGGTGCCCGCCTTCATCTCCGAGGGGGAGCGCATCAAGATCGACACCAGCACCGGTTCCTACGTCGAGCGGGTGAAGTAAGCCGGTGATCGTCGCCGTCGGCAGCACGCGCGGGCCCAAGGTGGAGGCGGTGCGGCGCGTCCTGGCCCAGCTCGGGGACCGGGCGGGGGAGCTCTCGCGCGCCGAGATCGTCGCCGTGGACGTCACCGCCGGAGGCACGCCGCCCATGCCGCTGTCCCTCGACGAGCTCCTGGACGGGGCGCGCATGCGCGCGCAGCTGGCGGTGGAAGCGCTTCAGGCCCAGGGCCGGAGCGCGGACATGTCGATCGGGATGGAAGGCGGTATCGACCTCCGCCGTTCGGACCCCACCGGCCGCCGCGGCTTCCTGATGTCGTGGGCCTACGTCAGCGATGGGCGCCGCGGGTCGCATGGCTGCGGGGGCGCCATCGAGGTGCCCCGCTCGCTGCTGGACCGGGTGGTGACCGACGGGATCGAGCTGGCGGAGGCGGTGGACGCCTTCGCGCGCGAGCACGACGTGCGCAGCCGCCAGGGCGCGTGGGGCGTGCTCAGCGGCGGGCTCTTCGACCGCACACGCTCGTTCGAGATCGCGCTCATCAACGCCCTCGCCCCGTTCTACAACGAAGCTGCCTACGAATGAACCGGTTCTCGCGCCCCGGCTCGGGCTGGATCGAGGTGGTGACGGGCAGCATGTTCAGCGGCAAGAGCGAGGAGCTCATCCGCCGCGTGCGCCGCGCCCAGATCGCCCGCCAGCGCGTGCAGATCTTCAAGCCCAAGGTGGATGACCGCTACGCGACCGACCACATCGTGAGCCACAGCGAGATGAAGATGCCGTCGCAGGTGGTCAGCGGCTCGCAGGAGATCCTGCAGCGCATGGACGACCGCACCGAGGTCGTGGGCATCGACGAGGGGCAGTTCTTCGACGCCGGCCTCGTGGGGGTGGTGAACGCCCTGGCCGACCGCGGCGTGCGCGTCATCGTGGCCGGACTGGACCAGGACTACATGGGCCGGCCCTTCGAGCCCATGCCGCAGATCCTGGCCGTGGCCGAATACGTGGACAAGATCCTCGCCATCTGCATGCAATGCGGCGCGCCCGCCAATCGCACCCAGCGCCTCACCAGCGCGACCGATCGCGTGGTGGTGGGCGGGGCGGAGGAGTACGAAGCGCGCTGCCGGCGGTGCTTCCAGCCATCCACCCAGATGGTGGCCGCTGAGCAACGTGGCACCGGCCGTTCCGAAACGTAACGGGAAGGACACCCGCCGCTGGCCATCCCGGTGGACGCGGCCCCCTAACATGCTTGTTTCCAGCAGATGGGACGGCGAGCGGTGACGGGCACGGGCCGTGCAGCTTTCCCGCGGCATGAGCGCGGACTCGAGGGTCCCGATGGTGCGATGCCATCTCGGGGGCGGAGACGACGATCCCGCCCTCGCGCTCCGATACATCCCTGCCGCCGAGTTCGAGCTCTGGCGCCATTTCATGGAGACGCGGTACGCGCGGACGGTGACGGTGGAGGGCGTGTCCGTCTGGGTGCCGGAGACGCCCGGGGCCTGGAGCGCGGACCTCGATCCGGAGGCGCTGGAGCCGGTGCTGCGCGTGCGGTTCGAGAAGCCGGGACCGCACGGCCTGCTCGTTCCCGTCGAGCGCTTCCTGCCCGCCGAGACGTATCCGAAGGCGAAGGCCGCCCTGCTTGCTCACGCCGATCCGCGTTGCGCGGAGAACCTGGTGGCGACCCCCGGATACTTCGTGGCGGCGCCTTCGCGCGCGAACACGCTCGACTCCGACTTCGTTCTCGGCTGAGCCCGGCCGCGCGGCGCGGCCTGCGGCCACCGCGGCCTCCATGCCGCGGCTGATCCCGATCGACGGCGCGCAGGGCGAGGGCGGCGGCCAGGTGCTGCGCACCGCGCTCGCGCTCTCCGCGGTCAGCGGCCAGGGGTTCGAGATCACCAAGATCCGCGCGCGCCGGGCGCGGCCGGGGCTGCGGCCCCAGCACCTCGCCGCCGTGCGCGCGGCCTCGCTGATCTGCCAGGCCAAGGTGGGTGGCGCCTACGACGGCTCGCCGGATCTGCGCTTCGAGCCGGGCGCGATGACCTCCGGGCGCTTCCGCTTCGAGATCGCGACCGCGGGCGCGGCCACGCTCGTGCTGCAGACCATCGTGACCCCCCTCGCCACCACCGCCGAAGACAGTCAGGTGGAAGTGACGGGAGGGACGCACGTGCCCGCGAGCCCGTCCTACCATTACCTGGCCCGGCACTGGGCGGCGATGGTCGCGCGGCTCGGGCTCAGCGCGCGCTTCGAGCTCGCGCGCGCGGGCTTCTATCCCCCCGGGGGCGGCGAGATCCGGGGCGCGGTGTCGCCCTGGCTGCGTCCGGCGGGCTTGATTCTCGAGCGGCGGGGAGCGCTGGTGGAGATCATCGGGACCTCGGGAGCGGGCAAGGTCAAGGGCGACGTCGCGACGCGGCAGGCGGAGGCGGCGCGCGCGCGGCTGTGGGAGGCACGGCGGCTGGAGAGCCGGTGGGACGTCGTCGACCTTCCCACCGCCTCCCCCGGGTCCTTCCTGCTCCTGGAGGCGGTCTTCGAGGAGGGCCGCGCCGCCTTCGGACTGCTCGGCGAGCGCGGCCTCCGCGCCGAGATCCTCGGCGATCGCGCCGCGCGCACGCTGCTCGCGTTCCTCGACACCGACGCGGCCGTCGATCCGCACCTCGCCGATCAGCTCGCGGTGCCTCTCGCGATCGGCCGGGGCGGCGGGCGCGTCAGCACGAACGTGGTGACCGCGCACCTCGAGACGGTGGCGGCGGTGGTCAGCCAGTTCGGCATCGGGGCGCGCACCTGGGGCCGGCGCGGGGGCCCGGGAGGGCTGGAGGTGGACCCGTGTTGACCCTCCCGAAGTCGGCGGCTAGCATTGCCTTCCGGGTCGTGCTGGGAGTCCTGGCCCTGGGCGCCGCCGCATGCACCGCAGCGAGGACGGCGCCTCCTGCCGCCCCTCTCAAGCCGCTGCGGGCGGCGACCCTCGACGAGGTCCTGGCCGCGTATGACTCGTACTGCGAGAGTGGGACGACCCTGAGCGCTTCCGGCAACCTCGACGTGCGCGACCGGCGGACGGGGAAGGGTCGTACGCTCGGCGTGCGCGTGATCGCCACCCGCGGGGGCCGGCTCTACCTGAAGGGCTCGGTGTCCGTGATCACGGCGGTCGAGGTCGTCTCCAACGGCGAGCGATTCTGGTTCCAGGTGCCGTCCCGGAAGACGGTCTGGACGGGGGCGGCGGCGGGGGAGGCCCGCGAGGCGGGCACCGAGGACGCGCCCTACCAGGCCCTCCGTCCTTCGGACGTCACCTCCGCCCTCCTGCCGGAGCCGCTGGCTCCGCGCGCGGGCGAGACCGTCCTCCTGGACGCGGACCGCGAGTCCTTCACGCTCACCCTGGCCGCGCCGACAGAGGGACGCGGGGTGGCCCGCCGCCGCGTCTCCGTCGATCGCGAGTCGCTGCAGCCGATCCGCCTGCGCCGCTACGACGAGCGCGGGGACATCGAGACCGACGTCACCCTGTCCGCCTGGACGGAGGGCCAGCCGCACGCGGTCGAGATCCGGCGCCCCGCGCAGGGCTACGAGGCGGCGTTCCGCCTGGACAAGGTCGAGCGGAACGTGCCCGCCCCCGAGCGCGCCTTCGCCCCCCGCACGCCCGAGGGCTACACCGTGGTCGAGGTGCGATGAACCCGCCCATCCTGGAGACGGTCGACCTGCGCATGGTCTACCACGTGGGGCACGTGGAGGTGCAGGCCCTCCGCGGCGTGGACATCCAGGTCCAGAAGGGGGAGTTCGTCGCCATCATCGGTCCTTCCGGCTGCGGCAAGTCCACGCTGCTGCACCTGCTGGGCGGCCTGGCCCGGCCGACGTCGGGGCGGATCGTGGTGGACGGCGTCGAGGTCTCGGCGGCGGGGGACTTCGAGCGCACGGCCGTGCGGCGGCAGAAGATCGGGTTCGTCTTCCAGCGCTTCAACCTCTTCCCGACCCTGACCGTGCGCGGCAACCTCGAGATCGCGCGCCAGATCCAGGGCAACGGCGTGCCTTCCCGGGACGAGCTGACGCGCCTGCTCGAGATGGTGGGGCTGCCGCACAAGATGGAGATGAAGCCGCTCGACCTCTCCGCGGGCGAGCAGCAGCGCATCGCCATCGCGCGCGCCCTGGTCAACCATCCCGCGATCGTGCTGGCCGACGAGCCCACGGGCAACCTCGACTCCGTCAACAGCACGATGATCCTCGAGCTGTTCCAGGACCTGAACCAGCGCCTCAGCCAGACGATCATGATGATCACGCACAACCCGGAAGCGGCGGCGGTCGCGCACCGCACGATCGAGATGAAGGACGGGCGCGTGCTGAGCCACGGGATGCTGCCCCAGCTGGTGACGGGAGCGGGGACATGAAGCTCCTGCCCGCCTCGCGGCTGCTGCTCTGGGATTACGCCCGCGGGTCTTTGCCGTACGATGTCCTCTGCGTGGCCCTCCTCCTGTTCCTCTTCCTCGTCCCCCGGGTGTGGCTGGGCGATCCCATGGTGACCGGGCCGTGATGGCCGCCGCGCTGTCCTTGCTGCTGGCGGGCGCGGGGACGGCGGAGGGAGACCCCACCGCGGTCCTCAAGGCCCTGGAGACGGCGGGCCGCGGCCTCAAGACCATGCAGGCCGCCTTCGTGGAGACGAAGGTCCTCACCCTCCTAAACGAAAAGCAGGAGACGCGCGGCCGGGTGACGCTGCAGATCCCCGGGCGCATGCGGTGGGACTACGCGGTACCGCAACCCGGCGTGATGATGATCAAGGACGGCGCCTTCGCGCGTTACGTGCCCCAGACCAAGCAGGTCTTCCGCGGGCCGGCCAAGGGCGAGGCGGACCTCCTCGTCGGCTTCGGCCCGGGGGCGGCCGACCTCGGCAAGAAGTACGAGGTCACGCTGCTTCCGGAGGAGAAGGTGGGCACCGCGCCCGCGTACGTCCTCGACCTCAAGCCGCGCACGGGCGGCGGCCTCTTCTCCGCCATCCGCCTGTGGGTGGACAAGGCGCGCGTCCTGCCCGTGCAGACCCGCCTCACCGAGCCGACCGGCGACTACTCCACCATCCGCTTCGAGAACGTGGTGGTCAACGCGGCGCTGCCTTCGACGGCCTTCGAGCTCAAGCTGCCGAAGGACGTGGTCGAGGTGAAGTGAGCCACAAGGCCCTGCGCCTGGCCGGCGCCTTCCTCAAGCGGCGGCCCATCTGGTGCTCGTGGCAGGTCACGCGACGCTGCGCGTCGTACTGCATGTTCTGCGAGCACCGGCTGGAAGGAGCGGACGAGGAGATCGACCTCGCGGGGTGCGCGCGCGTGGCGGAGGCGCTCTCCGCGAGCGGCGCGCTGGTGGTCAGCCTCACCGGCGGCGAGCCGTTCCTGCGCGCCGACCTGGCCGAGATCGTGCGCATCGTGGCCGTGCATCACTATCCGCTCCTCACCACGCACGGCTGGCTCGTCACGCGCGAGAAGGCGCGGGCGGTCTGGGCGGCCGGGCTCGAGGGCGCGACGGTGCGCCTCCATCATGCCCACCCGGATCGCCACGACGCCGCGGCCGGCCTGCCGCGCGCGCACGCGCGGGCAATGGAGGCGGTCGCCGCCTTCGCGGCCGAGCGCCCGCGCGGCACCCAGCGCGTGAACGTGAAGGTGCGCGTGTGGTCGGCGGACGACTTCGACGGGCTGGAAGCGCTGCTCCGCGCCACCGCCGCGCTGGAAGCGTCGGTGACGGTGGAGCCCGGGTTTCCTCTCGGAAGCCGGGAGGGCGGGCTCTCCGCGCGCCTGCTGGCCCTCAAGCGCGCCCACCGCAACCTCCGGAGCAGCGCCCGCTACCTCGCGCGCTTCGACGAGGCGCTCGTCTCCGGGATCGGCGGCTGTCAGGCGGGCCGCGCCTTCGTGAACGTGGACCATCGCGGGCGCATCTCCAAGTGCGTGGAGTTCCAGGGGGAAGAGGACCGGGTGGGGGACCTCACGCGCGAGAGCTGGGGGGAGGTCGCGCCCCGCCTGCGCGGCGTGAGCGACGGCAACGCCTGCCGGTCGTGCTGGTATGCGTCGCGGGGCGAAGTCGAAGGGCTTTATTCCGCGCGTGGGCTCGTGGCCGCCCTCCCCGCCCTGGTGCGATCGTGAGCGGCCGGCGGCGGCCGGGTCGCGTCGCCCGGGCCGGGGTCCTCGTGGCGTCGCTCGTGGTGGCGCCCCTGGGCGCGGCGGCCCAGGAGCGGCCGCCCGATCCCACCGACCTCATCAACGCCGTGCTCGGCGGCCTCCTCGGCTTCAAGGAAGTCACGGGCCCGGAGCTGCAGGAAGAGGTCGTGGAGGCGGGTGGAGTGACGTTCCGCTCTCCAGTGCCGCTCGACTACCTCAGCCCGGCCGAGCTCACCAAATACCTGAAGGAGGTCCTCGACGACGAGTACCCCCAGGCCCGCGCGTTGGCCGACCAGCGCACCCTCATCGCGTTCGACCTGCTGCCCGCGGGGACGGACCTGCGCGCGGTGCGCGCGCGTGTCCTGGAAGAGAACATCGCGGGGTTCTACGACGAGCGGCCGGGCAAGAAGCGCCTCTACGCGGTGAGCGAGGATCGCACGCTCACTCCCGCCAATCAGCTCGTCCTCTCCCACGAGCTGCGCCACGCCCTCCAGGACCAGTACGCGGACGTGCATCGCGTCCTCCCGGACGAGGTCGGGGATTTCGACGACCGGCGGCTGGCCTTCGTGAGCCTGCTCGAGGGGGACGCCACCCTCGTCATGGAGCGCTTCCTGATGAAGCGCCTGTCCGGCAGCGCGCTGGGCGGCGGGAGCGACATGTCGCAGCTGAGCTGGCCGACTCCGCCCGTGCCGGGCGTGCCCGCGGTCGTCCGCGACCAGCTCGTCCTTCCGTATATCGTGGGCCGCGACTTCGCGCGCGCCCTCCAGGAGAAGGGAGGCTGGGATGCCCTCAAGGCGGCCTGGAGCCGGCCCCCCGCCTCCATGGAGCAGGTCCTCCATCCGGAGAAGTTCTTCGCCCACGAGCCGCCGCGCGCGGTGAGCATCCGCTATGCGCCACCGCGGGGGCAGCTCCTGGGCGAAGGCGTGCTGGGCGAGCTGTTCACGCGCACGTTCCTGGCCGGGGGGTCCGGCGAGGACGCCCCCGCCGCACCCGCGGGAGCGCCGGCGCCGCCGACGGACGACGAGGTGGAGCGCGCGGCCGCGGGATGGGGGGGCGACGCCTATCGGGCCTGGGACGTCGGCGGGAAGACGCTCCTCGTGTGGCGCACGGAGTGGGACCGCGCGGAGGACGCGCGCGAGTTCGAGCAGACGGTGCTGCGCCGCCTGGAGCGGACGCACGGAGCCCGCAAGCGCCTGGAGGGGGCGGCCCTCTTCGCGCGCGCGGGCTGGCTCATGGCCGTGGCCGGCGGCGGAGACGCGGTGACGATCGTCTCCTCGGACGATCCCGCGCTCGTGCCCGTGGCCCTCAAGTCGGCGGGCGGGGGCTCGTGAACGCGCACGATGCGGCCTGGCGGGCGCTCGCCGCCTTCGTGCTGGCGGTGTGCGGAGGCGCGCTTTGGCTGGGCGGCGCCGGCTCGCTGCAGGCCGCGCAGCGGATCGAGGCGGTGTCCCGGGGCCGCGGGGCGCCCGCGCGATTCGTATGCCCGCTCCGGCAGCAGACGGGGCAGCCGTGCCTGGGCTGCGGAGGGACGGAGGCCTTCGGGCAGGCCTCGCGGGGACGCTGGACGGCGGCGGCGGCGGCGAACCCCCTGGGCGCCTTCGCGGGACTGGCCGCCTGGGGTCTCGCCGCGGCCGGCCTGCTCACCCTGACCGGCGCGGGAGCGGGATGGCTCCGCCGGACGGGCGTAGTGATCCTCGTGCTCTTGCCGGCCGCGTTCGTGGTGAACGCCGTCGTGTGGTGGATGTCGCTGCCTCCGGGCGCGCTGCGCTGAGGCGCCGGGGTGGCTCGATCGTGATCGCGGGAACGCGTTTCGAAGAGGGGGGCAACGGATGACGGATCGTGACCTGCAGCAAAGGCGCTACATCGCCGCCGGCATCGACATCGCGGTGGCCATCGCCATCGGCATCGTCTTCGCCATCGTGGGCTCCGTGCTGGGGTTCGCGTTCTCCAGCTCGACCTCCACCTCCATGGTCGGGGTCTACCTGCCGCGGGTGATCAGCTTCCTGGGATCGCTGGTCAGCCTCGCCTACATCCTCGGCCGCGACCTCCTCGCCGGCGACCGCAGCATCGGCAAGAAGGTCCAGAACATCCGCGTCGTGACCGTGGGCGGGTCGCCCATCGGCCCCGTGGAATCGGCCAAGCGCAACGGCATCTTCGCCATCGGGGCCGCCCTGGGCGTCATCTCGTCGACGCTCGGGCTCATCCCCTGCCTGGGCGCGGCCGTGAACTGCTTTCTCCTCCCCGTGTGGATCCTGGGCATGCTGATCGCCCTGGCCGCCGCCATCTACGAGCTGATCCAGATCACGCAGCGCGCGGACGGCGCGCGTTACGGCGACCAGCTCGCGGGGACGCGCGTCGTCCGCTAGGGGCTCTCGCATGGACGACCCGCCGGCCGGCGGCCGCGCGCCCGGACTGCGCGTGCGCGAGAGCGGGCCGGAGGACCGTGACTTCGTCCTCGGGCTGGTCCCGGAGCTCCTGGCCTTCGGACCTCCTTCCTGGCGAGACGCGCGCGCGATGGCGCGGGTCGACGCGGAGGTGATCGGCGCGGCCCTCGACGGCCGCGCTGCGGGCCGAGGTGTGCTCGTGGCCGAAGACCGCGAGGGACGCCGGCTCGGCTTCATCCACGTGAGCGAAGAGGACGACTACTATGGTGGCGCCTGCGGCCACGTCGGCGACATCGTGGTGGCCCCGGAGGCCAGAGGCCAGGGAGTGGGGACGGCGCTTTTGGCCGCGGCGGAGGACTGGGCGCGGGCGCGCGGCCATCGCCTCATCACCCTGAACGTCTTCCTCGACAACGCGGGCGCCCGAAGGGTCTACGAGCGGGCGGGCTACCGCCCGGAGACGATCCGCCACGTCAAGCCGCTGGTCTAGAGCGCGGGGGCGATCGCGCGCTCGTAGGCGTACGCGAGCGGGTTCACGCCGTGCCCTGCTCGACGAGCACGCGGCCGGTGCCTTCGAGCCGGATGACGGGTCCGGGACGCGCGCCGCTGGACGTCGACATCACCGCGTAGATCTGCTGGTCGTCGATGACGTGCGGGGTGAGGCCGCCGCTCCAGGTGATCACCGAGGAGGCGGGCACGGAGACGGGCAGGTCGGGAGTCACGGGAAGGGCGAGCGGCTTGCTCGCCACCGAGAGCGCGACCATGCCGCGCCCCTCGAGCGCGATCACTTCCAGCCCCGAGGTCTCCGCTCCCACCGGGACGTACCGCGGGGTGAGGCTCTCTTCGCAGGCGAGGAGGTGAGCGGGCTCGATGAAGATCGTCTCGTCCTGGACCTGCATGAAGGTCACTTCGCGATCCTTGTCGGTCAGGATCACCTTGCCCGTCCCGGTGATGATGACGAGGGCGGGCTGTCCGCCCGGCCGCCGGTCCTTCACCCAGAAGGTGAGGTTCCCGCCGTAGGAGTAGATCGTGCCCTGCTTGATGAACACCTTGCCCGAGAACTCGATCTCCATGAGGTTGTTCTCGAGGAAGCGGAAGGTCTCGGGACGGCGCGGGGGAAGCGTCTGCTCGCTGGGAGGAGCCGGGAAGGCGCGGGTGAATTCGTCCGCGGCGGCGGCGGCCTCCGCCGCGGCCGCGGCGGCGGTGCTGGCGGAGGTCATCCCCGGCGGAAGGCGGAAGCGCGCGGTATCCGTGTCCAGATTGCGCTTGGGCGCTCTGGGCGAGAGCAGGGTATCGCTCACCGGCCGCAGCGTCTTGTTCGGGGGAAGCGTGTTCTCCATCTCCTCCAGGCCACGCGCCACGTCCTTGGCCAGGAACTCCGCGGTGTCGTCGGCCTTGGGCTTGGCGGGGTGGGCCAGGATCGGCTTGGTGTCGCCCGACCCGGGCGGCTTGGTCGCCGCGGCCGCCGGCCGTCCGGCCGCGATCTTGTCCTCGACCCGGCGCACCATCAGGTTCGCGCCGGCCTGGCGGTACTGATAGATCGCGTCCTGGAAGCGATGCAGCCGCTCGTAGATGGACCCGAGGTAGAAGTTGATCTTGGGGTTGTCGCGGTTGAGCTCGAGGGCCTTGAGGAACGCCGTCTCCGCCTCCTCGAGGCGCGCGAGCTTGAAGCAGATGAGGCCCAGGTTGTAGAAGAGCGTGTGGGCCTCGGGGCTCTCCGCGGCCAGCTTGCGGTAGACCTCCTCCGCCTTCTCGTACTTGTCCTGCTTGAAGTAGACGAGGCCCAGGAGGTTCAGGACCTTCTGGTCGCGCGGCCGCAGCAGGTACGCCTCTTCGAGCTCCCGCTCCGCTTCCTCGAAGCGCTTCTCGTCGTAGAAGGCCTTGCCCTTGTTGAAGTGCTTGAGGAAGAGACCCTGGTCGAAAGGCGCCCTCGGAGAGGGATCGCGCATATGGCGCGGTAGTCTAACGCATTGTGCGAAAGGCGCTAAGGCCCGCTAGTCGAGCGCGCGGATCGTCGAGTAGACGATCCCTTCCGCGGGTGGCTCCTGGGCCACGTGCATGACCCCGGAGGCGTCCTTCCAGCGGTAGTAGGTCTTCGGCCGCGCCGGCGTCAGCTTGCCCGGCCGCCGGGCCGCGGTGGCGGTGGCGGCGACCGCGGGCGCCTTCACGCCGAACGGGTTGTCGCCGGGGGCGTACGACATCATCTGGCTCGAGGCCGCGGTCACCAGGGGCGCGCCCAGCCCCGAGAGCAGGGACTGGATCTTGGCCACGTAGTTGCGCGTCTCCTTGAACGGCGGGATGCCGCCGTAGCGCTGCACGTTCGAGGCGCCCCCGTTGTAGGCGGCGGTGGCGAGGGCGACGTCGCCCGAGAACATGTCGAGCAGGATGCGCAGGTAGCGCACCCCCGCGAAGATGTTCTGGCGCGGATCGAAGGCGTTGCTCACCCCGAGCTGGCGGGCGGTGTCGGGCATGAGCTGCATGAGGCCCTGCGCGCCCTTGGAGGAGCGGGCCAGCGAATCGAAGTCGGACTCGACCTGGATGACCGCGCGAACGAGCTCCGTGCTCACGCGGTGGGTGGCGGCGGCGGCGGCGATGTGGTGGTCGTATTCGCCGTTGTAGTTGGGACGCAGGCGCCAGGCCGCGGAATGGATGAGCGTGCCTTTGCCGGGGTAGGTGAGCTGGTAGCCGCGCTCCGCGGGAACGTTGGTGGCCTCGATCACGCCGTGCTCGTTCTTGCGCGTATAGATCTGCGCATCCGCGTCGGGCACGGAGGTGAAGGCGACGGCCACGGCCATGGCGCCCGCCGCGGCGAAGCCGGCATGGCTGCGACGATCGCCGCGCCGGCGGCCCGGACCGGCGCGCGCTCCGGTGCGCCGATCGAATCCGCTTCTCCGGTCGCCCTGCCGTCTCTCGCTCGGCTGATCCATGTTCATGGTCGCCCCTATGCCGTGAGCATCTGCCGGATGACCTCCACCGCCTTCCGGCGGAGGTCGTCCACGTCCCCTGCGGCCACTCCGCCTCCCTGGGCGAAGTCGGGCCGACCGCCTCCGCGCAGGCCCAGGCGCTTGAGGATCTCCGGGGCCTTGACGCGGTCTTGCAGCGACGGCGAGACGGCGCTGATGACGTTCACGCCCTCGTCCGACGACGACGCTGACACCAGGGTAAACGAACGGTTGCGGTTACGGTTCCGATACTCGTCCACGACCGCCGCGTGCGCCTTGCGGTCGAGTCCCTCGAAGCGGGGAGTCCAGACCTGGACGTCACCCACCTCCTGGACGTCCCCCGATGCAGGTCCCGTGCCGCCCGTAGCCAGCTTCATCTTGAGCTGATCCCGCTCACGTTCCAGGGCGCGGATCTTCTCCCGCATCTTGGCATATTCGTCCACCAGGCCCTTTCGCTCCGTCTTCGCTGCCTCCTCGAGCTCCTCGAGGATGCCCTGGTCCTCGCGCGCCCGGGTGATGGCGGCCTCGCCGGTGAGGGCTTCCACGCGCCGCGTGCCCGCCGAGATGCCCTGCTCCGCCGTCACCAGGAAGAGCCCGATGTCGCCGGTCTGGCGCACGTGCGTGCCCCCGCAGAACTCCTTGGAAAACCCGGGGATCTCCACCACGCGCACGCGCTCGCCGTACTTGTCGCCGAAGAAGGCCAGCGCGCCGTAGGACAGCGCCTCCTCCCGGCCCATGGTCCTGGTCTGCACCGGCGCATTGCGCAGGATCTGCTCGTTCACGCGGTTCTGGATATGCGTGAGCTCACGGGGCCCGACGCCCTGGTAATGGCTGAAGTCGAAGCGCAGGCGGTCCGGCGCCACCAGGCTGCCCGCCTGCTTGACGTGCGTGCCCAGAGTCTCGCGCAGGGCCGCGTGGAGCAGATGGGTGCCGGTGTGGTTGCGCATGGCGCCCGTGCGCAGGCCCTCGTCGACCTGGACGCGAACGGTCATCCCGCTCTCGAAGCCGCCCGCGGTGACCTTGACGTCGTGCACGTAGAGGCCGGGGACGGGCTGGTGCGTGTCCACCACGTCCGCCGCCGAGCCCTGGGCGGCGATGATCCCGTGGTCGCCGACCTGTCCCCCGGACTGCGCGTAGAAGGGCGTCTGGTCCAGGACGATCTGTCCCTCCTGGCCCTCGTCGAGATGCGCGGCCAGCTGTCCGTCCTTCAGGACGGCCAGGATGCGCGCCTCTTCGTGCAGGAGCGAGTCGTACCCCACGAACTGCGTGGGGCCCTTCTCGAGGAGGCCCATGTACAGCGGGTCGCCCGTGACCGCGCCCATCTTCGAGGACTGCCGGGCCCGCTCACGCTGGCCTTCGAGCTCCTTCTCGAAGCCTTCGCGGTCGACCGTGAGCTCGTAGTCCTGCGCGAGCTCCTCCAGGAAATCGATGGGGAGCCCGTAGGTGTCGTAGAGGCGGAACGCGTCGGGCCCGGGAATGACGGCACCTTTGCCCGCACGGCGCAGCTTCTCCACCGTCTTGCCGAACTCGACCATCGCCTGCTTGAGCGTGGACCCGAAGCGCTCCTCCTCGGAGCGCACCACGCGCGCGACGGACGCGAGCTGCGTGCGCAGCTCCGGATAGGCGCCCGCCATCCGGTCCACGACCGCGGAGACGAGCTCATGGAGGAACGGCTCCTCGATGCCGAGCTTCTTGCCGTGGCGCATCGCCCGCCGCATGATCTTGCGCAGCACGTAGCCGCGGCCCTCGTTGCCGGGCATCACGCCATCGCCGACGAGGAAGGTCATGGCGCGCAGGTGATCGGCCACGACGCGCAGGGAGACGTCGCCCTCCGCGCTCTTTCCGTAGGACGTGCCCGCGCGCCGCGCCACCGCCTGGATGATGGGCTGGAAGAGGTCGGTGTCGTAGTTGGAGCGCTTGCCCTGGACGACGGACGTGATCCGCTCCAGCCCCATGCCCGTGTCGACGCAGGCCGCGGGCAGGGGACTGAGCTTGCCCGACGCGTCCCGGTCGTACTGCATGAACACGAGGTTCCAGACCTCGAGCCAGCGGTCGCACTCGCACTCGACGCCGAGGCATTCCCGGCCCGCCTCCAGCTCCGCGCAGGGCAGGTCGTCGCCCTGGAAGAAGTGGATCTCCGAACAGGGACCGCAGGGCCCGGTCTCGCCCATGGCCCAGAAGTTCTCTTTCGCGCCCAGCTCGAGGATTCGGTCCGCGCTCACGTGCGCGAGCCAGAAGCCGTGCGCCTCCGCGTCGCGGGGCACGCCGCCCTCGCCCTTGAAGATCGTGACCTTCAAGCGGTCCTGGGCCAGGCCGAGATCCCGCGTGAGCAGCTCCCAGGCGAAGGCGATCGCTTCCTTCTTGAAGTAGTCGCCGAAGGAGAAGTTGCCCAGCATCTCGAAGAACGTGTGGTGACGCGCGGTGTGGCCCACGTTCTCGAGATCGTTGTGCTTGCCGCCCGCGCGCACGCACTTCTGGGACGTGGTCGCGCGCCGGTAGTCGCGCTTCTCCTTGCCCAGGAACACGTCCTTGAACTGGTTCATCCCGGCGTTGGCGAACAGCAGGGTGGGGTCGTTCTGGGGGACGAGCGGCGAGCTGGCCACGACGCGATGGCCGCGCTGCTCGAAATACCGCAGGAAGGCGGACCGGATCTGGTCGCCGGTCATCGCTTTCTGCTTCTCCCCGGGCACGGTCTGGACGTCGCTCACAATCCCCTATTTTCGCCTGGATCGGCGGACCCTACAAACGGCAGCGAAAGCTCGCCAAAGCGGCGATAGACTTGGCGCCTTTCCCGATGTGGCCACAGGTCTACGATCCGGTCGGCAGCGCGGCGGTGTCCACGCTTCTGGCCGCCGTCCCCGTCGTGGTGCTGCTCGGTTGTCTCGGCATCTTCCGGATGAGGGCGCACGTGGCCGCGCTGCTCGGCCTCCTCTCCGCGCTCGTGGTCGCGGTCGCCCTGTTCGGCATGCCCGTGCGCCTCGCCCTCGGCACCGCGGCCTACGGCGCCGCCTACGGCCTCTTCCCGATCGGCTGGATCATCCTAAACGTCCTCTTCCTCTACCAGCTCACGCAGCAGCGCGGGCTCTTCACCGTGCTGCGTGAGAGCATCACCTCCGTCACGCGCGACCGCCGGCTGCAGCTGCTGCTCGTGGCCTTCTGCTTCGGCGCGTTCTTCGAAGGCGCCTCCGGTTTCGGCACGCCGGTGGCCGTAACCGGGGCCATCCTGATCGGTCTCGGCTTCTCGCCGCTGCTCGCGTCCGGCCTCTCCCTGATCGCCAACACGGCGCCCGTGGCCTTCGGCGCGCTCGGCACGCCGATCATCGCGCTCCAGAGCGTCACCGGGCTCGACCTGCTCGACCTCAGCGCCATGGCCGGCCGCCAGCTCCCGCTCTTCTCCGTGATCGTTCCCTTCTGGCTCGTCTGGGCCTTCGCGGGCGCGCGCGGCACCCTCGGCGTCTGGCCGGCCGTGCTGGTGGCCGGCGTCTCGTTCGCGGTGCCCCAGTTCCTCATCTCGAACCTGCACGGTCCCTGGCTCGTGGACGTCGTCTCCTCGGTCATCTCCATGGGCGCGGTCGCGCTGTTCCTGCGCTTCTGGCAGCCGCGAGAGCGCTGGGGAATGACCGGGGTGGAGGCGCCGCCGCCGGGGGAGGCCGCGCACGGCCACGCGCGGCGGGAAGTGGTCCGGGCCTGGATGCCCTGGGTCATCCTGAGCGTGGTGGTCTTCGTCTGGGGCCTCCCGCAGACGAAGGCGTTCCTGGACGGGATCGGGCTGGTCCGCTTGCCCGTGCCCGGATTGCACAACCTCGTCCAGCGAGTCCCGCCCGTGGTGGCCCGGCCGACGGCGGAGCCCGCGGTCTACAACCTGAACTGGCTCTCGGCCACGGGCAGCGGCATCCTCGTGGCCGCCCTGGTCGGAGGGCTCGCCATGGGCTACCGCCTCCGCGAGATGGCGCGCGTGTACTTCGAGACCCTCAAGATGGTGCGGCACTCGCTGCTCACGATCGCGGCCATGCTCGCGCTGGGCTTCACCACCCGGTACTCAGGCCTCGATGCGACGCTGGGGCTCGCCTTCGCGCGCACGGGGGTCCTGTATCCCTTCTTCGGGACGCTGCTGGGCTGGCTGGGCGTGGCCTTGACCGGCTCCGACACGTCGTCCAACGTGCTCTTCGGCAGCCTGCAGCGGATCACCGCCGAGCAGCTCTCTCTCAGCCCGACCCTCATGGCCGCCGCCAACAGCACGGGCGGGGTCATGGGCAAGATGATCGATGCGCAGAGCATCGTGGTCGCCAGCACGGCGACGCGCTGGTATGGCCACGAGGGCGAGATCCTGCGCTACGTGTTCCTGCACAGCCTGGCCCTGGCCTGCCTGATGGGCCTGCTCGTGACCCTGCAGGCCTACGTGTGGCCGTTCACGGCCATGGTGGTGCGCTGAGAGGGGACGGCGTCATCGCGAACCTTCGTCCTGATCAGGAGGCACCGATGTGAGCCGTCGACAATGACGAAGGATCGTCGGCGATTTCTCCGCGAGGCGTTGGGCGCTGGCGGCGCGGGGCTGACGGCGACGGCGGCGGGCACGCGGGCGGCCCATGCCTCCGCGTCGATGCCCGACCCGCGCGAGCTGGACCGCGTGGCGGAGGCGCCGGTGCTCCGCCTCGACGGGATGACCGTGCCCGTGATCCTCGATTCGCTGCGCCTCCTCAAGAAGGGCGAGGAGTATTTCGTGCACGTGCGCTCGCGCGATGGAGCGGAAGGCGTCTCCGTGGTGAACCCGCCGCGCGGCGAGTACCTCGACAAGGTCTTGAAGCAACTGGTCCTGCCCTTCTTCGTGGGCAAGGACGCGCGCGACCTCGAGGCCTTGCTCTGGGACCTCTACCGCTGGAAGGACAACTACAAGCTGCAGGGGCTGGCCCTCTGGTCTCCCCAGGCCTGGGTGGAATTCGCGATCCTGGACATGCTCGGCCGGATCGTGGGCAAGCCCTTGGGGGCGCTGCTCGGAGATCTCGTGCGCACCGAGGTGGCCTGCTACGTGGCCAGCGGTCGCCGCGACACCTCGCCGGAAGAGGAGGTCGACCATCTCCGAAAGCTGCTCGCAGAGTCGGGGGCGCGGGCGGTCAAGTTCCGCGTGGGCGGACGCATGAGCCGCAACGCGGACGCGAGCCCGGGCCGCACGGACAAGCTGATCCCGCTCGTGCGCAAGTCGCTGGGCGACGCGATCGACATCCACGCCGACGCCAACAGCTCCTACGACCCCCCGCAAGCGATCCGCGTCGGTCGCATGCTCGAGGATGCGGGGGCCGTCTACTTCGAGGAGCCCTGCCCGTTCGACCACCACGAGGACACGAAGGTCGTGGCGGACACCCTGACCATCCCGGTCGCGGGCGGGGAGCAGGAGTCGAGCCATTGGCGCTTCCGCTGGACGATCGCCAACCGCGGCGTCGATATCGTGCAGCCCGACCTGCATTACTACGGCGGGATGATCCGGTCGGTCCGCGTCGCGCGCATGGCCGCCCTGGCGAAGATGCCCACCACCGTCCACATCTCGGGCGGCTTCGGCTTCGTGTACATGCTGCATTTCGCCTCGTGCGTGCCGGACGTCGGCCGCTACCAGGAGTACAAGCTTGGCCTCGGCGCGTACGGCGGATGGCTCGATCCTCCGATCGCGGTCAGGGACGGCAAGATGACGGTGCCGCGCGGTCCCGGCGTCGGCATCAAGGACGTGAAGGCGCTGCTCGCGGGCGCGGTCGAGGTCTGAATCGATCCGGGGAGCCGGATCCTGCCCCGGGGACCTAGCCCTCGATCACGGCCACTTCGTGGTCCGCGATGGATTCGAGCGGGAAGCCCGCCCATCCGTCGCGGACCTCGAGGGCCGTCCGCCGGCCGGAGACGAGCAGGCGCAGCGCGCGGCCGCTCACGCCCGGAGGCAGACGCACACGCACGCGCACGGGACCGATCGGGATCAGCTCGTCCACCGGACCGCGCCCCGCGGCTTCACTCGTGAGGTTCACGAGGTGGAGCACGACGCGCCCCGGCTGCCGGTAGAGGTGGCAGTCGATCATCCCCGGACCCTCGACGGAAAGAGGGATGTCATCCCGGGCCGTCCAGCGGACGAGGCTCGCGAGCAAGTGGCCGGCGTCGGGGAAGTGGTCGCGCGCGTAACGCCGGTCGAGGTCCGCCGCGAGATAGGCCACGCGGCCGGAGCCGGGCCGCTCGCTCAGCACGAGCCCGGGGATGTCCGTCTTCGTGTGTCGTGACCACACCGCCTCCGGCGGGAAGGCCGGGCGCGGCGGCACGAACGTCAAGAGCACGCGCGCGGAGGGATCGACCTCGACCGGCCCGAGCGTGCCGCCGTAGGCCAGGAGGTCCGTCTCGTCGAGGCCGCGCAGGACGGGATGGCGTGCGCTCGCGGCCGGCGGCTCGTCTGGCGCGTGCGGCCCCGGAACCCGCGCGCGCAGCTCGGGGGTCAGGCGCAGGTAGGTGTGGCTGTTCTCGGCCGCCCCGCGCTTGCGGGAGCCCTCGTCCCGCATCGGGTGGTCCCGCGGCAGGCGGACGCCGAAGACATCCGCCAGCGCGAAGTCGGGGCGCGGATCGCCGGAGGGATCGCAGAGGCTGGTGGCGCCGGTGGCCACCAGCCCGCCCCCGCCGGCGACGAACGCGCGCAGGGCGGCGATCTGCGCATCCGCCATCGCCCCCACGTTGGGCAATACGAGCGTGCGCAGCCCGGCCGCAGTGTTCGCGAGGTCGTCGGCGTGGACGAACAGGTACGGGATCCGGGCGCGCGTCAGGGCCTGCAGGAAGCCGCGCTGGGGCTGGTGGACGAGCAGGTCCGCGTCGTCCCGGCCGAAGAAGTCGAGGTTGCGCTGCGAATAGACGATGCCCACGGTGGCCACGGGCTGGCGTGGGTGCAGGACCGCCTGGTTCGCCGCGTACCATCGGCTCAGGGCCAGCGGCGTCGCGTAGAGGCGGCGGTCCTCGTGGTACGCGTTCACGTAGTGCCACCAGGGCTGGATGCCGCCGGCGAAGGCCTCGACCGCCCACAGGCGCAGCTCCGGCTCCGGCCGCGCGGAAAGGCGGAAGCTCACGCCCGCCGTCTGGTAGAGGGCCATGCTCTCCGGCGCCAGCTTTTCCCAGCCCAGGAGGCCGTGCACGAGCTTGCCCGTCTGCCCGTTGCCGGCAAAGCCGCTCGTCTCGTCGCGGCGCTGGTGGTCGAGCATGACCATCTGCGCGCGGCGGCAGATCTCGCGATAGTCGCGGAAGGCGTTGGCGGCGCCGCCGAGTGTGCCGCCGATCATGCCGACCCACAGGCACTCCGGGCCGCCCGCCTCCCGCGCGGCCGCGTTGTAGAGGTCCCAGATCTCGAGCCGGCAGGCGTAGCTCCACTCGATCCAGGCGCGGTAGGCGGGCGCGTTCCAGTCCCGAGTAACGGGAAGGGCGTGGCCGCGCTCGTCCTTGAACCTCGCGCGGCAGCTCGCGCAGTAGCAGATGCTGGCGCGCGGGAGGCCGCTCCAGGCGTTGTCGGTGAAGCCCTCCGGCCGGTAGTTCGCCGCGACCTCGCGCAGGATGGCCGGGATGTGCTCGCGGTAATACCGTCCGTTGATGCAGGGTGCGTAGAGGTCCTGGTCGCGGAAGTAGGGCTTGCCTTCCGCGTCGCGCGTGAACCACTCCGGGTGCGCCTGGTAGACGTCCGCGCCCGCCCCGTTGGAGTCCATGCGCGCGAAGACCACGATGCCGTCCTGGCGGGCCGCCTGCACGAGCTCCCCGAAGAGATCCCGCTCGCCGAGGAACTCGGCCCGCCGGTGGAGCGGCACCCGAGTGGGGTAGTAGGCCACGATGCCGCCCGCGTTCACCACGATCCCCTGCGTCCCCGTCCGCTTCCACTGCTCGCGCCACCAGGGGATGTCGTAGCGCGTCACGTCGATCTCGGCGATGTTGGTCTGCATCCAGCGCAGCGTGCGCCGGTACCACGGCGTCCCGGCGGGGGATGCGGACTCCACCCTCGCCGCCGGCGCGCCGAGCACGCGCGCTCCGGCCAGGCCGGCGCCGGCCAGGGCGGCCGTCCCGAGGAAGCGTCGGCGCGTGGTGCGCGGAGTCATTCCTCGGCGGGCTCCAGCCCCTCCAGGGCATCCGACCAGCGCGGCCAGAGCGCATGCAGGCGGTCGTTGACGAGCCCGGCGGGGAAGCCGCGTCGAAGGAGGAAGGCCCAGAGCTTGCGCAGGCGATGCCGCGGCTCGTCCGCCTCGCGCGACTTCCAGAACCGGCGGGCCAGGCCGTCGATGACATCCGCTTCCTCGACCTCCGACAGCGCCTCCTTCAAACCGGCCTCGGCGACGC
>Ga0209382_10002297_pt1 | contig 28167 bp, 30 predicted proteins | sample SoiMetdeltSBSDD5_FD_187599 | JGI IMG/M metagenome (GOLD analysis project Ga0209382, IMG submission 187599) | Bulk soil microbial communities from a Populus tree surrounding site in Tennessee, USA - Soil MetaG P. deltoides SBSDD5 (SPAdes) (version 2) | ecosystem: Environmental > Terrestrial >... | reverse complement strand
CCGAGCGGGCTGCTCGGCGGCCGCCAGACGTGACGGGCCTCCTCGTCACGGGCCTGCTCGTCGTGCTCGCCGCGCTGGCGAGCTATCCGCTGATCGGCAGCGGCTACGGCGTCCGCTCGGTGCAGCAGATCTTCATGTGGATCGCGCTCGCTGGCTCCTGGAACCTCATCTCCGGGCTCACCGGCTACGTGTCGTTTGGCCACGTCGCGTTCTTCGGCGCCGGCGCCTACGCGGGCGCGATCCTGGTCGCGAGCGCGGGGTGGCCGTGGCCGGTGGCGGCGCTGGCCGGCGGCGCCGCGGCCGTCGTGCTCGCCGTCGTCATCGGGTACCCGTGCCTGCGGCTCAAAGGGCCGTACTTCGCGATTTCGATGCTTGGCCTCAACGAGGTGCTCCGCGCGCTCGTGTCGTACTTCGAGGGGCTGACCGGCGGCGGCAACGGACTGTCGCTGCCCACGCTGGACGCCAGCGTGCCGATCTATTACGTCATGGGCGTGCTCGCGCTGGCGGTGACGGCAATGTCGTGGCTCATCGTCACCTCACGCTTCGGACTGCGCCTCATGACGATCCGCGAGGACGAGCTGGCGGCCGAGGCGATGGGCATCGACACGTTTCATCACAAGCTCGCTGCGCTGCTGCTGTCGGCGGCCGGGCCGGGCGTCGCGGGCGCCCTGACCGCGCGCGATCAAGGCTACATCGAGCCGATCAGCGTGTTTCCGCTGGCCATCACGGTCACGATGATCGTGATGGCGCTGTTCGGCGGCAAGGGCACGGTGTTCGGGCCGGTGCTGGGTGCCGTCGTCCTGTTCGTCGCGCAGGAGATCGTGTGGGCGCGCTATCCGTACGTGCACCCGCTGCTCTTTGGCGCCATCATCATCGCGGTGGTGCTGCTGATGCCGCGTGGCGTGCTGGGCTTGCTCCAGCAGCGCTATCGGTTGCCGAGGACGATCTGATGCGCGCCGCCTTCGTCGTCGTCGTCGCAGCGTTCGGTCTCCTCGCCGTCGTGCTCGTCGTGCTCTCGCTGCACTGGCCCCTGATCCAGGACGCGCCGGTGATGCACTACATCGCCTGGCGGATCGGTGAGGGTGACGTGCCGTATCGCGACCTCTACGACATCAACCAGCCGGGCGTCTACGTCCTGCACCTGGCGCTGCTGCGCACGCTCGGTGCGGGCGACGGGGCGTGGCGCGCGTTCGACCTCGGCTGGCTGGCCCTGACGTCGGCGGCGCTCGGTCTGCTCGCCTCGCGCTGGGGCGCGGTCGCCGCCGCCGGCGCGGCGCTCGCCTTTGCCGCCTACCACGTGGCGGGCGGCGCGTGGCAGGCGGGCCAGCGCGACTTCCTGCTGTGCGTGTTTCTCATCGCGGGCGCGGTCGGGATCGTGCGCTGGCTCGAGGGCCGCGGCGGTGCGTGGAGTCTCGCGGCGGGCGGCCTCGCCCTCGGCGCGGGTATCGGTATCAAACCGTACGCGGTGTTGTTCGCGGCCGCGCTCGGCGTGATCGTGGTCGTGGCCGCCGCGCGACGTGGCAACGCGGTCGACGCGCTGCGCTCGATCGGGGCCTACGCCGCAGGGATCGCCATCGTGCCCGCCGCGCTGGGGATCTGGCTGGCGCTGGCCGGCGGGCTGCGCGCGTGGGTCGACATCATCTTTGGTTATGCGCTGCCGGTGTACGGCCATCTCGGGCGCTCGGCGCCGTGGCTCGGGCACCGCTGGCTCGGCTGGTGGCCGCTCGGTCTCGCCGCCGTCGGCTCGCTCGTCGCCGCCGTGGCGACGCGACGCGCCGACGCACGGCATCTCGTGGCCGCGGTCGGGCTCGGCTACGGACTCGTGCACTACGTCGCCCAGTCCAAGGGCTCCGAGTACCACCTCTATCCGCTCGCGGCGTTCGTCTGCGTGCTCGCGTTCTCGGCCTTGGCGCCGTCGTTCGCCTCAGAGCGCGCGTGGCTCGGGGTGCCGCTGGTCGTCGCGCTGGCGGCGGCGCTGGTGCTCCTCACGACCAAGGGGCTCGAGGCCTCGGATGCGCCCTGGATCTGGGACAAGGAGCGTCGCGTACGGGTGCTCGCCGACGATCTTCGCCGCGGCGTGCAGCCGGGCGACACGGTGCAGGTGCTCGACATCGCCGACGGTGGGCTGCACGCGCTGCTGCGTCTGGGCCTGCGGCAGCCGACACGCTTCGTCTACGACATCTTCTTCTTCTACGAGGCGAACCGTCCGGTTGTGCGCGCGATGCGCGACGAGTTCATGGCCGCGCTCGAGGCGCGGCCGCCGCGGTTCATCGTGCTCATGCGGGGCTGGCCGTCCGGCGACTACGACCGCATCCGATACTTTCCCGCGCTGGCCGAGCTGCTCGCGCGCCGCTACGATGTCGTCGTCACGCGCGAAGGGCATCGGCTGTACGCCAGGCGGGCAGGCGGCTGAGCCGGATGCCGCCCGTGCTCGCGGTCGAAGGCGTGCGCAAGAGCTTCGGCGGCGTCGCCGCCGTGAACAACGTCTCCCTCGCGCTCGAGCCCGGGCGCATCTACGGACTCATCGGTCCCAACGGCTCCGGCAAGACGACGCTGTTCAATTGCATCACCGGCATCGAGCGGCTCGACGCCGGGCGCGTGAGCTTTCGCGGCGAGCGGATCGACGGGCTCAAGCCGTGGCAGGTCGCGCGGCGCGGGATCGGCCGCACGTTCCAGGTGATCCGCGTGTTCCCGGAGCTGACCGCGCTCGAAAACCTGCTCGTCGTCACGCGCGGCGCGCGCGCGGACGCCGAGCGGCGGGGGCGCGAGCTGCTCGAGTTCGTGCGCCTGGGCGGGCTGGCCGGCGAGTACGCGGGCAATCTCTCGTATGGCCAGCAGAAGCTCGTCGAGTTCGTGCGCATGCTCATGACCGACCCGACGCTGATCCTGCTCGACGAGCCGGCCGCCGGCGTCAACCGTACGCTGCTGAACGATCTGCTCGACGCGGTGGCGCGGCTGCGCGACGCAGGTAAGACCGTCCTGCTCGTCGAGCACGATATGAAAGTCGTCATGGGCCTGTGCGAAACCGTGTTCGTGCTCGATCACGGGGAAAAGATCGCCGAAGGGCCGCCGGGCGCCATCCAGGCCGACGAGCGGGTCATTGAAGCGTACTTCGGTCGCTAGCGCGCTCGTCGTCGCGGGCTTCGGCGCGTTCGCTGCGCTCATCGCCTGGCGCTCGCTCGGCTGGCCGCTCATCCACGACGTCGCGCTGATGCACTACGCCGCCTGGCGGATCGGTGACGGCGCGACGCCGTACCGCGATCTCTTCGACATGAACCAGCCCGGGACGTACCTCTTGCATCTGGCCGTGCTGCGCACGCTGGGCGGCGGCGATCTCGCGTGGCGGCTGTTCGATCTCGCATGGCTGGCGGCCACGGTCGCCGCCATCGCGGCCTTCACCGCACGCTGGGGCGCGCTCGCCTCCGCGGCCGGCGCGGTCGTGTTCGCGACGTACCATCTGGCCGGCGGTGCCTGGCAGGCGGGCCAGCGCGACTTCCTGCTGTGCGCGTTTCTCCTCGCCGGCGCGCTCGGCGTCGCGCGTTGGCTGGAGGGCGGGCGGTGGGTCAATCTCCTGTGCTCGGGCGCCGCCCTCGGCGCCGGCATCACGGTGAAACCGCACGCCGCGCTCTTCGCCGGCGCGCTGGCCGCCGTCGTCGCAGTCGCCGCGGTGCGCGCGTGCGGTGTGGTGAGCGCGGCGACACTGAGCGCGGTCTTCCTGGTGGCGACGGCCGCGGCGCCGCTCGCAGTGCTCGGCTGGCTGGGCGCTTCCGGCGGCTTGTCCGCGTGGTGGGAGATCGTCACGGGCTACCTGATCCCGCTCTACTCACGGCTCGGCCGCGCATCGGAGTGGGCCGTCTATCGCTGGCACGCGTGGGTTCCGATCGCGCTCGGCGTCACGCTCTCGCTCGCGAGCGTGGTCACGCGGCGCGCCCTCGGCGCGCGGCACGTCATCGCCGCCCTCGGTCTCGGCTACGGGATCGTGCACTACGTCGGGCAGGGCAAGGGCTGGGAATACCATCTCTATCCGCTCGCCGCGTTCGCCTCGGTGCTGCTGGCCGCGGAGCTCCCCACGGCCCTCGCCGCGCGCCGCCGCCTCGTGGCCGGTGCGCTCGGCGGCGTGCTCGCGGCATCGCTGCTGCTGCTCGGCGCCAAGGCGCTCGAGGCCGCGCCGGCGCACTTCTGGTGGGCGCGGGCGGCGATCGTCGCCGCGCTCGAGGCGGACCTCGCGCCGCGTCTGGCGCCCGGCGACACCGTACAGGTGCTCGACACGACGATGGGCGGGCTCCATGCGCTGTTCCGGCTCCGCGTGCGACAGCCCACGCGGTTTCTCTACGACTTCCACTTCTTCCACGACGAGCACACACCGGTGGTGCAGGCGCTGCGTGTGGAGCTGATCCGCGATCTCGACGCGCATCCGCCGCGCGTGATCGTCGTGTTCGAGCGCGCCTGGCCCGCAGGCGGGTACGAACGGATCGAGCGCTTTCCCGCGCTCGCTGCGCGGCTCTCCGAGCGCTACGAGCTGGTGCTGACGCGCGCCGAGTACAGGCTCTATGCGAAACGACACGATTCGTAGCATCGTCCGCGCCTACGACGATCCGGTGGTGCGCGCCTATTGTTGGGCGCGCTTCCTCGTGCTGCGCCAGCGCTTCCTGGAGGAGATCGGACAGTACCTGCCGGCGTCGGGAGCCGTGCTCGACATCGGCTGCGGCTTCGGGCTGTTCTCGCTCTACTATGCCGCGACGGCGCCCGGGCGTTTCGTGCGGGGGCTCGATCTGAGCGCGCGGCGCATCGCTATGGCGCGCCGGGCGGCGGGCCGCCTCGGGATCGACAACGTCTCCTACGAGCAAGGCGACGCGCGTGACTTCAAGGGCGACAGCGGGGTCGCCGCCGTCTACATGCTGGACATCGTCCACCACGTGCCGCCGGCGACCGTGCCGCCGCTGCTCGCGCAGCTGAGGCGGTGTCTGGCGCCGGGCGGGCTGCTGATCGTCAAGGACGTCGACACGCGGCCGGCGCCCAAGCGCTGGTTCACGTGGACGCTGGACCGGCTCATGGACCCGCGAACGCCGGTGCATTACTGGAGCGCCGAAGCGCTCACCGCGGCGCTGGAGCGCGCGCGCTTCGGCGTGCGCCGGCACCTGATGGTCGACGTGCTGCCGTACCCGCACGTGCTCTATATCTGCGAGGCGCGGTCGTGACGCGGCGCTGCGAGGCGCGGTCGTGACGATGACGCCGCTGCTCGTCGCGCACGGTCTCACCGGCGGCTACGGCAAGATCGACATCCTGCACGACGTCTCGCTGGAGGTGCAGACCGGCGAGATCGTCAGCATCATCGGCCCCAATGGCGCGGGCAAGTCGACCGCGTTCAAAACGATCGTCGGCTTCCTGCGGCCGCGGGAGGGCCGCGTGATCTTCAACGGCGAAGAGATCACCGGGCTGCGACCCGACCTGGTCCTGCGCCGCGGCCTGGCCTACGTGCCGCAGGGCCGGATCGTGTTTCCCCAGATGACGGTGCTGGAAAACCTCGAGATGGGTGCCTACACCGAGCGCGATCCGCCGCGCGTGCGGGCCGCACTCGAGCGCGTGTACGCGCTGTTTCCGATTCTCGGCGAGCGCCGCCGTCAGAAGGCCGGCACGATGTCCGGCGGCGAGCAGCAGATGGTCGCGATCGCGCGCGCGCTCATGACCTCACCGCGGCTGATCCTGCTCGACGAGCCCTCGCTCGGCCTGTCGCCGAAGTTCGTCACGCTGATCTTCGACAAGCTGGTCGAGATGAAGCGCGGCGGCTTCACGCTGATGCTCGTCGAGCAGAACGCGACGCGCGCGCTCGGCATCGCCGACCGCGGCTATGTGCTCGAACTCGGCAAGAACCGATTCGAAGGCCCCGGCCAGCGCTTGCTCGCCGATCCCGAGGTCAAGCGGCTGTATCTGGGCGGGTGAAGCGATGGAGAAAAAATGGTGGAGCTGAGGGGATTCGAACCCCTGACCCCAAGACTGCCAGCCTTGTGCTCTCCCAACTGAGCTACAGCCCCACGCGAAGTGTCACGGTACAGGCGCGGCGACGATGCTGTCAAGAAAGGTAGTGGTGGGGGCGAGGGGATTTGAACCCCTACGCCCTTTCGGGCAGCCGATTTTGAGTCGGCATCGTCTGCCGGGTTCCGACACGCCCCCGCTCAAGAATACGTTCGTTACGACTAAAAGGAAAACCAAGCGGCTGGGCCTCCTGCACACGAGGCTCCGCGTTGTTCTGTGGGTCGTAAATCCAGCCAACTCGTGGGCGCCCGGCCGCACGCGCGGTTGCATAACCCAGTGGCGTGAGAAAGCGCGCCGCGATGATGCGTTTCCGCTCAAGGCATGGAAGATTCGGAGCGTAGTACATCCAACGGAGAAGCCTCAGCGACTGCGCTTTCGCGTAACAGAGCTTCCATATCGGATTCTTGCCTGGCGCCCGCCGTGCCGTCACTGACCCGACTATGCCGAGCATCCGAAGAGTACTTGCTTGAAGCCATTCGATGAATAGCCGACTCGCAGAGACAATGGACACGTAAAGACGGTCATAGACATAGCGTTCGTCTTTCGCGACGTGATAGCGATCCACGTAGGTGACAATTGATCCGTCGCCGTCGATGCATCCACGAAAAAAGTCCGCGAAATATTCATCGGGAATCCCCAGTGCTCCCAGCGTGAGGCTTTTCGCCGGGGTCAAGCCGACCTTTCGCAGCCAGTCGTAAAACGCCTTATCGCGCCATGCGAGATGATGACATCTATTGCTGTAGCCGCCCCGATGCGGCTTGATGGGATTCGGAAGGTCAAGACAGCGTCGAACAGTCTCGAGCAAGTCGACATCCCTCGATACGATCGAGATTGCCGCTTTCTTTCGTCCGAGATTGCCGTCTGTAGCGAGGAGCCCGACGACATATGCAACGTTGGCCGACCAGCCTGCGAACGCTGCGCCGCGTGCGAGACGCATTCGGCCGGGCGCGGGTCCCCGACGCCGCGCCGGAATGCGGAACCGGATCAGTTGCCGCCTTACTGTGCTTGGGCCGCACCCGACCAGTCGAGCAATGTCGACCATCGAGCGCGTTTCGTCGAGGTAGAGACGTCTCAGTGTGACGGCGTCGAGGAATACGCAGTAGGGATACATCCCCGACCGTCCCGCCGCGCCTGACCGTCCGTCAATGTCCAATCTTTCAGACACCCCGCGGGGTGTCCTGACAACGGCGAATCATCCGTAGATCTGCGTAGTCCGCCGCCGCCAGCCCCGAAGCCAGCCGGCGGAAACCCGTGCGATTTCCTGCGCATTGATTTTGACGGTGCCTTGACGACCCCCCGCCTCTTATCTACACTTTGGGCTCCCGATTCCGTGCCCGCTTCGGGCGGCGTCGACGCAGTGGTGAGGGCAGACGGGTTTGGACGACGCACAGGTCCGTGAACGGGTGCGGGGACTGCTCGCATCCGGCCGACTCCCCGGAGATGACCCGGTAAAGCTGTGGGCCGGCCCCAGCATGGCGAAGCCGTGCGCATGCTGCGGCGAAATCATCAGCACGGCGACCGAGTACGAGCTCGATTTCAGTGGTACCCTCACGATCCTGTTGCACCCTCGCTGCTACGCGATCTGGAACGAGGAACGCAAGCGCATGACCGACGACCGCCGCCGCGACCGACCCTCCCAGGCGTCGGGCCTCTGATCGATGGGTGAGCGCTCGTTCGCCGAGGACGTCAAACAGCTCGGCTACGGGCAGGGACAGGTCCTCAGAGGCGAGGGCATCCTCGCCATCACCAAGGCGCTGCTGCAGTCCGGGGTCAGCTACGTCGGCGGCTATCCGGGCGCGCCGATCTCCCACCTGCTCGACGTGCTGGCCGACGCCAACGAGTCGCTTCTCAAGCCGCTCGGGATCTATTTCGAGCTGTCGGGCAGCGAGGCCGCCGCGGCCGCGCTGCTGGGCGCCTCCATCAACTACCCGATGCGCGGCGCCGTGACGTGGAAGTCGGTCGTCGGCACCAACGTGGCGTCCGACGCGCTTTCGCACGTCGCCTCCGCCGGAGTGTTGGGCGGCGCGCTCGTGGTGATCGGCGAAGACTACGGTGAGGGGGCCTCGATTCTTCAGGAGCGCACCCACTCCGCGGCGCTGAAGTCGTCGGTGCCGCTGCTCGACCCGCGCAATACGCTGCAGTCGTTCGCGCGGTTCGTCGAGGAGGGATTCGGGCTCTCCGAAGCCTGCAACGAGCCCGTCTTCTTCTCCATCCGCATCCGCGCCTGCCACATGCGCGGCACCCTGGCCTGCCGCGACAACGTCCGGCCGGCGATCAGCATGCGCTCGCCGCTCGAGGCGCCATCGTTCAGCATCGAGCGCATCAACTTGCCGCCGTTCACGTACGCGATGGAGGCGAAGAAGTTCGAACAGCGCCTGCCCGCCGCGCGCCGCTACATCGTCGAGCGCGGGCTCAACGAGCACCAGGCCGGCCCGGAATCGCACCTCGGGATCGTGATGCAGGGCGGGCTCTGGAACACCACCGTGCGCGGGCTACACCTGCTCGGCCTCGCCGACGTCCGCGGCCAGTCCGCGGTGCCGCTGCTGATCCTCAACGCGATCCATCCGCTGGTGCCGGAAGAGCTGCTGCGCTTCCTGCGCGGCAAGAAGCGCGTGCTGGTGGTCGAGGAGGGGATGCCGAACTACATCGAGCGCGAGCTGAAAGCGCTCGCGCACGAGGCGCGGCTGGATGTCGAAATCGGCGGCAAGGAGTTCTTCTCGCCGCACGGCGAGTATGTCCCCGCGCTGGTGATCGGCGGGCTGCGTAAATTCCTCGTCTCGGCGAACCCGACGGCGCAGTCGACCACCGCCATCGAAGACCGCTATGCGGCGCTGACCGCTCACCGCGAGACGGTCCGGACGGCGCTCCCCGAGCCGGTGTCCAAGCGGCCGCCGTCCTTCTGCACCGGATGCCCGGAGCGGCCGGTCTTCAGCGCGATGAAGATCCTGAGAACGAAGGAGCCGTCCGTCGGCGACACGCACGTGTCGGCCGACATCGGCTGCCACACGTTCTCGACGCAGGCGCCGTTCAACGTGGGCAACTCGGTGCTCGGTTACGGCATGGGGCTCGCGTCGTCGAGCGCGGTGGCGCCGCTGTTCGGCAAGCGCGTCGTCTCCGTCATGGGCGACGGCGGCTTCTGGCACAACGGCCTCACCAACGGCGTGGCCAACGCGATGTACAACCGGCAGGACTCCGTGCTCGTGATCCTCGACAACTTCTACACGTCGGCGACGGGCCAGCACCACAATCCGTCCACCGGCACCAACGCGCGCAAAGAGCCGACCGGGATGACGATCCCCCAGGCCCTTCGCGGGGTCGGGGTGTCGTGGATCCGGACCGTCGACTCCTACGACATTCCCAAGATGCTCGGGACGCTGCGCGCCGCGCTGACGACGCGTGCGAAGGGCCTGAAAGTGGTCATCGCACGCGGCGAGTGCCAGCTCGAGCGCCAGCGGCGGCTCCGACCGCAACAGCGCGCGCGGCTCGCGGCGGGCGACACGGTCGTGCAGCCGCGCTTCGGCGTCGACCCCGACGTCTGCACCGGCGACCACTCGTGCATGCGCTTCAACGGCTGTCCCTCGCTGACCCTGCGCGAGAGCCCGGATCCGCTGCGCGAGGACCCGATCGCCCACGTCGACGAGACGTGCGTGGGCTGCGGCGTGTGCGGCGACGTCGCGCACGCGGCTGTCCTGTGTCCGTCGTTCTATCAGGTGCGCGTCGTGGCGAATCCTGGCGCGTGGACGCGCCTGGTCGATCGGGTGCGTCGCGCGGTCATCGGCGCGCTGGCCCCCGCGTGACCGCGGGTACGGGGACCGCCACCGGCTCGGCTGTCCTCTCGCTGTTGATCCCCGCCGTCGGTGGCCAGGGCGGCGGCGTTCTCTCAGAGTGGATTGTCGACGCGGCCGGGCTCGACGGCTACCGCGTGCACGGCACATCGATTCCCGGCGTCGCGCAGCGAACCGGCTCGACGACCTATTACGTCGAGCTGCTGACCGATCGCAGCGCCACGGAAGACCCGGCGTTCTCGCTGTATCCCGTCCCCGGCGCGCTCGACGTGCTGGTCGCCCCGGAATATCTCGAAGTCGCGCGGATGATCGAGTCGGGATTCGTGTCGCCGGCTCGCACGACGGTGGTCTGCAGCACGCACCGGCTCTATACGATTCACGAGAAAACCGCCACCGGCCACGCGATCTACCCACGCGAGCGGCTGGACGCGCTGGCGCGCGCCACGGCGCGGCGGCTCGTCGCGTTCGACGCCCTGACGGTCGCCCGCGAGCGCGGCACCGAGGTCAACGCGGTGCTCCTCGGCGCGCTCGCCGGCAGTGGCGCGCTGCCCGTCAGCGCCGAGGCATTTCGCAAGGCGATCGAGGCACGCGGCGTCGGTGTCGCCGCGAACCTCAAAGGCTTCGACGTCGGCTTCGAGCTCGCCCGGGCCGCCGCCGCCGACGGCCGAACTGCTGCAACACATACCGACGCGCCCGTACATGAGCGACCGCAGCAACTTACGGCCTTCGCCGACGACGTGGCCGCATTGCCCGCGTCGCTCCGCGCCGTCATCGAGCACGCGCTCCCGCGCCTGGTCGACTATCAAGACGAGGGCTACGCGCGCCGATATCTCACGCGGCTGGCGCCGTTCGTGAAGCATGACGTCCTCGGCGTCATCGTCGCCCGCCATCTGGCCACCTGGATGACGTACGAAGACGCGATCCGCGTGGCACAGGCCAAGACCCGCGCCTCACGCTTCGCCCGCATCCGCGGCGAGACCCGTGCCGGCGACGCGGTGGTCGAGGTCACCGATTACCTCAAGCCCGATCTGGACGAGATCTGGGGCATCCTGCCGTACCGCCTGGTGGCGCCGTTTGCCCGTTGGGCAGAGCGGCGGTGGCCGCACGGGCGGCCGACGCTCGGCCAGCACGTCCGCACGACGACCGTCACGGGATATCTGAGAGTCTGGCTTCTCGCCCGGCTGCGCGGGCTGCGTCCCGTCTCATGGCGGGCGCGGGTCGAGAACGAGCGGATCGAACGCTGGCTCGCCGCCGTGACGCGCGCGCTCGCTTGGGACGAGGCGCTGGCGAGTGAGATCGCGCGGCTCGCCCGCCTGGTGAAGGGCTACGGCGACGTGCGGCGGCGGCTGGTGGCGCTGTTCGACAGCGGACTCGCGCTAGCGCTGCAGGTCGGCGAAGCCGAGGCGCGCCGCGGCGCGGGCTGCCCGATCGCGACGGGCCTGACGGAGCGGTTCCGGATGCTCGTGCTCGAGGGACCGGATGGCGAGGCTCGCGCGGCGGCGTTGGCCACGGCCGTGGGCCCGCGCGCCGCCGCCGGCGACCTCGAGGGCGCGCAGGCGCTCCTGGCGCCGCAGCCCGTCGGACGCTAGCGCGGGACGTCCAGCTCCAGACCCAGCCGCGATAGCGCGACGCACGCGTCGCGCCGATACTCGATGCTGGCCATCATCGGAGTCTGTCGGACCACTTCTTTGATCCGATACGCGCATGCGACGTTCTGCCAGGTACGTGCTTGCTGACGCTGCTCGTATCCCCACGCGACGGGCAGGACAATCAGAGTGATCAGCGCGGCGATGCCCATGATCTTCAGCGCGGTCTCGACTTCGGAGCGAAAGAATCGCATATCGACTGCCTCCACGCACTGAGCAGCGAGTAGCATTTCCGCTGCCACACCGCGACCTCGCAAATCGCGATGAAGTCGCGCTCCACGCTCTGCGGTCGGCGTCAAGCCATCGACAGGCTGGGTAGTCAGGGCAAGGGCGTCGCGAGAATGTCCAACAGATTTCCCGGCAGGGTGAATCTCAGCGCGGGATTTTCAAAGCTGAGACACGGGCGAGTCTCAGCGGGTGAGGCGGTGAACGAGCTCTCCGAGGCGGCGCGCCTCGTGTCCGGGCAGATTGACGAAGGACAGCGCGGCGCCGTCGGCGCCGGTGCGCAGCACGAGCGAGATGACTTCGAGCTGGCCGCCCTCGTCGGGCGGCGTGAACGCGCACTTGATGGCCATACCAGTGGACAGCGGGGCCTCTGTCGTGACCCGCATCCCGTTGGCCGAAAGCTCGACACAGGTCGCGCTCCACGAGGCGCCGCGGTACTCGTGCAGGGTGACGGGCAGCTCGACGCGGGCACGCGGCGACTGCCGGCGCTCCGCGTGGCGTGCCTGATCGTCGCGCATGCGGTTGATCGCGTGCGGCTCCAGAAAGAACAGCACGTCGTGCAGACGCTCGAGCGGCACGGGCTTGCCGACGAAGTCCAGAGCGCCGAGCCGCAGGCACTCGCGCGCCTGACTCTCGCTGACCACGCCCGAGACGGCGACGATCGGCAGACCCGATTCGCGCACCGGGCGCAGCTGCATGAAGTCCAGGCCGCTCATGCCGGGGAGCTGGATGTCGAGGATGATCGCGTCGGGGCGCTCGGTCTGCAGCTTGCCGAGGGCGGCCTCCGCGCTTCGGACGAGGACCGCCTGGTGACCGAGCTCGCTCAGAAAGTCGCGGAAAACTTCGCCGAGGTCGGTCTCGTCCTCGACCACCAGGACGCGCATTGGCAGGCCGAGCTTATCACGAAGGCGGCGACGGCCGAGACGGCCGCGCGAGCACCGGCGCGGTGTCGCCCGCGAGGCGCCCGGTGTCGCCCGCGAGGCGCCCGGTGTCGCCCGCGAGGCGCCCGCCCGAGAAGAACGTCGCCCAGAACCCGGCCGGGGCGGGGGCGAAGTCCTCGCGCCCCAACAGTCGCTGGGCGTCGAAACGGTGGGCGAGGCGGTACGTGAAGCTGTAGAAGGCGACGATGGAGCGCGGTGTGATCTCGCCGTTGAAGGTGAGATCGAGCGCCAGGTGCAGGGTGGCGCCCCACAGGTACGCCGTCAGCCACAGCCAGCCGTTCCACCACGCGAGCAGTCCGAGAAGGGCGAATAGCTCGTAGGAATGCAGCACCAGCACGGCCCAGCGCATCCGGCCCTCGACGTAGTGGCGCAGAAACGCGCCCGGAGTCAGCCGGCGATTGCGCTCGAACAGCACGTAGTCCGCGGCGTGATCGAGATCGATCAAGAATCCGCCAGCGGCCACGCCCGCCGTTGCGGTCCACGACCCGGTCAGCGCCGCGGTACCGGCGCAGGCGATGGCGGTCGTAATGAGATGGCCTCCGGGACTCACGGGAGACCTCCTATCGCAACGAGCGTGCCGCGCCGGAAGCGCTGCGGCGAGCCGCCACCTCCAGCTTTCGATGCGCATGGACGTGCTCGAAATGTGGCGCCGACTTCCGGTCCGACCACCGCTGCTATATACTCGGCTTCCGGAGCGATTTCCCAGAGGAGGAGACGGGTGTCGGGGTATGTCTCGGTGGCGATCTTCACGGTGCTCATCGTCGCGTTCGGCGTGGGCTCCCTGGCGATCGCTCGGCTGCTCCGGCCGAGCCGGCCGGACATCGTGAAGCTGATGAATTACGAATGCGGGGCCGAGCCGTTCGGCCCGGCCTGGGTACGCTTCCCCGTCGGATTCTACCTCGTGGCGCTCGTTTTCATCGTATTCGATGCGCTCGCCGTGTTCCTGGTGCCGTGGCTGCTCGTGCTCGCACCGTTGGGACTGCCGGCGTTCTGGGGGATGGCGGGCTTCGTGGGCATCATCGCGCTCGGCTGGCTATATGCCTATCGCGAGGGGGTACTGGAGTGGAAGTGAAGCCGCCGGTTCCGCAGATTCCGCCACCGGTGTGGACCGAGTTCAAGGACCTTCAGGAGTTCGAGAAGTACCGGCAGCATCGAGCCGACGACGACAAGACCTCCAACGCGCTGACGTCGATCGCCGACGCCATCCACCATATGCCGGGCGGCTGGATCGTGACCACCAGCACCGACAAGATCTTCAACTGGGCGCGCAAGTCGTCGATCTGGCCGGTGACCTTCGGTCTCGCCTGCTGCGCGATCGAGATGATGGCCACGTTCGCCTCGCGCTTCGACGTCGAGCGGTTCGGGATGGTGCCGTGGGCGTCACCGCGCCACTCCGATTTGATGATCGTGTCGGGCACGGTGACGATCAAGATGGCCCCGATGCTCAAGCGCATCTACGACCAGATGCCCGATCCGAAGTGGGTCGTCTCCATGGGTTCGTGCGCGAACTCCGGCGGACCGTTTCGCCATGGCTATCACGTCGTGAAGGGCGTGGATCGCGTGGTGCCCGTCGATGTCTACGTTCCCGGCTGCCCGCCCACACCGGACTCGCTGATGTACGGACTGCTGAAGCTTCAGGAGCAGGTGGCGCACTTTCAGAAGACTGGCGAGCGCGTCCCCGCAGCCGTCGAAACGAAGTGACGCCGCTGACCGCTGCCGACGCCGCCACGCGTCTCCGCGAGCAGTTCGCCGTCGAGCCAGCGGTGGACGGCGCGCTTGTCTCCGTCTCGCTCGGGCTCGAGCAATGGCAGCCCGCCGCGCGATTCGCGCGCGAGCAGTTAGGCTGTCTCTTCTTCTCCTTTCTCACCGCTGTCGACTGGAAAGAGCAGGGGATGGAGATCCTCTGCCGCGTCGAAAACCTCGACGCGCGCGTCGCCGTGATGCTCCGCACCCGCCTGGCGCCCGGCGCCGACCGCTGTCCCACGCTCACCGGCGTCTGGCGCGGCGCCGACTGGATGGAGCGCGAGTGCTGGGACATGTTCGGCGTGCGGTTCGAGGGACATCCCGACCTGCGACGCATTCTCTTGGGAGAGGACTGGGAGGGTCATCCGCTGCGCAAGGACTACGCCGTGGACACGCCGCACGCACCGTATCGCTGAACCGAGAGGAGCCGCACCATGATCTACGAGCTGCGTACGTACACGCTCCAACCCGGGAAGCAGCCCGAGTACCTGAAGTTCAACGCCGAGGTCGGCCGCAAGATCCGCGGCGACAAGTACGGCAAGTTCGAGGGCGGCTGGACGACCGAGTTCGGAATGCTCAACCAGTACGTTCACCTCTGGAGCTATCCGAGCCTCGACGAGCGTGATCGACTGCGCGGTGAGCTCGCGAAGAACGACGAGTGGACGAAAGGCTACGTGCCGCAGATCCGCCCGCTGCTGCTCGCGCAGGAGAACAAGATCCTCTCCGCAGTGACACCGTTCAAGCCGCCGACGGACAGCGGCAACCTCTATGAGCTGCGCTGGTATCGCGCGCAGGTCGGTAGGCTCGGCGAGTGGCTCAACCTCGCCAAGGGCGTCCTGCCCAGCCGGGAGAAGTACTCGCGCAACGTCTGCTACTGGCAGACCGAGGCGGGCCAGCTCAACGAAGCCGTGCACCTCTGGGTCTACAAGGATCTCAACGAGCGGGCGGCCGCGCGCGCCAAGGCGCTCGGCGATCCCGAGTGGCAAGCCTTCCTCGGAAAGGCGCTGCCGCTGCTCATGAGTATGCAGGCCGTGGTGCTGGTTCCCACGACCGTGTCGCCGATGAAATAGCGTATGCCTGACACGATCGCGCGGCAGACCGTCGAGATCGGCTACGGGGGCAGTGAGCGCCTCACGATGAACATGGGGCCGCAGCACCCGTCCGCCCACGGCGTGTTCCGCGCGATCCTCACCCTGGAGGGTGAGACCGTCGTCGGGGTTGACGCGGTGATCGGCTATCTGCACCGCTGTCATGAGAAGCTCGGCGAGACGCTCACGTACGTCCAGTACCCGAGCATCGCCTCCAAGACCGACTACGTCGCGGCGATGACCGTGGAGCTGGCGTACGTGTCCGCCGTCGAGCTCGTGGGCAAGATCGAGGTGCCCAAGCGCGCGCAGTGGCTGCGCGTGCTCGTCGCCGAGCTGCAGCGCGTCGCGTCCCACCTCTTGTGGCTCGGCACGTGGTGCATGGACATGGGCGGCGCTCTGGGTGGCGGCGCGACGGTGTTCCTGTACTGCATCCGCGAGCGCGAGCTGATCCTCGACCTGTTCGAGGCGCTCACCGGCGCGCGGCTGCTCTATGGCTTCCATCAGCCCGGCGGCACGCGCTACGACCTGCCCGAAGGGTGGACCACGAAGTGCCGCGAGACGCTCGATTTCGTCGAGCAGCGCATCGGCGAGTACGAGGCGATGCTCGAGGACAACGCCTTCTTTCTCGTCCGCACGCAGGGCGTTGGCGTCGTCTCGCGCGCGCTGGCGCAGGAGGTCGGCGTCGCCGGCCCGCTGCTGCGCGGCTCCGGCGTGGCGCACGATCTGCGCACGGCGGCGCCGTATTCGTCGTACGAGGCGTTTCAGTTCCGCGTGCCGGTCGAGACGGCGGGCGACTGCTACGCGCGCTACCGCGTCCGGATGACGGAGTTCCGCGAGTCGATCAAAATCGCGCGTCAGGTGCTGGACGGCCTGCCGGAGGGACCGATCTCCTCGCGGCCCGGCGTGAAGTCCGTCGGGCAGGTGCGTGTGCCGAAGGGCGAGGGCTATGCGCGCGTCGAGGGCGCGCGCGGCGAGGTCGGCTGTTATCTCGTCGCGGATGGCGGGCCCAAGCCGTATCGGCTCAAGTGGCGCGGCGCATCCTTTTCGAACCTGGCCGTGCTGCCGCACATCCTGCCGGGCGTGAAGGTCGCCGACGTCGTCGCGATCATGGGCTCGGTGGACCCCGTGTTTGGTGAAGTAGACCGGTGACTGCACGCAGCCGGAAATCTTCTCGGGCTGGCCACCCGCGGATCGCGGCGGGCTTGCGGACCCCGCTCCAATGAAGCCACGCGCATCTCGAACAGGCCACCCGCGGATCGCGGCGGGCTCGCGGACCCCGCTCCAATGAAGCCACGCGCATCTCGAACAGGCCACCCGCGGACCACGCCGGGCTGGCGGACCCCGCTCCAATGACGCTGCCGCCGCTGGCCTGGGACGCGATCGTCGGGTTCATCGTGCTCAACGTCGTCATCGGCATGGTGACGTACGTGACGCTGCTCGAGCGCAAGTTCGCCGCGCGCATGCAGTCGCGCATCGGCCCGTATTACGTCGGGCCGCACGGTCTTCTGCAGCCGATCGCCGACGCGCTCAAGCTGATGATCAAGGAGGACGTCGTCCCGACGATGGCCGACCGCTGGGTCTACAACCTGGCGCCGATCGTGTTCCTCGTCCCGTGCATGCTGATCTTCGCCACGCTGCCGTTCGCACCCGGGCTGGGCGTGGCTGACCTCAACATCGGGGTCCTGTTCTTCCTCGCCGTCTCGTCGCTCGAGGTGGTCGGTCTCTTCATGGGCGGCTGGGGCAGCAACAACAAGTACGCGCTCCTCTCCGCCATGCGCGCGGTGAACCAGATCATCTCCTACGATCTGCCGTTCGTTTTCGCGGCGTTCGTGCCGGTCGTGCTCGCGGGCTCGCTGCAGATGTCGGCCATTGTCGACGCGCAGCGCGGTCTCTGGTTCGTGGCCTATCCTGTCATCGGCCAGCTCGCGTTCGTCGCGTTCCTCGTGGCCACGCTGGCCGCCGAGAACCGGGTGCCGTTCGACATCCTCGAGGCGGAGTCCGAGCTCGTGGCCGGCTTCCGCGTCGAGTACAGCGGCATGAAGTTCGCCCTGATCCAGCTCGGCGAGTACGCGCACATGATCGGCACCTCGTTCCTCGGCGCGCTGCTCTTCCTCGGCGGCTGGCTCGGCCCCGGCTCCGATCACGTGCTCGTCGGCGCCCTCTGGTTCCTGCTGAAGGCCATGCTCGTGTTTCTCGTGGTGACGTGGGTGCGCTGGAGCTTCGTGCGGATCCGCGTGGACCAGATCCTCGCGATCTCGTGGAAGCTGCTGCTCCCCGCGACCATCGTCCTGCTGCTGGCGACCGCGTTCTGGGTCGCCGCGCGAGGCGGGCATGGCGCCTGAGCGCGGGTTCTGGACCGAGACCGCGCAGCTCGTGCGCGCAGTGGCGCGGGCGATGGGCGTGACGTTCAAAAACCTGCTGCGCCGGCCGATTACCGTTCGCTACCCGACCGTGAAGCGCGTCTATCCCGACCGCTTCCGCGGCATTCTGGCCCTGACCTACGACCGCGAGACCGGCGAGGAGAACTGCATCGGCTGCCGGCTGTGCGAGTACATCTGCCCGCCGCAGGTGATCAAGGTCGAGATGCTCAAGGCGGAGAAGCGCAACTACGCCAAGGCGTTCACCCTCGAGCTCTACTCCTGCGAGTTCTGCGAGCTGTGTGTGCAGGTGTGCCCGACCGACGCGATCATCATGCTCAAGTCGTTCGACCTCGCCACCGCCGACCGCCGCGAGATGCTGCTCGACAAGGATCGGCTCCACGCGCTCGGCCTGCAGTTCGAGCCCTCGTGGGCGACGGGCAACCGGCTGCGCGACATGCAGGCCCCGCCCAAGCCGGCGAAGGCCGCGGCCGCGACGAGCGCACCCGGCGAGCGATCGGCCGAGCCGGCCGCCGGCACCTCCACGACTCATCAAGCATGACGGCACCGGACGCGTGACCGAGATCGTGGGGTTCTGGGTGGCGGCCGTCGTCCTGGTCGCCGCGAGTCTTGCCGTCGTGCTCACGCCGAATCTCTTTCACGCGGTGCTCTGGCTCGCGGTCGCCCTGGTGGCGACGGGCGGCGTGTTTCTGCTGCTCGACTCGCCGTTCCTCTTCGCGGTGCAGCTGCTGCTCTACGCGGGCGGCGTGGTGACCATCGTCGTGTTCGCGATCATGCTGACCGAGCGGCTGGTCGGCGCGTCGATCCGACAGACGAGCCGCTTCGTCTTCAACGGCGCGGTGATTGCGGCCGCGATGTTCGTCGGCATCGGGGGCTTTCTGCTGCAGGCCGGCACACCGCCGCCGGCGGCCGCCACCGGCGACCAGCTTCGCGACCTCGGCCGGGCGCTCGTCGGGCCGTATGCGGTCACGCTGCAGCTCGTCGGCGTGCTGCTGGTCGTCGCGCTGCTCGGCGCGGTGTACTTCGCGCGGACGGAGGACTGACGTGCCGCTGTCGGCGTACCTCGGCCTCGCGGCGCTCGTCTTCACCATCGGCCTCTTCGGCGTGCTCACGCGCAAGAACGCCGTGGGCATCCTGCTCGGGATCGAGCTGATGCTCAACGCGGTGAACATCAACCTCGTCGCGTTTGCGCGGGCGCGCGCGGATCTGGCGGGTCTGGTGTTCACGCTGTTCACCATCGCGATCACGGTGGCCGAAGTCGCCGTCGGGCTGGCCATCGTCATCGTGATTTTCCGCGTGCGGCGGACGATCGAGGCCGATCACCTCGATCTGTTGCGGGGCTGAGGGTGCGCCTCGGATCGCCGGAGCTCGCGGTGCTCGTCCTCGCCCTGCCGTTTCTCAGCTTTGTCGCCATCGGGCTGATTCGCCCGCTGCGCCGCAGCGGGCGCCTCGCGGCGGTCGTCTCCATCCTCGCCATGGCAGGAGCACTCGCCACCGCCGCCACCATGTCGTGGCAGGCGATTCCCGCCGCGCGCACGGCCAATCCAGGAGTCCTGTGGGGCTGGCTGCCCGCCGATGGCGGGCCGATGGCGTCGGTCGGCGTCTGGGTCGACGGCATGGCCATGCACATGTGCGTGCTCGTTACGCTCATCTCGCTCCTCGTACAGATCTACTCGTGGTCGTACCTGGCCGACGAGCCGCGACCGGCGCTCGGTCGCTACTACGCGTACCAGTCGCTCTTCGCGTTCTCGATGCTCGGCCTCGTGCTGTCGCCCGGCTTCTTGCAGATGTTCGTCTTCTGGGAGCTGGTGGGCCTCTGCTCGTATCTGCTCATCGGTTACTGGTACGAGCGGCCGGCGGCCGCGCGCGCCGCGGTGAAGGCGTTCTGGATCACGAAACTCGGTGACCTCGGTTTCGTCGCGGGCATCGCGATGCTGTGGGGGGCCACGGGCACATTCGACTTCTGGCCGCTGTTCGAGGCCGCGGAGACCGGCGTGCTGCAGGTCGACAACCTCGGCCTGATCATGGGACTGATCTATCTCGGCGCGGTCGGAAAGTCAGCCCAGTTTCCGCTGCACATCTGGCTCCCCGATGCCATGGAAGGGCCCACGCCTGTCTCGGCGCTGATTCACGCCGCAACGATGGTGACGGCCGGCGTTTACATGGTCGCGCGCGTGTTTCCGCTCTTCGCGCTGGTCCCCTCGCTGCTGACGCTGATCGCCTGGGTCGGCGCATTCACCGCGCTGCTGGCGGCGACAATGGCGTGCGTCGAACGCGACATCAAGCGCGTGCTCGCGTACTCGACCGTGTCGCAGCTCGGTTACATGATGGCCGCGAACGGAGCGGGGGCGCCGGCCGCGGCCTTCGAGCACCTCACGACCCACGGCGTGTTCAAGGCGCTCCTCTTCCTCGGCGCCGGCATCGTGATCCACCACTTCCACACCAACGACGTCTTCCGCATGGGCGGCTTGTTCGCGCAGCGGCCGTGGGTCGGCGCGGGATTCCTCGTGGCCACGCTGGCCCTGGCCGGGGTGTGGCCGCTGCCCGGCTTCTTCTCGAAGGAAGCGGTGCTGGCCTCGGTGCTCCACGCGCATCTGTCCGTGCCGTTCCTCATGCTGATGGCGACGTCGTTCCTGACGGCGTTCTACATGTTCCGCGTAGTGTTCCTCGCCTTCTTCGGCCACGCCCACGCGCATCACGCGCATCCCGAGCCGCCGCTGGCGATGGACGCCGTCTGCCGCGCGCTGGCGCTGCTGACGCTGGCGCTGGGACTCCGTGCGGTGCTGAGCGGGCACCACGCCGAGGGGCCTGCCTGGCTGCCCTGGATCTCACTGGCGTGGGCCTTTGCGGGCATCGCGCTCGCGTGGGCGGCGTACCAGCGGCACGCTATCGATCCCGCACGGCTCGCGTCAGCGCTGGCGCCGATCGACTTCCTCGCCCGCCGCCGCTACTTCCTCGACGCGCTGTTTGGGGCGCTCTACCGCGTCGTGCTGCTGGGTCTGTCACGCGTCGTCGGCTGGGTCGACCGCTACGTCGTCGACGGTGTGCTCAACGCGCTGAGCGCGGGGGCGCTGCGCGCCGGCGACACGCTGCGGTGGATGCAGACGGGTCATGCGCAGGATTACGTGTACGGCGTGGCGCTCGGCGTCGTCTTGCTGCTCGTCTGGGCGCAGCTGCGTTGATGCGCTTTCCCATCCTCTCGGTCATCACGTGGATGCCGTTCGTCGGCGCGCTGCTCATTATGTTCACCGCGCGCCGCAGCCCGCTGGCCGTGCGGCTCATCGCCGCGGTCACGACGGGCATCTCGACCGTGCTCTCGCTCTGGCTCTACGGCGCGTACGATCGTGAGGCGGCGCAGGCCGGCACCGGCTTTCAGTTCTACGAGAAGCTGCCGCTCGTCCCGCCGCTCGGCATCAACTACGAGCTCGCGGTCGACGGCATCAGCCTGCTCATGGTGCTGCTGACGTCCATCATCATCTTCACCGGTGTGTTCGCCTCGTGGACGGTGGCCACGCGCAGCCAGGAGTTCTACGCCCTGCTGCTGGCACTCGTCACCGGCGTGTACGGCGTCTTCGTGTCGCTCGACCTGTTCGTCTTCTTCCTCTTCTACGAGCTGGCCGTCCTGCCGATGTACCTGCTGATCGGGATCTGGGGCTCGAGCGGCGAGGTGCGGCCGCGCGGAATGTTCGCGTGGGCGTTTCGTGAGACCGGCGTGGGGAGCAAGGAGTACGCGGCGATGAAGCTGACCCTCTATCTGCTGTTCGGGTCGGCGTTCATCCTGGTCGGGATCTTCGCGCTGTACGTGGCCGCGGGGAACGCGTCGTTTTCGTTCCTCGATCTGGAAGCGGCGAGCTTCGACAAGGGGCTGCAGCGCTGGGTTTTTCTCGCCTTCTACATTGGCTTCGGCATCCTCGCCGGCATCTGGCCGCTGCACACGTGGTCGCCCGACGGCCACGCCTCGGCCCCGACCGCGGTCTCGATGCTCCACGCGGGCGTGCTGATGAAGCTCGGCGCCTACGGCGTCGTGCGCCTCGGCATGGGGCTCTTGCCCGACGGCGCCGCCGACCTGGCGTGGCTGATGGGCGGCATCGCGTGCATCAACGTCGTCTACGGCGCCTTGTCCGCGATGGCGCAGGTCGATCTCAAGTACGTGATCGCGTACTCGTCCGTCTCGCACATGGGGCTGGTCATGCTCGGCGCGGCGACCCTGACCGAAGCCGGACTCAACGGCTCCGTCTTTCAGATGTTCGCGCACGGAGTGATGACGGGACTGTTCTTCGCGCTGGTGGGGCTCGTCTATGAGAAGGCGCACTCGCGCGAGATCTTCCGCATGGGCGGCTTCGGCCGCGTGATGCCCGGCATCGCGACGGCGTTCACCATCGGCGGCCTGTCGTCCCTCGGCCTGCCCGGCACGTCCGGCTTCGTCGCGGAGATCCTGACGTTCATGGGCGCCTGGCGCTCGGAGTTTCCGTGGTGGCTCGTGCCGGCGGTCGCCGGCACGTTCCTGACCGCGGTGTACGTGCTCCGCGTGGCGAAGCAGATCTTCTGGGGGCCGCCGTCGCCGCACTTCCACCATCTCGAGGACGCGCGCGGGCCGGAGTGGGTCGCGCTCGTGGTCCTCGTCGGCGTGCTCGTGTTGTTTGGCTTTCTGCCCGGCCTCGCGCTGGCGCCGGTCGATACGGCCACCGTTCCGCTGCTCTCGCGGATCCTGCAATGATGGCCGCACCGTACGTGCTCGAGCTGGGGGTCGGCGCGCTGCTGCTGATCGTGTTCGCGGTCGGCGTGCTCGCGCGCCGTCCCGTCGGCGCGCTCGCCACCGCGGGCGTACTCCTGCTGGCGGCGGTGGCGCTGGCGCTGCGGCCCGCCGGGCCCGCGGTCGGCGGGATGTTTGTGCAGGACGGCCTGGCGATCTTCGTCAAGCGCGTCTTCCTCGCGGCGACGTTCATCGGGCTGCTCTCAGGGCTCAGCTCGCCCGACCGCGCCATGGCGCGGCGGAGCACCGAGTACCATCTGCTGCTGCTCGCCTCGTTGCTCGGCATGCTGGTGCTCGCCTCGGCGCGCGATGTGGTGCTGCTCTTCGTCGCCTTCGAGCTGATGTCGATCCCGCTCTACGTACTGACCGGCTTCGCCAAGCGCGAGCCCGAAGCCGTGGAGGCCTCGCTGAAGTTCTTTCTGGTCGGTTCGGTGTCGTCCGCGGTGATGGCCTACGGATTGTCGTTCGTCTACGGGGCCGCCGGCAGCACGTCGCTCGCCGCGATTGCCAAGGCGCCGCCCTCGCCGCTGCTGACGCTCGGGTTGATCGCCGCGCTGGCCGGGCTCGCGTTCAAGATCGCGGCATTCCCGTTCCACATGTGGGTGCCCGACGCGTACGAGGCCGGGCCGACGCCGTTCGTCGCGTGGCTCAGCGTGGCGCCGAAGGCGGCGGGCTTCGTGACGCTCTTCCGTGTCTACTTCGAGGGCGTCGGCGATCGCGCCGCGGTGTGGGCGCCGGCGGCCGCCGCGCTCGCGACGGTGACGATGCTCGGTGGCAACCTCATGGCGCTGCCGCAGCGCAACACCAAGCGCCTGCTCGCGTACTCCGGGATCGCGCAGATCGGCTACATGCTCGTCGGACTCGCCGCCGCCTCGGCCTCCGGCACGGCGATGATCCTCTTCTATCTGGTCGCCTACGTGTTCGGCAACATGGGCGCGTTCCTCGTCGTGGAAGCGGTCGCGCGCTCCGAGGGCTCGGAGGCCACCTCCGCGTTCCGCGGCCTCGCGCAGCGCTCGCCGCTGCTGGCGCTGGCGATGCTGCTCTTCCTGCTCTCGCTCGGCGGCATCCCGTTCGTCGCCGGCTTCTGGGCCAAGCTCTACGTGTTCTGGGCGGCGGCGGAAAAGGGCCTGTACTGGCTCGTGCTCGTCGGCGCCATCCTCACCGTCGTGGCGCTCTTCTATTACCTCCTCGTCGCTCGCAGCATGTACATCGAGGCGCCCGAGCGGACAGGCCGTGTGCCCGTGACCCCAGCGCTCGCGGTGTCCGTCATCCTGTGCGTGCTCGGCGTCGTGATCCTCGGCGTCTATCCGAAGGGCGTCGTGATGGCGGCCCTCAGAGTCGCCAGCCCTCTCTTCTAAAAAACGGGGGCCTCGAAGGCCCCCTTTACCCCCGTTCGGCGGAGTAGCCTCGGGGGCTTGACGCATCGTGCCACGAGGCGTACCGTTCTGTACCGACCGGTTGGTACAGATGACGACGACCAAGATCGCAACGCCGACTCCGAGTTCGACGGGCAAGGCCCGCGACGGCAAGACCACGCGCGAGGCGATCCTCTCCGCCGCGATGCGGCTCATGCACGTGCACGGCTACCACGCGACGTCGCTGGACGACGTCCTGCGGGAAAGCGGCGTCGGGAAGGGGAACTTCTACTACCAGTTCCGCAGTAAGGAAGATCTCGGGTACGCGATCCTGGACCAGCTCGTCACGGGCTTCGTCGAGCGCACGCTCGAGCCGTGCTTCGCCGATCCCGGCACGCCACCGCTCTCGCAGATCCGGTGCTTCCTGGACCGGATCGTCCAGGCGCAGCGCGATCGCCAGTGCCGCGGCGGGTGCGCGATGGGCAATCTCGCCTCTGAGCTGTCCGACGTGCACGAGGGATTTCGCAAACGGCTGGCATCGGTGTTTACCACGTGGCACGAGCGGCTCGCCGCGACCCTGTCCGAGGCGAAGCGCCGCGGGCACGTCACCGAGGGGTGCGATCCCGAGTCCAGCGCTCGTTTCCTGGTGGCATCGCTCGAGGGCGCAATTCTGTTAGCCAAGGTGAGCAAGGACATCGAGGTGATGGAACAGTGCGTGAGGGAGCTCAAGCGGTATCTGACGGCGTACGAGGTGCCGGCATGACCGTGGAGCCGGGCACCCGCACTGACGCCGACGCCGATCTCGTCGAGGCGCTTCGACGCGAGGAGCCCGAGGCCGCGGAGCACCTCGTCGAGCGCTTCGGCGACCGCGTGTACCGGTTGGCGCTGCGTATCACCGGCAGCAACGAGGACGCGGAGGAAGCGGCGCAGGACGCGCTGTGGACCGCCGCGCGCAAGATCGGGACGTTCAAGGGCGAGTCGGCGTTCGGCAGCTGGCTGTACCGCATCGCCGCGAACGCCGCGTACCAGAAGCTGCGCACCCGCCGCGGCAAGGCGCGCGAGGTGGCGTTGGACGATGTCCTGCCTATTCTCGACGGCGACGGTCGCCACTTCGAGCCGATGGCCGACTGGTCGGAGCGTGTCGACGAGCGCGCGCTCACCGGGGAGCTGCGTGAGGTGCTGGAGCGCGCCATCGAAGGGCTGCCGCCGGACTATCGCACCGCGCTGGTGATGCACGACGTGGAGGGCCTGTCGAATCCCGACATCGCCGAGACGCTCGGCATCAGCCTGCCCGCGGTGAAGTCGCGCGTGCACCGCTCGCGCCTCTGGGTCCGCAAGCAGCTGGCCGACTATCTGTCGCCGCGCTGACCCGCCGCCGCGCGAGTTGACGGGCCGAGGGACGCTGTGGTTCCATAGGCGACTGTCACTCCAACACTCGGGAAAGGTCGACTCTGCATGGAAGCGGTGATCGCGACGGGCGGCAAGCAGTATCGTGTGACGACGGGCCAGGTGATCGCCGTCGAGCGACTCGCAGGGGACAAGGGCGCGACCGTCGAGTTCGCGTCGGTCCTGCTCGTCAACAAGGACGGCGAGATCATCGCCGGCCGCGACCGGCTCGCCAAGGCGCGCGTGGCCGGCGAGGTGGTCGCGCAGGGCCGCGGCCGCAAGGTCCGGGTGGTGAAGTTCAAGCGCCGCAAGAACTATCGGCGCCACCGCGGCCACCGGCAGGCGGCCACCACGGTGCGCATCACGAAGATCGAGGTCTGAGGCATGGCTCACAAGAAGGGCGTCGGCAGCTCGCGTAACGGCCGGGACAGCAACCCGCAGATGCTCGGCGTGAAGCGCTTCGGCGGTCAGTTCGTCACCGGCGGCAGCATCCTGGTCCGGCAGCGCGGTACGCGCTTTCGTCCCGGCCTCAACGTCGGGCTCGGCTCCGATGACACGCTGTTCGCGAAGATCGACGGCTACGTGCGGTTCGAGCGCCGCGGCGACAACCGCTACGTGAGCATCGTCACCAGCTCCGCCTGAGCGCCCCCGCGGGCGCCGCCGGGCCCGCCTCCGCACCGCACGACCAGCATCGCGATGTTCGTCGACGAGATCGACATTCACGTCAAGGGCGGCGACGGCGGTGCGGGCTGCATCTCGTTTCGCCGCGAGAAGTTCGTGCCACGCGGCGGCCCCGACGGCGGTGATGGCGGCGACGGCGGCTCCGTGTTCTTCGAGGCCGACTCCGCGCTGACGACGCTGCTCGACTATCACTACCAGCGGCACTACCAGGCCGAGCGCGGGCAGCACGGCGAGGGCAACAACCGCTCGGGCGCTTCCGGTGACGACCTCACCCTGCGCGTTCCTGTCGGCACCGTCGTGACCGATCGCGACTCTGGCGAGATGCTCGGTGACTTGACGGAGACCGGCCAGCGCGTGCTCGTCATTCGCGGCGCGCGCGGCGGACGCGGCAACGCGCGCTTCGTGTCCTCGACCAACCAGGCGCCGCGTCGCGCGGATCTCGGCCGGCCCGGGCCGGGCCGTTGGCTGCACCTCGAGCTCAAGCTGCTGGCGGACGTCGGTGTCGTGGGGTTTCCCAACGCGGGCAAGTCGACGCTCGTCTCGCGTCTATCGGCGGCGAAGCCGAAGATCGCCGACTATCCGTTCACGACGCTCGCGCCCACGCTCGGTATCGCGCGGGCCGACAGCGACCGCACGTTCGTCATCGCAGACTTGCCCGGGCTGATTCCCGGCGCCGCCGAGGGCAAGGGGCTCGGTCACCAGTTCTTGCGCCACACCGAGCGAACGCGGCTGCTGGTGCACCTGCTGGATCCCGACCCGAACACGGGACGGGACCTGGTCGAGGACCTCGACGCCATCAACGCCGAGCTGGCCGCGTACTCGCCCGAGCTCGCCGCGCGGCCGCAGATCGTCGTCATCAACAAGGCCGACCTGCTGGAGGGCACGCCCGAGCGCCGGGCCGCGATCGATCGCGTCGCCGCGCGCTGCGCCGAAGGCGGCCAGCCGCTGCTGATCATCTCCGCCGCGACGGGTCGCGGACTACCCGAGCTGGTGCGCGCGATCGCCGCACGCCTGGAGGCCGCCGGATGGCTGCGCGCCGCCAGCTAGGTCGCGTCCGCCGGCTGGTCGTCAAGGTCGGCACGTCGCTGATCGCCGACGTCGCCACGGGCCCGGATCCCGATCGCATCGCCGGGCTCGCGACCGAGCTGGCAGCGGCGCGGGAAGGACGCGAGGTCGTGCTGGTCACGTCCGGGGCCATCGCCACCGGCATGGCGCGCCTGGCGCTGCCCGCCCGCCCGCGCTCCATGCCGGAGAAGCAGGCCGCCGCCGCCGTGGGGCAGTCGGCGCTCATGTGGCACTACGAGGCCGCGTTCAAGCGTCACGGCATCGCCGTGGGGCAGGTGCTGCTGACGGCGCAGGACATCGGCGACCGCGCGCGCTACCTCAACGCGCGCAACACGCTGCTCGCGCTGCTGCGCTTTGGCGTGCTGCCCATCGTCAACGAGAACGACACGGTGGCGGTGGAGGAGATCAAGGTCGGCGACAACGACAACCTGAGCGCGCTCGTCGCGTCGCTGATCGAGGCGGATCTGCTCGTGGTGCTCACCGACGTCGACGGTCTCTACACGAGCGACCCCGCGACCAGCCCGGACGCGCGTGTGATCGACACGGTCGAGAGCATCACCGACGACGTCACGCGCCTGGTCTACGACGGCAGCGGCGCCGGCGCCGTCGGCGGCATGGCCACCAAGCTGCAGGCCGCACAGAAGGCGGCCGCGGCGGGCGTTCCGATGGTGATCGCCAGCGGGCGCAAGCAGGGCGTGCTGAGTCGCGTGCTCAAGGGCGACGCCGTCGGGACGTATTTCGCGCCGAAGGCCGACCGGCTCGGCGCGCGCAAGCGCTGGATCGGCTTCGCCGTGAAGCCGCAGGGGCGCCTCACGGTTGACGCAGGGGCGTTGCAGGCTTTAACTCATCATGGAAAGAGCCTGCTGCCCTCGGGCGTGGTGGACGTCGAGGGCGACTTCGCGGCGGGCGAGGTGGTGGCGCTGATCGGGGACGGTCGAGAGTTTGCGCGCGGGCTCGTCAACTTCGACGCCGGCGAGCTGCGGCGTATCCGCGGCGCCAAGACGCGTGAGATCGAGACGCGCCTCGGGTACAAGAGCTTCGACGAAGTCATCCATCGCGATAACTTGGTCATACTGTGAGGCCGGCAT
>Ga0209382_10002296_pt1 | contig 28167 bp, 23 predicted proteins | sample SoiMetdeltSBSDD5_FD_187599 | JGI IMG/M metagenome (GOLD analysis project Ga0209382, IMG submission 187599) | Bulk soil microbial communities from a Populus tree surrounding site in Tennessee, USA - Soil MetaG P. deltoides SBSDD5 (SPAdes) (version 2) | ecosystem: Environmental > Terrestrial >... | reverse complement strand
GTCATGGTGCTCAGCGACCGGCCCGGCAAACTTGGCCCCAGCGTCCGCAAACAACTGAGCCCACGCATCCGGGTCGAAGTTCCCGCCCGCCGACAGCAACCTCGGCGCGAACTGCACCCAGTTGCCGGCCCGGTCGCGGGCGCCATTGATGAAGTTGTGGTACGGCCACACCGACGGATCACCGAAAACCTGCTTGTGGTGGTTGTTCTCGGCTGAACCGTTGTTGTACATGTTGCGCGGATACCACTCGTTGGCAAACGCCGGGACGCTGAACGCTCCCCAGTGGAAGTAGATCCCGAACTTGGCGTCCTGGAACCACTCAGCGGCTGGCGGATGCTGGTCGACCGACGCCCAGGTCGGCGTGTAACTCTGCGGACCGACGGTTGCCCAGACGGTGCCGACTCTGAACAGGCCGGCGGCCACGGCGCTTCCGGTGATCCCGGCGGCGAGCAGACGACGCCGAGTGAGCCTGGATGGGAGCGAGGACATGGCGGGGAACCTCCCGGGACAGGTCAGTTACGCAAGCTCCATTGCTGGTTGGCGCCGCCGTGGCAGGACCAGAGCTGGATCAGGGTCCCGTTGGTGGTACCCATCCCGCTCGCGTCCAGGCACAACCCGGACTGCACGCCGGTGATCGTGCCGTTGGCGTTGATGTTCCACTGCTGGTTGGCTTGCCCGTTGCAGTCCCAGATGATCGCGGCGGTGCCGTTGCTCGTGCCCTGCCCGTTGGCGTCGAGGCACTTGGTGCCATAGACGGTCAGCTGCCTGCTCGAGGTGTACGTCCAGCGCTGGTTGGTGCCGCCGTGGCAATCCCACAAATGCACCTGGGTGCCGTTGGTGGTGCTGGCATTGGGCACGTCGATACACCGACCCGACTGTCCACCCACGATCTCGACGTTCTGCCGTGTCGAGACGGGCTCGATCCCGGCGGACGCCATGACGGACCGGGCGCCGCTCGGCCAGTTCCCGCCACTGACCACGACCGTGCCGGTGTTGGTGTTTCCGCGCGAGCCGCTCGTGATGTTCGTGTTCGAGCTGGTGGTCCAGTTGTTGGTCAATGTGAGGTTGCCGGTGTTGTTGTTCGGCCACATCTGCCCGTAGGCCCACTGCCCGATGTTCTCCAAGACGTTGTTCGTGGCCGACAGGAACCGCGATCCTTCATCGAAGTACAGGCCGAGCCAGCCGTTGGTGTTCCGGAAGTAGTTCTGGTTGACCGTTGTTCCGGGCAGCGCGGACAGGCTGTAGAACGCCGCGCCGTCGGTCATCTGCCGCATCACGTCGTGGACGTAGTTGGCCGCAACGGTATAGTTTCTCGCGACAGTCGCCGTGGTGTATCTCGGTTGGAAGTTGTACAGGCCGCGGTCGATGTAGTCTTGGCTTCCGCCCGCGTCGTTGGCGCCCCACCCATAGCCGATCGAGATGCCCGTATAGGGCATGTTGAACACCTCGTTGTGGGACATCGCTGAGTCGGCCGTATAGGTCATGAGAAGCCCGACATGGCTCCGGTACTCGATTGCCACGTCGTGGACGAGGTTGTTGCTGAAGGTGATGTCCCGGTTGAGCATCCGGCTGTCACTGGGATGGTGGGCGTCGGCCTGCACTCCGCCGGCGATGACGGCCCCCGCGGAGATCTGCTCGAACACGTTCCGTACGACATCGATGTCGCTGGCGCCGAGTCCGACACCGGTTGCGTGCGCGTTGGCGTCGTTTCCGATGCCGAGGCCGACCTGGCCGAGGTTGGTGAACAGGTTGTCGGCGAAGGTGATGGCGTTCGCCGCCGACACCTGCACCGCCGCCGGCATCTGGCGCCAGTACGGTCGGGCGGCCTCGAATGCCTGGCAGCCCTGCTGGCACGACGTGAGCCAGTCCGCCGGCCGGGCCCACGTGCCGAAGATGTACGCGCCAGTCTGCTGGTCGGCGTAACCCTGGTTGCTGTTCGGCAGTAGCCAACTGGTGTACGAGAACTGCAGTCCCACAAAGGCCAGGTGGTGGACCGGCGTCGCATACGTCCCGCCGATCCGGATCAACGACTCCAGGCGGGGCAGCTGGACATCGGCGGTAGCCATGTTCTCGCCGCTCGCCGGCTTGTAGTACAGCACGCCCGCTGCGACGTCGAGATACCACTCGCCGGCGGCATCGAGGAACTCGCGGGCGTTGACCAGATACAGCGGCCCGGCCCGGAAGGGTCTGGACAGGGTGTCGTAACCCCAGGTGTTGTTGTTCCACGCCGGCTGGTCCATCGTGATTCTGTTGTTGTTTATCGACTGCACCGGTACGTACCGGTCGGTGAACGAGTTGACCGATTCGAGCTCGATCCGGTCCTGGTTCCCCAGGTTGTTCAGGTAGGACAGCGCACCGTTGGTGAAGCTGAGGCCGGTGGTTGTGAAGGTGAAGTCCGCCCGGTTGACCTGCGTGCGGGCCCGCGTGGCGATCCGGCCGTTCACATAGAGCTGCCGCGGGTCGACGCCGGCGCCGACACTGGCCCGCCAGATGTTCTGGGCCGAATCCGCGACAGTCCAACCGGTAATCCGTTGCGCCCCGGAGATGATGGGCCGCGAGCCGGGCGCCGCCTGCCAGTAGACCGTGTGGCCATTCGTGCCTGAGTCCGCCGACGTGAAAGTCAGCGGCGAGCTCAGGGTGTAGCTCCCACCGGCCACCTGCACGACGATGTCATCGGACATCGCCGCGTTCATCGTCCGCACCGCTGTCTGGGCGGTTGACAGGGAACACGGCGCAGCGGCGGAGCAGCTGGTACCTGAACCGGAGGCTGAGACGAACAGGGTCGTGGTCGCCGCCGACGCGGGTAGGGCGACGAAGGCGGTCACCGCGGCCGCCGCCGTCAACGCGACCCCGGCTGCGGCCAGCCGGCGCAGAGCGGAAGGCGAAGGTTGCGACATCGAAGCTCCTCGGCGTATGTGACGGGACTGGCTAAGGGGTGCGCAGGCGCCATTGCTGGTTGCCCTGTCCGTTGCAGGACCAAAGGATGATCCTGGTGCCGTTGGCGGTTCCCTGCCCGGACGCGTCAACGCAGAGTCCGGACTGCACGCCGGTGATGGTGCCGTTGGGGTTGACGTTCCATTGCTGGTTCGCGCCACCGTGGCAGTCCCAGATAATGACTGCCGTGCCGGGGGTCGTGCCTTGGCCGAACGCGTCGAGGCATTTGGTCCCGTACACCGTGAGCTGGCGGCCGGAGGTATGGGTCCACAACTGGTTGACCTGGGTATGGCAGTCCCAGAGTTGAACCTGGGTACCGTTGGTCGTCGAGGCGTTCGGTACGTCCACGCACCGTCCGGACGGGCCACCCACGATCTGCTGGCCCGGGCCGCCGGCCGCCGGGGCGTAGCCGGCGGCGATGACGTTGGCTTGTACCGCGTTCTCGGTCGCGTCCGACGGGTACCCGGAGACCATCGCACCCTCGTAGAAGGTGCCCGCGCTGAGGTTGGCACCCCCGCCTGGCTTGCAGCAGTCTCCGCCGCTTCCCAGCACGATGGCACCTTGTTTTCTCATCGGGCTGTATCCGTTGGGAAGCGCGCCGTCCCACAACGTGGTGAGGTTCCCGGACTGCGCATTGGCGCCCTTGATCGCAAATCGCGACGTTCCGTTGTTCTTGAGCATCGCGGTCACGTACCGATTGGTGAATGCTCTCTGGTTCGGATTCCAGGACGTGCTCCCGCCGGGGAAGAGCCCGAACTCGAGATCGGCCTGTACCCAGGGGCCGGTTCCCGAGCACCCGCCGAACCAGCACTGGGTACTGAAGTTGATGGCGTCCATGGCGCCCGGGCCGTCGGCCGTTCTCGTGGTCTCGCTGTTGCCGTAGTCGAAGCAGCAGCCGCCGTTGACGTGCATGCCGCTCGTCACCATGTACATCCCCTCGGGCGCGCTGCCGGTAGGAACACCGGTGAGGTGACCATCCCGCCAATAGCTGTTCCCAGGATTGATGTAGAGCGAGTACGCCTTGGTCGCCCCGACCGTCAGCGACTCGGTGGTCGCGATCGCCGGGCTGCTCTGGCTCGAGCCGGGTACCACGCTCGATCCTTGGTACCAAAGGTCGTTGCCTCGCCCGGACTGGTCGTACACAACGGTGATCACGCAGGTGGTGCCGGCGCAGAACGAGTCCTGGGCCGCCGCGTTCGCGGTCCCGCCCGCCGTCAGCACGCCGATGTTCCTGGTCGCGCCATCCGAAGACCGCCGCACCTGGTACAACGGGCCGCTGAAGGCGCCGAACAGCGCGCGCGTCGTACTGTGGGCGGCCACGCACGGAGTACCGCCAGCGGCGTAGATGTCGCACGGCAAGGTGGTCGCGGCCCGGGCGGAGTCGGCTGGAATCAAGCCACCGGCGGTCAGCGTCACCGCCAACGTCGCCGCCAGCAGCGTTCTTTTTGGTTGCCGGGAGAGCATGTCGGACCCCCAACTTGACCTGATGGGGACGGGGCTTCGACTAGCTCATCATATGTATGACGTGATATCAAGACTATGTTAGATGTATCGATGTAGTCTGGCCGGTCGTCACATCATCGTTCTCCGGGCGCCCCGTCCGCCATGAAATGTTCAGAACGGGCGACACGAGCTCCTCGATCTCGGTGACGAGGTCCTCGTCGAGCGGCTCCGCGGCCCACCGCACGTTGCGGGTCATCGTGGCCACGCTGGCCGAGCCGACGACCGTGGTGGCGAACTCGGGCGGGGCGATGGCGAACCGTAGCGCGACCTGGGCGACGTCGACGCCTCGGCGGCGACACAGTTGCGCGGTCTTCCTCGCGCATTCGCGCAGCCGCACAGGCGCCGGATGCCACATCGGCGGCCCGCCGTGGGTGAGCAGACCCATCGCCAGCGGTGAGGCGTTGATGACGGCGATTCCCCGGGCCTGGAACTGTGGCGTCCACCGCAACAGTCCACGATCGAGCAGCGTGTACCGGCAGTACGAGAGCACCGTGTCCACTCGGGTGCGGAACCCGACGTAGGCGAGGGTCTCCAACGGGTAGCCGGTGATGCCGACATAGCGCACTTTGCCGGTGTCGCGGAGCCGTTCGAGTGCCGGGATCGTCTCCTCCACGACCTGGCGCAGGTCCGCGAACTCGACGTCATGACACTGAATCACGTCGACATGTCCGCACCCGAGCCTGCTCAGGCTCTCGTCGACGCTGCGCGTCACCCGGGCAGGGGAGAAGTCGAAGTGGTTCTCCCCGTAGCGGCCGACCTTCGTGGCGAGGATGTAGGACGAGCGCTCGACGCCGTGGAGGGCCTTTCCGAGTACCGCCTCCGCCTTCGCGGCACCGTAGAACGGCGCCACATCGATGAAGTTGACCCCCAGCTCGAGCGCCGTCCGTACCGTGCGGATGCATTCGGTCTCGTCGATCGCGCCGTACAGCCCACCCAGAGGTGATGCGCCGAAGCCGAGAGCCGACACACGCAGACCGGTCGCTCCGAGCGCTCGATACTCCAACGGTCACGTACCTTCGGTGACGAGCCGGTGGCCGGCGCGTAGAGGTCGGATGTGGGGGCCACCGTTGGGGCGTGTATCCGTACGACCGCCGATAGCCCTGACCGTGTCTTCATCGATCACAATCCCGAGCCCGGGCGAATCGCCGAGCACGAACGCACCATCTTCGACGTGCATATCCAGGGTCAGTCCGATCGGCGGGCGCAGGTCCTGCAGCTCGCTGGCGATGTGGTTGGGCACCGCCGTCGCCGCGTGCAGGAGCGGCATGGGTGTCGTGCCGACCGGGCTGACTGGAAGGTCGTGGGCGTGCGCCAGGGCAGCGACCCGTAGGAAGTGGGTGACTCCCCATATCGCTGCGGTCTGGACGATGTCGATCGCCCCGGCCGCCAAGAGCGGACGGTACTGCTCGAGGCCGGTGAGGTTCTCGCCGCTGGCCACCGATGCCCGGATTCCCCGGCCCACGGCCGCGAGGCCTTCGGCGTCCCACCGGCGGACCGGCTCCTCCACCCAGATCAGGTCCAGAGTGCGTTCGATCTCGGTCACGTGCCGGACCGCCTGTTTACGGGTCCAGGACTCGTTCGCGTCGAGCATGAGGCCGGGACGGGTCCCGCTGCGCTCGGCGAGGACGTCACGGACGAGCATCAGTCGCCGGCGGTCCTGCTCGACGTCGAGGCCTCCCTTGAGCTTGGCCGCCCGCAATCCGCGTTCGGCGTAGGCCCGATAGAGGGTGACGAGTTCTTCGTCGGACAGTCCGATGTCCAGTCCAGACGCGTAGGCGGGGACCGTACGGTCGCGGCCGCCGAGTAGCCGCCACAAAGGTTCCCCGGCGGCCTGGGCCTTGATGTCCCACAACGCCGTGTCGAGCGTACCGATCGTGCCGAAGACAGCGCCGGCGTGGCCGGCCTTGAAGGTCTGCCGGAGCATCCTGTCGTAGAGCGCGGTGGTGGAACGGGGATCCTCGCCGGCAATGGCCGTGAAGATCGTCTCCAGCTCCACGTGCGACCCGAGTCCGACGCCGGTGATTCCCGCGTCGGTGTCGACCATGACGATCGGGACGTCGGTGATGCCACCGTCGAAGACACCGTTGGCGTCGCCGACCGGCCGACGCCAGTCCTGGATCGTGGTGAGGACGCGAAACCCGGTTATCCGCATGTCAGCCCTTCGTGGAGCCGGCGGTGATCGCATCGGCGATCTGGCGCTGGAAGATGAGGTAGACGATCAGTACGGGTACGGCCGCGATGAGCACTCCGGCGGCGAAGCTGGGGATGTCGTTGGAGTACTGGCCGCGCAGCGTGGTCACGCCGACCATGAGGGTCCGGTGTTCGGCGGATGGCATCATCAGCAGCGCGATCAGCACATCGTTCCAGCAGAACAGGGCGTCGAGAATCCCGATCGACAGTAACGCCGGCCTGCCCAGCGGCACCATGATCCGCCGGTAGACGCCGTAGAGGCTGTTTCCATCGATCCGCGCCGCGTCGACGATCTCTCGGGGAATCCCGCTGTAGTAGCTGGTCATCAGGTAGATGGTGAAGGGCAGGAACTGCGCCACATAGGCGAGGATCAAGCCGGGATACGTGTCGATGAGGCCGCTGTCAGCCATGGTTCGGGCGAGCGGCACCATGATTACCTGAAACGGGATGAACAAAGCCGCCAGAATGCCCAGAAACAGCGCCTGAGAGCCGCGAAAACGTATGTGGCTCAGCGCGAAACCGGCCATCGAGCCGAGCAGGAGGAGCAGCGCGACGGCGGCGACCACGATGATGAGCGAGTTGACGAAGTAACGGGCCATGCCGCCGTTGGTCCAAGCGGTGGTGACGTTGTCCCACCGTAGCGAGCGGCTCAGCGCGAACCGGTCGAGGATGTATTCGCGCTGTGTCTTCATGGCGACGTTCGTGGTGAACAGCATCGGGTAGACCGTCGCAAGGGCGAGTGCCGTCATCGGAACGGCGATCAGCCATCCGCTCGAGCGGGCGCCGCGCATCAGTCCTCCCTTCGGCCACGGCGGAGGAGCCCGATCTGCGCCAAGCCGACCACGAGCATGACGAGAAAGAGCACCGTCGAGGCGGCCGAGGCGAGGGCCGGTCGGTTCATCTGTCCCTGTTGGATCCAGATGTAGTACTCCGGCAGGTATGTTGAACCGCCTGGGCCGCCCGCGGTCATCACGAAGAGCAGACCGAACATTGATGTCAGCATCCCGATCATCGTGGTGACGAAGACGAATTGGATGGTGCGGGACAGGCCCGGGATTATGACGTGCCAGATCACCTGTGCGGTGGAAGCGCCGTCTGCCCTGGCAGCGTCCAGAAGCGTGGTGTCCAGCGTGGCGAACCCCGCGAGGAATACCACCAGAGCCATACCGAACGTCGCCCAGATGTGAACGGCCACCACGGTGAAGATGGCCAGCTTCGGCTCGCCGAGCCAATCGACCGAACCGAGTCCGATGCGTTGGAGGCCGGCGTTGAGTGGACCGTCGGCGGCCAACAAGAGGTTGAAGATGGCACCGATGATCACCGGCGACAGCACGGCCGGAAAGAAGTACACGTTGCGAAAGACCCGGTGACCCGGCACGCGCAGGAAGATGAACGTCGCCAGCAGGCCGGGGATGGCTACCGCCACCGGCAGCAGCAGCACGAGGAGTCCGACGTTGCGCAGCGCCGTCCGGAACACCGGATCGTCGAACAACTCGGTGTAGTTACTCAGGCCGACCGGCGTACCGTTGCGGTCGCCATCGCCGGTGAAGGAGAAGTTCACGCCCAGAATCAGTGGCCACAACCGGAACATCACGATGACGAGGAGGGCCGGCGCCAGTAGCGCGTACGGGGCAAGGTGATCGTGGCCCCGCCGACGCCGTCGTGGCGCTGCTTGGCCCGGTCCCATGAGCGCGACGGGCGGGACAGCGGCGATGTCGGTCCGCCCGGCCGAAGCCGGGCGGACCGATGGCATCGAGCCTCGCATCGGCACGGGTCAGCCGGCCTGGTCGGCGGTAGCCAACTGCTTCACCGCTTCGTCCACAGTGATCGATCCGGACAGCAACTGCTGGGACACCCGACCCATCACGTCCTGGGTCTTGGCCGAGAGTGCCACGTGCAAGGCCGGCTTGCCCGCGGGAATCGCCGCCGCGATCGCCGCCGCCGCCGAGCCGCCGCCGGCGATGGTCACCGTCTTGTCGGAGGCGATCGCCCCGGCGTCGGTTGCGTAGGCGGTCAACGCGTCGGTGCTGGTCAGTGACCGGACAAGATCGGCCGCCAGAGCGGGGTCCTTCGTCCACTTGGCGACGCCGTACCCCACCCCACCGTCGAAGGCGAGACTGGGGACAGCGCCGGGAGTGATGACCGGCGACAGCATCACACCCAGATTGTCGGCGCCGATGATCGGGTTCATCTCGTGCCAGCCCCCGACATCCGACATGAGTCCGATCACATTCGCGGCCTTACCGCCCTCGAACTTGGTGTACTGGTCCATGAACATGGCGGTGGAATTGGCACCAGATGTGTTGAGACCGGCATCGCCGGCCTGCTTCCAAGTGGCAAAGATTTTCTTTACGTTGGCACTGTTCCAGTCCCGCTTGCCCGCGATCCAGTTGTCGTACTCCGCTGGCGAGAGAATGCCCGAACCCATGCCCGACATCCAGAACTGGATGCCATAGCCTTCCTTGTTGCCCAAAGAGAAACACGGCAATTTCGTCGCGTTCTTGATCGTGGTGCAACTACTGAGCAGCGCGTCCCATGTGGCGGGCGGCTTGTCCGGGTCGAGCCCGGCCTTCGTGTAGATGGACTTGTTGTAGTAGATCGGGTGACCCTGCAGGGTGATAGGCGCCGCGTAGATCTTGCCGTCCTTGCTGAACGCATCCCATCCGGCCAGGCGATCCTTGTCCTGCGTCACGTACTGGTCGAGGGGGAGCAGTGCGTTCGTGCGATCCCTGATCTGACCGCCACCGTTGAAGAGCATCACATCGGGCCCCTTGCCGGCCTGAATGGCGGCACCGAGAAGGGTGTAGTAGTTCTCGAATGGTTGTGCGACGAACTCGAGGGTCACGTTCGGGTGCTTCTTCGCAAAGTCGGATTTGGCTTTCGCCACAAAATTCTGCGCGTTCTTGTCCGAGGACTTCCAGTCCCACACCACGAGCTTGCCGGACTCCGCGCCGCCGTTCGAGTTGCCGGGTGACTTTGCACTGCCGCATGCCGTCGAGGCCAGGATCACCACGAGGGCGATCACGGGCCCCAAGATCCGTTGCTTCATCGCTGCTCGCTTCTCTCGAGGAGCCGCTGCCGGCCCCGATCCGTTAGCGCGCCGTAAACATAAGTCGTATGATGTATCATGTCAACGGTCGGGTGGGCCTATACTGAGCCGACTGGTCGCCGCCTCACGCAGAGCCAACGGAGGACTGATGACGGCAGTCGGGCAACCGAGAGCGGTGGCGTCCGCGCCACCGGCATGGGTGCTGCGTCCGGCCAACCTCGCGAGCGCGGTGGCGGCGGAGCTGGTCGACCGCATCGTTCGCGAAGTCCATCCACCGGGCACGCCGTTGCCGCCCGAACCGGCCCTGTGCGAGACCTTCTCGGTCAGCCGAACGGTCGTGCGCGAAGCGGTGAAGATGCTGCAGGAGAAGGGTCTGGTACACGTCCGGCAGGGATCGGGGACGACGGTAACTCCGCCAACGATGTGGAACATGCTGGACGAGCTCATCCTCAAGGCAACCATCGCCAAGGACGAGAACCTCGACATACTCGACGACGTCGTGGTTACCCGTCGGCTACTCGAGTCGGACATGGCCAACGTCGCCGCTCGGGTCGCCACGCCGGACGTCCTCGACCAACTTCGCGGCTTCGTGGACAAGATGGACAAGCTCGTTGGGGACCACGCCGCGTACGCCGACCACGACCGGGCCTTTCATGACGTGATCATGCAGGCCTCAGGCAACCGGATCGCGAGAGGCGTCGTTCGTGCCCTCGAGGGCCAGGTCATCGACTCGGCCCGATACATGGGAAGACCCGCACGCGCCCTACGCGTGGCATCCAACCGCGGCCATCGCCGCATCTACGAGCGCATCGCGGCGCGCGACTCCGCCAGCGCCGCGGAAGCCATGTTCGCCCACATCACCGAGGCGTGGCTGGTGCGTCGGAACGGACCGGATGATCCGGTACGACTGCGCCGCTGACTATCGCCCGAGTCAGCTTCCGTCGACCGGAAGAATGGTTCCGGGGACGTAGTCGGAGGCGGCCTCGAGCGAGCGCCGGTGTTGGTGGGCGGCGGCGAGGATGAGGTAGCCGCTGGCGGTCCAGGTGTAGGCGCGGTCACGCAGTCCGGCGCCGGTGAGCGCGTCGAAGTTTTCGGCGAAGCCGGAACGTTCGCATAGCGCTCGGAACCGGCCGCTGATCCCGTCGGCCAGGTCGGTGAAGCCACTGCGGCGCAGCCCGTCTTCGATGAGTATCGTGGCCGGGGCCCAGATGGGTCCGCGCCAGTAGCCGTCGGCGCGGTAGTGGGGGGATGTGGTCGGCTCGGTGGCCAGCCCGTAGGGGGTCAGGTGCTGGTGAATGCGTGCGGCTACCGCGTTTCGTATCTGGTCGGGTAGTTCGTCGGCAAGCAGTATGGGCATGAGGTTCATCAGGCTGGCGCTGGTCCAGGTTCGCTCGGTGCCGGCGGCACGGGCGGCGAAGCTGTTGCCGGTCCATAGCCGCAGCAGCGCGGCCCGCATCCGGTCGGCCGCATCGGTCCACGCGCCAGCTTCACCGGCCAAGTCCAACTCGCTGGCCAGTTCGGCCAGTTCGCGCATCTGCAACACAAGGAAAGTGGCCAGGTCAGCGGACTCGGTGACGCCGTCGGGGTCGAAGGTGGTGGCGTTGTCCCAGCCGCTGTCGTTGCCATGTTGGTAATGGGCCAAGGGATGTCCCGGAACGCGGCGGGCGGTGAGCCAGAAGTTCGTCCAGTGCGTCAGCCACTGGTACGCGTCGGTCAGCTCGGCGCGGCTGAGGGTGGGGATCTGTTGGCGGAGCTGGCGCAGGGTCCAGCCGTGGACGGGTGGTTTGACGAAGTTGTAGAGAACCTCGGAGTGGGTGACCGAGTCCGGAAGCGCGCCGGAGGTGTCCTGGTAATCGAAGGGCAGCCGGAACTGGTCCCAGGCCAGCTCCGGCAGTCCCGCGGCCAAGGCCAGCGCGTTGAAGCAGTGGTCCCAGCTCCACACCTTGTTCATCCAGTGCTTGGACATCAGGACCGCGGGACGGGTGATGAATCCGGCCGGGCGCACGGTGGCCGACCACATCACGTAAGCGGCGAGTTCGGCGGCTGGGGTGTCGGCACTGCGCCACGGGGCTACCAGGTCGAGGTAACGGTTGAAATCGGTGGCGGCGCTGGCGACGACCTGGTCGAAGGTCCGCGTCGGCCGGTACGGGGGCCGGGCGGTGTCGAACTCCTCGATTGCCAGCTCCCAGGCCCGGTTGTCGTCGAGGGTGATGGCCCGCTCGGTGGTGCCGAGCTGTTGCGTGCCCGCCGCGCTGGCGGGTGGACCGGACAGTATGGTGACGCGGTAGCGCCGGCCGGTTTCGTAAAGGGTGAACAAGTAGGAGCCGTCGACCGGGTCGTGGAGGAAGTACGGTCCGGAAAATGGGGTCAGCGTGGGCGCCGCCGCGACAATGCGCAGACCGAGTTCGTGGCCGCGGACGCGTACGGTGTCCGCCGACTCGTAGGCCAGCTCGATGCCGCCCGCGCCATGGTTCCACGCCAGCCGCGGCGGCATCGCCGTTACTGTGGCTTCGGTCCGAACGCCGCCGAAGTGCGGGATCAGCCGCAGCACCGGGTGGAGGCCGGTCTGGTGCGAGACCAGGTGGATGTCGTCGGCGTACGTCTTCTCCGCTATCACCGGGGAGAAGTTGAACCAGGATCCGCGGTAGCTGAACGGGATCTCCCGTACCGAGAACTGCGGACCTTCTGGTGCGACGGGCATGGTAGGGCTCGCTTTCGGTGGTTGCCGCAGGGTCAGTCCCTGACGGCGCCGGTGGTGACGCCGGCGGCGATGTAGCGTTGGGCGACGACCAGTAGTACGGCCGCCGGGATCGAGGCCACGACGGCGGTGGCCATGATGGCGTTCCACTGCTGGTTGTTGTGGCCGATGTACTGGTAGATGCCGAGCGTGATGGGGCGTAGCTGACCACCACCGTCCAGAGTGGACGCGAAGACGAAGTCCGACCAGGCCCACAGGAACGCGAACAGCGCGACGGTGATGGTCGCGTTGCGGCTGACCGGCAGCACGACCGACCAGAAGGTACGCACCGGCCCGGCACCGTCCATTGTGGCCGCTTGGGTGATCTCCTCGGGGACCGCGGACATGAACGCCTGAAAGATGATCACTCCAAAAGGGACGGCGATGGTGGCGTCGGCGACGATCAGGCCGGCGACCGTGTTGAGCACGCCGAGGTTGAGATAGAAGGCGTAGAAGCCCATCGCCATGATGATTCCGGGAATCATCTGCGCGACCAGCAGCAGGAAGCTGAGCGCCCCGCCACCGAACGGGCGTAGCCGGGCAAGCGAGTAGCCCGCTGGGGCGGCGACGACCAGCGTGAGGGCCGCCGTGCCCAAGGCGAGCAGCAGGCTGGTGCCGAGGTAGGGCAGCTGCTGGTCGAGGACGGCGCGGTAGCCCTCCAGCGTGCCATGGGTCGGGAACCAGTCCGGTGGGCTCTTACGCATGTCCTGCTCGCGGGTGAACGAGACGTTGACCATCCAGTAGACCGGGAACAGCATCACGGCGGTCAGCACCACGCCGACGCCGGTCTTCCACCACGCGGCCCGCCTCTTCATGCCCGGCCCGCCTGCCAGTGCTGGACCCGGATGTAGGCGAGCCCGGCGGCGAGCGCCGCCACGATGAGCAGGTTTCCGACGGCGGCGCCCGGGCCGAACTGTGGCAACAGGCTGCCGAACCCCAGTTGGTACGACCAGGTGGCCAGCGTGGTGGAGGAGTCGGCGGGACCGCCTCTCGTCATGATCCATATGACGTCGAAGACCTTGAGGGTGTACACCAGACCGAGCAGCAGTGTGATCGCGGAGACGGGTCGCAGCAGGGGGAATGTCACTCGCCGGAACCGTTGCCACCCGGTGGCCCCGTCCAATGCGGCCGCCTCGTAGATCTGCGGCGAGATGTTCTGCAGCCCGCTGTAGAGCAGGACGAGATTGAACGGGATGCCGATCCAGATGTTGGCGATGGTCACCGAGGCCAGCGACCAGCCCGGCGAGGTCAACCAATGGATCGGTTCGCCGCCCAGCGCCCGCACGACGGTGTTGACCACGCCCGCCTCGCTGTTGAGCATCCACGACCACGTCGACGACGACACGATCAGCGGCAGCAGCCACGGCACCAGGAATAGGGCCCGAAGCGTGGCGGAGAGCCGGAAGTGTTGATGGAAGAAGACCGCCAGGGCCATGCCGATGGCGAACTGGAAGCCGAGCGAGACGACGGTGAACACCACCGTGTGGGTCAACGCCGGCTCGAACGTCGGATCGTCGACGATGTCACGGTAGTTCGTCAGGCCGGTAAACGGCGCGCCGCCCTGCACGAATGAGCGGACCGTGTAGTCACGCAGGCTCAGCTCGAGGTTGCGGTAGAGCGGATAGGCATAGAACAGCAGCAGGTACGCCACGAGTGGCAGCAGGAACCCCCAGGCCGCCCATTGCCGGCCGCCGCGGTACGCCGCCGCCTGTGTTGCAGCCTGCATCGTGGCCGGGGCTACCTGGTGGCCGCGGCGGCTGCCGCTTGCGCCTGGCCCAGGGCGGCCTGTGGAGTCTGCGAGCCGGACAGGGCTGACTGGACCGCCTTCCACATCTGCTCGGAGATCTTCGGATACTTCGTGCCGAGGTTGTCACCGGTGCGCCCCTTGGCCGCCTTGACCGCGTCGACCCACACCTTCAGCTCTGGATTGCTGGCCACCTGCTTGGCCTGGGCCGCATCGGTGGGAGCGATGTAGGACAGGGTGGTGTCCGTAGCCAGCAGGTTGTCGCTGCTGGTCAGGCAGTTGACGAGCTTCTGAGCCACGGCATACCGGCCGGTCTGCTTCTGCACCGGCATAGTGACGAACTCACCGCCGGTCGGCGCGGGCGCGGTGCCGCCGCTCTTGCCGGGGATGGCCAGGATGCCGTATTCGAAGCCGGCCTTCTTGGCGTTGGCCAACTGCCAGGTACCGTTCTCGGCGAACGCGTACTGGCCGCTGGTGAACTCCTGCCAGCTCGTGGTCTGGGTGTTATTGATGACCGAGTTCGGCGCGTACCCTTTCTCGAGCCAGTCCGTCCACAGCGACAAGCCGGCCACGGCCTCCGCCGAGTCCAATGTGGTCAGTTGCGCACCGGAGCCCCAGAACCAGGGCAGGAATTGAAAACTGCCCTCCTCGGTGCCGATCGCCGAGAACGTGATGCCCTTCTTGCCGGCGGTGGTGACCTTCGCCAGAGCGGCCGTCAACGTGGCCCAGTCCGTGACCGACGACGGATCGACGCCGGCGGCGGCCAGCACCGCCTTGTTGTAGTACAGCGCGAGCGTGTTCGCCCCGATCGGCACCCCGTAGGTCTTGCCACCGCTCTGACCGGCGCCGAGCAGGTTCGGCTGCATCGCGGAGGTGTCGACGTTGGTCTGCTCGGTCGTGGTCAGCACGCCGGCCTCGGCCAGCGTCGACACCACCGGGTTGTCCACGATGAGCACATCGGGCGAGTTGCCCTGCTGCGCCGCCAACAGAGCCTTGCTCGTCAGGTCGGTGGTGTCGTACGCGGTCCGGGTCACGCTCACCCCCGCGTCCGTGCCGCATCTGGTCAGCAGCTTCACCCAGTCCGACCCGTTGTCGAACTGCGGGTACGGGTCCCAGATGGTGTACGCGCCGCCGGCCTCACTCGAACTGTCACCCGACGACGAGCACGCCACCGTGGCGGCGACCGCAATCAGAGCCACCACGGCCACACCGATGGCGCGCCGGCTCGAAGCCAACGATCTCACGGATCTTCCTCCTTCGCGTAGACCGGTAGTGCAGTGCGTCGGAAGCGAGCGACATCGATCTATCAGAGGCAGTTGTCGAACCGATTCGACCCAAGGTAGATCTACCGACGACTGACGTCAAGAGCGGTATGACGGGGCGTCCTAAGAAGATAGCTCGGCCGCCTGATGCGTCCCATTGACACCTCTCGCGCTGGCACCTTACGCTTGGCGAATCGATTCGCCAGATGGCGCTGGGCGGTTCATGAGGAGCGCGCCGATGAACATTGCCGAGATCGCCCGCCGCGCGGGGGTGTCCCGCAGCACCGTCTCGTATGTGCTCAGCGGCAAGCGCGCGGTCTCCGAGCAAACCCGTGGGCGGATCCAGGCGGTTATCAACGAGCTGGGCTACCGGCCCAACGCCGCCGCCCGGGCGCTGAAGGAGGGCCGGACCCGTACCGTAGGCCTGGTCATCCCCCCGGCGAGCCTGCGGCTGACCGACATGCAGCTCGGCTTCGTCGCCAGTGTCGTGGAGGCCGCCGCCCGCGCCGATCTCGACGTACTGCTGTCGCCCTCGGGCGGCGACCATGACCGCTCCTTCGAGCGTGTGGTTCTCGGCCAGCGCGTCGACGGCGTGATCCTGATGGAGATCCGCCTGGAGGACGAACGGGTCACCCGGCTACGGCGCACCGGCCTTCCGTTCGTCACGATCGGGCATACTGCGGACCCGGAGGGCACCTGCTGGATCGACGTCGACTACACCACCCTGGTCGCTCGGTGCGTGCATCACCTCGCCGATCTCGGCCACAGGCGGGTTGCCCTGATCAACCGCTCGACCGAGCTGATCGCCGTCGGCTACGGGCCGGCCCACCGGGCGCTGGTCGGCTTCACGGAAGCCGTCACCGAGCGCGGCCTGACGGGCGTCGACATCTGCTGCGGCGACGACGCGGCCGCCGGCGAGGCCTGCATCGAGCAACTGCTCGAGGAACATGCGGACGTGACCGGAGTCGTCACCATCAACGAGGCCGCTCTGCCGGGCATGGAACGCGCCTTGCGTCGGGCAGGCATCGCGGTTCCCCGGGACCTGTCCATGGCCGGCGTGGCCGCACGGCACTGGGCCGAGGGCTTTCGGCCGGAACTCACCGCGGCCGACGTGCCGACCGAAATGGGTACCTACGCTGTCGACCTGCTCCTGGAACGCATCGCCACCCCCGACGCGCCGCCCAAGCACCTGCTGCTCACGCCGCCAATCTCGCTGCGCGCCAGCACCGGCCCCGCACCCGCCCGCTAGATCCGATCACATCGCCTCGGGACCAGCCGCCGGCTCGTCCCGCGACCGCCCGCGCCCACCGGAAGGAGTCGCCCTGTGAGACGTACCCTCATCGTGGCTGGCGTCCTGGCCGCCACTACCGTCATCGCCGTCGCGCCCGCGCAGGCGGCCGACGAGTCCATCACCGTCAACTTCGCTGTGGCCGGCGGGTCGCCCACCTACCGCGCCTCCGGGTGGATCTACGGCATGACCGAGAACGCGTCCGGGCCGGCGGACCACTTCTACAGCGATGTGAGGTTCCGCTACATGCGCGCCGGCGGCGCACAGCTCGACCAACCCGGAGGATGGGTCTCCGGCCTGTACCAACGCCGGTGGAACTCCGCCCTCGCGCAGGCCCGCCGCACCATCGCGCTGGGCGGGCAGTTCATCCTGCTGCCACACGACCTGTGGGGCGCCGACGGGTTCCCGATCTCGCGCTTCCCCGGCGACAACGGCAACTGGACCGACTACGACGCCTTCCTCACCCGCCTGATCAACGACGTGCGTGCGGCTGGGATCACCGTCCAGTGGGACATCTGGAACGAGCCGAACCTCGGCCTGTTCTGGAACCGCCCGCAGGCCCAGTACTTCGAGCTGTGGCGCCGCACCTACCAGCGCCTGCGCGCCGAGTTCCCGAGCCACCTGATCGTCGGACCCAGCCTGGCCGGTGTGCCTACGACGACCGGCACCTGGTGGGGTCAGTACCTCGACTTCGTCAGGTCGAGCAACACTGTCCCCGACATCGTCAGCTGGCACAGTTTGCCCGGCGACCCGGTAGCCAACGTCGCGGCCGCCAACACCACACTCAACTCGCGGGGAATACCGCATCCCCGCCCGTACCAGATCAACGAGTACGGCAGCCCCAGCGAACAGAACCCCGGTGACGGCTCCTGGTACATCGCCCGGCTGGAGCGGGCCGGAGCCGACGGCCTACGCGCCAACTGGGCCGGCGGGGCCAACCTGCACAACGACCTGGCCGGCCTGCTGGTGCGCAACTCCACCGGCCAGCACCTGCCCAGGGGCGAATGGTGGGTCTACCGCTTCTACGCCTCCCAGACCGGCCAGATCTCCCCCGTCACACCCAGCCCGGCGTACGACGCCGTCGCCACCAAGGCGACCGGTGTCGCGAAGGTTCTGGTCGGCGGGGGCGGCACCACCGGCAACATCGCCGTCAACCTCCAGCGCCTGGACACCACCACCGGCATCGTGCAGAACAACCAGATCAGGGTCGTCGCCCAACGCATCCCGTACAACGGCGGTGGCGCCGTCCAAGGGCCGATCACTATTCAGAACACGGTCGTGACACTGACCAACAACGGCACGGTCGTAAACCTGCCGCACACCAACGCCGACGACACGTTCACCGTCACCCTGCTGCCACCATCCGACGGCAGCTTCCAGTCCGTCGCGGTCGCCCAGCACTCCCAGCAGTGCCTGGACAACACCGATGGCAGCACGGCCGACGGCAACCAGCAGCAGCAGTACTACTGCCAGGGCGGCGACCAGCAGTTGTGGAACTTCCGCCCCCTTACCGGTGTGGCCAACACCTACACCGTCGTAAACCAGCAGACCGGCAAATGCCTCGACGTCAGCGGTGTGTCCACGGTGGACGGCGCCGCGGTCATCCAGTGGTCCTGCCACGGTGGGCAGAACCAGCAGTTCACGCTGCGGAAGGTGACATACGCCGGCAACGACGTCCACGATTACCAGCTCGTAGCCCGGCACAGCGGTAAATGCGTCGACGTCAGCACCATTTCCACCGCACCGAGAGCACCCGTCCACCAATGGACCTGCAACCCCGCCACCCAGGGCAGTCCCCTCAACCAGACCTGGCGACTGTGGGGCCGCTAGACCCCACCCGTACCACCATCGGCCAGCGGAATCACCGATCTCACCGGCTCAGCCAGCCTCCGTCGACGGGCAGGACGGTGCCGTGTACGTAGTCGGATGCGGCCGCGGCGAGGAAGACCGCGGCGCCGGCGAGATCGTCGGGCGACCCCCAGCGTCCGGCGGGGATCCGCGCGAGAATACCGGCGTTCCGATCTGGATCGTCGCGCAACGGCCTGGTGTTGTCGGTCGCGATGTAGCCCGGCGCGATCGCGTTGACGTTGACGCCGCGGCTCGCCCATTCGTTCGCCAGCGCCCGCGTAATACCTGCTATGCCTGATTTCGCTGCGGCGTACGCGGCGACGTTGATACCGCCCTGAAAGCTCAGTAGGGACGCGGTAAAGATGATTTTTCCTTGGCCGCGGGCCAACATGCCGCGGCCGATGTCGCGGGCCAGGGTGAAGTGTGCGGTGAGATCGACCTCGAGGACGTGGTCCCAGTCCGCGTCGGTGTAGTCGACCGCGGGTGCGCGGCGGATGGTGCCGGCGTTGTTGACGAGGACGTCGATCGTGCCGACTTCGGCTTCCATTCGGCCGGTCAGGGTCCGCACGGCAGCCCGGTCGGCCAGGTCGAGCCGGTAGCCACGGAAGGTGCGGCCGCACTCCTCGACCTGGCGTGCCACCACGCTGCCCGACTCTTCGAGCGCGGCGCTGACGCCGACGATGTCGGCACCGGCATGTGCGAGGGCGCGGGCGATCGCCAGGCCGATACCGCGCCGGCATCCGGTAACCACAGCGACCTTGCCGGTCAGGTCGAACAGTCCGCGCGCCTCAGACATCGCCGCCGCCCCGGCAGTCGACCAGTACCTTGACCTCGCCGCCGCGCTCCAGCGCATCGAACGCCTCGTTCACCTGGTCGATGGGCACCACCCGGCTGATGAGGTCGTCGGCCGGGATGTCGCCCTTGGCTACGAGGTCCACCGCGCGTTCCACGTCGCGACGCTCGTACACCCGCGCTCCGATGATGGACAGCTCCCGCCAGAAGAGCCGGTACAGGTCGACCTCGCGCGGGATCGGGTGGATCGCGACCATGACCAGGCGGCCTCGTGCCGCTAGCACCGTGGTTGCCGTGCCGACCCCGGCGGCCGACCCCGACACCTCGAACGCGACCGCGACACCCGCCCCGGCCGTCCAGTTGTCCACAAAGGAGGGTACGTCCTCCGCCGCCGGGTCCACCGTGGACAGTCCCAGGTGCTGTGCCACCGCCCGGCGCCGGCTGTCCGGTTCGACGACGAGCACCTCGGCGCCGTCGACGGCCGCCACTCGTGCCACGAGGAGGCCGATCGGTCCGCCGCCCACCACCACCACCTGCTCGCCAGCGGCCAGCTGCGCCCGCCGTACGTCGTGCACGGCGACCGCGGCGGGCTCGACCAACGCGGCCCGGTGTAGCGGCAGCTCGGGCGGCAGCCGGACGAGCAGGCGGGCGGGCACCGTCCAGGAACCCTGAAGCGAGCCGGGGGAGTCGATGCCCACGAAGTTCAGCTTGTGGCAGATGTGGGTGTGGCCCGCGCGGCAGGCCGGGCACTCGCCGCACCACTCGAGCGGCATGACGGTCACTGGATCGCCCGGCGCCCAGCCGGACACGCCGGGCCCGATCTCCGCGAGCCGACCGGCCATTTCGTGACCGATGACCGTCGGTGGACGGACCCTGGCGCCCATAGCGCCATGGCGGATGTGCAGGTCTGTGCCGCAGATGCCGGTGTACGCCACGTCGATGCGTACCTCACCGGGGCCGGGTGGCCGTACTTCGCCCTCCACGACGGTGAACGTCCGCTCTCCTGTGTACAGAACACTACGCATGACCACGCACCGCGTCCTCGACCCCGAGGATGTGCGCGGCCGCCCGAAGCCGAGCGCGTTCGCTGTCCCCGTCGACGACCGCTTGGTAGATCATTCGATGTTCGGCCACTGTGCGTTCGTCCGCGCCGGGGTCCAGACGTCCCCGCCACAGCCGGGCCCGGACCGTGTGTCCGGAGGTGTTCTCGACCAGGGCGGCGAGCACCGGGTTCCCGCACCGAGAGGTGATGAGGCTGTGGAACGCCCGGTCGTTGGCCATGAGCCGCTCGTGGTCGATCGTTCTGGCTCGTACTATTGTGTCCGCCTCGTCCAACAGGTCACTGAGCTTGGCCAGGTCGGCCTCGCTCAACCGGGCCACAGCCAGGGCCGTCGCTTCCGGCTCCAGAAGCCGGCGCACGTGCAGGAAGTGCAGCTCGCCGTCCTCGCGGTGCAGGTCGGCGACGAAACCCATGCCGTCCAGCAGCAACGACGGTTGAAGGCTGGTGACGTAGGTGCCGTCGCCCTGTCGGGTCTGCAGCATCTTGAGCGACGTGAGCGCTCTGACTGCCTCCCGCAAGGTGTTACGGGACACACCCAGACTTGCGGCGAGGTCCTTTTCCACCGGCAGCTTGTCGCCAGGGCGTAGCTCGCCGTCCACCAGCATCTGTTTGATCTTGTCGATTGTTGTCTCTATCGCACCCATCGTTCCGTCCTAACGCCGCGTCAGGAAACTACGCCAGTATTCGCCGTCGGGATAGCGATACGTCGCGATGGACTCTGGATGCATCCGGGCGCCGTAGCCGGCGTCGAGCGGGAGCCGGTAGCGCGCCCGGTCGACGAGGACCGGATCGGTGAAGTGTTCATGCAGCACGTCGACATACTCGAGCATCCGGCCGTCCAGACCGCCGCTGACACACACGAAGTCCACGATGGACATGTGCTGGACGAGCTCGCACAACCCGACGCCACCCGCGTGGGGGCACACGGGTACACCGAACTTGGCCGCCATCAGCAGCACCGGTACGACCTCGTTGACGCTGGCCAGCCGGCAGGCATCGATCTGGCAGTAGTCCATGGCGCCCATGCTCAGCAGTTGCTTGAACATGACCCGGTTGTGGCCGTGCTCGCCCGTGGCTACGCCGACCGGCGCCACGGCCGCCCGGATCGCGGCGTGGCCGGCGATGTCGTCCGGGCTCGTTGGTTCCTCGATCCACAATGGAGAGAACTGGGCGAGTTCGTTCACCCAGGAGATAGCCATCGGAACATCCCACACCTGGTTCGCGTCGATCAGGAGCGTACCGTCCGGGCCGAGCTCTTCTCGGGCGATAGCCAGCCGACGTTTGTCGTCGCCGATGCTCCGGCCTACCTTGATCTTGACGGTACGCCAGCCGTCCGCCACGGCCTCGCGGCACAGTTGGCGAAGCTTGTCGTCGGAGTAACCCAGCCACCCAGGAGCGCTGGTGTACGCCGGGTACCCCACCTGAGCTAGCCGATCTACTCGCTCGGCCCGGCTGGGGGCGAGCTGCTCCAGCATGTCCAGCGCCTCGTACGGGCTCAGCACGTCGGACAGGTACCGGAAGTCGCAGGCCGCTACGAGGTCGATCGGCTCCATGTCGGCCACGAAACGCCACAACGGTTTCCCGGTCCGGCGCGACACCAGATCCCAGACCGCGTTCAGCACCGCGGCCGCCGCCAGGTGAACCACGCCCTTCTCGGGACCGAGCCAGCGCAGTTGGCTGTCCCCGACGAGTCGCCGGTAGACCGGACCGAGCGAGGCGATCACCCCGTCCACGTCGCGGCCGATCAGCGGCGTCGCGATGTAGCGTGCCGCCTGGACACACAGCTCGGTCCCGCGACCGATGGTGAACGTGAGGCCGTAGCCGGTCAGTTCCGTATCGGTCCGCAGCACCACGTACGCGGCCGAGTAGTCCCCGTCGGGATGCATGGCGTCGGAGCCGGCCAGTGTCGCGGACGTGGGGAAGCGGACGTCCACGACGTCGACCGCGCTGATCCTCGGCATGGCAACGCTCCGACCGAATTAACCCAATGAATGTTGTGCGCAGACGGTACGAGCCGCGCCCGGCTCGAGTCAAGCCTCGGAGCAAATGCCGTTCTACACATGGTGATGCGGTGCAGATGGCGTTATGGAGGCGTTACCGACGGAGGCGCCAGCACTACTAGACATGGGATGAATCTGAGGATAGATTCCGTCCACCCAGCGCAGTGGCTCACTCGCCAGTCCGGCGACGGCGGAGGTCCCTATGGCACCCGACACAGCCAAGCGCGCCGGCCTGCCGATGTCGTCACGCCGAAGGCGCGAAGGCCCGGGGCCGAACCGGCGCCGAGATCTACCCAGCCTGGGCCTCGCCGCACTGAAGGTCGGGCCGGCGCTGATGCTGCTGGTCGTCGTCATTGCGGCGGCCGCGCTGTCCGACGTGTTCTTCACGACCCGCAATGTCGGCAACGTGCTCAGCCAGACCGCGGTCATAGCCATTCTCGCGTTGGCTCAGCTACTGGTGATCGTGACACGAGGCATCGACCTGTCGGTCGGCTCGAACCTCGCACTGTCCGCGGTCGTCGGTGCTCTGGTCTTCGGCTCGGTCGGGTCCGGGGCTCTGGTCATCGTGGCCATGCTCGTCACCGGCATGGCAGTGGGCGCGGTCAACGGCGCGGTACTGGTCTGGGGCCGGCTACCGCATCCCTTCATCATGACGCTCGCCATGCTGAGCATCGCCCGAGGGCTTGCGCTGTGGCTCAGCGGTGGCCAGCCCATCAGCGGCATGCCGGAGATCGTCCAACAGATCGGCGGCGAGGCGATCGGCTGGCTCCCGTACTCGGCCTTCCTGGTCGCCGGACTCGCGCTGCTCACCCTGCTGCTCACGAAAGCGATGTTGTGGGGACGTTGGATCTTCGCGGTAGGCGGCAACCCAGACGCGGCACGGCGGGCCGCCATCCCGGTCGACCGGGTGGTCGTGTCCGTGTATGTCCTCAGTGGACTGGCGGCCGGCACCGGTGCGGTGATAAACGCCGGCCGGCTCAACGGTGGGTCACCCACCTTCGGGGAGCTGGCCGAGTTGGACGCGATCGCGGCGGTCGTCATCGGGGGAGCCAGCTTCCACGGTGGTCGCGGCCACGTCGGCAACGCACTCGTGGGTGCACTCATGATCGGCGTTATTCGCAACGCGATGAACCTGCTCAACGTCAACGCGTTCCTGCAACCGATCGTGATCGGTGCGGTGATCGTGCTCGCTGTGGAAATCGACGTCCTACGTGGACGGCTGGAGGAGCGACTGCGGATCGTTCAGGCGGTCCAGTCATGACGGCGTCGAACCCGCCCGCACTGCGGGTACGAGGCGCCACCAAACGTTTCGGTGCGGTGGTTGCCCTGGAGGACGTGGACATCGACGCCCGACGGGGCGAAGTGCTCGCCCTGCTCGGCGACAATGGCGCGGGTAAGTCGACGCTCATCAAGTGCGTCAGCGGAGTGCATCGGCTCGACGCGGGGATCGTCGAGGTGGACGGCACACCGGTCGACCCGGGTTCACCCGCAGCCGCCCGGAACCTCGGTATCGAGACCGTGTACCAGGATCTCGCACTCTTCGACAATCTCGACCCGGCGGCCAACTTCTACGCCGGGCGGGAAATGACCGCACCGAAGTGGTTGCCCCGCGGCATTCGATTGGTGCGCCGTCGGGCAATGGTGGATACGACCGCGGCGGTGCTGCGGCGGCTCGAGGTCGGCGTGGCCGACGTCGGTACGCCGGTTGGGCTCATGTCCGGGGGACAGCGTCAAGCAGTCGCGGTGGCGCGCGCGGCCGCCTTCGCGACCAACGTGGTCATCCTCGACGAACCCACCGCCGCGCTCGGGGTGAGGGAGTCACGCCATGTCCTCGACCTCATCCTGCGGCTGCGGGACCAAGGCTTCGCCATCGTCGTGGTGTCCCACGCGATGGACCACGTGATGGAGATAGCGGATCGGGCCGTGGTGCTGCGCCGCGGCCGTACGGTCGGCGAGCTGATTCCTCGACCGGAGACCAGACAACAGATCGTCTCGCTCATCGTGGGAGGTGACGGCTGAGATCGCGGAACCCCCGCGGCGAGGCTGCGCTCGGTCCACGAGGCGGACCCGCCACGGACAACGGTGCTCTCGAGGGAGACAACAACAATGCGACGTAGCACAAAGCTGATCGCCATCCTTGCTGGAGGAGCCCTGACATTGGCGCTGGGCGCCTGTTCCGGCGACGACCCAGCAAACGGCGGGAACGACGTCCTCAAGGTCGGGTTCATCACCAAGTTTCCGGTCGACTTCTACGACATCATGGTCGACGCGGTGAAGAAGTACGACAACGAGCATGCCGATGTCGAGGTCATATTCGGTCAGGGCAAGAGCGGGACCGACGACGAAGGAATCATCAACACCATCGAGAACATGATCGCCCAAAACGTCAAAGCCATCGCCGTCACGCCCACCAGCCCGGCGGTGAAGGGTGCGCTCGACAAGGCGGTCGCGGCCGGCATCAAGGTTGTACTCGTGGACAACGACATCCCGGGCTGGACGGGCAAGAGCTCGGTCGTGGCCACCGACAACCTGGCCGGTGGCAAGCTTGCCGGCACCTGGCTCGCGTCCAACCTGCCGGCGGGCGCGACCATCGGGATCCTGCAGGGACGGGTGGGCAACCCTTCGCTCGACGACCGCGTCAAGGGAATGAAGGAGATGCTCGGCGACAAGGCGAGGGTCGTGGGCGAACCGGCCACCGACTGCGACCAGACCAAGGGTCTGAACGCGGCGCAGGATCTGCTGACGGCGAACCCGAACCTGACCGCCATCTACGGCGCGTGCGGCCCGCCGATCATCGGTGCGCTGCAGGCTATCAAGAGCGCCGGGAAGAAGCCGGGTGACATCATCGTGATCGGGTTCGACGCCTCCCCGGACGAGCTGACCGCGATCAGCGCGGGTGAGCAGACCGGATCCGTCGCGCAGTTCCCGGCGAAGATGGGCTTGCTGGGCATCGAGACCGCGGTCGCCGCTGCCCGAGGTCAGACGGTGAACCCCAATGTGGACACCGGAACCGAGATGGTCACCAAGGACAACGTGGCGTCGTTCAAGTGACTCGAGGCGGACGGCTGCCCTCCCGATCTGGCGGGCAGCCGTCCGATATCGTCCGCGAGTTGATCGACGGCAAGACCGCTACCTGTGTGCCGGGCCTCGACCGGGTGGGGTTGGCTGGTTCGCGGTGTCAGCCGGGGTCCCTCGTGGGCTCCAGCTCGCCAGGAAGGCGAGAGCCTGCTCGGTGGGGCTGGCAGGCTCGAACGTGTAGGTGATGATCGTCAGGTCGGGGTCGCCGGGTAGCTGGAGGGCTTCGCCGGTGAGTTCGAGGTCTCCGGCGATCGCGTGGTGCATGGTCTTGAAGGCGGTGTAGTGCAGTTTCACGTTGTGGGTGGCCCACCAGGTGCGGAAGGGCTCGCTGCGGGTGCTCAGTTCGCCGATCAGGTCGGTGAGTGCACGGTCGTAGGGGTTGCGCCCAGCTTCGGTCCGTAGGGCGGCGACGCAGTCGGCGGCGACGGTTTGCCACTCGCGGTAGAACTCCTGCGAGCGGGGGTCGAGGAAGAGGTAGCGAGCGAGGTTGAAGCCGGCGCCCGTTCCGAGGGCGTCCGCGAACAAGGCACGGCCGAGTCGGTTGGTCGCCAGGATGTCCATGCGCCCGTTGCGGGCGTACGCGGGGGCGTTGATGGTGTCGAGAATGCGCTGCACTCCCTGGCGTACCGTTGTCCGGTTTATCCCACGTCGAGGTGAGCGGCCCGCCGCCGGGGTGTTGGCGGTGTCGGCCAGGTCGAACAGGTGCGTGCGCTCCGCCTCGTCGAGCTGCAGCGCGCGGGCGAGGGCTTCGAGCACGGAATGGGAGACGCCGGTCAGGTTGCCGCGTTCCAGGCGGGTGTAGTAGTCGGTGCTCATCCCGGCGAGCATGGCGACTTCTTCGCGGCGCAGGCCCTTGACTCGTCGCTTGCCGCCGAAGAGCGGTACCCCGGCCTGCTCGGGCGTGAGCCGTTCGCGGCGGCCGGTGAGAAAGTCGCGGACCTCGCTGCGGTTGTCCATGTCTTCGACCGTACGACGCCGTCCGCGCGCGTAGGGAGGCTCTGGCATTACCGGGTAAGACCGTCACTGCCTACCCACGCGGAAATGCGGTTCGGTGGAGTCAGGCAAGGAACCGGAGGAACTGATGGCACCGCAGAACCGACTGATCACGCTCAACAATGGCGTCCGGATGCCGATCCTCGGCTTCGGCGTCTTCCAGGTCCCGGACGAGCAGACCGAGCAGGTCGTCACCGACGCTCTGGCGGCCGGCTACCGGGCCATCGACACCGCCGCGTCGTACGGCAACGAGGAGGCCGTCGGCCGCGCGATCGCCAATAGCGGCATTCCCCGCGAGGACCTGTTCATCACGACCAAGATGTGGATCCAGCACACCGGTGAGGACACCGCCAAGCGCGAGTTCGACCAGTCCCTGCGCAAGCTTGGCTTGGACTACCTCGACCTGTACCTGATCCACCAGCCACTGGGCGACTACTACAGCTCGTGGCGGGCGATGCAGAAGCTGTACCGGGAGGGCCTGATCAAAGCGATCGGCGTGTCGAACTTCTACTCCGACCGGCTGGTCGACCTCATCCAGCACAACGAGGTCACCCCGGCAGTCAACCAGATCGAGACCCACCCGTTCTTTCAGCGCCACAGCGACCAGCAAGTCATGCGCGAGTACGGCGTGCAGATCGAGTCCTGGGGCCCGTTCGCCGAGGGAAAGAACGACCTGTTCACCAACCCCACCCTGACCGGGATCGGCGAAGCGCACGGAAAGTCGGTCGCCCAGGTGGTCCTGCGGTGGCTGACCCAGCGCGACGTCGTGGTGATCCCCAAGTCGGTTCGCCCCGACCGGATGGCCCAGAACCTCGCCATCTTCGACTTCGAACTGACCGACGACGAGATGGCGCGCATCGCTGCGCTGGACACCGGCAAGACGATGTTCTTCGAGCACCGCGACCCGGAGATGGTCAAGTGGCTCGGCGGACGCCGCGTCGACTGACGCGCCACCAACTCCGTTAGGGAGGAACCTCATGCGCACGGCGCACCTGGGCAACCTGGAGGTCTCGCGGATCGGCCTCGGCGCGATGGGCATGTCCGACGCCTACACCGGCGCCGGCAACGACGACGCCGAAGCGATCCGCACCATTCACCGCGCGCTCGACCTCGGCGTCACCCTGATCGACACCGCCGAGATCTACGGCCCGTACACCAACGAGGAACTCGTCGGCCGGGCGCTGAAGGGCCGCCGTGACGAGGTGGCCGTGGCCACCAAGTTCGGGCTCGTCGCTCACGACGGCCGAGGGCCGTGGACCCTCGACAGCAGCCCGGACAACATCCGCATCGCGGTCGAGGGCTCGCTGAGGCGGCTCGGCACCGACTACATCGATCTCTACTACCAGCACCGCGTCGACCCGCACACGCCGATCGAGGACACCATCGGCGCGCTGGCCGACCTCGTACAGCAGGGCAAGGTCCGCCATATCGGGTTGTCCGAAGCCTGGATCGACACCATCCGCCGCGCCCACGCCGTGCACCCCATCACTGCGCTGCAGTCGGAGTATTCGCTGTGGACCCGCGACCAGGAACAACTCCTGCCGCTGCTACGCGATCTGAGTATCGGGTTGGTGGCCTACTCGCCGCTCGGGCGCGGCTTCCTCACCGGCACCATCCGCAGCGCCGCCGACATCCAACGCCTCGACGACAGTGACTTCCGCAAGAACAACCCGCGGTTCACCGGCGAGA
>Ga0209382_10002295_pt1 | contig 28170 bp, 27 predicted proteins | sample SoiMetdeltSBSDD5_FD_187599 | JGI IMG/M metagenome (GOLD analysis project Ga0209382, IMG submission 187599) | Bulk soil microbial communities from a Populus tree surrounding site in Tennessee, USA - Soil MetaG P. deltoides SBSDD5 (SPAdes) (version 2) | ecosystem: Environmental > Terrestrial >... | reverse complement strand
ACACCGCGCACCGCACCACCGAGGCCTTCGACCGCGCCCGCGGCGGCGTCCTGTTCATCGACGAGGCCTACACCCTCACCGGGCAGCGCGGCTCCGGCTCCGACTTCGGCCAGGAGGCCATCGACACCCTGGTCAAACTGATGGAAGACCACCGCGACGAGGTGGTCGTCGTCGCCGCCGGCTACGAGGAGCAGATGGAGGACTTCCTCGCCGCCAACCCCGGCCTGTCCTCCCGGTTCTCCCACCGGGTCCGGTTCGCCGACTACACCAACGACGAGATGGTCACCATCCTCACCCAGCACGCCGCCGCGGCCGGCTACGAATGCACCGGCTCGACCATCGCCGCCGTACGCGGGCACTTCGTCGCGACCAAACGCGGCCCGTCCTTCGGCAACGGCCGTTACGCCCGACAACTGCTGGACGCCGCCGTCACCCGGCATGCCCGCCGGCTACGGCGTACCTCGTCGCCAACCATTGAGGACCTCTGCCTCCTGCTACCCGAGGACATCAGCGGATGAGAAAACGCCGCAGCGTCGTAGCGTCTGCGACGGGTCGCCCCCGAAATCGAAAACCAGCTGCTCAAAAGACTTGAACGACGCTGGCACCACGCCCAGCGCCCGCCTGACAGCCGCCCACGCCGGCATCGGTTCTCCCGAATTCCTCCACATCGGTGCACCCACTTGATCAACGCCCATCCTGGACTGTGATCATGGACTACCTGAAGCGAGGCATCCGACCAAATTTCTCCCCAACCGGTAGGACCTGTGGTACCCCGCCGCCGAAGCCGACCACGCCACCACCAGCGACGTCATTCGCCAAGCCCTCCGCGCCTGGCTCAACGTCGCCTAATGAGGACTACCGGGGTTGAGCCGGTGAGGCAGACTCCGGTCCGGCAGCGGCCAGCACGTGAGCACTCACCACGCCGGGCAGTCGACGCCTAGCGTCAGACCGTGCCCCTGCTGGACGTGAGGAGGTCGAGTTCGCCGCGGCCTGGGCGGCCCGCGGGCCGTGCCGGGGCGTACAGAGGTGCTTTTGGCCTCGCCAACGTCGCCAACTGGCCGCCGGTGCCCAGGACGCGTCGCTCGGCCGGGCGGCGGGCACCCGCTCGGTGAGCGGCCGGTCGCTCAACAGCGGCAAGCAGGACGCCCGCCGTGGCGAGCACGACGAGGCGTGGCGGCGGCTCGGGCTGCGGTCGGTGCGGCGCACCGTCGAGCGGCGGCTCGAGTGCGCGGTGCACTTCTACGGCGAGGTTCAGCGGTTCTTCCTCCGCACGCCGTGTCGCGACCTGCAGCGGATGCTGTTCGTGGTGGGTGACGGCGAGGGCAACACCGTCGTGGTGTCCGTCGCCTGGGTGCGGATGCGCAGCACCGGCAATGCGCGGCAGCTGCAGAAGCTGGCCGACACTACGGCACCGCGGCCGACGTCGCGGCGCTCTTCCCGCCCCCACCGTAAACCCGCGGCGCGACATGGCGGTGGGTACGGTCGCGGGTGCTCTCGACGCCACGAGACGACGGCCAGGAGAATTGGTCGCGTGTGCCGCCGCCTCATCCGGAAGTATGGTGGACAAGGCTGGCGGCATGGACGTCGCGGGCTCTCAGTAATCCGTCGTGGGACGGAATATCCGGAGTCATTGCCGTCCTGACCGTCTTCGCGGCCATTTCCGGAACGCTTATCGGCCCGGAGCGTGGAGCAGGTTGCAAACCACCATCGAGAATCACCAGGTCGTGGTGCAACGTTACGTCGCTCGCGAGCGACGCACCTTGGGGAGTGTCTCCACATCGGGCCTCTGGCCCCTTGTCACCAGGAGCAGTAGGCGGAGGTAACAGCGATGGCGACAGTGGTTTACGTGCACGGCAACGGCAACAAGGTCAGGGCGGAGCTGCTCAAGGCCCAATGGGATCAGGCGTTGTTCGGCCGGGACATGGGTGCCAAGTCTGTGATGGCCTACTGGGCGAGCCTGCGGTACCCACAGCCGCTGCCGGACACCGAGTTCGACGAGATCGACCAGCAGCCGGCGGCTGTCGAGGAGGACCTCGTGCCGGGCGAGGAGAGCGTGGCGTCCTCCGAGGTCCACCCACTCGAGCTACAGGCCGAAGCCCGGACGGAAGCCCACCGCGAGATGGGCGGCGAAGAGGGCGTCGACGAGGAGCCGGCCGAGCTGGATCCGTGGCTACAAGACATGGCTTTCCACGCCGACGCACTCGTCGAGGGGGAGAACGCGTCGGCGCTCGCGCCCGGGGTCGAGGCGCTGCCGCTGCCTCGATCGGTCCGGGTGGCGATCTTCCGGGCGCTGGTCAAGGTCACCTTCAAGGACGTGTACGCCTATTTCTTCGGCGGCTTCGCCGATGCGATGCGTGACGTCCTGCGTAAGGCCATTGCGCAGACCGACGGCCCGTTGATCGTGGTCAGCCACAGCCTCGGCACGATCATCGCTTACGACGTGCTTCGGGAGGAGACACTGCGTGGGCGCGAGGTCCCGCTGTTTGTCACGGTCGGCTCGCCGCTGGCGGTGCAGGAGGTGCAGGACCTCGTCGTCCGTCCGCTGCTGGTCCCCAGCGGGGTGGCCGCGTGGCGCAATGTCGCCGATGCCCGGGATCTGGTTGCCCTGGACTCCACGATCCGTCCGGAGTACGACCCGGAACGCCTGTGCGCGGACTTCCTGGTCGTCAACAACAGCAACAACCACCACGGGATTCGCGAGTACCTGTCCACGGCGCCGATCCGGGACGCGGTCACCCCGTTCCTTCCATGAGCACGCGCCCGGTGTCAGATCAGAAGGGACCCGTCATGACCATTGCGGAGAGCTACCTCGAGCTGCTCAGTCCCGAGGGTGCCGGGCGCCGCGAGCTGGAGTCCGTGGGCCGCGGAAGCAACGCGGACGGTGCTCTGCGAGGCGAGCTGCGCGAACGCCTCGAGGCCGAGATCGCCTACACGGAGCGGGTCACCGGCATTGTGGCCGACCCCGAGGTTCGCCTCGAGGCGCTGGCACTTGCCGATCGGGGAGTGCGCCGGCTGCTCACCGACGGCCCGGCGACCGACCTGGACGCGGATACCCGGGCCGGGCTGGAAGCGGTGGTCAGGACCAACGGATCCAGGCCCGTGCTGTTCGTCCAGGACGACTTCGTCGACCTGACGTCCCCGTCGATCGGGAACTACGCCGCCACCTTCGGGCCGCTCCGGGACGCCGTGACGCAGGTCTGCCGCAGCGTCGGCCGGGTGGACGACCCCACCGGGTCGCTGGGCTACTGGGGCACGGCCTGGATGATCGGCGACGGCCTGGTGGCCACCAACTACCACGTGCTGCAACACATCGCGCCAGGTGGAGCGCGAATCGGCGACCGCTTCGATGGACGGCTCACCACCGGTGTGGCCGTCCACTTTGGGCACGAGGCTGGCAACACGCTGCCACAGAGGCGATTCCCGATCCGCCGGGTGGTGAGCGTGGGACGGGAGGGCGACCCGCAGTTCAGGATTCCTGGAACCCGCGATCTCAACTTCGACGGGCTGGACCTGGCCGTGCTGGAGCTGGAGCCGGTCGCCGGCCGGCCGTTCCCACCACCGCTGCCGGTCGCCCGCGGTGACGACCCGAGGACGCTCGGCGCCCTTGCAAGCCAGGGACGCGGTGTATACCTGGTCGGCTACCCAGGGGAAGGGACCACGAGGGAGCTGTTCGTCGAGCTGTTCCACGGCGTGAAGAGCTTCAAGCGACTCGCGCCCGGGGAGATCATGCAGGCTCCCGGGACGGTGGACGACGATCACCGAGGGTGGATCGTGACGCACGACGCGAGCACCCTAGGCGGCAACTCCGGATCCGCGCTGGTCGACCTCGACGGGTCCGGCCGCACGGTGCTCGGCCTGCACTTCGCCGGTCATCACGAGCGCCGCAACTGGGCACACGCCACGGAGCGGATCACGACCGAGCTCAGCCCGGTGTTGCCGCCGCTGGCGGACCGGCTCCCGAGCGGCGCAGCGCCGTGACCCACATCGGCCTGGAGGGAGCGGACACCGGCGCGTTCGACCGACGCATCGTCCGGATCGCGGCCACGATCACCAAGGACTGGCAGCGGATCGACGACGCTTGGGAGGGCGTGCGGCGCCGGCGCCGTGACGTGCACCTGCGCCGGGATGTCGGGCTGGACGAGCAGGAGTTCCTCTGCGAGGCACTGGCGCTGGCGCGGGCCCTCAATTTGTTGCGGACGTTCGCTGCCGAGCTAATCAAGAACAGGCTCACGCCTACCGGACCCAATCTGCCCGTCCCTTGCCTTGGCCCGCGTCTCATAGTGGACGCCGGCCCCTCTTTGTCCTAGTGCGTTGATCAGGCTCACCCACGATAGCCGCCCATTCTCAGGCCATGCCCACAACGCCACACCCCACCCAGAAAACGGGCCCGTCCAGGGGAGCAGAACCGTGACCCTATTTCACCGCCAGCGCACCGCTGCTCCCAAAATGCTCCCCAAACCCGCACACCGACAAGCACCAATCCACAATGGACAGTCATCTAAGATCAAATACAATGCGCTGACCTGCACGGATTCGGCATCAGCGGATGTTGGAATAAGTGGAGCTGACGGGGCTCGAACCCGTGACCCCCACACTGCCAGTGTGGCCGGTGTACAGCCTTCACCTGCGGCGATTCAGAAGCGGCAGGTCAACACGATTCCGTTCATCGTCGTTGACAGCACTTTAGCACAGTTCAGGCCCACTGGACTCTCCCAAATTCCTCCCCAACCGCAGTGTGAAACTCCGCCACGATCAAGGTGGCCGCCGTCGGCGATCGCCGACGCGATCCGCGCCGCGGCCTGGTCGTGCGGCACCCGAGGCCCGAGTGGATCCGGTTGCGCACGGCGCGAGGTGTCTATTCGCTGGAAGTACACAATCGCCCGCGGCCGCGCGGGTCGTTCAGCTCGTCGCAGCTGTCGGCGTAGCCGAGTTCCGCTTGCCAGAACGGCAGCACCTCGGGCGGTCGAGCGCGTCGATCGAGACCTGGACGTTCGGCGCGACGGCGCGGCGGACACGCTCAACTCACGTGCTGCCGCCGAAATCTGCCGGGCCAGCACGACCTCCCGCACGCTCAACCCATTTTCTCCGTGCTCGCGGCACACGATCTTGAAGACCCCGGATCAGCCTGCCTCCAGCTTCACCCCACCGATACGACGGGCGAGGAGATGGACGGTCTCACCTCCAAACGTGACAAGTGAGGTCGGCTCGGAGGCGCCCTGCCGGCGTTGCCGCGGGCGGGTTTCTCCGAGCCGACCTCACGCTATCTGGATGGAGGTGGGAGACCTGCATCGCTGGGAATCTCCATCAGACCCCGGGGCGGTTCAGTAGCAGGCGCACCGATGTCCGTACCCGGCGTCAGGCCGAGCATCGCGAACGCGTCGGCGGCCGCCTCGGCCTCCAGCGCGTCGACCGACCACGAGAACACCGCACGCCGATCACCGATGCCCAGCGTGCCCAGCCGGGTCGATTGGTCGGTTAGCTCCTTCGACAACGCGCCCAACGGGAAGGTGCCGTACGTCGTGCAACGCGCGCCCACGATAGCCAACGCCAGCGGCAGGCCGGCGCACAGGTCGAGCAGTTGTGCCGCCGCGTCCGGTTCGGCCGCCATCCGGTCAGCTCGCGGAGCATCTCGCGGTTGACGACGGGCTCGACCACCACGGGCTCATGGGGGTGCACCGCCCCCGACCAGGAAGTCCTGCCGACCAATTGTGCGCAGGCGATCCCGACCAGCAACCCGCCAGCACCGTGCCCACGCTCGCGCGCCTTGATCGGACCGACCGCCGAGTCCACCGCGGCGATCACACCCAGCCGATCGCACAACTCGCTGATCGCGACCAACCCCGCGTTCGGGGTCAGGGCAGATCCGGCGCGCCGATCCGCACCCGCCGACGCTTCCGCTTCCCACCACGTATCCTGCCCACCAGGTGGGTGCCCTCTCCACTGAGATGATCATGCCTAGATAACATCACCATCCCAGCCCAGAGCCGCACCTATCACCATTCCCCGGCCCATGTCACCGACCTACTCGCGGAAACGGATCAGACACAGCATAAATCAACTCGTTCCAGAAAGAGCCGCACCCGTCCGATTTCGAACGACTTTTACCGAACCACGTGGCAGGAGACGTTGCGCCACCTAGCATCGGATCGTGAACTTCACTGGCTCGGTTCACCACAATAGAGGGGCTATCTCGTTCGAGGTCGCCGGAGCGGGGCCGGTTGTGGTGCTCATCCATGGGTTCTCGTTGGACCGGCGGGTCTGGCTGCCGCAGCTGCCGATGCTGCGCCAATCGTTCCGGGTCGTAACCTACGACTGCAGGGGCTTCGGTCGCTCGTCACGACCGGCCGGACTGTACAACCATGCTGAGGATCTGCACTGCCTGCTCAGTCATCTCGGGGTCACGTCAGCACACCTGGTCGGGCTCTCGATGGGAGGCCGTATTGCACTCCACTACGCCATTCGATGGCCAGACCTGGTCAGCTCCCTCGCCGTCATCGGCAGCGATGTCGGCGGCTACCGGCACCGGATCGGCTGGGACGTAAGCCTCGGGCCCAGAGGTTTGGCGGCCACGAGATCCGCGTGGCTGCGGCACGAGCTTTTCGACACGGTCCGGCAGAATCCCCGCGCCTGGCATCTCGTGCAGGAGATGGTCGATGGCTATTCAGGCTGGCACTGGCAGTGGGCCGATGTGCGGTCGCCGGTGGATACCGACACCCGGTATCGGCTGGCCGATATTCGCGCATCCACGACAGTCATTGTCGGCGAGCACGATCTACCCGACTTCCATGAGGTAGCCGAGCTACTCGCGACCGGGTTGCCACAGGCTCAAAAGGTGGTCGTCGCAGGTGCCGGCCACTTGGTCAACCTGGAAAAGCCGGCGACGTGCAACGAGATACTCGGGCGCTATCTCAGGACGGAGGCACGAGGGTAACCGCGTCGCCAACGATCCCGGTCCACCGTGCCCGCTCGTACCAGCCCCGGTCGAAGGCAGTAATCGATGGAACGGCTGAGCCATCGTTCACCCGAGCGGCGACGCCACGCCACAGCGCGTCAACGAGTCCGCTGTAGCGCACCGCGGTCCAGAGGTGCTCCCGACGGAACGGCTCGTCACTCATCCGCACCGCGCGGATATCGAAGCAGCCACGATGGGCGCTGCCTCCGACGTCCAGGGCCTCGCGCCAAAGTTGGGCACCTGGCGCACGAACCGAATTGCGTACCTCGGCCGCGACGTGGCCGCCATGCCAGAGATCACTGAACTCGGCCAAGTCGGGCAGCGCAGGCGGGAAGAAGTAGTGCCGCTGGCGGGGTACTTCAGCCCGTTCGAAGTTGCCCGGGACGAAGTGCCAGCGGTTGTACTGCATCCGCTGGGCCACCAGCCACAGCACTCGGCTAATGTCCGCCTCTGTACGGTCTGATAAGCGGCTTGGATGCGGGATCACGCAACAGAAAAAGTCAGGCTTGCGGAGGCAGAGAATCGAGCCCAACCGGCTGTCCTGGTCGGGCGCGAGACGGCTGATGTCACGCACCGCGCTCGACATCGCGTAATCCGCGTCCAGGTCGACCACGGCCGCGTACACGATTGTCGCCAGTAGCCGCTCTACGCCCTGGCGCGCCTGGTCTTCCGGTAGCGTCAGGATCGCATCGACGATCTGCGCCATGGCACGCTCCGCGGGCAGCGCCGGGTCAGGCGCATAGCCAGCCGCCTGCTCGGCAAACTGGCCGATCAGTGCTGGGAGCGTACAATGGCTGCGTCGAGGGCGGGGCAGTTCGGCCAGGACCTCAGTCTTCGTGAACGTCAAGCCGGTGATCCGCCGGAATCGGATCCATGGTGACCGGTTTACCGCCTCGCTGAGTTCACCCACCTCCTTGGCGAGCAGCTCCATGGGGTGGCCGGCGAGATTCGCAGGTATCGGCGCACCGATCGCATATGCGTACCGGCGCCACATGGTAACCAGCCAAGTCCGCAGCGCCGTGGCCGTGAGCTGCCGTCCGTTAAACTCTTCGAACCGAATCGCCCGGCCGGTAGCGAAGAGCAGATGCATGGAGGCGACGAAGAGTCGTTCCGACGCGGTCCAAGTATCCAATGTAGACCGTTCCAGGCGCGTCAGCAGGCCGTCGCGCAGCAGGGTGCTAGTGCCCGCGTCGGATCGAGAATACGTCTCCTCGCCAACGTATATGAGAACGGTCTCCACTCGATCCACCCAGTCGGCTACCTCCCGGACCCGCGCCGCGAGGACCCCCAGGTCTGCCCAGCGTCGAAGAATCCCATCCAACTCGGCCTGTTCCGTGCGTTCGGCAATCTCCCAGGCGAGCACCTCCTCAGCGACACGCTCCAACATGTACGGCGCGAGAGCCAGCCGGCCGATACTCCAAGCATCCGTTGGCCAGTCCGGTCCGTTCGCGTCAATAAACGAAACCCGTCCCTGGACGGACTGGATCACTAACAGCTCGCCGTACTGCCGAGGGCCCGATGTTAAGCGGAGCCGTATCGAGTCGTCACCGAGCAGCTGATGCAGCACCGCAAGATCATGGACCTTGAGCGCAGCCGCCCCCTGCTGGAACGGAACTCGCCCACCCAGAGTCAGCAGCCGGACCAGGACGACGTACGCTGGTTCATCCTGGCGGATCCCGGACCGCAGCTCGGCCAGCACATCTGCAGCAGTCGGCCCTTGTCGGGGTGGCCTCAGCGCTGGGTCATCACCCATCGTCCTCTTCCCATCCGATCGGCATACCATGGATGTCTCCACTGAGAACGGTGGTCTCTTGCGGAACCGTGGCAGCGAACGCGAGCGCCGCATTGAGCTGTTTCTCCCATGCGCGTGCGAGGACCGGGTCTAGTGGGCCCTGGGTTGATTCGACCGTCCCTACACACTGGGCCGCACCGCAGGTACATCGGATGCGCCACAGGTCTTCGTATCGGAAGCCACGGTAGTCACAGGTGACTTCCTCGCCTTGGTGGATGTCCCGGACGGCGATGCCTACTGCGAGCCCGACGTCGAGCACGCCGGCATCGCAGGAGTGATTAAGTAGGAACGCCCCCCCACACGGCGTGAGGAGGCCACCGTCGGCGCGACGGTAACCGTACTCGGCGATCCAGCGCAGCACGTCTTGGGGGGTGCGAGCCAGTTGGCCAGCCGGGACAACTGCGCAGCGGGGACACGGCCACCAGAGCGCGGTGCCCACGGGCACATCCCGCATGGCGACGATGCCCATGCCGTGGATACGGCTGAAACCCGGGTGAAGCGCTGAGTGCAGCATCAGCAAAGCTCCAAGAGGTCGACGAGTTCCCGCTCGACCGCAGCGACCGACGCCGCGGTCCGCCCCACAACTAGGTAGCGCCACTTCCCGTCCACCGCCAGCGTGTCGACGAGAAGCAACGCTCGTGACTCAGCGCCGGCATCGCAAAGCCCGGCCCGGCCGATCACGCCGAGCGCCTTGGCGAAATTGAGTCTTGTAGCGCCGGGTCGGGCATCTGCCCGCCAGTGGACGGGTGCGCCGGGATACAGCCGTTGGGCCAACTCTTCCAGATACGTGCCACCAGTACGCCGGACGTTCGCCTCGGTCACCACGTAGTCGTCGGCGACAAGTCCACAGTCGACATCGAAGTAGCCGCGGTAGCCGTGCTCGCCTAGCCATTGGCCGACGCGGCGAGCGGCACAGATGAGCTTCGGAAGCGCGGCGGAAGTGGCTGTGTCGGAGCCGGCCGGAGTTACCATGCCGGTCCAGGCGTTGTCTCGGGTGCGCTGATCGCAGGTGTAGAAGTCGTGTACGCCATCGTCGTCGACGAGCATCTCGATGCTAGGCGCAGCGGCGAATGGCAAGAACTCTTCATAGACCCAGCCGCACCGGCGGGGCTGTAGGTCGCCCATTTTGCGGCGCACCTGCTCCAACAACGGGCCTTGCCCTTCCGCGGTTACCACAAAGGTCCCGTGTCCATTGGACGAACGGTTCACCTTGACGATCGCCGCCTCGTGCCGGCGCAGGAACCGGTCGAGCTGGAGCACGAGTCTGCGGACGGAGTCAGCGAAGCCGCCTTCGGCCACAGGAAGGCCGAGGCCAGCAGCGATCGTTCGGAAGCCTGCCTTCGTGTTGATCTGACATACGGCGGCGAGCGTTGCCGCGCTTGGTTTCTCGGGATACCCCTCGATCCGGCTGCCAGTGCGGAGGGACAGTTCCATGATCGGGCGGTCCACCACGAACGGAGCGAGTGTAGGGCGGGTGGCTATCCGGTCGGTCGCGCCGAGGCGCATCACCACCGTGCAGGCATGTTCGGGGGCGATCTCGTCGGGCGCGACCACGTCGACGTTGTCAGCCGCCACCCCGGTGATGCCGGCAACGTACTCCCGGAAGTCCTTGCCGCAGGGCGCGAGCGTCACCACGCAATCGCCTGGCTCGGCCAGCCACAGCTTCCGGGGGGTGACCGCGGCCATCGTCCGGGCGTACCCGATCGGCGGTGCCTCGATCATCACATCGTTTACTAGGTTCGCGATGATGCTCCGTGGCCGGTCGGTCTGCGGACTCGCCTCCATCACATTGTGTCGGGTCTGGTGGCAGTCAGGATGGCGTGCCCGGCGAATGCCCAGGGCACATCGACACCGACGAATCCCGCGTCGGCGAGCCAACTCAACTGGTCGACAACGGTGGCTGGGTGGTCGACCGGATCCGGGAACCGGAAGGTGTTCCATCGCGCGTGCAGAAAGGCCGCGTGGGCGTCGTCACCGCCGTACAGCGCCAGCGACTGATGCTCGACCGAGGTATCCCACAGCGCGGCCGCGACAGCGGTTGCGACAGGCGTCGCCGGAAGCATTAGGTCCGCCTGCACGTAGACACCGCCCGGCGAAAGAAGTTCGTACACTGCTCGCATCATCGCTCGCTTCCCTGCGTCGTCGAGATGGTGCACCGCGAGTGAGGTGACGGCCGCGCCGTACCAACCGGTACGCCACGATTCGTCGGTCAGGTCGGCCTCGATCAAGCTGGCCCGGCTGCCAAATGGAGCGAGGCGACGCCTTGCTGCCGCGAGCATCGCCGCTGAGGCGTCCACCGCGGTGACGACCACGGGTGGATGCTCGCGAAGGATCTCTGCGGTCAGAATGCCCTCGCCGCAGGCTAGCTCGAGCACCGTCGCCTGCGGTAGCGAATCAAGCAGCGCACAGATCACCGCAACCTGCTCCCGCCGGCGGGGTACAAACGCGTCGCCGTACTGAACGAAGAGCTCGGTCTCGTTGGAGCTCCAAGCGGTCATTGACCCTCCACATTGTCCGGTTGTGCTGTGGCGGTGCGCTCCGGTACGACGTCGAAAACGCCTTGTTCGTGCAGCCACGCAACGAGATCGCGGAGCTCCGGTGGGACGACCGACTCGGTGCCGAGGCGGGGTCGCGCAGCGAGCCAGTCGAGCAGGGTGGTCGAAGACTCGTGACGGCGGACCGAGCCGAGGGTGGCAACGAGCAGACTGCCCCGGGCAACCATCATCCACAACACGGGGGCCTCGAGCCGCCATCTCCCTCGCTGCCCGGGACACGGCGGACGTGTAGGCCGGGCCGGTCGCATGCCCAGTGCAGACACTCGCGCAAGCAAGGACGCAGCCGAGTCGTCTCGCCCGACGTGATCGCGGTACTGCGCAAGCCAATCAGCGGAGACCTCACCGCTGAACTCGTTACCCCACGGGGGCATGGGCGGCTCGGCGTCGAGGTCGCGCTGGTATGCGGCGATGTTCAGCGCCATCGTCGGCCCATGTGTCTCTCCGACGTGCCAGGTACCCGCAGCCCAGGAGAAGCCGCCACCTGTCTCGGCTGTCAATGATCTGGCTTCGCCGAGCGCGACCGCCGGATCGAGGTCCGGCAGGTACTCCTCCCGGGTTCCAGTGCCACCGGCGATGTCGACGCGGCGGGGGGTGCCGTGCGACGGCCACGCGCTCCCGGACCAGAAATGCATTGTCTTGGCGCCAGACAGGACCAGATGGATGTTCGAGCATGCTTCGCGGTGAATGCCGCCAGGTGTGTAGCCATAGTCGCCGAGGAAGACCTCGGCCTCGGCCGGACCGCTCGGCAGACCGCGTCGACTGAACTCCGCGGACGCCGCCTCGACGAGCGCCTCGAACATTGGTCGGTCGAACGACTGGACCGCCCGTGCCCACGCGAAGTAGGTGCTGCTTCCGAAGGCCACCGACCAAGGCCAAGGATCGTCCGATGACCCGTCGCGATGGGGCCACAGCATCCGGTGCACTACCGGGCGACCCTCCCGGAACAGCTTCACTGACTCCGAGGAGGGGTTCGCGGCATCGGCTTCGAACGCGGCTCGCAGCGCGCGCCACGCGACCCTGACCGTGAGTCCGGGAGCATGCCACCGCGCGACCGAGCACCCATCGCCACGCGGCTCAGTCACAATGATTCCCGGTGCGCGGTTCATGTCGAGCGTCCAGGCTCGACGGGCCGTCCGGCGGAGCCGCCGTCGGGTGACACTGTGGGCAGCGCCGTATGGGGCGCGTAGCGGTGGGCGACACCGTTCGGATCCCGTACCAGATAGCCATTCAGGTCCTCGTCGAGGTAGCTCGCCGAGATTGGCACCTTGCCAAAGCCGCCCGGTATATCCAGCACATAGACGGGCTGGCACAATCCGGATACGGGACCCCGGAGCCGCTGCATAAGGTCCTGACCCGCCGCGATCGTGGTCCGCAGGTGGCTGGTGCCGGACGCGAGATCGCCCTGGTGGAGGTAGTAGGGCTTGACTTTCAGAGCGACCAGTGCCCGGAACAACTGCTCCAGCGCCTCGGCGGTGTCGTTGACGCCTTTGAGCAGGACAGTCTGGCTGAGTAGCGGAACGCCCGCATTCGTCAGCCGACGAAGTGCGGCCCGCGACTCCGACCCCAGCTCCTGCCGATGATTGCAGTGCACTACCGTCCACACCGGAGTTTCGACGCAGAGTGTCTCGATCTGTTCGGTGGTGATCCGCTCCGGTGCGACGATCGGGACCCGCGTATGTATCCGGATGACACCGACGTGCAGGATGCCGTCGAGCTCGGCGATGATGCGCCGAAGCCGCGCTGGCGACAGCAGCAGCGGGTCCCCACCGGTCAGGATGACCTCCCAGATCTCGGGTCGTTGCTCGATGTAGGCCAGCGCGCCGGCGAGATGCTCCTCGCTCAGCAGGCCTTGGCCTGGCCCCACGGCTTCGCGTCTGAAGCAGAACCGGCAGTAGACGGGGCAGACATGCAGCGGCTTCAGCAGGACACGGTCCCGGTAGCGATGGGTGATCCCTGGCACGGGTGAATATGGTTGGTCGCCGATCGGATCGGCCATCTCGTCGGCGTCGACCCTCAGCTCATCGACGCTGGGCACGAACTGACGGGCGACGGGATCATCGGGAGACGTCGTCATCTGCTCCACCATCGTGGGCGTGATGCTGATCGCAAACCGCGCTGCGACCTGGTCGATCGCGGCCAAGTCGACGCTGCCGAGCAGTCCGGCGTCGGCGAGTGCGGTCACGCTCCGGATGGTGCGCGCCTTCGGCGTGGTGCGGTTGGGTTCGTCTGTCACGGCATGCATGCAAACCGTTACTGGCAGGCGGCGGGAAGAGTACCGCGGCGGTCCCGTACAACCTCGTACGCGTCGTGATCGAGCCGCGCAGCTACGGTGTTCCTTGAGGCCAGATGGAGTCGTTCTTGACTGACGGGCGTGAGTTGTCGGATGCGGAACAGCGGCGGCGTGAGGCGCTGGACCGCGTTCGTCAGGCCATCGCGGACGGCCAGGTGAGTTCGGCGGACGCGGCAATCGACCTGCTCCGGTCGGCCGGTGAAGCCTCGGATCTGGGTGCGGTCCTGCTGTCCCGGTTCGACCTCACGGGCGACCCGGACTCACTGCGCGAGGCGGTGGTGGCGCTCCATGCGGCGGTCAGACACGAGCCAGGGCGGCCTCGCCTGCTGTCGAACCTGGGGCTGGCGCTTATCCGCCAGTTCGAGCTCACTGACGAGGTATCCACGCTGGTTGAGGCGGTATCCCTGCTTCGCCAGGCTGTCCGCCAACGATCCGCGACGGGGGCACCTCGCCCGTCGTACCTGTCCAACCTGGGGCTTGCATTGGTTCGACTGGCGGAGCGAACTGGTGACGCCCACCTAGTTAAGGAGGCCGTTGAATGCTACACCGCGGCCGCGGAGCTGGCACAGGAACAGCCGGCCAGCCAGGCCGCCATACTCGCCAATCTCGGTGCGGCGCAAGTCGTCTGCTACCGGTTGGACGGCATGGCAGCGCGCCTTGTGGCAGCCATTGACGCCTACCAGCAAGCGGTTCGGATAGTGCCCGACGACCACGCTTACGCCCGAGGCTGCATAGCTGGCCTCGGTGACGCTCTGGCCACGGCGGCGACGTTGCAGGGCGATGTGGCGCTGAGTGTGGAGGCGATGCAGACGCTGCGCGCGGCTGTGCGGGAGATGCGTGAGACTGACCCGGACGGGCCACTCTTCCTGAACCAGCTGGCCGAAGCGCTGCGTCGGAGCTTCACGCTCACGGGTGACTCGGAGGCACTAGCCGAGTCAATCGACTGCCGGCGCACAGCTCTGAACCGCACGCCCCATGGACACCCGGACCGACTCCACTACCAGGCGAATCTTGCATTGTCGCTGCGAAACCTGTTCGAGGCGACCGGTGATCTCGATGACCTCCGCGCCGCGCACGACCTCATTCGCGAGGTCCTCACCGTAGCGCCGATCGATCATCCCGAACGACCCAAGTGGCAAGCGGACATCGCACACGTCCTGCACCGCCTAGGGATTCGCGAGCATGAAGAGAGCTACCTCCGCGACGCCGCACAGCTCTTGCGAGCCGCCGTGGCCCGTGTGGAATCTGAGCACAGTGACGCGGCCATGCACCGGAACAACCTGGGCGGTGTCCTGCTCACGGCACTAGAGATGCGCTGGCGTCCGCGCCTTTACGACGAGGCCGTGCGGACTCTCACTACCGGGCTGCGCGCAGCCCTCATCGGTGCCTCAGAGCGGGCCGAACTCCTCCTCAACCTGGGACTGGTATATGCGGTTCGATTCCGTGCCGAAGGTGCGGCGGAGGCGTACCGTTCTGCTGCGGACGCCTTCGGCGAAGTCGTCGACACGCCGACCGCGCCCGCGCGTATCCGTGCGATGGCCGCGCAGCACCAGGGGAACCTCCACGTTCGTGGCGGGGATCACGCCGCCGCGGTGGCCGCGTTCCGGACCGCGCTCGAGTTGCTGGATCTCATTGCGTGGCACGGGTTGGCTCGGGATGATCAGGAGCGGGCGCTCGTCGAGTTTCGTGAGCTGGCAAGCGCCGCCGCCGCCAGTGCCATCAACATCGGCGATCCTGATGGAGCCGTCTCGCTGCTGGAGCAGGGCCGGGGTGTACTGCTCGGCCAAGTCTTGGAGCTGCGCAGCAGTCACGATTTGCTTAGCGTTGAGGAGCCGGAGCTGGCTCGCGAGCTCCAGCAGGTGCACGACGCCATGGAGTCGGGGGCCCGAGCGAGGGCGACCGCCGGTCAACCTGGCGTCGATCCGGGTGGCCCGGGCATGGCTGGTGCTGAGGGCGACAGTCTGCTGGATCGACAGCGTCTGGCCATTCGCCGTGAGCAACTGCTGGCGGAGATCAGGGGGCGCGATCACTTCACCCACTTCCTCCGGCCGCCGGAGCCATCCACGCTGCGGGCCGAGGCCCCTGATGGTGCGGTGGTCATGCTGAACCTGGCTGTGGCCCGCTGCGATGCGTTGATCACCACCCGGTCCGGCACTGCGGTTGTTCCGCTGCCGGATCTGTTGGTCCGCGATGCGGCCGAGCGCACGGCGTCGTTCGTGGATGCGGTGAACGCCAACGCCTGGGGTACGAATGAGGTGCTTCGCTCGACCCTCGCTTGGCTGTGGGAGGTCGCTGTCGGTCCGGTGCTGGACCGGCTGGGTGAGGCCGCGCGGGTTGGCGCACTCACCCGGGTCTGGTGGGTGCCGACCGGTACGCTGACCTTGCTGCCCGTTCATGCGGCGGGGCATCACGGCACGGGCGATGGTGACACGCGATCGGCGTTGCATCGGGTGGTCAGCTCCTACTCACCCACCCTGCGTGCGCTTTCGCGATCCGGCATAGTTCGGTCCGAGGTGGACACGACCCTCGTGGTCGGCGCTGACTCGGGTCCGGTGCCGCTGGCTGCGGTGGTCGCCGAGACGGCGGTCGTGACCGCTCATCGGAGCGGACCGGTGAGCGCGCTGATCGGCGCGCAGGCAACACGTTCGGCGGTTCTGGCGCAGCTTCCTGTCGCCACGTGGGTGCACGTCGCGGGACACGCGGTCACCGATTCACGGCGTCCGTCGGAGAGTCACCTCTCGCTGTACGACGGCAACCTCCGGGCACGCGAGATCAGCGCCATGGCGCCGGCTACACGGGAACTTGCGTACCTGTCGGCGTGCGAGACGGCGGTAGGCGGAGTGCGCCTTCCAGACGAGTCCATCCACATTGCGTCGGCGTTCCAGCTCGCCGGATTTCGCAACACCATCGGCACGTTGTGGCGGGTACCGGATCGGGCCGCCAGGGACACTGCGGCGGCTATCTACTCGCAGTTGCGCCGCAACTCGCCGGCCCAAGCCGTGAACCTGGCGGCGCGGCGGCTGCGCGACACGTACCGTGCCAACCCGTACGAGTGGGCCGCATTCGTCCATAGTGGATCTGGCTAATTCGGGTGCCGCTCGACAACCGTTGGAGCCGTGATGTCGGAGCCGAATTCGAGCGGGTTAGCCACGCCTGATCCGCACCGGATTGTTACCCGCCGTGAGTTCGGCTCGGAACTGACCCTGGCCAGGGAGCGTCGGGGGCTGAGCGTGCGTCAGGTGGCCCGACAGGTCGAGGTACCGGCCAGCACCCTCGGCGGGTACTTCGCGGGCACACATCTTCCAGCGCTGCAGCCACCTGACCTGCTCGGCCGGATCCTCCGAGTCCTCGGTATCGAGGACGACGGGGAGACCGCGGCCTGGTGGGAGGCGTACTGGCGCGTGCGCCGATCGGCTGCCGCTGAGCGGTCCGAGGGCGGGCCCGGCACCGCTGCCCAGGTGACTGTCTCCACCTGGGCACCCGTGGACCGACTGCTGGTCGAGCCCACTCTTCGGGGACGCGATGGACTGGTCCAACGCCTCGACGATGCCATCGCACGGACAAATCAGCTCCACCCGGCCCCGCGGGTACATGTCGTGCACGGTCTCGGCGGTTGCGGCAAGAGCATGGTTGCCCTCGCGGTCGCAAACAGGGCCGTCGCGCGGGGCGTTGCCACCTTCTGGATCGCTGCGGACGACCGCAGCACGATGGTCGCCGGAATGCGGGCGCTGGCAGCCCGGATCGGGGTTCCCGTTGACTGGCTGCATGGCGGCAGCCTGCCGGATGCCATCTGGCAGCAGCTTCATGGCCTCAACGAGCCTTGGCTCTTGGTGCTCGACAACGCTGACGACCCGCCAGAGTATCTGGCGCTACCCGGCCATAGACTCACCGACGGCACGGGCTGGCTGCGCGCCGTCGGCCCGGCGGTCGGCACCGTGATCGTCACGACGCGCGACGGTGATCGATCGACATGGGGCGATCCGCCGCCGGCATGGCTCGCGCTGCATCGCCTCAGCGGTCTACGTCGCGACGACGGCGCGCAGATACTCGTGGAGCTTGCAGGCGAGCATGCGGGTGACCCAGCCGAGGCCGGGGACCTCTCCGACCGGCTCGGCGGCCTACCGCTGGCGTTGATGCTTACGGGCCGATATCTCGCCGAGTCGCGGCGGATGCCGGCGGGCCTGTCCGAAACCGCCGTGCCGCGCAGCTACCGCGCCTATCTGGAGGCTTTGCAGCGAGGTGACTACGCAGAGCTGTTCGCCGTCGACATCACCGGTCGACCACCGCGCCGAGACGCCCGTATGACCATCGGGCAGAACTGGAGACTGTCGCTGGACTTACTCACCGAACGTGGCCTGCAGTACGCACGGCCGCTCCTAAACGTGCTCGCCTGTCTGGGAGCCACTCCCATCCCGTACGGCGACCTACTGCGCCCGGACGTACTTGCCCGCTCGACGCTGTTTCCCGGCATCACTGCCCGCAGCATCTGGGAGGTGCTGCGGGCGCTCGAAAGTTTGGGTCTCATCGCGCTGATCAGCGCTGACAAGCCGGGTGTAGCCGACGATGACCCGCCCGGATTGCTCGACATTCACCCGCTTGCGCGGGACACCGCCCGCAGCGACCCCCACATACGCGAGCGGATTGCCGACTACCTGGCGACCGTCACGGCGTTGCTCGGCGGGGCAGTGCGCGACGCCCACCCGAAGTCGCCGGCAGCATGGCGGCAGTGGCGCCTCCTGGCTGGTCATTGCACGGCCCCGCTCGACCTGCTCGACCTGCTCGACAACCAGACGTTGGAGATATCGATCGTCCACACCGCCGTAGAGCTCGCCGCTAGCGCGGGGCAGTACCTGCGTGCGGCCGGGCTCCACGAGCCGGCCGAGTCCGCCTTTGTCCGGGCGTTGCAGGGATGCGACGGCCGGCTTCCGGCGAACGATTCGGCCCGCCTCGCGATCGAGCATGACCTTGCCCGCCTCCGGTACGACCAAGGGCTCTACGAGGAAGCTGAACGGCTCTACCGGTGCGCCCTGTCGGCGCGTCGAAGCAGCCTCGGTGCGGAGCACACCGACACCTTGACTACTCAGTACTACCTCGCGCGGACGCTGCGCCACCGGGAGCAACTGGACGAGGCCGACAGCTTGTTGCAGCTGACCTACGGTGCTCGCCTCCGGCTGCTTGGCGAGCGGCACCCCGACACGTTAACCAGCCGGCACGGGATCGCCGACCTCCTCCGTGCCAGGGGCGAAGTGGCCGAGGCCGTGAGTCTGTATCAAGAGGTCCTGTCGGCGCGGCGGGTAGTACTGGGTGAGCAGCATCCGGCCACGCTGGTCACCCGGCAGTACCGCGCCGAAATGCTGCACGTACTGGACCGGACTGACGAAGCGGAGGATGAACTGCGTCGGCTCTGGGCGGCGACCCAGCAGGTCCGCGGTCTCGACCACCCACGGACACTTGCCATAGGACACTCATTGGTCGATCTGTTGCATGATCGTGGCCGCCTGGAGGATGCTGCATCACTCGCCGACACCGTGCTGGCGGCCCGCCGTCGGCTGTTCGGTAATACGCACCCGACCACGATGAATATCCGACATCGCCTCGCTCTGATCAGGTTGGACCTGGGCGAGGTGGCGGTCGCCCGCCGTGATCTCATTGCCGTCCTAGTCGACCGCGGGTTGGTGCTGGGTCGGAACCACCCGCAGACGCAACTGTCCCAGCACACCGTTGACGCCGTCCAGCGACGCATCGTTATGTCGCAGTCGGCGCCACCGGACGCCGGTACACTCGCGCCCGATCGACCGGAGGCCACATGACGAAGCACCTTGACGACGGGCTCGAGGACGGACTCGATCCGGCGGTGGCCGGCGTCTTGCGCGACTGGGCCGAGCTGCACAACCGCTTCTACGAACTCGTCCACTGGCTCGTCAACGGTCGCAGCCGTGCACCGGTGGCAGTAGTCCGGGAGACCGACGCCGATGCGGAAACGACCACGGTGCTCATACTGAAGATACTCGGCGTCCACAGTGGACCAGTGCGGGACATCGAGTACGGCCGGCACCGAAGAGCAGAGCGAGAAGCGCCCGGCTTCGCCAAGGCTCACCTGAGCACCTTCGCCCATGAGGCGATCACGGCTCCGGGTCGGCGGTGGATCACGTTCCAGCGGATCGCCGGCAAGAGCCTGGAGAAGACCGAGGTGCTCACCGTCCTGCTTCGCCGCATGCTCGGCATCGCCGACGAGGTGGAGCCAACGGGCACAGCATTGATCACCTGCGATCCGCCCACCTTCGCTGACGCCTGCAGAAAAGTGGTGGCGGGAGTGCTGTGGGATTGGGCCGGCCCACCCTTCATCCCGCCCGGCGAGCGGTGGAACGTGGCCACTTTCTTCCGGCGGCACTTGTTGGATCAGATGGAGCCCGGCGGGCGCCTTGCCGGCTGGGCGCAACGCCACCAAGGCGAGGAGGTCGTCCTCGCGGGGGAGGCCAAGCCGCTGCCCAATCCGTTCGCGGTGGCCCAGGGCCGCTACTTCTCGGACGCGGTCGTGGTCACGCCGTTCCTCAGTCGTTGCCATGGTGACCTGCACTCGGATAACGCGCTGGTACGGGTCCGCCCAAGCATCGAGGCCGGCGACTACTACCTGATCGACACTGCGCTCTACGAGAGCTCAGGACCGCTAACCCGCGATCCAGTCCATTTCGTCCTGTACATCATCGCGCGGTCGATGGAGGCCATAAAAGCGCCGTCCCAGCAGGCCGCTCTCATCGATCTCCTGCTGGACCCGCTCGAGGGCCCAGCACATCTCGTGCCGGGCTGGCTGGCCATGCTCGTCCAGCAGGTCGACGCTGAGGCCGTGGCCTGGGTCGAGCCGACTGGTCTCGCCCTGACATGGCGCGAGCAGACTTATCTGTCGCTGACCGCCTGCGCGATGCTGTTCCTCGGTCGCACCTCGACCCGCGAGGAGGACAAGCCCTGGTTCTTTCGGCTCGCCGCGCGTGCCGCCGCCAGGTTCGCCCGGCTGCACCCGGACACCCGGTTGGTCCGTGACGCGGGCCTGAGTCGCGATTCGCGAACGACAGCCGTGACTGCCGGCCCGTGGATCGGCTGGCTGTGCCGCGACCGTCCTGACATGGAGCAGGCCGCCAAGCAGCAGGCGCGGCAGGACGAGGCCCGGAAGTACTGCGAGGACGCGTTGAGCGGGTTGGACCGGACCAATGAGTATCGCGAGTTCGTGCGGGAGATCGGCGGGCCAGATCCGGATGTTCGCTTCGGTACTCGCGGCAATGAGGGCCAATCCGAGCCTGAGGACTACCTGTGCCCCCTCGATCTGTGTGCCCGTCGTGAACGGCGCCTGCCTGGTGGGGCTAAACCGGTCTGCAACCTCAACCGCGTGAGTCGACTGACCCTGCGGTCGAGCCTAGACTAACTCCAACGTGCTGCTAGTCGAGCCGGCCGACCGGGTCCGGTGGCGTCAGATCGCCGCACCGGCGGCCCTACTCTGGGTCGCGGCCGTGCCTGCGGCCTGCTGGTTCGGCCACCCGATTGCGTGGCATCGGATGGCCAATGTTGCGATCGATGGCTGGTTTGGGGGCGTAACGCTCGTTGCTGGCCTGGTCGCCGCCGGTGTAGCGGCTACCGTGTTGGCTGAGGTGGTCGCGGGTGGCGTCCGTCGACTCTGGCTCGGCTACTTCGTGCCGCGCCCACTTTCCTTCCTGCTGCTGCGCTGGCGGCAGTGGCGTTGGGTCAGGGCGGATGATCGCTCGCAGACCGCCGCAACCGGTTCAGCCCGGAAACGCGCGGAGCAACGCCGCAATCGGATCGCCCTGTCCCCACCAGAGTCACCCACCTGGACGGGTGACCGCGTGGCCGCGCTTCAAAGTCGGGTGCGAAACGAGTACGGCCTTGACCTGCCGTCAGCCTGGTCCCGGCTGTGGCTCCTCGTTCCCGAATCGGCCAGGGTCGACCTGCGTGAGGCGCGCCAGGGGTATTTGGGCGCCTCTCGCTGGATGGCGTGGGCGGTCATCTACGGGGTGACAGCGGTAATCTGGTGGCCGTTCGCGGGTATGGCTGTCGTGGCATCGATCGTGGCGATTCAGTCCGGACGAGCGGCTGCCGCGACAACAACCGACCTGGCCGAGGCCATTGTCGATTTGCACGCCGTGTCGCTCGCCCGGGAACTCGGTGTTGAGGTCACCCATGGCCGGCTCGAGCCCTCAGATGGCCAACGAGTCAACCGCCGCACCCGCAAGGGCGCCTGACCGAGCTAAGAAGTCGGCACGCTGAGGCGGGCCCGGGCCGCCTCCACATAGCGCTCCTTTCCGGCCTCGAGTCCCAGCACACCCAACGCCAACGGCGCAAAGGCGATCGCCTCCGTGACGTGCCCGTGCAGTCCGGGCCAAGCCGGGCCACCGTGCCGCCGGTATGCCTCGATCAATTCGTCGAGCATACGGCGTTCAAACTTGCGCGCCGCCTCGACGAACTCCTGACCAGGATCACCGACTTCGGCGTCAGTCCAGTCGAGAATGCCCACCAGCGCCCCATCATCGTCGACAAGCGTGTGACCAGGATGCAGGTCGCCGTGGATCGGCACCATCGTCTCGGCCCAGAGGGCGTCCTGATCGATCCAGCGCTCACCTCGTTTCCGCCAGGTCGGGTGGATCCCGAGCTCCGTCACCCCGAACGAGAGCTGATTGGCGAATCGGGTCCTGACGTCGCCCGCGGATCGGACCGGGATGCCAGTCGCTGCGGCATCGGCGACCGTGGTGCCGTGCAACTCGGCCATGAACTTGCCGAGCGCCGTGACGTAGCGCTCCGGCGGGTTAGTTCGGTCGAGCCGCCAGCGCAACTCATAGGTCAGCGGGTCCTCCCACGCGGCGGGCTCACCAGCCAAGCGGGGATACGCGATCAGCTCATCGTCGGAAAGGCGCCATTCCGGAATAGCCACTGTGAAGCGGCCTTGCAACAGCGTTAGCAGACGCTGCTCCGCCGCTGCGGCGACCACAACTTCCGGCCGGCGCGGTACACGGAGAACCCAGGCAATTCCGTCAACCGCTATCGTATGCACCACCGAGAAATCCCAGCCATTGTCGTCAAGGACGGCTGAGTCTGGACGGAGTTCCAGACCCTTCGCTTTCGCGAGCGACATGATGCGACCAGTGACGTCGAGCAGATTCTCCATGGGTTCGGATGTTACGGAGGACGAACACACCGAGGCAACCAACGACTCGCCCTTCGGGTGTACGAGGCCAGGTCCGTACGATCCCGTTCGGGCGAGCGTCTTGTCGCCGTGCTATCAACTGGCACTCTGGTCAGATGCTCCCCGCCGACAGCCACGTTCACTCTCAATGGTCCTGGGACGCCCTCTCGGGGTCGATGGAAGCGTCATGCGCACATGCGATCGAAATTGGCCTGCCGTCAATCGCCTTCACCGAGCACGCGGACTTCACGCGATGGTCGATTCCTGCGGACGGCGTCGCCGCAATGCCTGAACAATTTCAGCAGCTTGTTCGGCCCGACGGACTGTTTCATCCACCACCTTTCGAGGTTGCTGGATACGCCAAATGCCTAGATCGTTGCCGAGTCCGATACCCTCAACTCCGTATTCTTTCCGGCGTCGAACTAGGTGAACCGCATTGGCATCTTGCAGAATCCGCCAAACTGCTTGGCGAATACGAATTCGACCGCATCGTCGGCTCGGTGCACTCGATCACGAAAGAAGGCGCCTCGCTCGTAGTCGACCGTTCGTTCGCTACCCACGACGCCAACGACGTCGTGCGTAGCTACCTTAGCGAGGTGCTGTGCATGATTCGATCTTCAGACCAGTTCACGATCCTCGGCCACGTCGACTATCCTCTGCGGGCATGGCCGGCGACGGCCGGACCCCTAGCTCCAGATCGGTTCGAAGATGAGTTCCGTGCGGTCTTGGCGGCGCTCGCAGAGTCGGATCGTACGCTTGAGGTCAACACCCGCATGCTGCCACCGTTCGCCCTGCTGACTTGGTGGCGGGAGGTGGGCGGGAAGTCGCTATCGTTCGGCAGTGACGCGCACGAGCCCGCCGGCATTGCGCGCGACTTCGCGACAGCGACCGCGATGGCCGAAGCAGCCGGGTTCCGTGCCGACGGAGTCGACTTGTGGGCGCGCAGATGATGTGAGCAATCACTCACATAGTTCGTAGCATTGAAGGAGTGGCTGATCTCGGGAGCAGAGGCTGTCCCAGCTCTCGTGGAACTTGAGGCGGTGGTCCCCACCCGATGCCTACCGTGCCGGTAGGGACTCGTAGTCGGGTCGCCCGGGGAGTTTCACCCCGAGGCTCCCACGGAACAGAACGGAACGGTCGCGGTAGGGACCGCTGTTGCCAGCGGCCCCTGTCAGGCCCCCGCGCAGATGCCAGCGTGCACTGCTAACGCACAGGCCTCCGGTCTTGGGTACGGGCGTCGAATCGCAGGCTGGGCCCATGGGTGTCTGATCCGGGCTGGAGGTAACCAGCGGGTGACGAGGCGGTTCATGCGTCCCCAGTTGAGGCGGGTGCGTTGGCTGCGGCGTCGTAACGCCGCCGGTACCAATGCTTGGTCGCCTGGGTGCGGAATGCTCTGACCGCCTTGCTGTTGCCGGGCACGGCATAGTAGGCGAGGTGCCCGCGCAGCACGCTTGCCAATCATCTGCCCTGGACGGGCTGATGCCGGTGCCGCCGGAGTTGTTGTTTGACCTCCCGCAGCTTGGCCCGCATCCGCTTTGAGATCGTGACGCGGCGAAGTCCGAATCGCCCGTCCCTGGCCTTCCCGCAGATGTGCGTGAAGCCAAGGAAATCGAACGTCTCGGGCTTGCCGAACCCGCGCGCCTGCCGCCGCCGGGCGGCGTACCGCCGAACTGCGAAGATGTCCATGGTGTCGATTGGTACGACAGTGCTCATGTAGTCCAGTTGCCCAGTATCAGCACGACTAATAGGTTGCTTCCATTGTTCGAGACCTGAGCCCCTAGCCGTGCCGGTATCGACGAAGTCGCCTTGGCCGGGCTGAACGGTGAGCGTGCTGGCGTAGCGCTCGCTGACCGGCCTGCTTTTGGCTGCACGCGGCATGCGAAACTCCGTTCAGTCTTCGTGACTGACTGGCACTGTTCGCGGCTCGCGCCCCGCAGCGAGTGGATATTATGAAGGTCGGGCGAGCGTGCCCTCTCGTTACCGAGTCAAGCTTCCCGATGACAACCCCGGCGACGCCAACCCGAGTTCTTCAAACTCTCGTTTGAAGCATCAGGTTGGCAGCCCATTAGGGAGTCGGCCTTATGTGCGCTTGGGCGAAATGCTGCCAGGTGGCTGCCACTTGCCTCGAGTCGGAGGCCCGAACTTGATCTCGATACCACCCTTCATTGAGAGAGGAGTCCCCAACTCTGCCTTTAGGGTCCACTCCTTAGGAGTGAGCATGCCAGCAATCAAGTTGCACAGACTTCCAAGCACACGCCTTAGGAGTTTGAGGATGCCATCAAGTAACCTTGAAACCTTGCGGCGAGCCTCGCCGATATCTCCACTTCCGGCGCCATTGTAATCCAGCTCTTCGAGCTGGGCTCGAAGAGCCTCGCCTTGGTCGGCTAGTTCCTTTGCAACGGTCAAGGCATATGTTGCTGTGATCTCCGCGCCGTCAGCCCCGCTCCGCAAAGCTGCGAGTTCACTTTTTAGAAACGCCATTGCATCAGTGCAGTGTGACGCAAAATCCTGGGCCTGCTTGACAGAGTCTGACGCCTCATCGATGCCGGCAGCCGCTTCAGCTAGATTCTCGACAATTGGCCGAATCTCGTCAAGACGATCTGACACGCGCCGCGCCTCGGACGCGAAGAATGTTGCCCGCACCTGCTCCCGCGCCTCAGGCATATCTTCGGCGTGTTCGCGAACGTTCTCGGATGCTTCAGCGTTGGACTCGGAAGGTTCCGCGCTTGGCGTCCCCTTCGCTCCGTACCCCCTCGTCCTTCGAGAGGGGTAAATTCAATTACAGGTGGGGGCATGTCGTCGATTCCTGGACTTTCACCTCCTTGTAGGCTTCCACTTTTCGCCTCACCTATGTTCTGGGGAATATCGCCTATCTCTCGCATTCGAAGCCGCTCCATCCATGGTTGATCCCGGCACCCGACGACATCACGAGGCGCCACTAGCGCTGCATCGCTGAACAGTCGCCTATCGTTGCATGCGCCCTCGTTCAGCAGGGCAAGTCCTGAACGTTGGGCGTCCATGGTCGAGCACTGAGCCGCGGCATGTTCACATGATGTGACCGCTTTGTGACGTTTGGTGATCGTCGTGGGGCTGCTCGGCGTGCGAGATCGTCTGATCGCACGGTTCGGAGAATCCCCTCAAACGGCAGAAAACGGTGACGGTCATCGACCGGCAACCGGCCCGGGTACCCTACCCGCACTCGGCTTTTGCAATTTGGGGTGGTCCCGGCTGCCGGGTGTGGCGGGTGGGCGCGGTGAGGGGTAGGTCCGGCGGGTGACGGCGCGCCGTGTTGATCTTGGGGTGATGTGTCCAGCATCGGCGGTTCTGAGTAACAACTCCGTCGATGTCGAAAGAGTGTTCCGCCAATGCTCCAGGGTCTGACCCTACCGGGCGTGTTGTCGCGCGTGCTGGTCCCGTTCCGGTCGTGTTTCACCGCTCCCACGTTCGAGACCTTCACCGCGTTGGTGGCCGGGTTGGTTGCGCAGCCGGTGTCTCGGACGGTGTGTGGCATGTTGACCGGGGCTGGTGTGGCCCGGGTATGGCATCGCTGCCAGGCGCACAGGTTCTTCTCGGCCGCGCGCTGGTGCCCTGAGCAGGTCGGGTTGGTGCTGGCGGGCCTGGTCGTGACCCAGTTGCTGGCGCCGGGTGCGGCGATCACGGTGGCGGTGGATGACACGCTGTTTCGCCGCCGTGGCCGCAAGGTCCACGCGGCGGGCTGGTTCCATGACGGTTCCGCCGCCGGTCAGACCAAGCTCGGGTTCGGCAACAACTGGGTCGTGGGGCCGCGGCGCGGTTGCTGGCGCAGGCGTTCTCGCCGGCGATGATCGATGCGTTGCTGGCCGAAGCGAGTCGACGGACACGCCCATCGATGGGGTGGATGGTCTGCTGAACCAGATGACCAAGGCGGTGCTGGAGCGGGCCTTGCAGGCCGAGATGACCGATCACCTAGGGTATGAGGCTGGTGATTCGGCCGGGCGGGGTAGCGGCAACTCACACAATGGGAAGACGAGCAAGACGGTGGCGACCTGCAACGGGCCGGTCACGATCGAGGTGCCGCGGGACCGGACGGGGTCATTCGAGCCGACGATCGCGGCTGAAACGGGCGCGGCGGGTCGGCAACATCGATGACCTGATCTTGTCGTTGTACTCCCGGGGGATGACCACCCCGCGATATCGAGGCGCATCTGGCCGAGGTGTATGGGGTTCAGGCCAGCCGGGAGTTGATCTCGAATATCACCGACGTGGTGGTCGATGAGACCCATGCTGTGGCAGTCCCGCCCGTTGGACGAGGTGTACCCGATCGTCTACGTCGACGGGATCCGGATCCGGGTCAAGGACAACGGCGTGATCACCCCGAAGGTGGCGCACCTGGTGATCGGGGTGGACCTGGACGGGCGCAAGCACGCCCTGGGGTGCTGGATCGCCGACAGCGAGGCCGCGAAGTTCTGGGGAGAAGGTGGTCGCCGACCTGCGCAACCGCGGCGTCCGGGACAGTCCTGAGCAGGCGGTGCCGTGCGTCCTTGACCTTGGCGTCCCGACCGTCGACATGGCGTGGTCTATCGTTCGCGCGGTGACCGCGCGGACCGCGTCGCACACCACCCGCCCGGCCGGTGTCGAGGTGAGCGCAGCCTCGAAACTCCCGGGCCAGGGTCGAGCCAGCCCCCGATGCTGGCGGGCGTGCCGCCGAGGGTCTCGAAGTCCTCCCGCCAGTCCCTGCCGAGGCGCAAGTCGGGCCGGCGGCGGCCAAGCGCAGCTGCACCGAGCCTAAGCCGAGCGGCTTGCCGCCGCCGACCCGATGCCGACCCAGCCGCCCATCGCACCCGAGCCGCTGCGGGTCCAGCAGTCACAGCAGCGCACCGAGCTCGGCGCCGCGCAGGTTGCGCACGTCGATGGTGACGGAGAACGCCTGCCCGGCCCGCACCCAGCTGGTCACCGAGCGGTTCTGCTCGTCGCGCACACCCAGGGCGGCGGAGGGCGGTGTAAAGCGGCCCTGCGACGGCTTCGGCGCGGACAGGATCTCCAATGGAACGCCGCTGTCTAACCTTTCCGGGTCCTGGTCGATCTCGGAGCGCCAGATGGACACCACCCACAAGTACCCGTAGTTCTGGTTGGGCCGGTCCCCGACGTGCTCGACCAACTCCACCCAGGCCGAGGCCTTCTGCCCATGCGCGGGCGGCTTGCCGTCCGGGTAGGCGCACGGCACGACCCGCTTGTACAACGGCAGGGACGAGGAGCGCGGGTCACAGGTTCGAGCTGGCCTGATCGGGTGTTGAGCGGCATTCCTGACGCCGATGATCGGGGCGGTTGGCGTCGGTAGCGGTGCCGATGTTGGGTTTGGTCTTGACGTTGTGGTTTGGGTTGGTGGTCGGCGTCGTCAGCGTGCCGGTGGCTGAG
>Ga0209382_10002294_pt1 | contig 28174 bp, 23 predicted proteins | sample SoiMetdeltSBSDD5_FD_187599 | JGI IMG/M metagenome (GOLD analysis project Ga0209382, IMG submission 187599) | Bulk soil microbial communities from a Populus tree surrounding site in Tennessee, USA - Soil MetaG P. deltoides SBSDD5 (SPAdes) (version 2) | ecosystem: Environmental > Terrestrial >... | reverse complement strand
ACCCGACGCACAGTCCGGTCCGCTGCATCGGGCGTGGAGCGTCCTCGGCGTCGTCGCTCACTTCCGAGGCGAGTTCGCGATCGCCCGCGAAACCTGGCTCCGGGCGGCCCGAGGTTCCACCGGCAACGAGAGCGCATTCGTTGGCTCCGCCGCCCTCGCCTCGGCGTACGGCGGTGACCTGGTCACGGCTCGCACGCTGCTGGACCGCGCACGATCGATGGTGAACTGCGGTTCGCATCGCGCCTTCATCGCCTACGTCGAGGGTGAGCTGCGCGCATCGGCCCGGCCCGAGGACTCGATCCCGTACTACGTCGACGCGATCGCGGAGGCCTCGCGCGTCGGCTGCAGCTTCGTGGAGGGCGTTGCGCGGGTGTCGCTCGCCTCCACACGCAGCCGCACCGGCGATGTCGCGGGCGCCGCGGACGGGTACGCATATCTGATCGAGGCATGGCGCCGTACCGGCCAGGCCACGCAGCTGTGGACCACAGCCCGCAACGCCGCCCAACTCCTCGCGACGGTGGGCCGCATGGAGATCGCCGCGCTGCTGCCGATCTGCGCCGACGCCGACCCGGGTGCGGCTGCGGTCGGGCCCGATATCGCACGGTTCAGCGCGCGGTCGTTCATGCGGTTGAGCGACCTGTTGACAGCGCGCGCCTGACGGCACTGCGCTCGCAAGCCAGTCAGCTCGGCTCGGCGGGCGTCCTGGACCGAGCGGTGGCGGAGCTCCGCGAGCTTGCAGACCAGGGCGCTCACAGCTGGCATCATCAGATCCGCCCGCACTAGAGAGAGTGGACGCCACTCGGCGCCTGCCCCGCCGATCCGTACAGGTTCGGCGGGGCGGCGCGGATCCTCGTCAGTCGTGGCAGTGCGTGAAGAAGAACTCCGTTCCGTTCGGCGTCGCGTTGAAGTGGTCGGTGAGGTGATTGCTGAACGTCGAGCCGTCCGAGCCCGTCCCGCGGATGTTGAAGGTGAATGTGCCGCTCACCGCCTTGCCGTTGGCGTTGAAGCCACCCCAGATCGTGAGCTTGCCGGTGTAGCTGGGCAGGCTCGGGTCCTCCAGCGGTACCGCGGCGAAGGTGCCGGTGTCGGTGAAGGTCTCGTGGCTGCGACCGTCGTCGAACGCGGTGATGTGAGCGATCCGGTTAACAGTGGTCGTGACGCTGTACAGCGGTCCACCACCTTCGCAGGTAGGTACGACGTCGACGAACGTCTCGACGACGTTCTTCTCGGTGACGGTCTCGGTCACCGGCGGCTGCGCGAACGCCGGTGCCGCGATCACCATTAGTCCCGCGGTCAAGACACCTACACATAGGCGACGAAACATGTTCCCCCCACTAGATCGGAGCATGCCCTGTCTGATCAGGGCGTTTCAAGATATGCGCGGCAGTCCCGGCCCCCCTTCGCATGCAACGCGCGCCCTCATCCTGCTTCAGGGGCTCTGCGCATGTCCATAGATTCCGGAGGGCCGTACCCAGCGTCACTCCGCGGCCACAGCCGACCGTTGTCCAGCCGACGAGGATGCCGGTCCACACTGGATGTAGGCCCCGTGGGACCCGAATCCACAACCCGCGGATGGGAGGCCGCGCGTAAACGTCCTCTCGGTGGCTGTTCGATTCAGCGGTCTCCCGATCGTCAGTAGTGCAGTGGGTCTCGTCGAGAGGAAGGTCAATCATGAGTTCGGCAGCCAAGCCCAGCCCGATTCCGCATACGTATCGTCGCGTCACGCCCTGCCTGGTCGTCGAAGGCGCCGCGAAGGCGCTGGAGTTCTACGCGGAGGTCTTCGGCGCCACGGAGAGGTCGCGGTTCCCCGGCCCGGGAGGCACCGTCGCGCACGCCGAGATCGAGATCGGTGACTCAGTCGTAATCGTCGATGATGTCAATCCCCAGCGCGGTACCACGGCGCCGCCGCGCGGTGGCCTGGAGGGCACCCCGGTGTTCCAGTTCATCTACGTCGACGACGTGGACGCAGTCGTGGCCCGCGCCGTCGAGCTGGGTGCAACGGTGCGGCGCGCACCGCAGGACCAGTTCTATGGTGACCGGGACGGCTACATTGTGGACCCGTTCGGTCACGGCTGGGCCGTCGCGTCTCACGTCGAGGATGTCGGTGCCGAGGAGATGATGAAGCGGATGGCCGCGTTGTATCAGTAGGGCCTGCCGAACGGGAGCGCGCCCTCGAGCTGACCGCCAATCGCGCCGAACAGGCAATCCTTCGCCGCCGCATCTCGTGGGCCTAACTGTCCTGCGGCGGCCGTCGCTGATCGTCAGTCAGGTATGACACGCAAGTGGCTGGCGCTGTCACCCGGACGAACCTCGTGGCATGGGTGCACTTCTGCGGGAGCGGACAGTCATGAGCATCCGCGACCGGTTCCGCCTGGTCCTGCGCGCACGGCGCCGTTGCTCGTCCTGCAGCTCGGCGTCATCGGTGTTGATGAAGAGTTCCTCGAACAGCGGGTGCATGCTGTCCTCCTATCGATCGGTTCGGTTCGATACGGTCCAGCCTCGCTCTAAGGCCGGTGCCGCGACATCGGGAAGAGTGCGTAGAACACCCGCAATTCGCCTTAGGGGAGGGTCAGCCGAGGGCTCGGCCTCAGTCAGGGTGCAGCGGACCGCAGCGTGGCCGCACTTCGGTAGCTGCGACCAACGGAGGTCGTCAGCGCCATGGCGGCGTCCACAGCGATCTCCTTGCCGTTCATGTGGTTACGCCGTATTGACCGAACGGCCAGGCCGGATGTGACCGCGGCGGCTCGAATGTGATGCACGTCGCTCATCGGTCAGGCACGGCGATGTCACATTCTCGGCCCGCAGCGCGTCCTAGCAACAGGACAACGATGAGTGAGGAGGCGACCAAGTGCGATCGTCAGAGAGGGCCCTCCCGCGGTGGGCGAGCCGTCTCGCACGTGACGGTGATGAGCGATCGGGAGCGCACGGCCTGCTCGCTGACATACGCGGCAGGCTGTTTCGCGACCGGTGGTCGGTCTTGCTTGGCCAGATCGCTCTGCACAGCTTCATCGTGGTGATGCTCAGCGGCGTGTTCCTGATGTTCTTCTACGATCCGTCGACCAAGCAGGTCACCTACCACGGCTCGTACCTACCCCTCACGGGCACGCAGATGTCTCGTGCGCTGGCATCCACGATGGCCATCTCGTTCGAGATCCGCGGCGGGCTGCTGATACGCCAGGTCCATCACTGGGGAACTCTCGTGATGGTGGCGGCGATGATGCTGCACCTGCTGCGCTTGTTCTTCACGGGAGCCTTCCGCAGGCCGCGGCGGGTGAACTGGGTGATCGCAGTCCTCATCCTGGTCGTGATGATGGCGGCGGGCTTCACCGGGGCGGTGCTTCCCGACGACATGCTCTCCGGCACCAGTCTGGTGATCTTCGACGGAGCCGTGCGCTCGACCCCGGTCATCGGGACCTGGCTGTCGTTCCTGCTGTTCGGTGGATCGTTCCCTGGGCACATCATCACCCTGTCCTACGTGCTGCACGCCTTCGTCCTGCCGACGGTGCTCCTGAGCCTGTTCATCGTGAACAGGCGCCTCGCCCGCACCCGCAGCGCCGCTCGGCACGCCCCTCCCGGCCACACGGCCGGCAACGTCCGCCACGGGCTGCCGGCCTTCGCCGTGACAAGCAGTGGGCTCTTTCTCGTCGTCACAGGGATCCTGGTGCTGATGGCCGCGACCCTCACCATCAATCCGATCTGGCTGTACGGCCCGGCAGACCCCGCGAACGCCTCCGCCGGCGCGGGCCCAGAGTGGTACCTCGCCTTCCTCGACGGGGCGCTGCGCCTGGTGCCGCCGGACTGGGAGTTCGTCTGGCTCGGCAAGACCTGGACCCCCGCTGTGCTGCTCCCGGTGATCGCCGGCTCGGCGTTCTTCGTGATCGTTGCCGCGTACCCATACCTCGAAGCCTGGATCACCGCGGACCGCGGCAACCACCACGATCTCGAACGACCCCGCAACAACCCGGCGCGCACCGGCATCGGCGTAGCGGGCATGACCTACTACGGCGTCCTTTGGGCGGCCGCGAGCGCCGACACCATCGCCGTTCGCTTCCATCTCACCATCGAGACAGTGCTGCACGGATTCCAGGTCCTGATCATTCTCGGCCCCATCATCGGGTTCGTCATCACCAGACGCCTCTGCGTCGCGCTACAGCACAACGAGCGCGAAGTCATGCACCACGGCATCGAGACCGGCATCATCATCCGATCACCCGACGGCGGCTACACCGAGATCCACCGACACCTCGACGCCGACGACCGCCGCCGGCGACAAGCCGGCCTGCACGAACACCCAACACCCATACCGCAGCGCGACGTCCACGGGCAGGTCACACTCCTGGAGCGACAACGAACCAGGCTGGCCCGATTCCTGGTCGCTGACCGGCAGAGCGCGGCCGAGCACAGTGGGCTGGTGAAGAAGAAGAGCCGCCCAGGCCCCATGCCAGACCGACACATCAGCGGATCCGGACCACAGCCTCCGACACGACCCCGAGCCGGTACGTAGCCAGCCGGCGCGCCTCAAAACCCGGACGGGTTCAGGTGGAGCGTGCCCCACCGGGCAAGCCTCTTGGTGGCCGAGGCCGCCCGGCGGGTTTCGGCGACGCTTGTGGTGTCAGCGTTTGCGGTAGGTCGCGGTGTAGGTGGTGTTGACCGCCGGCGCGGTGATGGTGTGACTTTGTGGGCCGCCGTCGGACCACGAGGTGAAGAAGTACTCGAACTTCTTGAACGTCTGTGGTGACGGGGCACTCACCGAGTTCGCCGAGCCGACGACCACCGTCACGGAGAACGGCGTGGTGCGCGGTGCCTCGTTCACCACCAGATTGCTGAGGACAAGACCGCCGGGGTTGGTTCTGAACGTGAGCACGACCGTCTGCGGGTCCAGCCGGACGCTCGTCGTCGAGGCCAGTCCGCCTGAGTCGGTCGAGGTCAGCCGCAGTTCGAGCCAGCATGGGTACGCGTGGTCCGGGGCGGTGAACAACCCACCCGAGACACCGTTCACTGTCTGGATCAAGTGCTCATGGCAGTCGGCCGGCGTGACGCAGTGATGCATGATGAGCGACCAGGTCAGCGCCGAGGCCGGCAGCGTCCCGTCCTGCGTGTCGGTCGCATGCCCGGAGAAGGTGATCGCGCTGCCGACCTGCCATTTCAGGCTCGATGCCGGCGAGTCGATCACCGCGGTCGGCGCGGTGTTGCCAGCCGTGACGGTGAGCGTGTCGGTGTCGCTCGCGCCTTGGTCGTCGGTGACTCGCAGACTCGGCCGGTAAACGCCCGCCGCCGTGTAGGTGTATGACGCCGTCGGGCCTGTCGCATCGCCGAATGTGCCGTCGCCGTTGAGATCCCACGTGTAGCTCAGCGGCCTACCCTCCGGGTCGGACGATCCGGTGCTGGTGAAGCTGACTGTCAGCGGGACAGGTCCGTCGGTCGGGGTCGCCGCGATCACCGCCGTCGGCGGCTGGTTGGCTGCCGTGTACGTGATGCGGTGGACGGCACCGCTCTCCATGTCGACGTAGAACAGATCGCCGCCGGGCCCGATCTTCAGGTCGACCGGATGCCCGGCAGCCCCGCCGCTCGCATCGACGCCCACGAACGACAACCGCCTGGCCGGATCGGGCAACCCGTTCGTGCCGGGGAGCATCGCCCAGATCTCGTTGCGGCTGTGGTCGGCAAAGAACAGGGCACCGTTGTACTCCGACGGATACGACCCACCCTGGTAGAACGCGACGCCCGTGATCGACGAGCCGCCGGTGCGGCAACCGGGATAGCTCACCACGCAGGCGCTGTGGTTGTACGCGTAGTACGGCGCGACGACCGAGCCGGGCGTCGAGTACAGCGACGAGCACTGGCTGAGGCCGGCGCCCTGGTAACCGGCCTGCGGCGACGCTCCCTCGTAGCATGGCCAGCCGAAGTTCGACGCGGTCGCACTCGCCGGCGACACCACGCGGTGGATCTCCTCCCAGGTGTTCCAGCCGACATCACCGACCCACAGCTCGTCGGTACCCGGACGCTGGGTCATCCGGAACGGGTTGCGCAGCCCGTAGGCGACGATTCGCCGCGCGTTCGCGTCCGATGACGAGTAGAACGGGTTCCCGGGCACACCCGCACCGGTGGCCGGGTCGATCCGCAGGATCGCACCGTCGAGGGTCGCCGGACCGCCGGTACGCCGTACGCTCTGGCTCCGTAACGCGCCACCCTGCGCCCCGGGTGGAGACAACGGCGTGCCGACCGCACCGGGCGGGTCACCGCAGGGATTCGCCAGGCCGCCGGGGTAGTTCGCGCCGTACTGCCCGTAGTCGACGTTGTTGAAACTGGCGCCATCTCCACCGCTGACGTACAGGTACCCGTCGCGGCCGAACAGCAGCGTTCCGATCGAGTGACTGGGGTACTGCTGGCACCAGTCGTTGATGAGCACCTGTTCGCTCCCGGTCATGACATCACCGCTGATCTGCAGGCGCGAAAGACGCGCCGACACCAGGCAGCCATCGGTGGTCGGGCCGGGCGGTGTGGGGCAGCCGTCGCCCCATGTCGGTGGCGTGCCGCCGATCGGGGCGTCGTACGCGTAGAGCACGTAGACGTACGGGTCCGCCGGGAAGTTCGGCGACAGCGCGAGACCGAGCAGGCCGCGATCCCAGAAGTCGTGGACCGGTCCCGAGAGGTCTGCGACGGTGACCGGGGTCGTGTCGGTGAGGCTGTCGAAGACCTTGATCACGCCGTTCTTCTGGCCGACGAAGATCCGCCCGTCGGATGCGAACTGCAGCACCGTCGGGTTGGTCAGTCCGCTCAGCACCACCGAGTCGCGGAACCCGGCGGGCAACGTCGAAGCCGCTGCCCGGTCGGGCCCCACCTGTGTCACGAGCGCGCTGACCAGCATCATCGCCACCGCCGTACCGGTCAGTCCGCGCCAACGGGTCAGAAGTCCGAAACGCCTCATGTTGCCCCCCACGAAATCGTCCCTGCGCGCGCACCCCCGCGCGCCATCCCGATTCGTATTGTGCGCGCCTGGGAGGCGCAGCAGAAGGGTCCACGCCGGTCTGCAGCCGACAGACGCTGCCGCGGACTACTGCACGTCGACAGCTCGGAGCCAGCGGTACGTCGAGTTGATGGTCTGGTACGGCGACAGGAAGGCGACCCGTACGTCCGCATCGACCGTGGCGTTCCAGTTCGTGTAGTAGTAGCCGGTGCCACTGGTCGTCGCGGTGGCGACGGTCGTGTAGCCCGTCGATGGGTCCGCTTTGGGCCGGGTCTGGACCACGACGCGCTGCCCGGCTGCGGCAATCCAGCGGCCCGCGTTGGTGGCCACCTTCAGGTGCCCGAATGTCGACATCTTGGTTCCGGGCCGGATCACGGTCGCGGTCGTCGGTGCGGCGATACCAGTGAGGTACGTCGGGTTCCGGCGCAGCACGGACGGGCTGATATCCCAGCCCAGCGTGGACGTGCTGGCGACCTCCGCGTGGTCCCAGCCGGGAGGACCGGCCGGCAGCCGCACGGCGAAGCGGCCGTTCCGGTCGGTGACGGCGTTCGCGACGATCCAGTGCTTCCCGCCCGCTACGCCTCGGCGGATGTTCACTCGCCGGCCCGGCACCGGTGCCTCCACGCTCTGGTAGGTCCAGTACTTCACCGTGCCGCTGGCGACGGCCGCGCTGCTCGGCGTCGCCGGCCTGACCGAAAGGGTCACCGTCGAGGCCCGCTTGATAGTGAACGACACCGGCTTCGTCAGCGTCGCCGAGGCCGAACCGGCCTTGATCCGGCTGATCCGCCACGGGCCGGTCCCCGTCGCATAGGTCAACTTGTCGTATGCATAGTGGTGGAACGGCCCGCCGGCCTGGTCGAAGGTCCGGTCCAGTGCGACATCGTGACTGCCTGTGCCGTCCGGCCGCTGCACCGTCACGACCGGCGTCTCGTCGAAGCAGGTATCGGTGGTCATGATCCCGTATCGCGTCATCGTCGGCGTCAGCGCGAGCGGATCCGTATCGAAGTACCCGTTCGTGGCGGGTTCGTAACGCGGGACCACGACCGTCGCGTCCGACAGGCAGTCAGCGACGCTACTCGGTAGGGCGGCCCGCGCGGTGGCGGCGGTACCGCCCGTCAGCACACAAGCCGCCGCCAACGCGGTAAGCCGATACACCATGAGATGTCCTCCCCGTGGTCAGGTTGATACCTCCCTTGATGCACCTTCCGCGCCCTTGGTTATGTCACTGGCGCTGGACCACCGAAGTACGTCGCCTGATGCAACTGTTGACCTCAAGTCCATCTGAGCGTGAACCATGTACGTATGACTCCGGGCGACTATCTCGACGAGGCATACGACCGCCTGCGCGACACCGGGCCGGAGCGTGACGGCTGGCTCTCGAACCATGCCCCGATGGCCGCCGAAGCTCTGACCCGCCGCGGCGACGGCCGGCACGTGCACCGCTGGATCGACGCGTATGCCGATCTGCTGGAGCCACGCCCACGTGGCATCGACCCGATCGACGACGAAGCGTGGCGCGATCCGCTTGGTGACCCGGTGCGTGCCGGCGACTGGATCGACTACTTCGAACGCCAGGCCGCTGACGGGGACTGGCAGACCATGCTGGCTACCTGGTGGCCACGTCTGCTGCCGGGAATCGCCGCCGGCGCAACGCATGGCGTGATCCGGGTCGGCCACGCCGTACGCGCGCTGTCGGAACAGGTGACGACGCCCCGTGTGGTCGAGCTGGCGCATGGTCTTGCCTACTGGGCAGCACGATGGCAGCCGCTGGCACCGGCTGGCCGGGGCCTGTACCGGGCGACCGACCCGCGCACCGCGCTCGATGCGGTACCCCGTGTCGCCGACCAGAGATTCGGCATACGCAACCGGCTGGCCCAGCTGGCGACGACCGACCGGTGGGCCGACGCCGCGGGCGCGGTCCCGGGCAACGGATCCAGCCCGGAACGCCTCACGGCCATCGTCGCCGCGGCGGTGCTGCAGTACGGCACCCGCGGCCATGGCAATCCGATCATGATGGTGCACGCCGCTACCGCGCCGAATGCGGTGCTACGCACACTTCCGTTCCTTCCGTCCACACTGTGGCAGCCCAGCCTGGAAGCGGCCTGGGCAGCCACAGCGGCGGTGACCGCGGCGTACGCACCGGCCGACGCATGGCCGGCGCCACTGGGCGACGGGCTCGACCCGCATGAGGTGATGGCGCGAGCGACGGCCCACGGCGACCCGCACGTGATCAAGTTCGCCGACACCGCACTCGATGTGGCCGGCGACGCCACGTTGGCGGCGGCCGTACACGCCATCGAGCTGATCCCACCCGACTGAACTCGTCAGTGGCCCGGTGTCGTCAGGGCTGCCCAGCCGGGTCGTAGGGGTGGAGACGCGGGAGCCAGGCGCGGACCGCACGGCGATAGGACTCATAGGCGGAACCGAATCGGCGCGAAAGGGTCGGCTCTTCGTAGAGGCGGACGAAGGCCGCTGTGGTGAGCCATACAGCCGCGGCGTACGCAATGAGGGCCAGGTTGCCGAACAACAGAGCCTGTCCTGCGATGGCGGTAACCACGCCGACGTACATGGGGTTCCGGACGTAACGGTTGAAGCCGCTGACGACGAGTCGCTGCGTCGGGGTAGCTGGGGCAGGTGTTCCACCGCATCGCGCGAACTCGATGAAGGCGGCGACCAGCGGCACCAGGCCGGCGACCACTACGACCGCGCCGCCGACGCGTTCGACGGTGCCGGAGTGAATCGTCCAGCGGGTGATCAGCCACGGGACGAGGCCGGCAACCGTTCCAGGGACCAGCACGAAGAAGACGGCGCTGCCGGCGGCGGCGTGCGCTCTGCGCATCGACTCACATCCTTCGCTAACCTGCAGGTTACCTGCACATAATAGGCAGGCAACCTGCGCAATGTCGAGAGGTGAAGTTGTGGACGAGCGTGCACTGCCGTTGGTGGGCCAGCTGCGGCGGATCACGCAGCTGATCGTGGAGGAACTAGTCGGCAGGCTGCAGGCGGCCGGGTTCAGCGACATCACGGCCGCCCATCACCCTGTGTTCTACAACCTCGATCCGCGCGGCACTCGACTCACAGAGTTGGCCGCGCGAGCGGGCATGACGCATCAGTCGATGGGCGAACTGGTCGCCGCGCTGGTGGATCTCGGGTACCTCGACCGGAGACCGGATCCGGTGGATCGCCGGGCGCGGCTTGTTGTGCTGACGCCCTCCGGCAAGCGAGCGGTCGAACGAGCGCGGTCGGAGGTAGCCGACATCGACGCTGCGTGGGTCGAGCGGCTCCGGCGGGCAGGACTCAGAGGTGACATCCGGCGAGCTCTGACCGCGGCGCTGGAGGAAGCAGTCACACCCGCAAGCGGGCGGCTCGGCCGGTAGAGCCTGAGCGACGCGTTGCCTGACCGTTCCGATGACCATGACGGGCGTAGATGCGGTCTCAGCGGCGATGGTCAGCTGAGGAGGCCGAGGTCCCGTGCGCGGATGGTCGTCCGCCTGAAGGCCGCGCTCCGCGGTCCACCGGACAGCCGCGGCGAGGTCACCCTGGGCCAGGAGCAGCCGTGCGCGCTGCGCTAGCCACCGCCTACCTCTGGCGCGCCCGCTCCACAGACCGCAGGCGCGGTGCCTGAGATCGTCGATCTCGAGGCCGACGATCTGCTCGGCGGCCGGCTGTCGCCTCCGCGGAGTACCGGCGCCGGGAATGCCGCACACTGCGGACCGGTTGCCGTCGACATGGACCGCGACACGCTGGATGAAGCCTACGAACGGCTGCACAAGATGGGTCCGGAGTTCGGCGGGGACGAGGAAGGCAACAACGGTCTGTCGAACCACGGCCCGATGGCGGTCGAGGTGATGGTGAGGCGTGGCCTCGACCTGGACGTCGAACATTGGGTGGACGACTACCTGCCAAGGCTCGAGGAGCTGCCGACGCCCTCAGACCCGATCAGTGACGAGAACTGGCGGGCCGCGCTGGGCGATGGCAGACGGGTCGCGGACTGGACCGCGTACTTCAGCCGGCAGACCGCAGAACAGCCGTGGCGTGACGTCCTGATCGCCTGGTGGCCCAGGCTGCTGCCCGGGATCGCGGCCGGCGCCACCCACGGAGTGATCCGGGTGAGCCACGCGGTCCGCGCGCTGCTGGCCGGTGACGAGAGCCCCTCCGCGGTGGCCGAGCTCGCGCACGGGCTGGCCTTCTGGGCCGGTCGATCGCGCACCGTGCCCGGTGTCACGGCGCCGACGGGACGGCTCGATCCCGCGGCGGCGCTCGCCTCGATCCCGCGGCTCGACCCGCAGCGCGGTGTCATCGCATCGCGGCTGCCCCGGCTGGCCGAGCTGCCAGACTGGCCGGCGGCAGTCTCGGCGCTGCGCCCGCCGGGAGATCCGCACGACGTCCCGGCACTGCTGGCCGAGCTGGTCGACGCGGCCACGATCCGATATCTCACCCACGGCCACGGCAGCCCGGTGCTGCTGGTGCACACGGCGACCGCGCCCAATGCCGTGCTGCACACGCTGCCGGCGTTGCCGTCCGCGCTCTGGTCATCCAGCCTCACCGCGGCATGGGCGGCGAGTGCCGCCGTGATCGCCGCCTATGAACCGCCGTCACCCGGACCGTACGACCAAGCACCCGGCAGTCCGCTTGGTGGCGACACCGCAGCCGCCGCCTTGGACCGGGCGGCCGGTCACGGGGACGAGCACGTGCTCAAGTTCACCGACACGGCGGTCGAGGTGTTCGAACGGACAGGCGATCCCGACGCCCTGGCCGCGGCGGCGCGCGTTGCGCAGCTCATCTCGCCGCGCCTGTCATGACCGCTCTGCCGAGGTGAGTTCAGGGATTACACCTAGCCGACGGTCTCCCGCCAAGTCCATGCGTGGTAGACAACGGCGCCGAGAAGGGCAACCTCGGCCGCGCTCCCCAAGACGAAGTAGCCCCACTCGCCCACCGCGCTGCCCACGACGGTGACGGCGTAGACGGCGGCTAGCGCGACGTTGAGCCCGCGGGTGATGCCTCGGGGCAGGACCAGCGTGAGGTAGATCATGAGGCTCGGGAAGATGATGTAGAGCGTCGTGAGGAACAGGAACGTCTGGCTCACGTCGAAGGCGAAAAGCCTTCCTGCTTCGAGGTCGGCTCGGACGTCTGGGCGGTAAAGCGAGAACAGGTCGACATAGGCGAAGATGAACAGCATCGCGGTCCAGAGCGCCGCGATCTTGAGGCGTGTGTCGACGTTGCCTCGGACGGGGGACTGCTCAGTGCGACCGGCCATTGCTCCAGTCCGCCTTTCCATTGAAGCGCCGAGCGGCAGGTTCATCGCGGCTTCGTCTCTCGGCAGGTCAAGGTGCCGCTGTGGGCGGGCGCCGCGCCGGCACGTCAAGGATCCTGTCGCCGTCTCTTCCGAGGCCATTGCGGTCGACCCTGATCCGCCCCCGACCTTGGTGACACCCTGATTGTGAGAGTCCGCGGGCCCGCACGGATCCGCCGCGATACGCGGCGCGCCGGCGCTGTTCATCGACGACGCTACCCAGTACGTGCGGGCGGCCGATCCGCGCTGCGGGTAAACCCTGGACGCATCCGGTGAGTAGTACACAGTGTCGGCATGGTGAGGGAGGCCTGGATGGGACGTCCGGACTGGGAGGCCGAGTACGTCGACTTCTTCGTCGCCAGGGCCCCCGCGCTGCGGCGCACGGCGTACGCGATGTGTGGTGACTGGCAGGTCGCCGAGGACCTGGTGCAGACCACGTTCGTCCGGCTCTACGTGCACTGGAGCCGGGTGCGCCGGGAGACCGCCGACGCCTACGCGCGCCGCATCCTCACCAACCTGTTCCTGTCCGGCCGCAGGGCTCGGGGCCGGGAGTTCCCGACCGACCTGCTGCCCGAGCGGGCTGCGCCGTCGGCGGTCGCGGACATCGCGGGCGGCCGGGTCGACGTCGCCGCGGCGCTGGCCGGGCTGCCGGCACGGCAGCGCGCCGTCGTCGCGCTGCGGTACGTCGACGACCTGCCGGTCAGCCAGGTGGCCGAGCTGCTCGGCCTGGCCGAAGGCACCGTGAAGAGCCACTGCGCCCGCGCCGCCGAGGCACTGCGGACCGCGCTGGCCACACCCCAGACCATGAAACCGACCGTGAGAGGCGGACCACGATGACCGACGATCGACAGGTACGTGATGTGCTCGCCGACTACGTGTCGGCCGAGCCGCCGATGACGATCGCCCCCGAGACCGTGCTGCGCGCCGGCCGGCACGCCCGCAACCGCCGCCAGCTCGTCTCCGTCGCCGCCGGAGCGTTCGGGGTCTGTGCCGCCCTGACAGCCGGGTACGCGCTGGGCGGCAACAGCTCCACGCCTGCTGTCCCGCAGCCCGCCGCCGGGTCACCTCCGGCTACCGCGCACACCACCGCGGTGCCGAGCTACCCCGGGCCGGTGCCCGCGCTGATCGAGGCCCGGGTACGCGCCGGGCTGCCGGGCGGGCCGTCGCTGGTCCGCAAGCAGATTTACCCCAGCGACTGGAACCGCAAGACACCGCTGCCGGTGTCACAGACCGCGAATGCCACCGACTGGCACGCACAGTTCGCGATCCCGGCACGTCCCGGCAACCAGCTGTGGGCCGGCGTGTTCATCACGCCACCGGGCTCGAACCCATCCGAGCAGGACCTACGCCGGCAGTGCGCCGGCGCGAGCACCGACGGCGTACCGTCCTGCAGCTACGACGTCCGCCCGGACGGCTCACTCCTGCTCACCCAGATCACCCGCATCTCCAACACCTGGACACGGACCGTGCTGCACTTCCGCGCCGACGACCGCGTCGTCAACATCCGCGAGAAGGCAAAGGCCGGCACCTACCAGGACGCCCTGCGCGCCTGGCGGTACCCGCCGTCCGTTCTGGCCCAGGTCGCGACCGACGGCCAGCTCGTGATCCCGCAGCCCGTGGTCCAACCACCCCTGCCCGACTCCGGCCGCTGACAGCGCCGCGGCTGCCCGCCGAACCACACAGATCGCCATGAACTGCGGAGACGTGATGGCCACGTTCCGTGACCGCAGCCGGACGGAGCGGGCATAGCATCGGACCTGTCACAGCCCGAGGTGCTGTCTCGTCTGAGGGCCGTCAGTGGAAGCCTCAGGAGTACGGAGATAGTGAGATGCGAGTTTTCGTGGCAGGTGCCGCCGGGGCGGTAGGACGCCGGCTCATCCCGCAGCTGGTCGCTCGTGGACACCAGGTGACGGCGTCGACCCGTGGTGCGAACAAGCTGGACCAGTTGCGCGCCCTCGGCGCCGAACCGGTGATCGTCGACGGCCTGGACGCGACTGCTGTCGGCGAGGCGATCGCCCGCTCGGAGCCGGACGCGATCGTGCACCAGATGACCGCCCTGGCCGGCAAGCCGAACCTGCGGAACTTCGACAAGTGGTTCGCGACGACCAACAAACTGCGAACGGCCGGCACCGAGCACCTGCTCGCGGCCGCCAAGGCGGCCGGCGTCGGCAAGTTCGTCGCGCAGAGCTACACCGGCTGGTCCAACATTCGTGAGGGTGGTTCGGTCAAGACCGAGGACGATCCGTTCGACCCGCAGCCGGCCAAGTACCAGGTCGAGTCGATGGCGGGGCTGCAGTTCCTGGACCGGGTGATCCCGGCGGCGCCGTTCGAGGGCATCGTGCTGCGGTACGGCAACTTCTACGGCCCGGGCGCGTCGGAGGCGCTCGTCGAGCTGGTCCGCAAGCGCCAGATGCCGATCATCGGTGACGGCGCCGGAGTCTGGTCGTGGATCCACCTCGACGACGCCGCCGCGGCGACCGTGGCCGCCATCGAGCGTGGCCACCGGGGCATCTACAACATCACCGATGACGAGCCGGCGGCGGTGTCCGAGTGGCTGCCGTACCTGGCGGAGGTCGTCGGCGCGAAGAAGCCGATGCATGTGCCGGGCTGGCTGGGCCGGCTGGCCGCGGGCGAGGTCACCGTGCGCTGGATGACCCAGGGCCGGGGCGCGTCCAACGTCAAGGCGAGGCGGGAGCTCGACTGGCGGCCGGCGTGGAGCACCTGGCGGGACGGGTTCCGGCACGGTCTGACCGACTCGGGCCGGACCCTGCGGGCCGCAGGTCCGCGGGAGGAGACCGCGTGACGGGAACGCACGGCGCGCGTGGCGCCCACCGCGGCGGGAGTGGGCACTCGCGCGGCGACTCCGAGACCTTCCAGGAGCTGCGCCCGTTGATGTTCTCCATCGCCTACCGGATGCTCGGCAGCGTGAGCGACGCGGAGGACGTGGTTCAGGAGGCGTTCGTCCGCCATCAGCAGGCGCTCGGCCAGGGCGTGGACATCGCGTCGCCGAAGGCGTACCTGTCCGCGGTCGTGACTAGGCTGTGCATCGACGTGCTCCGCTCGGCGGTGAAACGGCGCGAGTCGTACATCGGGCAGTGGCTGCCCGAACCGTTGTTGACCGATGATGACAGCGACCCGCAAGCTCGCGCGGAACAGGCCGACTCACTGTCGATGGCCTTCCTGCTAGTGCTCGAGCGGCTGAACCCGGTGGAGCGGGCAGCGTTCCTGCTCCACGACGTGTTCGGCTACGGCTACGACGAGATCGCGACGATCGTCGGCAAGAGCGAGGCGAACTGCCGGCAGCTCGCCGCCCGGGCCCGCCGGCGCGTCAAGGCGGAGAAGCCACGCTTCCAGGCGTCCCACGAACAACGCGATGCCCTGGCCACCCGGTTCTTCGCCGCCTTCACCGAGGGGGATCTGGACGGCTTGGTCGGGATGCTCGCCGACGACGTCGTGGCGTACGGCGACGGTGGTGGCAAGGCGCCGCAGTGGACCATGCCGGTCATCGGTGCCGACCGCGTGGCCCGGCTGTTCGTCGGCATGAGCCGGGAGGTTCAGCTGCACCGGATCGCGGTCGAGCTGCACGAGGTGAACGGCCAGCCCGGCGCCATCCTGCGCACCCCTGACGGCCGGCTCGTCAACGTGTTCGCGCTCGACATCGCCGACGGAATGGTGCAGACGGTGCGGTCCGTCATCAATCCCGACAAGCTGCGCCACCTCGGCCCGGTCGCCGATGTCCGTGCCATCCGCAGTCAGTACAACGCCAAGCGGTCGCGTCATGATTGAGCCACAAGGAGTTGAATCGTGACCTCACAGCTTCAGGGGCAAGACCGCTATGGTCACCGGTGCTTCACGTAGTCCCAGGATCAGGTCTGCCGACCCAGACCACCTCGGCTGTCCCGCGCGGCATCGGCTGACCCGGCGCACCTCATCTTGGCGGGTTGCCGGGTGTGATGCTGTCGTAGAGGATGGCGGCGCGCTCGGCGGCCTCGAACAATGCCTCGGGTGCATGCCGGTCGGCGTTGAGATGGGACAGCATCTCCACGCCGAGGTACGTCGCGACAGCCGTGGCGGCCAGTTCGCGCACGGGAACGAGGTTGGCGAACGGCGATCGAGCGGCGAAGCGACCGATGATCGTCTCGGCCAGGTCCTGCCATCGTGCGGTCTCGGTGCGCAGTTGGGCTGCAAGCTTGGGCGATCCGGTTGCCGCCGCTACGAGTTCCTGCACGGCCGCGACGTGTCGAGTCCCCGCGTCCTCGACGTACAGGCGGCGTAACCGCGTGATCAGCTCGTGCGCACTGGTCACTGCCTCGGTTTCCTCCCGATAGCGTTGCAGCCGGCTGCCGCTGGTGAACTCGGCGGTGGCGATGAAGAGGTCGTCGAGATCGGCGAAGTGGTAGTAGATCACGCCGGCGGTGAAACCACCGGTCACTGCGATCGCCCTCGCCGTGGTGCGGGCGTACCCCTGGTCGGCGAGCGTATCGACGGTGGCTTGCAGGATGCGCTCACGGGTCTCGGCACCGGCCACTCAGATGACCCTTCTGGGCCGCACGCCGGCGCGGTACAGAAACGGATCAAGCCGGTGAGCCAGCGCCGCGAGCCGGTGGCTCGGGACCTGTGGGTAGAGATGGTGCTCGAGGTGGTAGGTGAGTTCGAGGAACATCGCGGGAACGATCCGCCCGCGCAGCGTGCGCGTTTGTGTCAAGGCCGTGTCGCCGTAGTCGTGGTGTGGCAGGTACACCGTCAGCAGTGGATAGACCCAGCTTCCGACGATCGCCATCACGGCGTACACCAGAGCTGCTGGTGTGACCGGCCAGAGCAGGACACCGCCGGTCACCGCTCCGACCGGGGCGGCCGCCTCGAGCATCAGCCATCCCCGTTGCCGGCGCCGCCGGAATGCCCACCACCACAGGCGGACCAGGAAGATGGGTCCGTAGCACAGGGCACCGAGGAAGCCGAGGCGTGCCGGATAGCCTTCCGGGTCGTCCTGGTCGGGGAACCGACGGTGGTGTTGCAGGTGCGTGGCCCGGTATGCGTGACCGCTCTCGAGCAGGACCACGCCGAGGAGGAACAACGCCCACTCCGTTCGGCGTCTACCGAGACCGATGCTGCGGTGCACGACGTCGTGGGTCGCGGTGACCACGGCAACGAAGATGCCGAACATGATCAGCGGCGTGAGCCACCACCACTGGCGCCACGCCGCGAAGGTGAACAGTCCGACGCCGACCGCGGGCCGCGCCAGCTCGATGATCCGCTGGTACGACGACGTGACCGTCAGGTCGTCACCGAGCTCGGCGAGCGTCGGCATCGTGGGTGTCATCGCGCGCTCCGCAACGTACGACGCCGCGCCGCGTGCAGGACGCCATCGGACACGATGCGGCTGCCGAGGACGCACGCCACGGTACCGAGACCCGGCCAGGTCGAGTCGCCGACGAGCCAGAGGCCCTTCATGCCCAGATCGTGCGGAATCGCATGCTGGTTGGAGTTGTGCAGGCTCTGCCTGACTCCGCCGACCGCACCGCGCGGACGAAAGGCGAACCGCTCGTAGCTGCGCGGCGTACCCACCTGCTGGACGGCGGCGCGTTCGCCGAGCCGTGGATAGACACGACGGGTCAGATCGACCAGACGCTCGCCGAGGAACCGCTTGCGCCACCCGTACTCGGGCTCGGACAGGCCCTCCCAGGCCCACAGGTCCGTGTGGGTGGAAATCATCACAGCGCGCCGCCCCGGTGGCGCACTCTCGGTATCACCAGGCGCCGAGACCGAGACGAACATGTTGTTGCCATCGCCCAGCGGTTGGCCGTAGTCATGTAGCAGCTGATGGTGGGTGAGCCGCTGGTGCTCCACCTCGTCGTCCGGGACGCCGAGGAAGACGACGACTGCGCCGCCGAGGTCCCCCTCGTCGCGGTCCAGATAACGCTGAAGCCGCCGACGTACCGGCATCGAGCAGATGAGCTGCGCCGTCGTCTGCGCCGGTAACGCGCACACCACCTGGCCCGCATGAACCGTTCCGCGCCGCGTCCGGACGCAGAACTCCTGACCGTCCGGCTCGACCGCCTGAACGCGGCAGCCCACCTGCAGGTCACCGCCGAGCCCACGATAGTGGGACACGAAACGCCGCCAGAACCCGTGCATCCCGCCACGGTGCCGGGACAGACCCGCGCCACGGATCGTGACACCGAGCGCGGCGTTGATCAGCGGCGCGCGATCCACGCTGCTGTGCACGGTGTCCTCGACCAGCATCCCCAGCAGGGCGACCAATGCCACGTCATCACTCAGGCCGTGACGGCGCAAAGCGTCGCCCAGGGTCTGGTGGAGATACCTGGCCAGGGGCAACCGCCGCAGCCCGATGGTCCGTAGATTGACGGCCACGTCGGCCGGGCGCCGCATCGGCAGCCGCACACCGGTCCTGCTCGCCGCCCAGAATGCGTCAGCCAGCGTGTCGAGCAACGCCCAGAACGCGCGATGAGCCTCGGTGCTGCCAAACGCGAGGAGGCGTTCGCGATGCCAGCTCGCCTGATCACGGTAGAGCGACACCACCCGGTCCGGTAGCCACGCCTGGTAACCCGGCAATGCCTCCCCCGACATCGCGGGCAAGCCGATCGAGGAGAGCAACTCGGCGCCAACGCCGCCCGGTTCGAAGTCGACCAATGTGGTTGCGCCGACATCGAACGAGTAGCCGCGATGCCGCCAGTATCCGGCACACCCCCCGACATGCCCGTGTGCTTCGAGCACGACAGTCGACAATCCCGCCGCCTGCAGCCGCGCGGCGGTCGCCATACCGGACATCCCGCCACCGAGCACCGCGACATCGCAGCCCGCGGGCAGACCGCGGCGACCACCTGCACAACGTCGCCCGCTCTTCAGCTCGAACTGAACGTCCGTTCTGAACATATGTTCAGAGTAGGGCCCGGGGCACAGTCTGGTCAACGCACCTTTCAGCGGTTTCCCTCGCGACCGTTCTCCAGGTAGAGCCTGCGTCCCTCGGGTCGGGCGCCAGTGCGGCACTTTCGTGGTTTCCGGCTCCGCTCAGCCGGACCCCTGGAGGGCTGCTCGGCCCTCGATCAGCGCCCGAACCGCCCTCGCGGCCTGTTCGGCGGCGCGATCGATGTCGGCCGGGTCCGGCGGTCCCGGTTGATCCGTGAGCAGCGCTGCGTATCCGTGTGCCGTGGCCTCGATCGCATCGGTGAGCTGCTCGGCGGCATCTGGATCGTGTGGGCCGAGTTCGGCGACGCAAGCCTCGAGCATGCTTTCGACGTTCTCGTACGCCTGACGCAGCTCGGGGTGGCGCTGCTTCTTATCGAGGCCGAGGCCGAAGACGACGCCGAACAAGGCCGGCTGCTCGGCGGCGAACCGAACGTAGCCGGCGGCCATCGCCGCCAGCCTCTGCTGGGGCGGATCGGTCTCGGACGACTGCGCCGCCAGCGCCTCCCCGAACGCCTGCAGGGCTCGCACGGCGACGGCTGCAAGAAGCTCATCCCGATTGACGAAGTGCCGGTATGGGGCGGCCACCGTTACCCCGAGACGGCGGCTCAGCTCCGCGAGCGAGAAGCGCCGTACTCCCCTTTCGGCGATCAGCGCGACGGCGCCGTCGACCAGCGCGGCCTTCAGGTCGCCGTGATGGTAGGGCTTTGCTCGGCTAGCCGACACGTCGGTGGCTGCCCTCAGGACGCCGAGAGATGATCCCGCCAAGAATGCTGCGGCTCGTAACCGATCGCCTGCCGGGCGCGATCGCTTGCGAGCAACGAATCGAACTCCCCGAGCTCACGCGTCAGCGGGACACCGGGGAAGACCTCCTCGAGGAGTGCCGGCGACGGACGATTCATCACCGTGTCTGCTGCCGCGATAACGAAACTTGGGCTGCCCGCGACCGCTTCAGCGGGCGCCTCGAGCGCCAGGCGGCAGGCCGCTCCGACATCGCGCGCATCGACGTATCCCCACAGGTTCCACTTGCGCGCGTGCGGATCGGACCAGATCGAAGGCAGCTCTGAGTACTCACTGGAGACGAAGATGTTCGAGAAGCGCAGCGCAACGAACGGCATGCCCGACCACTGCGCGATCTGGCGCGCGATCGTCTCGCTGGCGACCTTCGAGAGCGCGTACGTCGCCGTCGCCACCGGGTAATGGTCCTCGTCCACCGGCGCGTAGCGCGGCGCGACGCCCTCAGCTTCCATGAAGCGCATCTCGTTCGGACCGACGCCGAACGGGACGCCGAGCGTCGTCTCGCTCGACGCCCACACCACCCTCCGCAAACCGAGCCTCGCCGCCGCGTAGAAGACGTTGAAGTTCATCGCCACGTTGGCGTTGAACGTCACCGCGGGCGTGGACAGGCCGGGTGCCGGGATGTTGGCCAGATGAACCACCGTCTCGGTGCCCTCGAGCGCCTGCAGTGCCTGTCCGTAGTCCGTCAGGTCTGCCCTGAGCATCCCGGCCTCGAGATCATCCCGCGTCGCCGCGAGATCGGTCGCCGCCACCTCATAGCCGTGCTCCAGGAGCTCACGGACCACCGCTCGACCTGCCTGGCCGCTCGCACCAGTCACACAGACCCGTCCTGCAATCTCGGTTCCCATCGCACGCCGCCCACTGATGTCATAGCCGCTTACAATGTAAAAGACTATCACACATTCGTCTGTGGCATGTTCCGACTCCCGTTCAATGACACCGCCATTGACAGAGGCGTTGCTATAGGCAACATTGCCGTGCCCGGCCGCGGCGGGCGCCGGACCCTTCACTGGACATGAGCGGACCGCTGCAGGTGCACCCCTCGGCGCAGGACGCATCGCGGCCCGGACGTGGGCTGACGAGCTGGTCTACCTGAGCTCGCTGAGGTGCGCGACGACGACAAGCTATTGCGCTCGTCGGCTCGACAGAGTCCAATCTTCCTACAATTCCGCCCTGGGAGGGGACCCAACCATGACTCTGGCACCACCGACGCCTAGGCCTCGCAGGTTCGCTCGAATCGCCGCGGTAACCGCGGCGATGCTCGGGCTGGCCACCGCCACCGCCGTCCCGGCGACCGCCGCGCTGTCGAGCGGCATCGATCCGGCCGCGGCGGCGACCAAGGCGAAACCGAAATCCGACAAAGGCCTCGGCGATGCCGACCGGGCGCGGGTCGCAGCGGCCCAGCGCGCCGGCAAGCCGACAGTGACTTTGCTGGTCGCGGCGCAGCGCGACCAGATGTCGGCCGCCGCCGACCAGTTGCGGGCCCTCGGTGGCGTGGTACTGAAGTCGGACAGGTCCGTCGACTACCTCAAGGTCGAGATCCCCACCGGGAACGCAGAGAAGGCCGCCGCGCTGAGCGCGGTCTCGGCGGTGGACGTCGACGGGCTGGTTCCGATCGACGACCCGCAGCCGGAGGGCACCCAGCAGCCCATTCCGCAGACACCGCCGGACGCGAACACTCCGCGGGTCAACCCGTACCTGCCCATTGGCGACACAGAGGCCGCCCAGTTCGCGCTGGCCAACCCGCAGTGGGACGGCCGCGGGACCACGATCGCCGTACTGGACTCCGGCATCGATCTCGACACGCCGGCGCTGCAGACCACGACGACGGGCCTGCCGAAGATCGTCGACTGGTACAACGCAAACTCCCCGACCTCGGGTGACGGCACCTGGGTCACCACCAGCGGAAGCTTCCTCGGTACCTTCACCGCAGGCGGCCGCACCTGGACCACACCACCCGCCGGCGGGCCGTACGCGTTCGGCGTGCTCCGGGAGAACGTGGGCGAACTCGCCCAGGGTGAGCTCGGCGGGGACATCGACCGGGACGGCGCGGTCGGAGAGTCGATCGGCGTTCTGCAGGACCGCGTCACCAAGCGGGTCTACGTCGACCTCGACCAGGACGGCGACTTCAGCGACGAGACCTCGATGATCGACTTCAAGGTCAACCGGGACGTCGGTCACTTCGGCACCGACAACCCCGCCACGGCCGTCGTCGAGCGGGTCCCGTTCGTCGTGGTGACCGACCGGTCCGTGTACACCGGAACCGGCGGCTCGGTCGTCAACCTGGGCATCGCCGGCGCCCAGCACGGCACCCACGTCGCCGGCATCACCTCGGCCAACGGCCTGTTCGGCGGGGCTATGAGCGGTGCGGCTCCGGGCGCGCAGCTGATGGCGGTCAAGGTCTGCCTGACCACCACGTCGTGCACCAGCAGCGGCCTGATCGACGGCGTCCTGTACGCCGCGCACAACGGCGCCGACGTCGTCAACATCTCGATCGGCGGACTGCCGGCGCTCAACGACGGCAACAACGCCCGCGCCGAGCTCTACAACCGCACGATCGACGAGTTCAACATGCAGATCTTCCTCTCGGCCGGCAACAGTGGTGCCGGGGCGAACACCGTCGGCGACCCGTCGGTGGCGACCAACTCGATCAGCACAGGCGCGTACATCACCAGGGCGACCTGGCTTTCGAACTATGGCTCCGACCCGCTGAACGACAAGGGCCTGCACCCGTTCTCCTCGCGCGGCCCGCGTGAGGACGGCGGTTTCAAGCCGGACATCGTCGCGCCCGGCGCGGCGATCTCCACCACACCGCTGTGGCAGCCCGGTGGCCCGGTGACCGGCACCTACACCCTGCCGCCCGGCTACTCGATGCTGAACGGCACCTCGATGGCCGCCCCCCAGGCCACCGGAGCCGGCGCGTTGCTGGTCAGCGCGTACAAGGCCACGTTCGGCACCCGGCCGACCGCAGCCGCGCTGCGCAGCGCGATCCGGTCCAGTGCGGTTTACCAGGCCCAGCTCGGCGCCTACGAGCAGGGCGCCGGCCTGCTCTCTGTCACCGAGGCCTGGAACCAGCTCCGTGCCGGGCAGCGCCCGAACGCGATCACCGCGACGGTGCCGGTGAGCACGGTGCTCAGCGGCCAACTGGCCACCCCGGACGTCGGCGTCGGCATCCACGACCGCGAGGGCGTCACGCTCGGGGTGAAGTACAACCGCACGTACACCCTGACCCGGACCAGTGGGCCGGCCAAGCCGGTGGCGCACGAGGTGCGGTGGATCGGCAACGACGGCACGTTCAACTCGCGGACGAAAGTCAACCTGCCGCTGAACGAGGCGGTCGACTTCGCCGTACAGGTCAACCCGTCCAGCCCCGGCGCGCACTCCGCGGTCCTGCAGCTCGACGACCCGACCACGCCCGGCGTCGACCTGATGACCATGAACGCGGTGTTCGTGCCGCAGGACTTCACGGCGGCCAACGCGTACACCTTCCAGGCCGATGGCACGGTCGGCCGGGACGCCACCCGCAGCTACTTCGTGCGGGTGCCGGTAGGCGCCAGCGCGCTCAAGGTGGACATGACCGGCGGCGGCGCCGACCCCGGGGCCGGCCAGATCCGCTTCCTGCGGTTCACCCCGCAGGGCCTACCGCTGGACAGCAACTCCAGCCTGAGCTGCTACGACCCGGACGCGGGTGCGGGCTGCGCCGGTGGCACGCCCCACAGCCGGACGGCGGTCAACCCGCAGCCCGGCGTCTGGGAGCTCGTGGTGGAGGCACGCCGCACGTCCGACGTCAAGCAGGCGCCGTTCGGCCTGACCGCGACCGTACTCAGCACCGCGATCACGCCCAACCCGGACGTGGTGGCGTCGGCGACCATCGGGATCCCGCAGACCCGCAACTACACGGTCGCCAACCAGCTCGCCGGGTTCACCGGGCGGCTCGTTGGCGGCGGCGCGCTGGCCAGCACGCAGACCCAGCGCCCGACGATCGCGCACCTGGCGCAGCAGGACTTCGACGTGACACTGCCATCCGGCGTCACCTCGTACACGGTCCGCACCGGGAACTCGTCCGACCTGCGGGCGGACATCGACCTGGTCGTCTTCCGCTGCTCCACCCCGACCTCGTGCGTGCAGGTAGGGTCCAGCGGTGGCGCGACGGCCGTCGAACAGGTAACGCTCAACAACCCAGTGGCGTCGCTGTACCGGATCCGAATCATCGGGTTCTCGGTGCCGACCGGTAGCACGGCATACGACCTGGTCGACTCCTTCGTGTTGCCGTCGCTGGGCACGCTGACCGGCAACGACAGCAACGCCGACCACCCGTCCGGATCGTCGTGGTCGCCGACTGCGACGCTCACGGTCAACGGGCAGCCGGGTCCCGGCCGCAACATCACCGGCACGCTCACCGTGCAGACCGACGCCGGCGCCACCGTCGGTTCCGGCTCGCTGGTGGTCGACTCGGTGATCTCACCGTAGTGGCCACAAAGCGCTAGGGCAGGCGACTCAGAGGACCTCCCGGTCTCCACGACCGGGAGGTCCTCGCGTTCCGCTCAGTGCCCGGCGTCCCTGGTCGTGCGGGAAGCCCCCGTTCACCACCAGCCCTGGCGGCGGGCCCAGCGCAGTAGCAGGGTGCTCATGGTCACCATCACCAAGACGACGATCGCGAGCTGGGCCCAGTGCGTGCGCTCGTTGACGATCACATTCATGCCGTAGATCGAGGCGAGCGCGGTGATTGGGAGGGTGATCGCCGCGATCACGGCGAGCCGTTCCATCGCCACGGTCATCTTCGTGCTGACCCGCGTCTGGTACAGCTCGATCACCCCGAACAGAAACTGCGACTCGCCGTCGCCGATCGAGCGGACCCGATCGAACTGGTCGGCCAGGTCCCTGACGAACGGCTGATCCTGCTCCGAGGCCAGTCGCTCGAGCGTGCTGATCCGCGCGTAGACGTCACCCGACTGCGCCGCCATGGTGCGCACGGTGAGCAGCTCGTGGCGGATCAAGAACATCTCCTCCAGCAGCGGCTCGGGTTGGCGGAAGTCGCCGGCCATCACCTGCTGCTCCAGCTGCGGAATCTTCTCGGCCACCGCACCGATCAGGCCCCGCTGCCGCCGCGCGATCGCGGACCCGATCGCGTACGACACCTCCCCCGGCGACCGCGGCACGAACCGGCCGACACGGATCCGCCGCAGCACCGCCTCGGTCTCCACCAGCGCCTCCGCCGGATCGACGACAGGATTCAACGGCCCGTGCACCGTCACCAGGAACGAGCGCCCGACGACCTGATCCAGCTCCAGCAAATGCACATGCCCTGCCTGGCCGGCCAACGGAGTGTGCAGCGTGACGAAGAAGTGATCCTCATAACCATGGACCGTCGGTACGTGATTCCGACGCCGGCAGGCCTCGATCACCAACGGATGGAGGTGAAACACCTCGACCAGCACCGCCTCGGCCTCATCGTCCCACGCAGCAACGTCAACCCAAACAAACCCACCGCCACGCCCCAACAAGGCGGGCAGATCCCGCACGTCGTGCTCCTGCGCGCCCGACGAGGTGACGAACCGAACCTCCATGACTCACAGCCTGTCGCCACCAGGACCGATCGTCCACTGTCACCGAGATCCGGCCGGGACCCCGACGAACACACTCATTCATGCCAGCTGGTAGAAGTTCCGTTCCCAGCGGTGCCTCTTGATTACCTCCCGCTGCGCTGCGCTGAGTCGCCGGCCATCGCTGGTGGCCGCATTGCGCTCGACGTTGCGAACGCTGCGCATGCCCGCGATCACCGTGCACACCACGGGAGAGTCGAGCACATACCGCAGCGCCACGTCCGGCAGCCGGTCGGGCTCGATCCCGAGATCGTGCACCAAGGCCCGCACATGCTGCTCCACTCGGGCCCGCCGGTCGCCGGCGAAGTATGCGTTGCGGAAGTCGCCGTCGGGGAAGGTCGATTCGGCGGTGATCCGACCGGTCAGGCCGCCCTCGTCGAGCGCTACCCGTACGATCACGCCGACGCCGTGCTCGTCGCACGCCGGTAGCAGGCGTTCCTCGGGTTGCTGGTGGAACGCGTTGTAGATCACCTGGACGGTGTCCACCGTGCCGGTCTCGATCAGAGCGATGGCGTTCTCGGGCTGGTAGTCGTTGATCGACACCCCGAAGAACCGGATCTTGCCCTCGTCCTTCAACGCGGCGATGGTCTCCAGCCAGTCGCCACGACCGATCCACTCGTCGCTCCACACGTGGAACTGGAGGATATCGAACGCATCGAGGCTCGACTCCCGCAGGCTCTGCTCGAGAGAGTCGCGGATGTGGCTCCCGGGGAACGTTTCGGACGGGTCGATCCCGGCGGGCGCGGGAAACACGCCGTCACGCGGCGGCACCTTCGTCGCGACATACACCTGCCCCGGATAGTCCCGAACCACACCACCGACGATCCGCTCGGACTCGCCGTACCCGCGAGCCGTGTCGATGAAGTTCACACCCAGCTCGATCGCACGGTGCACGGCCCGCACCGACTCATCCTCACGAGCACCGACCCAGTTCGACGCACCGATCCCCCACGCGCCGTATCCGATCTCGGAAACCTGCAGCCCAGTCCTGCCCAACGGCCTGTACTCCACTGACATCTCCTCCGCACCGGCGAACACCGACGTCCTCGCCGCACCAAGTCTTCCCTACCCCCAGGCGTGCTGATTGATCCGTTCCGGGTTGGCCCACCCAGTTCCACCCAGTCCCGCTCCACCGAGGCGACGTGGCCGGGGCAGGCGGCGTGCTCGTCGGCGCTGAGTTCGTGGCGGTCGGTGTCGCGGACGTTCCAGTGTCATTGCCAAGATCGTTGCTCTGAGCAACCCTCGCCCATCACGCTCCTCCGACCGGGCACCGGGGCGCATCTGCTCAGAGTCACCCCACATGAAGCCCGCCGATACCGGGAGCGCGCACACCTTCTTGCCAATCCGTGCACAGACCTCGAATGCACACGCCGCGGTCGCCATCGGCTCGCTACGGTGACGAGTCATGCCGGCCGTGTTCACAAGCGACGAATGCGCATCAGCCGCAGCCTCCTTGAGCAGCGTGTTGATGCGCAAGCGGGTTGCACAGTGGCGCCGCAGTGTGACCACAGTGTTGCCGCCGATGCTGCTCTGCATGCGTGGGATATCTGTGCGTCCTCGTCGGTTCGTGCTTGCGCTGCTCGGTATGACCATCGTGATGGCCGGCATGCTCGTCGGACCCGCGCCGGCGTCGGCGGACGAGTCACGCGGAAAGATGGTGCTGGTCCTGGACTCGTCGGGGTCGATGAAGGAGCCGGACGCGTCGGGTACGACAAAGATCGCCGCAGCGAAGACCGCGTTGAACACGGTCGTGGACAAGTTGCCGGCCGATGCGTTGGTGGGGATGCGGGTTTACGGCGCCACGGTGTTCGACAAGTCGGATCCCACGGCGTGCACAGACTCCCAGCTCGTGGTGCCGATCGCTGCGGCGAACAAGCCGAAGCTGAAGGCGCAGATCGCGAAGTACAAGCCGTACGGCGAGACCCCAATCGCCTACTCGCTCCTCCAGGCTGCGAAAGACCTGGGCAAGGACGGTCAGCGCTCGATCGTGCTGGTATCGGACGGAGAGGAGACGTGTAACCCCGATCCGTGTGCGGTCGCCGAGTCGATCCACAACCAGGGCATCGACCTACGGATCGATGTGGTCGGGATGAGTGTGCAGGGCACGGCCCAGCAACAGCTGCAGTGCATCGCCGACAAGGGTGGCGGCAGCTACTGCGAAACCAACAGTCCCGCGGAGTTGATCGAATGCCTGGGGCAGGCCGCTCTACGGGATTTCCGGCCGTTCACGGTGTCCGGGAAGCCGGTGAAGGGTACCCCGCAGCCGGCGGGTGCGCCGCTGGTCCGGCCGGGCCATTACACCGACCGTCTCGGCGGCACCGCGGAACCGACGGGTGCCAGGTACTACACGATCAAGCCGCAGGCCGGATCCAGCATCCACGTCGGATTCACCGCATACCCTCCGTCACACGGTGGCCTCAAGGGCTACAACGACCAGGCGGGCCTGGCGTTGACGGCTCCGGACGGCACGGAGTGCGTCTGCTACAACGGCCCGCAGATGTATGCAGGCACCCGGGGCATGCTCACGTCCAGCGTGTCGTTCATCCCCGAGCTGGCCGAGGAGGGATCCGCGTGTGCGTCGCCGACGGA
>Ga0209382_10002293_pt1 | contig 28181 bp, 22 predicted proteins | sample SoiMetdeltSBSDD5_FD_187599 | JGI IMG/M metagenome (GOLD analysis project Ga0209382, IMG submission 187599) | Bulk soil microbial communities from a Populus tree surrounding site in Tennessee, USA - Soil MetaG P. deltoides SBSDD5 (SPAdes) (version 2) | ecosystem: Environmental > Terrestrial >... | reverse complement strand
CGCCGCGCACGTTCGGCGTGCGCTTCGGGCAGAAGTTCTAAGAAAGCTACTGTGGATGGACCAAGGGCGGCTCGCGTTCGCGCGGGCCGCCTTCAAGGCTCAGTCGGGCCTTGGCGCGCTGGGCGGATCGCTCGGCGCGAGGATCGCGCCGGCCTTCGAGCGCCCGGGCCCGCGGTACTTCAGTCCGGCAAGACGGGGATCCTTGAGAATTTCGAGCGCGTCAGCCGGCGGATGGGGAAGGTCCCACGCACCCGCCGACGGCACATCGCTCATTGCTACTTCGACGGATCGGTCAGCGCCTGCATCGTCAGGGCGCGCGACAGGTCCTCGATGTTCGGGCCGGGCGAAGGGCCGGCCCAGCGCTGGATGATGCCGACGAACACGATGTCGTTGGTCGGATCGACCCAGAACCAGGTGCCGGCGATGCCGTCCCACAGGAACGTGCCCTTGCCGACGCTCGAGCCGAGGCGCGTCGGCTCTTCGTAGATCGCGACGTCGAAGCCGAAGCCGAAGCCCGGCTGCTGTCGATAGGCGCCGATGCCGAACTTGCCCGCGGCCTTCACTGCATCCGGCACGGCATTGCTCGTCATCAGCGCAACTGAGCTCGGCGCGAGAATGCGCGCGCCGTTCAGCTCACCGCGGTTCGCGAGCATCTGCGCGAAGCGCAGGTAGTCGCCCATCGTCGAGTACAGTCCGCCGCCGCCCGACGGGAATCCCGGCGGCGAGCTGACGTTCGGGTCGCGCGGCATCGGCGCCAGGCCTTGCGGCGTGAGCTGATAGATCGTCGCGAGTCGCGACAGCTTGTTCTGCGGCACGAAGAATGCGGTGTCGTTCATGCCGAGCGGCTCGAAGATGCGCTCGCGCAGGAAATCCGCGAACGGCTGGCCCGACAGCTTCTCGACCAGGTAACCCTGGATGTCGACGCTGACGCTGTACACCCAACCCTGACCCGGCTCGTACGCGAGCGGGAGCGGCGCGACTTTGTCGATGAAGTCCTTGAGCGAAGAAGCGGCGAGCACGTTCGCTTGCTGGTACATCTTGTCGACCGGTGAGCTGCCGAACAGGCCGTAGGTGAAGCCGGCCGTGTGCGACATCAGCTCGCCCATGGTTGGCGGGTGACCCGGCAACTCCGCGACCGGCTTGCCGTCCGCATCGAGGCTCTTGAAGACTTTCAGGTCCTTGAACTCGGGGATGTAGCGGCTGATGGGATCGGTCGGCTTCCACTTGCCTTCTTCGTACAGAATCATCATCGCGACGCCGGTGATCGGCTTCGTCATCGAGTAGATGCGGACGATCGTGTCCTTCTGGAGCGGCGCGTTGCTCGCGATGTCCTGCTGGCCGTACACCATCTGCTGCACGACCTGGCCGTGACGCGTGACCATCGTCGCGACGCCGGCGAGTTGTTTGTTGTCGACGATGGCTTTCATGCCCGCGTCGAGGCGTTTGAGGCGCTCGCTGGAGAAGCCGACGGCTTCCGGCTTGGTCTCCGGAACGTTGACGTTGCGCGCCTGCGCTGCACCGAGACCGACGCACAGGACGAGGACGACGAAGAGTGAAAGACGTGGAGTCCGCACAGTGAAATCCCCCTTGGAAATCGCGGGTCAGAATAATCTCTCGGACGCGGTGCCGGCACTTCATGACAGATCTTTGCCTTGTCCGAAGCTAAGCTTCGACGCGTTCGGCAAACCCGGGGGACCCATGATCAACTCGAGGCTGGGACTGATGGCCGGCGCCATTCTTGGCGTCGTGTTGTGCACGACGACGGCTTTCGCAGATAACCCGGCACCGGCAACCAAGTGGCGCGCACCGCGCACGGCCGACGGTCATCCGGACCTGCAGGGCAACTGGACCAACGCCACGATCACGCCGTTCGAGCGCCCCGAGAAGTACGGCGAGCAGCTGATCCTGTCGCAGCAGGAGGCGGATGAGCTGGAGCACGCAGAAGCCAAGTTCAACGCGACGGCCGACGCGCCGACCGACCCCAAGACCAAGGTCGAGGATCTGCCGGCGAGCTGCGGCCGCGGCTTCACTGGGGCGAATTGCGGCTACAACAATTTCTGGGTCGACCCGGGCACGAAGCTGATCAACGTCAACGGCCAGCGGCGCAGCTCGATGCTGGTCGATCCGGCGAACGGCCGCATGCCGCCGCTGACGGACGCTGGCAAGCAGCGGATGGCGCAGCGCATGGCGGCACGCAGCCGCGGCGATGGTGGTGGTGCTGCGGACGGCCCGGAGATGCGTTCGCTCGGCGAGCGCTGCATCTTGTCTTTCGGTTCGAGCGCGGGGCCGCCGATGATCCCGCTGCTCTACAACAACAACTACCAGATCGTCCAAGGCAAGGACTCGGTCGTGATCCTGGTCGAGATGGTTCACGACGCGCGGGTCGTGCGGCTGAACAGCAAGCATCGGCCCGCGAACATCCGCACCTGGATGGGCGACTCGATCGGTTGGTGGGACGGCGAGACGCTGGTCGTCGAGACCACGAATTTCCGTCCGGATCAGAGCTTCCGCGCCAGCACTCAGAACCTGAAGGTGACCGAGCGCTTCACGCGCGTCGATCCGAATCAGATCCTGTACCGCTTCACAGTGGAGGATCCGGACACGTTCACGCGGCCGTTCAGCGGCGAAGTCGCGATGAACGCGACCAGCGAGCACATCTACGAATACGCCTGCCACGAAGGCAACTACGCGCTGCCCGGAATCCTCGCCGGCGCCCGCGCGCAGGAGCAGGAAGCCGCCGCCAAGGCCCCCGCGGAGAAGAAGAAATAGCCTGCTAAACTGCGGCGCATGCTGACGCCGCCCGCCGAGTTCTACATCGATCCCGCACGCTTGCGCACCGAGCGCGAGCGTGTCTTTGCGCGCTCGTGGCAGATCGTCGGCCACGTCGGTCAGGTCGCGAATCCCGGCGACTACTTCACGACGCGGCTCGGCAACGAGCCGCTGCTGTTCACCAACGACGGCGGCACGATCCGCGGCTTTTTCAATGTGTGCCGCCATCGCGCCGGACCGATCGCTTACGGCTGCGGCAAGGCTCAACGGCTGGTGTGCCGCTATCACGGCTGGACCTACGACCTCGGCGGTCAGCTGTTGCGCACGATGGAGATGGAAGGCGCGGAGGAGTTCGATCCGACGCAGATCCGGCTGCAGAGCGTGAAGGTGCATCGCTTCGGTCCGCTGCTGTTCGCCGCGCTCGATCCGGCGACGCCCGCGTTCGACGAGATGTTCCCCGGCGTGAGCGAGCGCTGCGGGCCGCTCGGCCTGGAGCGCATGGGGTTCGTCGCGACGCGCGACTTCCCGGTGAAGGCGAACTGGAAGGTGTACGTCGACAACTTCCTCGAGGGTTATCACATCCCGCTGGTGCATCCCGCTCTCAATCGCGAGATCGACTATCGGCAATACGTCACCGAGCTCGGGGTGCGCCACACCTTGCAGCACGCGCCGGTGCGCGAGGGCAGCGAGCACTACCAGGGCAAGGACGGCGACGGCCAGGCCTATTACTACTGGCTGTTCCCCAACATCATGTTGAACATCTACGAAGGCCAGCTGCAGTCGAACGTCGTGATCCCGCTCGATGCCGAGAACACGCTGGTCCGCTTCGAGTGGTTCGCGTTCGAACCGCTACCCGATCCGCAGACGAACGAGCGCTGGATCGAGCTGGCGCACTTCAGCGAACAAGTGCAGGCCGAGGATGCGCAGATCTGCGAGGCAGTGCAGTTCAACTTGCATTCGCGGGCGTATCGCAGCGGTCCTTACTCGCCGAAGCGCGAGAGCGGCGTGCGCCTGTTTCATACTCTGATGCTGAATTCATAAGAGGGGAGATGCTCATGCATAAGTGGTTGTCAGCCGCGGCGATCGCGCTGCTCGGCGCAGTTGCGGTCGCGCAGTCGGATATCGGTGCGTTCGTGGGAACGTGGAACGGCACGTGGGAGGGCGGCGGCACCGGGCGCTTCGACGTCACGATCGAGCGCGGCAGCGACGGGCAGCCCGCGGGCGGCGTCTCGGTCGGCACCGATCAGGGCGACTACACGGCGAAGTTCAAGGAGCTGACCTTCGACGGCCAGAACATGAAGGCGCGCTACGAGTTCCCGCTCGACACGCAAGCGGACGTCGCGCTCACCGGCACATTCAATGGCAGCTCCGCTGAAGGCACGTGGAGCCTCGTGCCGAAGGGCGGCGATCAGGTATTCGCCGGCGGCGGGTGGAAAGTCACGAAGAAGTAAGAGTCGGGTTTTAACCCGACAATTCCCGCAATCCCTCGCTGCGCGAAATGACTGGCTGATAGCCGAGCTCGCGCTTCGCCTTGTCGCTCGTGATCGTGCAATCCCGCGACATCATCGCGGCTGCGAAGCGCGTGATCGGCGGATCGGACGTCTTGCCCAGCACGCGCCACGTCGCCTCTGTCGCTGTGCCAAGCGTGCGTGCCAGCCATCCCGGAATCGTCTTCGCCGGCGGCGTGAGCTGACGCGTAGCAAGCAGAGCCGTGAGGAACTCACGCATCGGCGTTACGCCCTCGTCGGTCACGAAGTACGCGTTGCCACCGGCGCCGCGCTCCAGCGCCAACTCAACGCCGTGGACCAGGTTCGCGATGTGTGTCGTGGAGCTGAGCGCGCGCCCGCCATCGATCCACATGAAGCGTCCGCTACGGACCATCGCTTCCAGCACGGGCAGGATCGTTTGATCGCCCGGGCCCCACACGAAACGCGGGCGGATCGACAGCGTGGCAAATCCAGGTGCGTTCGCCGCTAGCACGAGCTGTTCCGCTGCAGCCTTCGTCTCGGAATACAGGAACGGCGTGTCCGCCGGATACGGATAGCGCTCGTCGATGTCGCGCATGTGCTGGCCATGAAACAGCGCAGCCTCAGTGCCGATGTGAATGAAGCGACGCGCACCGGCTTGGCGGGCGACCTGCAGGAGCTGCCGCGTTCCTTCGACGTTGGCATTCCAGAACTGCTCGCGCGTGCCCCATTGCTTCACGAACGCCGCGCAATGAACGACGGCTTCGCTGCCGGCGATCGCATCCGCGGTGATCTTGCCCAGCTCGCCGCGAATCGGCGTGGCTCCCAGCGCGCTGATGGCGGCGTCGCTGCCTGCCGATCGCGAGAGCGCTCGCAACGTGAACCGGTCTGCGAGTGCCCGAGCTATTGCGCCGCCGACGAATCCTGACGCACCAGTGATGAAGAGTGTTCGCCCCATATCCGGAGCAGGATGATAGCGCTGGCGAGCGCGAGTAGCGCGGCGGCAAAGAACGGGGCGCCGGGGAAGTACAGCGCGCCGGCGGCGTCGGAGAACGTGCCGAACAGTTGGGTCATGAGCGGCGGCCCGAGCACGGCCGCAAGGCTCGACAGGCTCGCGAGTCCGCCTTGCAGCTCGCCCTGCGCGTTCGGCGGGATCTGCTGCGACATGAGTGCATTCAACGACGGCCAGCTAAGCGCCGCGAGGCCCCAGCCGGCGATGCCGATGTACATCACCCAGCCGAACGGCGCGAAGGCATAGCAGCAGTAGACTGCCGCGCCGCTCAGGAGTCCGACCAGCGCTGCGCGCTGCTCGCCGCCGAGCTTAGGAACCAGCACCTTGGTCAGCCCACCCTGGCTGATGGCCATCACGATACCCGCCGCGGCGAGCGACAGACCCACTGCAGCTTCCGACCAGCCGAAGCGCAGCATCGTGTAGAAGGCCCAGGTGCTCGGCAGGACCTGATGGCCCAATACCCACAGGAATGTCACAGCCGCGAGGCCGACGATCACCGGCTGCTTGCGCAGCTGCATCAGCGTGCCGAACGGGTTGGCGCGCGACCATTCGAACGCACGCCGTCGCTCGGGCGGCAGCGACTCCGGCAATGCAAACAAGCCGAACGCCGCATTCAGCAGCGCCAGTCCCGCGGCGACGAAGAACGGCGCGCGCGCTCCAAACGAGCCCAGCAGGCCGCCAATTGCTGGCCCGAGCACGAAGCCGAGACCGAACGCCGCACTGACGAATCCGAAGTTCTGCGCACGCTTCTCTGGCGGAGTGATGTCCGCGATGTACGCGTAGGCGGGCGTATAGGACGCGCCGGCGATGCCCGCGACGAAGCGCCCGGCGAACAGCCAGGCGAGCCCTGGCGCGACTCCCATGACGATGTAGTCGATGCCGAGCGCGAACAGCGCCAGCAGCAGCACCGGCCGCCGTCCGAAACGATCGCTGAGATTGCCGATCACCGGCGCGCTGAAGAACTGCGTGATCGCATACACGAAGTACAACCACCCGCCATAGCGCGCGGCCTGGCTCAGGCCCGCGCCGCTGACCTGCATGATCAGCTCGGGCAGCACCGGCAGAATGATCCCGAACCCGATCGAGTCGATCAGGATCGTGATGAAGATGAAGAGGATGGCGCGGCGACTTGGCATGGACCCAGTGTGGCCCAGCCGCGCCGCCGCGCGATTGTAAATTTCCGCAATGAGTCAGTCGCGGCGGCTAGTCGGGCCGACGGTTCGGGCGGTCGCGCGAGCTCGCGTTGTTGTCGTTGCTGCCGCTGTGCCGGCTGCTGCCCTGATTGCTGTTCTGGCGCGAACTGGTATCGGGCGGCGGACTGCTACGGATCTGCGGCGGCGGGCTGCTGCGAACCTCATTCGACCCGGAGTGGCGCGGCTCCGAATAGCTCCGCTCGATGCGCGGCTGCGACTGCACGCGCGGCTGCGACTGCTCGCGGGGCTGCGACCGCATGACCGGCGCCTCGCGGCGCTCCACCGGAACCTGCTGCCGCGGCGCGGGTTGGCTCCACTCGCGTGTCCGCGGCTGCTCGCGTACTTCGCGACGGCTGTTGTCACGCTGGAGCACGTCGCGCTGATCGAGCGCCTCGCGCGAGCGGCGCATCACGTCGTTGCTGCCGCTTTGATTCGACCGTCGCTCCGCGGAAGTATCGCCTTGCAGCGCCTGCACCGGCGTGCGTTCCATGTGATCGCGAGCACGCCGCTCGGATTCGCCGCGCATGCTTTGCACGCGCTCAGGTGCTCGGCTCTCGACGGACTGAGTGTTGGTATTGCGCGCAGGCTCGCGCAGCGCGATGCGTTTCTCCGGAGCGATATTCCGCTCGCTCGATTGCGCGCGCCGGATCTGCTCAGCAGCCACGCGCGAGGCACGGAAATCGCCACCGCCGACGTTGCGCTTCGGATTCTCGTTCGTGAACGCCGCGCGCGGCGGCGACTCACGGCGCGGCTGACCCGCGAGAATGCTCTCGCGGTCCGGCGCGATCGACGTGGGCCGCAGGTTGTCGCGCCAGTGGCGCAGTTGACCTTCGTCCACATGTACACGCTGCGTGCCGACGGGTCGACCGCCGACGAAGTGATCACGTGACACGGCAGTCACAGCGTTCGCTACACCGCTGTTGACGTAACGCGGCCGCTGGCCAGGTCGACCATACACATTGGTGACGTTGATGTTGTTGACGATGATCGTGTTCGACACGTTCACGTGACGCACATAGCGCGGCGTGTGCCGATACCACGGCGAGTACACTTCATGCGGCCCGAGCGGGAACCAGCCAACGCCGCTGCCGAACCCCACGGACACGCTCACCGACGGCCCGCCGATCCAGCCGACGAGGGCCGGTGCGTAGTACGGACGGATGTGTCGCGGACCCGGCACCCAGCACCAGCGATGCGACACGAATGCCCAGCGGCCGTAGTGGAACGGCGCGAAGCCCCAGCGCGCGTCGTCGATCCAGGTCCAGCCCCACGGCGCGACCCAGCCCCAGCGACCGTAGCGATACGGCGCCCAGTCGCTCACGACATACGTCGGGCGCCACACGTAACCGTACGAAGGCTCGTTGATCCAGTCGCCCTGGCCGTCGAGGTCCTCGTAGCCGACGACCTCGCGCGAAACGTAGCGCGCCGACTCGGACGTATCGCCGCGCCGGTCGCGATCGTTCGCCCACGATTCGAACGGCGTCCGCGGCGAGAGCCTGCCGATGTTGGCGGTCAAGCCGTCGAGCCCGGTGAAGGTGCCTTCCTCGTCGGCGCGCACGCGGAACGATTTGGACGCGCCAGTCACTTCCGCTTCGCCATTGCGCGTGCGGACGACCGTGCGGTCGGTCTGCGGATCGACCTCTACGGTGTAGTCGCCCGGATGGTTGAACTGAACGGTCGCGTTCGGGGTTTCGAGCTGGATCTTTTCGCTGTCGCCGAGCGTGCGCACGCGGACCGTCGCCACGCCCTCGGTCAGGCTCATTTGCATGACGTCGTTATCGAGCTCGATGAACTCGAAACTGGTGCTGCGATCGAGGTGCACGCTGGCGGTGCCGATCTGCAATTCGGCGCGGCCGTCGGCGCCGACCGCGAGCCGGTCGCCGCTGGTGATCGGGCGGTTCACGACGCCGTCGGCCCATTCTTCGGTGCCCGCCGGGGCCACGGAGACGTCGCCGTCCATGAGGCTCAGACGGGCGACGCGGCCCGGCGGGTCGACCACCGGCTCCTGCGCGCGGGCGTAGTGGGCCGCGGCCAGGCCGAGCAGGCCCGCCAGCCACAACACCGCGTTCCGTGAGAGCACCTGAACGTTCATAAACCTCGCACCCCGTAGTGAAACGGTCGGCGCCATGATGCGTTCCAGGGGGTGAACTCCACGTGAACGGCCTTGACGCGGGTCACAACCTGCGCAGATTCCTGGACTTGCCTAACCCCGGCTTCCGCCGCCAGGATCGGCAGTGTGAGATCTGTCGTCCCCCTCGCGTGGGCCGCTGCCTATACTGCCGATCTCGCAGATAAGACAGACAGGGTGCATGGAGCTTTCAGCAAGTCCGTCGGATCTGGCGCTGCTGCGGCGGTTTTCGCCGTTCGACGCCATGAAGCCGGAAAACCTCGCCGCGCTGGCCAAGCGGACCAGCCGGCTGCAGGCGCCGAAAGGCCGTCTGCTGTTCACGGAAGGCGATGAGGAAAAGCAGACCTACTACCTGCTGAGCGGCACCATCGACCTGATGGCCGAGGGCGAGGTGATCGGCCAGGTCCGTAGCGGCACGCCGAAGGCCAAGAACCCGCTCGCGCATGCGTTGCCGCGGCCGTACTCGGCAGTGGTCACGTCCGACCGCATCGAATACCTGCACATCGACAGCGAGTTTCTCGATGTCGTCGTCACCTGGGACCAGACCGGCAGCTACAAGGTCATCGAGCTGCGCGAGTCGGAGGAGGGCGCCGGCCCTGCCGACGACTGGATGACGGCACTGCTGCAGACCAAGGCGTTCCACAAAGTGCCGCCGTCGAACATCCAGGCGGTCTTCATGCGCATGCAGCGCGTCGACTATCGCGCCGGCGAAGTCGTCATCAAGCAGGGCGATCCGGGCGACTACTTCTACGTCGTCGTGAAGGGCTCGTGCTCGGTCGCGCGCGAGACGCCGCTCAACAAGGAAGGCGTGAAGCTCGCCGAGCTGAAGATGGGCGAGACGTTCGGCGAGGAAGCGCTGATCTCCGAAGCGAAGCGCAACGCGACGATCACGATGCTGAGCGACGGCTGCCTGATGCGCTTGTCGAAACAGGATTTCCGCACGCTGTTGCACGAGCCGCTGTTGCAATGGGTCGAGTGGGCCGAAGCGAAGCGCATCGTCGCGGGCGGCGGGCAGTGGCTCGACGTGCGGCTGCCGTCCGAGTACGAGCACTATCGCGCCGAAGGCGCGCTGAACATCCCGGCGCAATCGCTACGATTGAAGATGAAATCGCTGGACCGCAACGTCCACTACGTCGTGTGCTGCGACACAGGCCGGCGCAGCTCCGCGTGCGGCTACCTGCTCTCGGAGCGCGGCTTTCAGGCCAGCGTCCTGCGCAACGGCTTACCTGCGGCTGAGCTGAGCAAGTAGGATAGGCCCCCTACAACAAAGGGGGCTTCCATGCGTCGATTCTTCCTGGTTGCCGCGCTCGCGGCCCTGCCGCTGCTCGCTCATGCGGATACACCATCCGCTCTCGACTCCAAGTCCCTCGGTCCGCCCGACCGCGTGCTGTTCTGGACGCCGGAGCAACAGCGCGCCAGCTACCCGAACATGGATCGCATCTTCCTGACGCGCGAGCTCAGCCGCGGCGATCCCAAGACGCATCCGACCTACCCGCTGCCCGTCGCGCTCGCGGACCTGTCGAAGGTTTCGTTCGAAGTCGCCGGCAAGCGCTACACGATCGCCGACTATCTCGAGCACAACCACGTCGCGGGCTTGCTCGTCATTCACAACGGCAAGATCGCGTACGAGCGTTACGCGCTCGGGCACACGGCCACGAGCAAGTGGACCTCGTTCTCGGTGGCGAAGTCGCTGACCTCGATGCTGGTCGGCGCCGCGATCAAGGACGGTTACATCAAGGACGTGAACGATCCCGTCACCGCGTACCTGCCGGTGCTCAAGGGCACTTCGTACGAAGGCGTGACGATTCGCCAGGTGCTGCAGATGTCGTCCGGCGTCGGCTGGAACGAGGACTACACCGATCCCAAGTCCGACGTCGCACAGATTGGCGCCGTCGCGGCGCAAGGCGGCTCGCTTGGTCTCGTGAAGTACATGGGCGCGCTGCCGCGCGTTGCGCCGGCAGGTTCGAAGTTCAACTACAACACTGGTGAGACGCATCTCGCGGGCGCCATCGTGCGCGCTGCGGTCGGCAACAATCTATCGAGCTATGCGAGCCAGAAGATCTGGTCGAAGTTCGCGATGGAGTCGAACGGCTTCTGGATGCTCGCCGACGAATACGGTGCCGAGCATGCCGGCTGCTGCCTGAGCGCGACGCTGCGTGACTACGGCCGCATCGGCCTGCTCGCGCTGCGCAAGGGATTGCTGGCGGACGGCACTTCGGTCCTGCCGGAGAACTGGATGAAGGACGCGACCACGCCGTCGCCGTCGATGCCGGGCTACGGCTACCAGTGGTGGCTCGTCGGCCCGGGCGACTTCGGCGCACGCGGCATCTTCGGCCAGTCGATCGAGATCTACGAGCCGCAGAACATCGTCATCGTGACTCACGGCCTGTGGCCGAGCGCACAGAGCAAGGAGCTGTCGGCGTTCCGCACGGCGTTCCACGAAGCCGTGCGCGACGCGTTGAGCCACTGACCATGCGTAGCATCGTTCGTGCGCTGGCGTGCTTGTCGCTCATTGTCGTCGCCGCGCAGGCCGGCGCACAGAACGCTGAGAGCTCGCTGCCGCAGATCATCGCTGACTACGAGCGCTTCTTTCGTCAGTCGGATCCGCTCACTGCCGGGCAGGAGGGCGATCGCGAAGCCCTGCGTCGGCTGCGCGATGTGCGTCCCGAGGCGGAGCAGGCGGAGCGCAAGCAACTGGTCGCGTTCGGCGAGCGGCTGGCGAAGATCGATCCGCAGCAGTTGTCGGGCGAGGCAGCGGTCAATCACGCGCTGCTCACCCGCATCGTCAAACAGTCGATCGAGGCGCTGCAATTCGACTTCGATCGCATCGCATTCGAGAACGACAGCGGCTTTCACACGCTCGCCGACTATGTCGGGCGCAGTACGACTATCGCGTCGCGCGAAGATGCCGATGCGTGGCTGGCACGCCTCGAAGCTCTGCCGACGTGGTATGAGCAGAACATCGCGAACCTGAAGCGCGGCATCAGGACACGCTTCACGCAGCCGCGGATCGTCGTAGATCGCGTCCTCGAAGTCGCGCGCAAGCAAGTCGAGGTGAAGCCCGAAGACAGTTCGATGCTGCTGCCGTTCGCGCGCATGCCGGCGAGCATTCCTGCACAGGCGCAAGCCGAATATCGCGCCAAAGCACTCGCGGTGGTGCGCGACAAGGTCTATCCAGCGCAGCGCGCCTTCAATGAATTCATGGTGCGCGAGTACGTTCCGGCAGCGCGGCCGGCGCTCGCCTGGCGCACGACACCGGGCGGCGAAGCCAGCTATCGCTTCCTGGTTCGGCAACACACCACCACTGACATGACGCCCGATCAGATCCATCAGCTCGGGCTGGATGAGGTCGCGCGCATCCGTGGGATGATGGAAAAAACGATCGCGCAGACCGGCTTCAAGGGCAGCTTCGCCGAATTCCAGAAGATGCTGCGCACCGATCCGCGCTTTTATGCGCACAGCGCGACTGAGCTGCTGGAGAAAGCGAGCGAGATTGCCAAGCGCTCGGACGACCAGCTGCCGCGCCTGTTCAGCACGCTGCCGCGATTGACCTACGGCGTGCGGCCAGTGCCCGCCGAAATCGCCGAGGGCTATACGACGGGACGCTACTGGCAGGGCAGCATGCAGATGGGCCAGGCCGGCGGCTACATGGTCAATACGTCGCACCTCGATCAGCGCAGTCTGTATGAGCTGCCCGCGCTGACGCTGCACGAGGCCGTGCCGGGCCATCACTTGCAGATCGCCCTGTCGCAGGAACTCAACGATCTGCCGTACTTCCGCCGCAACATCAGCGTGACCGCATTCACCGAGGGCTGGGGTCTGTACTCCGAGTTCCTGGGCGAAGAGATGGGCATCTATCGCGATCCCTACGAGCTGTTCGGCCGCTACTCGTACGAGATGTGGCGCGCCTGTCGGTTGGTCGCCGACACCGGCATCCACTGGCTCGGCTGGGACATCGAGAAGGCGCGACGCTGCTTCACGGACAACTCCGCGCTCTCCGCGCACAACATCCAGACCGAGCTGGAGCGCTACATCTCCTGGCCCGGCCAGGCGCTGGCGTACAAAGTCGGCGAGCTGCGCTTCCGCCAGTTACGGCGCGAGGCGGAACAGGCGCTCGGCGAGCGCTTCAACATCCGCCAGTTTCACGACACGTTGCTGCTCGGCGGGCCGTTGCCGCTCGACGTCGTGGAGGTGCGCGTGCGCGATTGGATCAAGAAGAGTCAACGTTAACCGTTAGTAACGGTGAATAACTGGCTGGTTCGTATGGACTGAATAGAGTCCTCTCTCCCCAGTGCGGTGATCGGAGAGCGACATTGAAGTCAGTCAGGTACCTGTGCGTTTGCGTGCCGGCGCTGCTCGCCTGCACGGTGGCAACAGCCGAGGACGTGCTCGAAGAAGTCGTCGTATTCGCCCGCGGCGAGGCCTTGATCGGCAAGGCCGACGCGGCCAGCGAGGGAGCCGTCGGCGGCGCCGACCTGTCGGTGCGACCGCTGTTGCGAGTGGCTGAGTTGCTGGAAGCAGTCCCTGGGCTGATTGCCGTCCAGCATTCCGGCTCAGGCAAGGCGAACCAATACTTCCTGCGCGGCTTCAACCTCGATCACGGCACGGACTTCACGACCCTCATCGACGACGTACCCATGAACATGCGCACGCATGGGCATGGCCAGGGTTATCTCGACGTCAACGGCCTAATTCCGGAAGTCATCGACCGCATCGACTACCGCAAGGGCACCTACCGCGCCGACATCGGCGACTTCTCGATGGCCGGCTCGTCGTTCATGACGACCATTCGCGACGTCACGCCGTTCATTGCGCTCGAAGACGGCGACTACGGCTGGCAGCGCGCCGCCGCGGGCACCTCGGTGGACGTTGGGGACGGCAAGCTCATGGGAGTCGCGCAGTGGAAGACCTACGACGGACCGTGGGAGCTGCCGGAAGATCTGCAGCATCAGTCGATGTGGGCGAAGTACGTGCGGCCGCTCGGCTCGAGCACGCTCGAATTGAGCCTGTCCGGCTATCACGCCGAATGGCGCCCATCCGAGCAGATTCCGGAACGCGCGATCGGCACGAGCGTGTGCGAGGACGCGTTTTGCGCACTCGACCCGACTGCGTCCGGCGAGACGCTGCGTTGGATCGGCGCGGCGCGCCTGCTCGGCGATGGCTGGCGCGCATCGTTGTGGGCGCAGTATTACGACTGGAACATGCTGTCGAATGCGACTTACGACTTTCAGATCAACCAATTCGATCGCCGCTGGATCGGCGGCGGCCGCTATCAACGCGAGCTGCAGTTGAGTGACACGCTCGAGCTGACCGCAGGTGTCGAGACTCGCTACGACGACATTGGTAGCGTCGGGCTCCAGCACACCGAGGCAGGTCGTGCGCTGGAGGACATCAGTCGTGTGGCGGTGACCGAAGGCTCGGTCGGCGCGTACTCCGAAGCGCAGTGGGAGCCGCTCGACCGCCTGCGTGTGACGGCGGGTCTGCGTGCCGACTATTTCGATTTCGATGTTCGTGCGCGCATGCCGGGAGTCGACCAAGGTTCCGCGAACGACAGCGCAGTGTCGCCGAAGATCGCAGCTGCCTATCGCATCAATCCCAAAGTCGAGCTGTACGCGAATTGGGGTCGCGGCTTTCACTCGAATGACGCACGCGGCGTCGTGAACACGGTGACGCCAGTGCAAGGCTTGAGCAAAGGAGAAGGCGAGGAGGTCGGCGCGCGCTTCGAGCTCGGCGCATTCAACATCACGACGACCTACTGGTGGCTGTCGCTCGACAGCGAGCTGAAGTTCGTCGGCGATTCGAACTCCGTCGAGCCGGGTCCGGCCACGGACCGTCGCGGCTATGAAATTGTGGCGTTCTGGCGGCCGCTGTCGTGGGTCGCCATCGATGCCGTGTGGACCGGCAGCCACGCGCGATACGTCGACAGCCCGGACGGCAGCTATGTCGCCGGCGCGGTCGAAAACGCGGGCGAGTTCGGCGTATCCCTGGTGCAGAAGGTGTGGGAGGCGAGCCTGCGCGTGCGCTACCTCGGGAAGTATCCGCTGATCGAAGACAACTCGATTCGGGCCGATGCCGAGACCGGCGTGAATCTGCGCGCCGCATGGAAGCCGGGGCGCTTCACCGTGTACGCGGAGGTGCTCAACATCCTCGATGAAGACGGCAAGGACATCGTCTATTTCTACGGTGCAAACGTAGCGGGGCTCGATCCGCCAGGCGAGCAGGTCGAAGGTCGGGTCAGCCGCGCAGAAGAGCCGCGCACGCTCCGAGTAGGTGTAAAGTACGCGTTCTAATGAGAACGCCGATCGCATTCTTTTGCGTTTTCTTCTGTGCCGCTGCTTTTGCTCAGCAGCCGCAATGGCGGGCACCGCGCACTGCGGATGGTCAGCCGGATCTGCAGGGAATGTGGACGAGCGCGACGATCACTCCGCTGGAGCGACCTGATGAGTATGGCGGTCGCCGCGCGCTGACGGTGGAGGAGGCCGCGCGGCTCGAACACGCCGAGGCTTCGCTCGTCAGCAACTCCGCCAAGCCGACCGATCTGCAGAAGCAGCTGCCCGGCGATTGCAAAGAGTTCGGCCGCGGCTGCGGCTACAACAACTTCTGGCTCGATCGCGGCTCGCAAGTCGTGGCGATCGACGGCGAGAAGCGCACCTCGCTGCTGATCGATCCGCCGGACGGCAAGATTCCGCCGCTCACTGCCGAGCGCAAGCAGTCCATGGCCGCGCGCCCGCGCCAGAACTTCGACGGACCGGAAGCGCGGCCGCTCGGCGAGCGTTGCCTGCTCGCGTTCGGCTCGAGTTCGGGCCCGCCGATGCTGCCGGTGCTGTACAACAACCACTATCAGATCGTGCAGAGCAAAGACTCAGTCATGATCCTGGTCGAGATGGTGCACGACGCGCGCGTCGTGCGGCTCGGCGGCACGCATGTCGCGAGCAGTGTGCGCAAGTGGATGGGCGATTCGGTCGGCCATTGGCAAGGCGAGACGTTGGTGGTGGAGACCACGAACTTCACCGATCACGAGAGCTTTCGCGGCGCGACTCGCGATGCACGGGTGATCGAGCGGTTCACGCGCGTCGCGCCGGACAAGATCCACTATCGCTTCACCGTCGAAGATCCCAAGGCGTTCACGCAGTCATTCACCGGCGAGTTGCCGTTCTATAGCACGGACGATCCGATCTACGAGTACGCCTGCCACGAAGGGAACTACGCGCTGCGAGGAATTCTCGCGGGTGCGCGCGAGCAGGAGCGAGCGACAGCTGGCCGCTAAGGCCACATCTCCGCGCCGCGTCCACCTGCTGCCGCTGTATCGCGCAGCTGCGCCCCGACCTTACTCGCCAATGTGCGTCCGCGTTGACTCGCGCGGAGTGTCTGATCGCGCAGTAAGGCGCGACGTTGCTGACCAGACACCGGATCGCAGAAGTAGACCGCTGCTGCAGTAGCTACGGCGGTTACAGCCGCCAAGCCTGCGAGTGCAGCGATGCTGTATTGCGAGCTGCGTCGGCGCCAGAAAAACGGACTTCGTCGGGATGCAAACATGATCGATGTGCCTCCTGCGTGCAGAGAATCGATGGGTTACTTGATTCAAGGCACGAGAGCGGCGGTTCGTTCCCGAGTGTCGGGGCATTGCCGCGGGCACGCCGGAGAGTTACTACGGGCGCAGCAGCTCGGAAACTGTCACGGAAGTGAGCCCGCGTTCGCGCAGGCCGCGCAGAATCAGCGGCAGCGCAGCCGCTGCAATCCGTCGATGTTTGCCGTCGCGATCGTGACCATCGTGCATCAGCACGATGTCGCCCGGCGTGATACGCGATAGCACACGAGCGGCAGTCGCAGCGGGATCGCGGGCCCACGTGTCGCGACTGTGCAGCGACCACGCGATGACTTTCAATTTGCGGGCGTGCGCGACGCGTGCGAGCGGCGGACTCTTCAATCCGACCGGCGGTCGATACAGCGGCTCGGCATCCGAGCCGGACAATTCCTGGATCAATCGCGTGCTGCGCTCGACGTCCGATTGCTGCTGGTCGGTGCGATAGAAGTTCTGCAGGTACGAGTGCATCCACGAGTGATTGCCGAGCTCGTGACCCTCGCGCAGCGTGCGACTGGCGATGTCCCTGTGTCGCTCCAGATGGCGACCGATGACGAAGAAGGTGGCGCGCGCCTCGGCGCGTTCGAGTGAGTCGAGAATCGCCGGCGTGACTTCAGGATCGGGACCGTCGTCGAACGTCAGCGCAACCCGCGGCCGGTCGCGCGGACCGCGCGAAATGGTCGGGTAGAGCACGCTGGAAGACGGGCGGAAGATGCCGTCGGTCAGGACTGCCAGGAACGCCGCAGAGGCGCCGACGGCGAGCGGTGTCACGGTCAGCAGCGCCGACGAACCCAGCACGGCGGCCCCGCCCGCAAGCAGGACTTTATCGGCACGACAAAGGCTCACCGAGGGACTGTAGCACCATCGACAGTTTCGATGGACCTCATCGCCAAGTTCGATTGCGATCGACGCCGGTTGCGCGCACCTTTGTAGCCGTTGCAATCCCTGGAGGGTTCGATGAGCGGCGCTACTGAGACCAAGCTGATTCCTGTGACCGACGCCACCTTCGCCGAGCAGGTGCTCGGCTCCGCTACGCCCGTGCTCGTGAAGTTCGAAGCCGAATGGTGCGGTCCGTGCAAGGCGATGAAGCCGATGGTCAACGAGATCGCCAACGAATACTCCGGCCGGCTGACCGTGGCGACGGTCGACATCGAGGACAACCAGCAAACTGTGTACCGCCTGGGCGTCCGCGCGGTGCCGACGGTGGTTTTGTTCAAGAACGGCGAAGTTTTCGCCCAGAAGGTCGGCCTGCCGCGCAAAGCGGACCTCGTCGCGCTGATCGACAAGGCGCTGGAGAAGGCCGCCGCGTAACCTTTTGAGATGTAGTCCGGCAAAAGTCGCGTCTTTTGCCGGGCGATTTCGTCGAAAGGGCCTTGGCCGCTTTCGACCAGAGAATTAGAGTGCGCGCTCCAACCCGAAGACGTAGCCAAGGGGGAAGAGTGCGCACTGGTCTCCTGCCGCGTACGCGGCTGCTTTGCTTTGTATTGCTCGCGACGCTCGCCGGCGGAGCTCAAGCCGCCGAACGAGTCGATCTCATCATCCGCGACGGCACGATCTACGACGGTCGCGGCGGCACGCCGATCCGCGGCGACGTGGCCGTGAAAGCCGGGCGCGTGGTCGCCACCGGCAAGCTGCAGGATTACACCGCCGACAAAGAAGTGAACGCGAATGGGCTCGCGGTCGCACCCGGTTTCATCAACACCCTCTCGTGGTCCGTCGAATCGCTGATCTACGACGGCCGCGGCATGAGCGAAATCAAGCAGGGCGTCACGCTCGAGATCTTCGGCGAAGGCAACTCCATGGGGCCGGTCAACGACCGCGTCCGCGAGGAGATGATCAAGACGCAGGGCGACATCCGCTACGACGTCACGTGGAAGACGCTCGGCGAGTATCTCGACTTCCTCGTCAAGAAGGGCGTTTCGCCGAACGTCGCGTCGTTCGTGGGCGCCACCACGGTGCGCGAGAATGTGGTCGGGTTCGACGATGTCGCACCGTCGCCGCAACAGCTCAAGCAGATGCAGGATCTGGTGCGCCAGGCGATGCGTGAAGGCGCGCTCGGCGTCGGCAGCTCGCTGATCTACGCACCCGCGTCCTATGCCAAGACCGACGAGCTCATCGCGTTGTGCAAGGCCGCCGGCGAGTTTGGCGGCGGCTACATCTCGCACATGCGCAGCGAAGGCGACCGTTTTCTGGAAGCGCTCGACGAGCTGATCCGGATTTCCCGCGAAGCGAAGGTGCATGCGCAGGCCTATCACCTGAAGGCCGCCGGACAGAAGAACTGGCCGAAGATGGCTCAGGCGATCGCGAAGATCGAAGCCGCGCGCAAGGAAGGTCTGCCGATCACCGCCGATATGTACGCGTACACCGCCGGCGCAACCGGTCTCGACGCGGCGATGCCGACGTGGGTGCAGCAGGGCGGCATCGACGGCTGGGTCGCGCAGCTCAAGAAGCCGGACATTCGCAAGAAGGTCATCGCCGAAATGCGCGATCCCAATGCGAAGTGGGAAAGCCTGTTGCTCGCAGCGGGCTCACCGGACCGCGTGCTCCTGATCGGCTTCAAGACCGACAAGCTCAAGCCGCTCACCGGCAAGACGCTCGCCGAGGTCGCGAAGATGCGCGGCGTCTCACCGGAAGATGCGGCGATCGATCTCGTGATCGAAGATCACACGCGCGTCGGCACGGCCTACTTCCTGATGTCGGAGGAGAACGTGAAGCTCGGCTTGTCGCAGCCGTGGGTGAACATCGGTTCGGACGCCGAGGCGTCGGCGCCGGAAGGCCCGTTCCTGCTGAGCAATCCGCATCCGCGCGCTTACGGCACGTTCGCTCGCTTCCTTGGCCGCTATGTGCGCGATCAGAAGGTCACGACGCTGCAGGACGCCATTCGCCGCCTGACGCGCCTGCCGGCCGAGAGCTTCAAGCTGAAAGATCGCGGCTGTCTGGACAAGGGATGTTTCGCCGACATCGCGGTCTTCGACCCGGCGAAGGTCAACGACCTCGCGACGTTCGACAAGCCGCACCAATACGCGGTCGGCATGGTGCACGTGTTCGTGAACGGCACTCAGGTCCTGCGCGATGGCGAGCACACCGGTGCCAAGCCAGGTCAAGTCGTGCGCGGCCCGGGTTACCAGCGCTGATTGATGTCCGCCTGCAAACTCGCAGCCTGACTCTCGACCCAAGCCGCCAGTGCTGGCATGTCGATGCCCGCTGGCGGCTTTCCCTTATTCGCTTCCAGCCACGTGCGCATCGCCTGCAGCAGCTTCGCTGCCTGCTGTTGATCGAGCGCGAACAGACGCAAATAGTTGAAGCGCACTTCCTCGAGGCGATTCAGCCCAAGCAACGCCTCGGCCTGATACTCGATCGCATGAACCGCATCAGGATTGATCTTCAGCGCCTGCTCGTAGGCCCTTAGCGACTCGTCGTAGCGTCCGAGCTTGCGATTTGCGAAGCCGAGGTACGTGTAGGCTTCGTGCATCGAGCTATCCAGCCGCGCAGCTTCGGTGAAGTGCGGCAGCGACAGTCGGTACGCTTCCTGCGCACTACTGAGCGCAGCCTTGCGCTCCGTCTCATTCGTCGACGCTGCTGCGAGGTTCTCCGCATGCTCGGCGCGGAGAATGGACGCGTAGCCCGCTGTGTAAGCATCGATCGCACGTTGCTCCGACAACGGCGCGGCGCCGCGGTCCTTCGGCCGGTAGCCGCCCGGACCATCGGCGTAAGCGGCCGTGACCGCGCCGAGCAGCGCGATCACGGCCAGCCAAGTACGCGAGCGTTGCATCAGAACCGTGACGCGGTCAGCTGCACGTCGGCATCCGCCCAAGCCTTCTTGAAGTCGGCTTCGATGAGCTTCGCTTCGTCCGTCTTGTTCTGAGCGCGCAGCGCCTGAGCAAGCCCGAACAACGCCCAGCCGTTCTTCGGATGGCGACGCAGATCATCCCAGTAAACGCTCTCGGCCTCGACGGGACGGCCCGCCTGCAACAGCACCGCGCCGAGGTTGTGGCGCACGGGCTGATGCCAATCGTCCGGCTCGGTGTAGATCAGCGCGTCCTCGTACCGCACGGCGCGGTCCAGGTGCGCGATCGCCGTGTCGAAGTTGCCCTGTGCGGCTGCGAGCTCGCCACTGAGCACCTCGATACCGACGCGCAGCACCGAGTCCGCGAGGTTCAGCGACATCGACGTCGGCGCAGCGACGAGCTTCGGATCGCCCGCGATCTTCTTGATCGTGTCGATCTCCTTCGCCGCACCCGCGAAGTCCTTCTTGCGGATGAGCGCCATGCCGCGCGCGTAGCTGCGCGTGGCGCGCGTGAACAGCGTGTCGGCCCGCGGTGCCGGCAGGGCGAGGATTTCATCCCACTTGCCGAAGCGAATCAGCGAGTAGTCGTGCGCCAGGAGGAACGTCTGCAGCAGCGGGACGTCCTTCAGGGCTTCGACCGGGATCGACTTGGTCGTCTTGTCGGCGGCGTCGATCGCCAGCTTGCTCTCGCCCGCCATGGTCGCAGCGAACCACAGGAAGTGGATGTTGTGCGGGTAGTAGGCCATCGGGTACAGGCCCTGCGCCCTGCACTGCGAGATGTAGTCCTCGTCAGCGACGACAGCCAGCTGATTGGCCTTCACGGCATCGTTGTAGCGGCCAACGCGCTGGAACAGATGTCCCGGCATGTGGACCAGATGACCCGCGGCAGGCGCGAGCGGCAGCAACCGATCGGCGGCGGCCTCGGCGCGCTCCGGCGTGTTACTCGCTTCCCACAAGTGGATCCACAAGTGCAGCGCGCCGGTGTGGTCTGGGTCTTCTTTCAGCGCCTTCTCGAGCGCCGCAGTGATGTCGGCGGTGCGCTCATAGGGCACGCCGGCACGACTCCAGTAATTCCACGGGCTCAGGTCCATCAGCGCCTCGGCATACAGCGTCGCGGCGTCCTCATCATCCGGATACTTCTGAAACAGCGCCTTCATCGCGCCCGCGTAGGCCTGATCGGCCGCAACGCGATTCTCGGCCTTGCCTGTGTAGCGCGCGGCGAGTGCGTCGATGTAGTCGCGCTCGCGCGGCGACGCCTTCGACTTCAACGCCTGCGCCTGTTTCAGGTGATCGAGCGCTTTCGGCTCCTCTTCCGGCGCCATCGGCGCGTTGATGTTCGGACCCAGAACCAGCGCCATGCCCCAGTGGGCCATCGCGAGATTCGGATCCAGACGCGCCGCTTCCGCGAACGCGCGGCCGGCCTCGGCATGGTTGAAGCCGTAGGCCAGGTTCAGGCCCTGGTTCATGAACAGCTGGGCTTGCTCGGACTTGGTCGTGACCGGGAACGCGTGCTTGCCGACCTTCTGCAGCCGCGGCGCGCGTGCGCCGGATTCAGAGGCCGTATTGAACTGATCGGTGGGTTCGTAGTGTTTGTGGACGGGGACTTGGGCGTACAACGGGGACGTTGCCAGGCCCAGCGCGAGTGCAACGAGGCACAACGAGCGGTGGCGCATAGAGGATTCTCCCTGGGGCTTTGAAATTGAGACCCGAGGCCGTTATAGGTCCGGATCGTGAGCCTGAGGTTTGAGCCGTCGTGAAAAATGCGTGAATCGGGCAAAGGAAGCTGCGGACTCTACGCTGGTCGTCGCGGCGAAGACATTGTCCGGTCGTCGGGCCCGCGGCGCTGACTTTCGTAAGCCACGCCGGGCTCGTGTATCGTTGCCGGCCATGCAAGGACCCGAGCCCATCGTGATCGTGACCACGGGCGGCACGATCGACAAAGCCTACTTCGACGCGTTGAGCACGTACCAGATCGGCGAGCCGGTCGTGAAGAAGGTCCTGGATACCGCCAACGTCACCCATCCCTACCGGATCGTCGAGCTGTTGCGTAAGGACAGCCTCGAGCTGACCGACGAGGACCGGCAGCGGCTCAAGGACGCCGTCGCGGCGCTCGACGCGAAGCGCGTCGTGATCACGCACGGCACCGACACGATGACGGACTCGGCAGCGGTACTGGCCGCGATCCCCGGCAAGACGATCGTCCTGACCGGCGCGCTGTCGCCAGCTCGCTTCAGCGACAGCGACGCAACATTCAACATCGGGTTGGCGTTCGCCGCTGTCCAAACCTTGCCCGCAGGTGTATACGTCGCGATGAACGGCCGCGTGTTCCGCGGCGACGAAGTCACCAAAGATCGAGAGCAACGCAGGTTCGTAGCCAAGAACGAATGAGAGCATGACAGCCACGCCGGCGGTACGACACCTGCAACAGCTCGACGAGCTGATCAACGCAGTCGTACGCGACGCAGAGCTGATTCACGACTACGTCCAGCTGCGCTTTCACAGCGGCGCCGTGCTGACCTTGAACAATGCTGTCGCGCTCGACGGTCAGCAGCTGTCGAACTCTCCAGCTGGTCGCGTCGCGCTTGCGTCCATTGTCGGGCGCTCGGTCAACGACGTAGCGCGCGCCGCGGATCAGATCGTGCTGAATTTTCGCGGCGGCTCGGCGCTCACCATGAGTTTGCAGCCGTCAGCGTGGCATTCGCCTGACGCGCTCGAGCTCAGTGCACGTCCCGGCGCTGCTGAGCCGCCTTACTCTGCAGGCTGAACCTCGGCTCGATGTTCTTGTTGGTCCCGTTCGCCAGTTGCGCTGCGTAACGTCCAACCGCCGGCCCGTGCTTGAACCCGTGACCTGATCCGGCGCCGACCAGAAAGACGTTGTCCCACTGCGGATGGCGGTCGATCAGCAGATCGCCGTTCGAGCTGTTCTCGTACTGGCACACGCGCGATTCGACCAGCGGCCGGTCCGCGAGCGCGGGAAAGCGCCGCTTCAGGTACTCGCGCACATCCGCGATCCCCTTCGCGCTCGGCGTGCGGTCGCCGACGTCCGGATCGATCGGCGCGCCGTGCTGATCGTGCGCGATCTTGAAGCCGCGGGACTCGAGATCCGGCATGCCGTAGAAGATGTCGCCGTCGTTGAAGTCGGCCCAGCCGGGCAGGTGAGCGGGTTCGAAGCGAGTGTCGCCCCCCTCGGGCGCGAAGAAGAAGACCTCCTGGCGCGTCGGGAAAATGCGCTGACCGAGTACTTCCGGGAAAACCTTCGGCAGCCAGGGACCGCAGGCGAACACGAAGCGCGTGGCGCTGAACGATCCGCCATCGGCAGTGCGGATGGAATCGAACGACGCATCCGGCTTCGGCGGCAGGATTGCGGCTTGGGCGTATTCCCCGCCGGCCGCCACGAACTCCTGCACGAGTGTTTGCACCGCCCGCCGTGCCATAAGGACACCGCGGTCGGGCTCATACAGACCGAACTCGACGCCCTCCCACGCGATCTGCGGAAAGCGCTTGGCCAGCTCCGCGCGCTCGAGCACGTCCAGCGGAATGCCGACGCGTTGATGCACTTCGATGGCCTGCGTGGCGTACGGCTCGCGGCGACCGAAGAAAAATACAACCCCAGTTGGATGGAAGATCGGCAGGCCGGAGCGGCCCGACAGCCACCGCCATTCGTCCAATGATTCCCAGGCGAAGCGCGTGTAGATTTCGTCCCGTCCGTAGACGGTGCGCGTCATGCGGGATTCGCCGCCGGACGAAGCTCGGGCGTGAGCTGGGCCCCACGCATCGAGCAGCAGCACCTTGCGGCCGAGCTTGAGCAGATGCCATGCGGTCCAGGCTCCGAACACGCCGGCGCCGATCACGATCACGTCGCGACGGCCGGCTTGCACTGCGGACCCGCCTTGTTGGTCGCGCTCCGCGGCTAGCGACTTCACGGTCGACGCGCCGGCGGCGGCAGCGATACCCGTGAGCAAGGTGCGGCGGGATAAGTGCAAAGAATTCGGCATACTGTCGTTCTCGTTGTTCGGGATTCGATACTCATATTCGGGCGCGGCAATCATTGACCGGGGAGCTGAGCAACGCAATGACGAACCTGAGCTATGTATGCGGCGTCGGCAGCGAGCCGCTGCTGTACAAGACGGTCGGGACCGTGCTGGAGGAAGCAGCGGCGCGTTGGGGCGAGCGCGAGGCGCTCATCGTCCGGCATCAGAACATCCGCTGGACCTATCGCGAGCTCGACGAGGCTGCGGATCGCCTGGCAGCGGGCTTCCTCCACTTGGGGCTCGTGCCCGGCGACCGCATCGGCATCTGGGCGCCGAACCGCTACGAGTGGGTCGTCACGCAATTCGCCACGGCGAAGGCCGGCCTGATTCTCGTCACGATCAATCCCGCGTACCGAACCTCCGAGCTCGAATACGCGCTCAACAAAGTCGGCTGCAAAGCGCTCGTGCTCGCGCCCAGCTTCAAGACCAGCGACTACGCTGCGATGCTCGAACAGATCCGCCCGAAGGTCCCGCTGCTGCGTGCGGCGATTCTGACGGACGACGCGCCGCGTCCCGGCTTTGTTCGCTATGCCGATGTGGCGTCGTCGGGCACGGCCGAGGATCTCGCTCGTGTGCGCGAGCTGCGATCGCAGCTGCAGCCGGAAGACGCGATCAACATCCAGTTCACCAGCGGCACGACCGGCCTGCCGAAGGGCGCGACGCTGTCTCATCACAACATCGTCAACAACGGCTACTTCGTCGCGAAGCGCATGACGTTCACCGAGAACGATCGCCTGTGCATTCCCGTCCCGCTGTATCACTGCTTCGGCATGGTGATGGGAGTGCTCGGTTGCGCGACGCACGGTGCCGCGATGGTTTTCGCCGGCGAGGCTTTCGAACCGAAGAGTCTGTTGGAGGCGGTCGAGGCGGAGCGCTGCACGGCGTTGTACGGCGTGCCGACGATGTTCATCGCGGAGCTGGAGCATGCGGAGTTCAAGCGCTATGACTTGCGCACGCTGCGCACTGGCGTGATGGCGGGCGCGCCGTGCCCGGTCGAAATCATGAAGCGCGTCATCTCCGACATGCACATGAAGGAAGTCACGATCTGCTACGGCATGACGGAGACCAGTCCGGTCAGCTTCCAGAGCAACCGCGACGACACGCTGGAGCAACGCGTGACGACGGTCGGCTCGATCCACCCGCATCTCGAAGTGAAGGTCGTCGACACCGAAGGTCGCGTCACGCCGCGCGGCGAGCGGGGCGAGTTGCTGACGCGCGGTTACAGCGTGATGCACGGCTACTGGGACGATGACGACAAGACCAAGCAGGCCATCGACGCGCAAGGCTGGATGCACACCGGCGACCTCGCGACGCTCGACGCAGCGGGCTACTGCAATATCGTCGGCCGCGTGAAGGACCTGATCATCCGCGGTGGCGAGAACATCTCGCCGCGCGAGATCGAGGAGTTCCTGTATCGCCATCCGAAGATCCAGGACGTGCAGGTCTTCGGCGTGCCGGACCGCCGCTACGGCGAAGTGGTGTGTGCGTGGATCAAGCTGAAGGCGGGCGAGAAGGCGGACGCAGAAGCGATCCGGACGTTCTGTCGCGAGCAGATTGCGCACTACAAGGTGCCGCAGCACATCCGCTTCGTGGAGCAGTTCCCGATGACGGTCACGGGGAAGATCCAGAAATACCTGATGCGCCAGGAGATGAGCCAGGAGCTCGCGGTGAGCGAGGAGAAGACAGCCTAAGAGTCGGGCTAAAGCCCGACCTACAGCGCTACTGGACGTGGCTCATCAGTTCTTGGCGCACGACTGCGGGCGTCATTCCGAGAATCTTCCGCATGTGCCGCGCCAAGTGGCTCTGGTGAGCAAAGCCTGCCGCGAACGCCACTTGCGCGATCGATAGGCTTCGATCCTGCAGCAGCAGCTTCGCGCGCTCGACGCGCCGACGCAGCACGTACTGATGCACCGGCATGCCGGTCGATTGCCGGAACAGCGTCTTCAAGTGCGACACGCTGACGCCAGCGACCGAGGCGATCTCCGCGAGCGACAGCTCGCTCTCGAGATTGTCCTCGATATAAGAGATCACCTGTTTCAGCTTCCATGAGCCGAACCCACCCGGGACCTCGCGCATCGGCAGCGAGCGCTGGTTGTGCCGCTGCAGGAGCCGGGCGGCGAGCGCCTTGCCCAGGCTTTCGCGAAACATTCGTCCGCTGATGCTGCCGGCGTCGATGTCGGCCTTCAGCGCCCACGCGATGTGCTCGATCACCGGGTCGCGCAGCTGAAAGCGATCCGCGATCTCGATGCTGCCTGGATTGACCTCGAGCTCACTGGCGACTGCCTTCAGCAGCGTGTCCGGCACTCGCATGATCAAGGTAGTGCCGCCTTGCTTGGTCTCCCAAGCCGACGGCGTGCGCGCCGGAATGATGTCGAGGTCGCCAGCGACCTCGCGTCCATGACGCAAGCGGCCGCCGCGCGAGCACGTGACTTCCACTGAGGGGCCGAGATGCATGCAGACGATCGCGTAGGGCAACGCGGGGATCTGCATGAGTCCGGGCTGAAATGAGTTGATCGCGACGGTGATCGTGGAGTGACCGTCCGATGCAGGGGCGCTTTTGAGGACGGGTTCGCTTACGGAACTCATGTTGTTGCCTCCACGCATGCAGCTGCTGCTGTGCCGAGAATACAACGAATCACCCCACCGTGTGCCAGCGATGCGCCACCTCAGTCCATCCAATCATGCTCTAGGCGATCTGAATGTGCAGCGGAAAGCCATATTTGGCGCGGATGCTGGGCCACTTCGCCCGCGGATTCTCCTCGTCCGTTTCGGCTGATCGCGTCTTAACGGGTGCGCAAGAAATGCGCAACGACGCTTAACTATTTCGCAACACTCGACCGAGGGGCGCTCTGATGCTCAATTACAACAACGTTGCACTGGCAACGGCAGTCAGCGACCGCTCTTTGTTCTGCTCGGGTGGATTGCACTCAGGCGCCGCAGCTCGGAGTGGCGCCATTTCAGGAGGCTGACAATGGCAACTCAGAATCGTTCATTACAGCGTGCCGTCAGGTACGCACTACTGGCGAGCGCCGCGGGGGCGGCCGCGACCGTTCTGCCGACGCAGGCGGCCGATCAAACCATTCAGGAAGTCGTCGTGACCGGCTCGCGCATCGCGCAGCCGAATCTCGAGACCACTAGCCCTGTTACGCAAGTGACCGCGGAGGACGTGATCACGCAGGGCGTGACGAAGATCGAAGACCTGGTCAACCAGCTGCCGCAGGCATTCGCCGCTCAGAACGGCACGGTGTCCAACGGCGCCACCGGCACCGCGACAGTGAACCTGCGCGGCCTCGGCTCAACCCGCACCCTGGTGCTGGTTGACGGCCGGCGCTTGCCGTACGGCGGTGTGACGCCCGCTTCCGCTGCCGCGGACCTGAACCAGATCCCGACGGCGCTGGTCGAGCGCGTCGAAGTGCTGACCGGCGGCGCATCCGCCGTGTACGGTTCGGACGCAATTGCCGGCGTCGTCAACTTCATTATGAAGAAAGACTTCGAAGGCGTGCAGTTCGATGGCCAGTACAGCCTCTATCAGCACAACAACGACTTCGGTGGACCGGGCGCGGTGAAGCTGCGCGACGTGATCGCAGGGCGTCATGCGACCAACCCGTCGCAGTTCAATCTGCCGGATGACAACGTCACCGACGGCAACGGCGTGCAGGCCACCCTCATGGTTGGCGTCAACAGCGAAGACGGCCGCGGCAACATCACCGCTTACGTGGGGTATCAGGATTCGAAGGCAGTGCTCGAGCGCGACCGTGACTACTCGGCGTGCGCGCTGGCTGCGAACCCGACGGTGTCGTTTGCCTGCGGCGGCTCCGGCACCGCGTTCCCGGGAACGTTCACGGACTTCGGCGGCAACGACAACTCAGCCGCGGGTCCGGACGGCAAGCGCGGAACGGCCGACGACATTCCGGATACCAATCCGCTGCCGTCGTTCAATTCCACGGTTGACCAGGCCACGGGCAACTTCCGGCCCTTCAACACCAACACGGATCAGTACAACTTCGGTCCGTTGAACTTCTATCTGCGTCCAGACACGCGCTACACCCTGGGTGCGATGGGCCACTACGAGCTCGCGCCCTTTGCTGACGTGTACACGCAGCTGATGTTCACGGACGTCCGCTCGGTCGCGCAGATCGCGCCCGGCGGCAGCTTCTTCAACCTCGGCACCATCAATTGCGACAACCCGTTCTTGTCGGCGCAGCAAGCGACG
>Ga0209382_10002292_pt1 | contig 28184 bp, 27 predicted proteins | sample SoiMetdeltSBSDD5_FD_187599 | JGI IMG/M metagenome (GOLD analysis project Ga0209382, IMG submission 187599) | Bulk soil microbial communities from a Populus tree surrounding site in Tennessee, USA - Soil MetaG P. deltoides SBSDD5 (SPAdes) (version 2) | ecosystem: Environmental > Terrestrial >... | reverse complement strand
GACGCCGCGCCGGCGCGAGCCGACCTTTCGCCAGATCGAGTTCCTGCGCCTGTCCGAAAAGCGGGTGCTGCTGATCGTCGTCACGCCGCAGGGCGACGTGCAGAACCGCATCCTCGTCACCGAGCGTGATTTCAGCCCCGCCGAGCTGGTCTCCGCCGCCAACTACATCAACCAGCACTACTCGGGCCAGAGCTTCGAGGACGTGCGCAAGAGCCTGAACCAGGAGCTGCGCGAGCTGCGCCAGGACATGATCCAGCTGATGACTTCGGCGGTCGAGGCCGGCAACCAGGCGGTGTCCGAAGGCAGCGAGCCTTACGTGATCACGGGCGAGCGCAACCTGCTGTCGGTGCGCGACCTGTCGCAGGACCTGTCGCGGCTGCGCCAGCTGTTCGAGCTGTTCGAGCAGAAGACGCGGCTCGCGCAGATCCTCGACCTGTCGCTGCGCGGAGAAGGCGTGCAGGTGTTCATCGGCGGCGAATCCGGCGTGTCGGCGCCCGACGAGGTCAGCGTGGTGACTGCGCCGTACTCGGTGAACGGAACGGTCGTCGGCACGGTGGGCGTGATCGGCCCGACGCGCATGGCGTACGACCGCGTCGTGCCGATCGTCGACGTCACCGCGAAGCTTCTTTCCAGCGCGCTGTCCAAGCAGTAAGTGGCCGGCGGCGTACTGCTGGTCAATCTCGGCACGCCTGCTGCGCCCACGACGCAGGCAGTGCGAAGCTACCTGGCCGAGTTCCTGTCCGATCCGCGAGTCGTCGAGCTGCCGCGAGTCGTCTGGCTGCCGATCCTGCACGGCATCGTGCTTCGCCGGCGGCCAAAACGCTCGGCGGCGAAATATGCGTTGATCTGGACGCTGGAAGGCTCGCCGCTCGCAGTGCATACGGCGCGCCAGGCGGAGTTGCTGCGCGCGGCGCTGCCAGCGATGCAGGTCGAGCACGCGATGCGATACGGCGACCCGTCGATCGCCGCCGCGCTCAAGAAACTTCCTGCGAATCCACTGGTGCTGCCGCTCTATCCGCAGTACTCGCGCGCCACGACCGAAAGCGTGCGCGACGTGCTGCCGGCCGGGACGCGGATGATCGAAAGCTTCCACGACGATCCGGGATACATCGGCGCGCTCGCCGAATCGGTGCGGCGGCACTGGGAATCGCACGGGCGCGGCGAACGGCTCATCATGAGCTTCCATGGACTACCGAAAAGATCCGTGGATCGTGGCGATCCGTACGAGAAGCAGTGCCGCGAGACCGCGCGCCTCTTAGCTGCAGCGCTCGGCCTGCCCGATGCGCAATGGAAGCTCACGTTCCAGTCGCGCTTCGGCGCGGCCAAGTGGCTCGAGCCGTATACCCTCCCGACGCTCGTCGAGCTTGCGAAGAGCGGCCTCAGGAAGGTCGACGTTGTCTGCCCTGGATTCGTATCCGATTGCCTGGAGACGCTCGAAGAGATCGGCATCGAGGGGCGGCGCGCGTTTCTCGCCGCCGGCGGCGCGCAATTCTCGTTGATTCCCTGCCTCAATGAATCGAGCGAGTGGATCGACGCGATGACGAAAATCGCACGGAAAGGACCAGCAGAAACCCGCTGACGGCGCTAAGCCTGAACTTGCAATCCGGTTCGGCGGGTGATCTCGGCGAGGATCTCTTCGCGCCCCTCGAACGACCCGAGGGCGATGCGCGGCGCGCCATTCGGCTTGCTCTTCAGAGTGTAGCTGATCGGCCCAGTCGCGGCTTCCTCGACGCCCTGTGTCCCGACAACGTGCAGCGACGAGATGTCGTTCCAGGGAACCCGCCGCGTGCCGAACCATCGGATCACGAGGTGCTCGTCGGTGATCGTGATCCGCGCCTGCGTGCCCAGCCAGAACAACAGGATCGCGAACGGGATGAGCACGACGAACAGGACGCAGATCACGCCCATCACGATGCAGAAATTTCGAAACCCGCTGCGTGGTTTGTAGGTCTTTTCCATCGCGGCGCGAGCTTAACACTACTCGCGAATGCGATAGCCTGCGTCACGCCGCAGGCGTCCTACTTCTTGCCGCAGGCCATCTTCCAGAGCGTTTCGGCAACCGTGCCCGCGTTGATCGGACGCCAGGCGGTCGGCTGCGAGCCCGTATGGACCACGGTGCCGTTGCCCTTCGCCGCGGAATGAAGCGTCGATTGCAGCGTGCGCCGCTGGGGGTCCTTGCAGTCGTATTCGTGTTGCAGCTTCGCCGACTGGAAGGTCTTGCCGGAAAACGTCCGGGGACCGCCTTTGTAGTCCTCCATGATCCACACTTTCACGGTATGCCCTGACCTGCTGAGGGTTGCGCGATCGATATAGATGTCGGCTCCGCCTTCGGTGTTTCCAAGCACGGACCACGCTGCAGCGACGCCGCCGCTCGCCGTAGCGAGCAACCAAAACGCGAGCCATTGAATCTTCATCGTTCCGCCATTGTGCCTAGACCCGGGGGGCATCGTCGGCTTTCCATTTGAATCAAAGGCTTCCGTGCCTACTGGAACCGCTGTGCATACGTTGCGCCGCCCTTGAAGCGCCGCGCTTCGTCCCCATATCGATTTGGTTTCACGCTCCCGCGACCCATGTCCGAACCCACCTCACCGCCGGAAAACGACGATCGCGCAGCGCCGGACGCGCGGCCCGCCGCGGACGAGGGCAAGTCCCTCGACCAACTGCTTGCGGAGTCCCAGGCCAAGATCGAAGAGCAGCGCAATGCGTGGCTGCGCGCGCTCGCCGATGCCGAGAACGCCCGCAAGCGTGCGCAAGCCGACATCGCGCAGGCGCGCAGGTTCGCGGTCGAGCGGATCGTTGAAGACCTGCTGCCGGTAGCAGACAGCCTGGAGGCCGCCCTCGCCGCCCCGGGGGAGGACGACGCACTGCGCAGCGGGGTCGAACTCACGCTGAAGCTGCTGCGAAACGCATTGGACCGGGCCGGCGTCTCGGTAGTCGCGCCTTCCGCCGGCGAGCGATTCGACCCCCACCGGCACCAGGCGATGGCCGCGGTCGAGTCCGACGCCGAGCCGAACACGGTGGTGAGCGTGATGCAGAAAGGCTACCTGCTGCACGACCGGGTGGTCCGCGCTGCGCTGGTCACCGTAGCCAAGGCCGGACCGGCCAACGACCCTTCGCGGGCTTGAAATGGGGCACCTGAAACCCCATTTCCCACCAGAGACTTAGAACGAGGAACGAAACCATGTCAAAAATCATCGGCATCGATCTCGGCACGACCAATTCGTGCGTCGCGATCATGGAGGGCGGCAAGCCCAAGGTCATCGAGAATTCGGAAGGGTCGCGCACCACGCCTTCGGTCGTCGCGTACACCGACGAAGGCGACATCCTCGCCGGCGCGCCCGCCAAGCGGCAGGCGGTGACGAACGCGAAGCACACGTTTTATGCGGTGAAGCGGCTGATCGGGCGCAAGTTCGAGGAAAAGGAAGTGCAGAAGGACATCAGCCTGATGCCCTACAAGATCGTGCGCGCCGACAACGGCGATGCGTGGGTAGAGGAACGCGACAAGAAAATCGCGCCGCAGCAGATCTCGGCAGAGGTGCTGCGCAAGATGAAGAAGACCGCCGAGGACTATCTCGGCGAGGAAGTCACCGAGGCGGTCATCACGGTGCCCGCGTACTTCAACGACTCGCAGCGCCAGGCGACCAAGGACGCCGGGCGGATCGCGGGCCTCGAAGTCAAGCGCATCATCAACGAGCCGACCGCGGCGGCGCTCGCGTTCGGCATGGACAAGCAGGAGAAACGCGACCGCAAGATCGCGGTGTTCGACCTCGGCGGCGGCACGTTCGACATCTCGATCATCGAGATTGCCGATGTCGAGGGCGAGAAGCAGTTCGAAGTGCTTTCCACCAATGGCGACACGTTCCTCGGCGGCGAGGATTTCGACCAGCGGCTGATCGACTACATCGTCGAAGAGTTCCGCAAGACGAGCGGCGTCGATCTGTCGAAGGACGCAATCGCGCTGCAGCGCGTCAAGTCCGCGGCGGAGCGCACCAAGATCGAGCTCTCGTCCGGCCAGCAGACCGAGATCAACGAGCCGTACATCGCGATGTCGTCGGGCGCGCCCCAGCACCTGACGATGAAGATCACGCGCGCCAAGTTCGAGTCGCTGGTCGACGACCTGATCGAGAAGACGATCGAGCCGTGCCGCATCGCGATCAAGGACGCAGGGGTCAAGGTGGCCGACATCCAGGACGTGATCCTGGTCGGCGGCATGACGCGCATGCCGAAAGTGCAGGAGAAGGTGCGCGAATTCTTCGGCAAGGAGCCGCGCAAGGACGTCAATCCCGACGAGGCGGTGGCAGTCGGCGCCGCGATCCAGGCCGGGGTGCTGAAGGGCGACGTCAAAGACGTGCTGCTGCTCGACGTCACTCCGCTTTCGCTCGGCATCGAGACGCTCGGCGGCGTGATGACGAAGGTGATCCAGAAGAACACCACGATCCCGACCAAGGCGAACCAGGTGTTCTCGACCGCGGACGACAACCAGACCGCGGTGACCATCCACGTGCTGCAGGGCGAGCGCGACATCGCCGGAGGCAACAAGTCGCTCGGGCAGTTCAACCTGACCGACATTGCGCCTGCGCCGCGCGGCATGCCGCAGATCGAGGTCACGTTCGATATCGACGCGAACGGGATCCTGCACGTGACCGCCAAGGACAAGGCGACCGGCAAGGAAGCCAAGATCAAGATCCAGGCCGGCTCGGGTCTGACCGAGGAAGAGATCAAGCGCATGGTGAAGGACGCCGAAGCGCATGCCGAGGATGACCGCAAGACGCTGGAGCTCGTCAACGCGCGCAACCAATGCGAGGCGCTGGTGCACTCGGTGCGCAAGTCGCTGAAGGAGCACGGCGACAAGCTCGAGGCGGCGGAAAAGGAGAAGATAGAGTCCGCGCTGAAGGCTGCGGAAGGCGTCCTCAAGTCCGAGGACAAGGACAAGATCGAGGCGCAATCGCAGGCGCTCGCGCAGGCCGCGCAGAAGCTCGGCGAGAAGATCTACGCCGATTCGCAGGCCCAGCAGCAGGCGGGAGCCGGAGCGGCGCAGCAGCAGCAGGCGGGGGGCGAGGCGAAGAAAGACGACGGCGACGTCGTCGACGCCGAGTTCACCGAGGTGAAGGACAAGAAAGACGGAACCGGACGCTAGCGCGCCGGTTCCGTCTGGCCGGGATCGAGCGGACGAGAGGCGCCGCTCTTCCCGGCCGTTTTGCGTAGGCGCATAAAGGGCACATGGCGAAGCGCGACTACTACGAAGTGCTCGGCGTAAACCGGGACGCGTCCGACAACGACGTCAAGAAGGCGTACCGCAAGCTCGCCATGAAGTGGCATCCGGATCGCAATCCGGACAATCCAAAGGCGGAGGAGCACTTCAAGGAGGCGAAGCTCGCCTACGAGATCCTCTCCGATTCGAAGCGGCGCACGGCCTACGATCAGTTCGGACACGCAGGCGTCGATGCCTCCATCGCGGGAGCGGGCGCCGGCGCGGGCTTCTCCGGATTCGGCGACGTTTTCAGCGACATCTTCGGCGAGATCTTCGGCGGCGGCCGCACCGGTCGCTCATCGGTGTTCCGCGGCGCAGACCTCCGCTACAACCTCGAGATCGCGCTCGAGCAGGCCGCGAAAGGGTTCGAGACCAGGATCCGCATCCCGACGATGGTCGAGTGCGCCACGTGCCACGGCAGCGGCGCGAAGCCCGGCACCCAGCCGCAAACCTGCACGACGTGCCGCGGCAACGGTCAGGTGCGCGTGTCGCAGGGGCCGTTCTCGATCGCGCAGACCTGCCCGCGCTGCCACGGCACCGGCAAGATGGTCGTAAATCCCTGCACCGCGTGCGCGGGCGCAGGCCGCGTCAAGCACCAGAAGACGCTGCAGGTACGGATCCCGTCCGGCGTCGATGAAGGCGATCGCGTGCGCCTCACCGGAGAAGGCGAGCCCGGCGTCAACGGCGGGCCGCCCGGCGACCTGTACGTCCAGGTGCACATCAAGCCGCATCCAGTCTTCCAACGCGATCACGACGACCTGCACTGCGAGATGCCGGTGTCCTTTTCGACCGCGGCACTCGGCGGCGACATCGAGATCCCGACGCTCGATGGCACCGCGCGCATCCGCGTCCCGGCCGAGTCGCAGAGCGGCAAGACGTTCCGGCTGCGCGGCAAGGGCATCAAGGGCGTGCGCAGCGATTCTCCCGGCGACCTGTTTTGCCACGTCGTGGTGGAGACGCCGGTCAATCTCACCGACCGGCAGAAGGACCTGCTGCGCGAGTTCGAGACGATCAGCCAGGGCGATACCGCGCGCCACAATCCGCGCAGCAAGGGCTGGTTCGACAAGGTGAAGGAATTTTTCGAGAGCTGAGCCGGCCCTACATGCCCTTGAAGAGCTGCGAGTAGCTGCGGCTCACCTCGAGCTTCTCCGGGCGGCCCTTCACGCTGACCAGTTGCCGGCCGCGAAAATCGCGGCTTACTCCGGCGATCGCGCGCGCGTTCACGAGCGTCGAGCGGTGGATCTGCCAGAACTGCTTCGGGTCCAGCTCGGCGACGAGCTCCTTGATCGGCTTGCGGATCAGCGCCTCGATCTGCGCGGTCTGCACCCGCGTGTACTTCTCGTCCGAGACGAAAAACAGCACTTCCTCGACCGGGATCATCTGGATCTGCTGCCCGATCTGCGCCTGGATCCATTTCAGGTGGCCCGGCGTAGCGCCGCCGTCGAGCCGCTGCTGCAGCCTCTCCAGCAGCGCCTGCAGCGCCTCCGGCTCGGCGCCGTGCACCGCGCTCGCGGACGGCGACCGCGCGAGTCGCTTGCGAATCCGCTCGACCGTGATCCGCAGCCGCTCGGGATCGGCGGGCTTGAGGATGTAGTCGACCACTCCTTGCTCGAACGCCTCGATCGCGTACTCGTCGTAGGCGGTGACGAACACGATCTCGGGCGCACTCGCGCCATCGGCCGGCTCGAGCGTGGCGATTTCGCGCGCCGCCTCGATGCCGGTCATTCCGGGCATGCGGATATCGAGAAACACCAGGTCGGGCTGGAGCGTGGCGGTCTTCTCCACCGCTTCGATCCCGTTGCGCGCCTCGCCCACGATCTCTAGGTCGGGCCAGGCTTCGCGGAGACGCACGCGCAACTGCTCGCGCATCAGCGGCTCGTCGTCCGCGATCACGGCTCTCGGATTCATCTGCGCGGAACGCCGATCAGGCGCGCTCGGTGCTGTTGTGGGTCCTATAGGGTACGACGATGGTGACGCGCGTGCCAGTGGGCTGGTTCTCGGCGATCCGCAACTCGGCCGCGGTGCCGAACAGCAGCTTGAGCCGCTCGCGGATGTTCTCGAGGCCCACACCCGTGCCGGCCGTCGCGGCGCGGCCGAAGCCGACGCCCGTATCGGCGACCGCCACTACGAGCTTGCCGTGGACGATTTCCGCGCTCACCTGCAGCGCGCCGCCTTCGGGCTTGGGCTCGAGGCCGTGCTTGATCGCATTCTCCACCAGCGATTGCAGCATCATCGGCGGAAATTCGGCGGAATGCAGGCCCTCGCTGATGTTGACCTCGGTCTGCAGCCGGTCCTCCATGCGCACTTTCAGGATCTCGAGGTAGGGACGCACGACCGCGAGCTCGCGCCCGAGCGTGCTTCCGCCTTCGCGCAGCGCCGGCATCGAGGCGCGCAGCAGCGAGATGAGGTTCTTCTGCATCTTGCTCGCGCGCGGCGGATCCGTTTCGATCAGGTGATCGATGCTGGCGAGCGTATTGAATAGAAAATGCGGCTCGATCTGCGCCTGCATCGCGGCCATGCGCGCCTCGACCACCTGGCGCTTGAGGCTCTCCTCGTCGGCCACTTCCTGCGCGACCGCGGCCTTGACCTCGGCCTTGACGCGGCCCGCATAGACGATCTTGATGACGATCGAGGCGACGATCAGCAGCATCGCGAGCTGCGGCAGGAACGAGCCGATCCGCACGGTCCGGACTCGCGGCCGGTCGCTGGCGATCGAGCTGGCGATCTCTTCTTCGATCGCTTCGCGGATTTCTTCGCGCACGTCGTCGACCACGGCGCGCACCTCGTCGGCGACCTCCGTCGGGATCTTCACCGAGACCGTCGAGCCGAGCGCGGCGAGATGAATCGGCGCGGCCTTGCTCGAGGGACCTGCGGGCGGCGCAGGAAGCGCAGGCGGCGCCGGAGGCGCGGGCAATGCGGGATCCGCGCCGGCTTCAGGCTCGGACTTGGTCTCCGGCGCCTTGCGCTTGCGAGTGACATGAACGCCCGTCTCGTCGATCTTGATGTCGACGTCGCGATACTTTTCCTTCAGTGCCTTGAGCTTCGCCGCCCGCTCCTTCAATTCTTTTTTCGTCGGCTTCGTCGCCTCGTCGGAGCTGATCGTGAACTTGAACGAAAAAGGCGGCAGCTCCGCAAGGATCGCGCTGCCGATCAGCAGCAGGATCGACAGCAGGAAGAATTTCTTCCACGTAATGCTGACCAGCCACTGGGCGTAGCGCTGGAAGCCGGACGCGGTGGCTCGGGAGAAGCGCTCCCAGCCGCTCGGTCCGAGCGGCTGGGGCGCGGTGGGATCGGAAGCGCTCACGAAACGCTAGCTTACGGCGTGTTGGCGGCAAGTGCTGCCGCGGACCGGTGCCCGATCACCACGACGCGGGGAATCTCGCGCGTGGCGGTGATGACCACGCGCGCAATGCCCTCTGCGCCCGGCTGCTCCATGCACGGCTGCGCCGCCTGCGAAGCCGGCTCGACGTTGCTCCGGCTCAGGGCCGCGGCTGCGGCTCCGGCGGCGAGGGCCAGGCTCAGCGTGACGATCAGGTATCTGGATTTCATGATGGTTCCCCGCAAATCGTTATCGACGTTCGCACTGTAGGAACGCGCCGACCCCGGCGCCACGAGGTTGCGACGAACTGCGGCTTGCGCCGTACAGCCCGCAGAAACGCGCGATGAACGGGCCGGCTGGCGTACCGCTCGATCCGACGCTGCGCCGTTCTGGTCGTCGATTTCCCCGTTTCATCGCAATCCGATTGCCGCGCCTGAGTGCAGGGCCTAGGCTGCGGACTTCGCAATCGTACGGAGGGGTCCATGACGCGCGCAGTCCGGTTGGTGGTAGTGGGATTGGCGGTCGCCGTGAACGGCGCAGCGCTCGCGACCGCGCATACGGCGATGGGCCAGATTCAAGCGCGCCAGAAGCTCGCCCAGCAGCAGCCGGCGCGGGTCGTCGTGGTCGGGCAGCGCCCGCAGCACGTCGCAATCCAGAACTGCCCGGCGCCGACCGCGAAGATCCTTTGACGCGGATCAGCTCAGCCGGCTTGGAAAGGGTCGCGCCCGCGTGCGATCATGGCCTGGTCATGGCTGGGCCGAGCGCCATCATCGCCGAGGACGAGCCGCTGCTGCGCGAGGAGCTCGCCGAGCTCCTCGGCGCGCTGTGGCCGGAGCTGGAGGTCGTGGCGCAGACCGGCGACGGCATCGCCACGCTGCGGGCGCTCGAGCAGCACGTTCCCGATGTACTGTTCCTCGATATCCAGATGCCCGGGCTGACCGGGCTCGACGTCGCGCGCCAGGCGAACGGCCGCTGCCACGTCGTTTTCGTGACGGCCTTCGATCAGCACGCCGTCGCCGCATTCGAGCAGGGTGCCGCCGACTACGTGCTCAAGCCCGCGAGCGCATCGCGGCTTGCGACGACCGTGTCTCGTCTGAAGGAGCGGATCGGCCGGCCCGCGGCGCCGATCGACGGGGTCCTGCGGGATCTGGGCGCGACCCAGCGCGGGCACCTGCGCTGGATCAACGCGTCGCATGGGCAGGCGGTGCGCATCATCACGGTAGAAGACGTGCACTACTTCCAGGCCGACAGCAAGTACACGCGGGTGGTTACCGTCGACGGCGAATCGCTGATCCGCAAGCCGATCCGCGAGCTCGTCGAGGAGCTCGACCCCGCGGCGTTCTGGCAGATCCACCGTTCTACCATCGTCAACGTGAACGCGATCGCCGGCGTGGTCCGCGACCTGCGCGGGCGTCCGCAGGTGCGCCTGAAGCGCGGCAGCGAGCTGCTGCCGGTCAGCGATGCGTATGCGCACCGCTTCCGGCAGATGTAGGCCATGAAGGTCACGACGAGCATGCCAGATCGAATCGTCGCGACGCTGCGCTCGGATCCGGCGTTGCTCGATGGGCTTTCGTGGAGCGCGTTCGCGCTGGTGCTCGCGTACTGCGCCCTTTCGGCGTTCAATGTTGCGATCCTGCCGGGCGCCGGCGGCGGCCCGGATTTCGCCGAGCGGGCGGCGGCTGGACTGGCGCGCGTCCCGGTTTTCCTGATCACCGGAGCGACGGCGCTCGTCACCGCGGTGATGGTGCTGAACGCATTCGGGCGCGCGGGTCGCGAGCGCATCGGGCTCGCGGTGCTCGCCGCGATCGTCGGCTGCGCCGTTGCGTCGCTCGCCCGCTACCTGACCGGCGCCACACCCGCCGCCGAGGGCCCGGCATTCATGCTGCGGGTCTTCTCGACCTGGATCGCGCCAGCGGCCCTCCTCACTGCAGGATGCGTGCTGCACCTGCGTGCCCGTGCGGCGCGCGAGGAAGCGAACGAAGCCGCGCTGCGCCACAGCGCGCTCGAAAAACAAGCGCTCGAGACGCGGCTGCGCCTGCTGCAGGCACAGATCGAACCGCATTTCCTCTTCAACACGCTCTCCAACATCCGGCGCTTGTGCCAGAACGATGCGGCCGGCGGGCGCGCGATGCTTGCGCAACTGACGCTTTACCTGCGCGCCGCGCTGCCGAAAATCCGCGAAAACGACGCGACGCTCGCGGACGAGATCGAACTGGTGTCGGCCTATCTCGGCCTGCAGAAAATCCGCATGGCTGAGCGGCTGCAAGTCACGATCCGCGTGCCGCAAGAGCTGCGCAGCGCATCGGTGCCGCCGATGATGCTTGCGACGCTGGTCGAGAACGCGATCAAGCATGGCATTACTCCGCTCACGGAAGGCGGCTCGATCAAGGTCAGCGCCGCTCGCAAGGGCGACGTGCTAAGCCTTTGCGTCGCCGACACGGGGCGCGGCTTTGACGCCACCTCGGGAACCGGCGTGGGACTGGCGAACATCCGCGCCCGCCTTGCGGCCCTCTATGGCAGCCGCGCGGCGCTGCGATTCGAAGCCAATGTGCCGCGCGGAGTCGTCGCAACGGTCGACTTGCCGCTGGGCATTCCGGAGGCACACGCGGCATGAGCAGCGTCCTGCCGCTGCCGACGGCGGCGCGACCTGCGCCGCGCACTGCCGGACGTGGCCCGCTCGCCGGGTTCGGCAAGCGGCATGTATTTCTGGTCCTGCTCTTCGCGGTGCTGACGCCGCTGACGTTTGCGCTGTTCGGCGCTGCATTCGGCGAGAAAATGATGCTCGACGGCCTGCTCGTCGAGATCGGCGTGTTCCTCGCCATCGGTACCGCCGCCCTGTTCAGCGCGATCGTCGCCGACAACCTGTTGCGTCATAGACTGGGGCAAGCCTGGCGCGTCGCCGGCGCTATCGTCGCGGCAGCGGTACTGGGCGCGTTGCTGACGGACTTCGTCATTGGCCATGCGGTCGCCTCCTTGCTTGGCTGGGACCGGGAGGCGAAGCTCCTGGCGAAGGGGATCAGCACAACGACGCATCGCCTCGCGGTCGAATTCCTCACTGCGGCGCACTGGTCGCTCGTGCTCGTCGTCCTCTACGAGCTGCTCGAGTCCGGTCGTCGCGCAATGGGAGAACTGCACACCGCACGCATGAGCGCGCTTGCTGCGCAGCAAAGCCTGGTCGAAGGCGAGCTGCACGCGATGCAGGCCCGCCTCGATCCCGACCTGCTTTTCGATTCGCTTGCCGCCATTGACGATGGCTATGCTCGCGGCGTCGAGTGCGGGCAGCAGCGGCTCGATGAAATGATCCGTTTCCTGCGCGCGGCGCTGCCGAGCGACTCCGCGGGAACGTCTACGGTAGCGCGCGAACGCGAAATCGTGGAAGCGTACGTCGCGCTGCATGCGCAACGCACTCCGGACGCCGCGGATCTCAGCGTCGAGATCGATGCCGGCGCGCACTTCGAGCAAATGCCGTCGATGCTGCTGCTGCCTCTGGTGCGCTCGGCGCTCGCCGCCCGCTCCGCCCGCCACTTGAGGGTGCGAATCCGCCGGGCCACAACGACACTCGTGGTCGAAATCGAAAGCGACGCGAGCAGCGACGACGCCGCACCGCTCGACGAGATTGCATCGGTGCGCCAGCGCCTCAACCGCTTGTATCCCGAGGGCGCTCAGCTGAGCGTTTCCGGCGGCGCGCGCCCGTGGCAGATGCTGCTGGAGATCCCGAAGCCGCAAGCCGCGGCCGCCTGACCTGCTAGCGTCGTCTCCAGCTCGTTACGTTCGCGCCATCCTCCAGCACGATGCCGCGGGCTTCGAGCTCGGCGCGAATACGGTCAGCCTCTGCATAGTCACGTCTCGACCTGGCTTCATCGCGTTGCTTGATCAGCTTCTCTATGGATTTCGAGTCTGTCGCTTGATAGACGCCGTCAACATTGCTGGGTTGCGGAGGTTGCCACTGTAGAAACGCCTCAGCGTCCCGCTGCAGCAACCCGAGCACGCCGCCGAGCGCGCGTAACTGCGGCGCCAACTCCGCGTGCCCGCGACCGATCTCGCGCGCCAGATCGAACAGCACCGCGACCGCTTGCGGCGTGCCGAAATCGTCGTCCATCGCGCCGCGAAAGCGCTGTGCGTGTGGTTCCTCCCAGTCGATCGACCCGTTCGACGCAGGGGCGCCTTTCAGCGCGGTGTAGAGCCGCGTCAACCCGGCCTTCGCGTCGTCCATCAGCGCCGGCGTGTAGTTGAACGGGCTGCGATAGTGCGGACGCAACAGCATGAAGCGCACGACTTCGGCATCGTAGGTCGCAAGAATGTCGCGGATCGTGAAGAAATTGCCGAGCGACTTGGACATCTTCTCGTCATCGAGGCGCAGGAACCCGTTGTGCAACCAGTAGTTGACGAACTTGCGGCCGCTGACGCCCTCGGACTGGGCGATCTCGTTCTCGTGGTGCGGAAACTGCAGGTCCTCCCCGCCGCCGTGAATGTCGAAGTGCTCGCCGAGCAGCGCGCAGCTCATCGCCGAGCACTCGATGTGCCAGCCGGGTCGGCCCTCGCCCCATGGGGAGGACCATTTCAGTTCTCCGGGCTTGGCCCGCTTCCAGAGCACGAAGTCGAGCGGATCGTGCTTGGTCGCATCGACCTCGACGCGCTCTCCGGCGCGCAGGTCGTCGAGCGATTTTCCGGACAGCCGCCCGTAGCCGGGGAATTTGCGCACGGCGAAGTTCACATCGCCGCTCTGCGCCTGGTAGGCAAGGCCGCGCTGCTCGAGGCGGCTGATCAGGTCGAGCATCTGCGGAACATAATCGGTTGCGCGCGGTTCGTGGTCCGGCTTCTGCACGCCGAGCGCTTCCATGTCTTCGTTCATCAGCTGGATGAAGCGCGCGGTGAGCGCTCCGACGTTCTCACCCTGTTCGAGCGCGCGGCGCAGGATCTTGTCGTCGATATCGGTGATGTTGCGGACGTAGGTGACGCGATACCCGCGTGCGCGCAGCCAGCGCTGCACCATGTCGAATGCGACGAGCATGCGCGCGTGCCCGAGATGGCAGTAGTCGTACACCGTCATGCCGCAGACGTAGAGGCGCGCCTCGCCGGGACGGATCGGAACGAATTCCTGGATTTGGCGGGCGAGCGTGTTGTAGATGCGCAGCATGGGGAAACGCGGCGGCTCAGCGCCTGCGGCGGTTGTGCTGGGGAGAGCCTTCGACTACAATGCCAAGCCTCACGTATGCCATTGAAAAGTATAGCACAATGACCATTTCAGACTGGCTGTTCCCGTTCTTCGCGCTGGCCGCAGCTGCTACCTCGGGCGGCGCCGTCGCGGCCGATCCGCAGGTCGAGATCAAAACCAACGTCGGCACGATCCGGCTCGAGCTGTATCCGGACAAGGCGCCGCTCACCGTGGAGAACTTTCTGAAATACGTGCAGGACGGCCATTACGACGGGACGATCTTTCACCGCGTGATTCCGAACTTCATGGTCCAGGGCGGCGGGTTCGACCGCAGCTACCAGCAGAAGAAGACGCGCGACCCGGTCCGCAACGAGGCCGAGCGGGCGCTCAAAGCCGGTCTGAAGAACGACATCGGCACGGTCGCGATGGCGCGCACCTCGAACCCGCATTCGGCGACCGCGCAGTTCTTCATCAACGTGAACGACAACACCTTCCTCAACTCCGGCGCGCGCGACGAGGGCTATACGGTATTCGGCAAGGTCGTTGCCGGGATGGAGACCGTCGGCAAGATCGCCAGCCTGCCGACCGGCGCGGGCGGGCCGTTCCCGAAAGACGTACCGCGCGACCCCGTGATCATCGAGAAGATGACCGTCGTGCCGGCAAAGAAGTGATGTGGCGCGGTGGCTTTTCATCTCCGACCTGCACCTGACGGGTGAGCGGCCGGAAGCCAACGAGCGGTTTTTCCGCTTCCTGAGCGAGGAGGCCGCCGGCGCGCACGCGCTGTGCGTGCTCGGCGATTTGTTCGAGTACTGGATCGGCGACGACGAGCTCGATGCGCCGGACGGCGATCCGCTCGCGCGCGACGCCGTGCGCGCGTTGCGCGAGCTGACGAGCTCGGGAGTCTCGGTCCAGCTGATGCACGGCAACCGGGACTTCCTGATCGGCGAGCGATTCGCAGCAGCCACCGGAGTCTCGATCCTCGACGATCCGACCGTGCTGCCGGTCGCCGGCACGCCGACGCTGCTGATGCACGGCGATACCCTGTGCACCGACGACCATGACTACCAGGCATGGCGGCGTACCGCGCGCTCGCCGCAGTGGCAGCGCGGATTTCTTGCAGCGCCGCTCGCCGAACGACGCAGGCAGATCCTGCAAATGCGGGAGAAGAGCCGCGAGGTCGTCGCGGCAAAGCCGGCCGAAATCATGGATGTCAATCCGGGCGCGGTGCGCGATGCGTTCCGCAGGCACGACGTGCGCCGCCTGATCCACGGGCACACGCATCGCTCCGCGTATCACCCGATGGAAGTCAACGGCGCCCGATGCGAGCGCTGGGTGCTGCCCGACTGGTACGGCGAGCGCGGAGGCTATCTGACCGTCGACGAAATGGGCGCGCGGCTGGTTTCCTTCTAGGCACCGCACCGGCGGGGCGGTGCTAGGTGCTAACGCACCCTTTGCTGCACGACCATGGGGCCGACCGCCTGGCCCCGATAGCGCGTATTCGCCAGCGCGACGGAGCGACTGGTCGCGGCGTCGGCCTCCTTGGTCCTGCCCTGCGTCTGGTACAGGATGACCAGCCCATTCAGCGCAACCTCAAGCGCGGGATGATCGGCGCCGAGCGCTTTCTCCAGGACCGCGATCGAGCGTTTGTAGTGCCGCTCCGCCTCGGGCAGACGCTTCTGCAGGTGATAGATCCCGGCCAGCTCGTTGAGAATCGCGGCCACGCTCGGGTGTTCCGATCCGAGCGTGCGCTCGACGCTCCGCAGCGATTTCTTTGCGAGCGTTTCGGCTTCGGCATAACGGCCCCGCATCTGGTACAGGCCGACCAGCTCGTTCAGAAGCCCCACCGCGACGGGATGATCCGCTCCCAGCGTCCGTTCGGCGCTGGCGAGCGAACGCAGGTTCATCCGCTCCTGCTCGTCAAACCGGTTCAGCGTCCGGTAGAGCGTCGCCATCTCGCCGAGCAGCGCGAGCACGTTGGCGTGATCCGGCCCGAGCGCCCGCTCGAACACGGCGAGCGCGCGGCGGTAATAAGGCTCGGCCACGGCGAAGGCGCCCTGCGAGCGATGCAGCTGTCCGAGCTTGTGCGCGACGGTCCCGACGTTGGGATGATGCGCGCCCATCGTCTCTTCAAAAATCTCCAGCGCGCGCTGATAGAGCGGCCCGGCCGTTGCGAAGCGGTACTGCGCGCGATGCCGGTCTGCGAGGATCGACAACATCACGGCAGACTGCGGGTCTTTGCGTTGCGAAGCTTCCGCCTGGGACAGCGCAGATTCGGCTTCTGCGCTGCCTGGGGCACGGGGGCCAATTGCGTATGCCGTTCCACCCTCTTGCGTGCGCAGCCCGGTAGTCGGCTCGCCCGCAGACGCAATCGACGCACACGCGAGAAATACACAGCAAATGACATTGCCACGCAGCACCGGACTCCCTCTCTCCACTTGAAGCTCCTCCGCTCCCGCTCGTCCACCAGAATCGAACGCAGCCATGCCTGCGGTTGCGCTCGCTGGTTTGTCGCCCTCAGACGACGCAAAGCGATGCTTATCAATACTTTACAGGTGGTATGTACTGTGCCCCTTGACCGCTGTCAAGTTTGGACCGCGGCCGGTCAATCGACGCACTGCAAACTGTGCAGGAAGTCACACAAATCACAGCCCCGCTAGTCCTCTTTGCAGATCGAATTTCAAGTCGGCAATCGCCTCCAGCCCCACGGCGACCCGTACCAACCCCTCGGTTATTCCAGCCGCGGCACGCGCTTCGGGCGCAAGGCGCCCGTGCGTCGTGCTTGCCGGGTGCGTGATCGTTGTCTTCACGTCGCCCAGGTTGCCGGTAATCGAGATCAGGCGCGTTGAATCGATGACGCGCCATGCTGCTTCCCTGCCTCCCTTCACTTCGAACGACACGACTGCACCGCTGGCGCGCTGTTGCCGCAATGCCAGTTCGAATTGAGGGTGCGAGCGCAGGCCCGGGTAGAAGACACGCGCGACCTGCGGGCGCGACTCCAGCCACTCCGCCAGCTCCAGTGCCCGCTGGGATTGTGCGAGCAGGCGCAGCTCGAGCGTCTCCATGCCCTTCAGGATCACCCACGCATTGAATGGCGACAGGGCCGGGCCCGCAGTGCGCAGGAAGCCGTAGATGCCATCCATCACCAGTGCCTTGGCGCCCAGCACCGCGCCACCGAGCACCCTGCCCTGTCCGTCGAGATACTTCGTCGCCGAGTGTACGACGAGGTCTGCGCCGAGCTGCAACGGCCGCTGCAGCGCTGGCGTGCAAAACGCGTTGTCGACGACCAGCAGCGCGCCGGACGCCTTCGCCAGCGCGGACAGCGCCGCGATGTCGGAGATTTCGGTGAGCGGGTTCGACGGCGTCTCGAGGAAGAAGAGCTTCGTGGTCGGCCGTACCGCGCGCTGCCACTGGCTGATGTCGGTTGCGGAAACGAAAGTCGTCTCCACGCCGAAACGCGACAGGATGCCGCCGTAGAGCTGGACGGTCGAGCCGAAGACGGCATGCGAGCAGATCACATGATCGCCCGACTTGAGAAGGGCCATCGACGCGGCAAGGATCGCCGACATGCCCGATGCCGTGGCGATGCACGCCTCCGCGCCTTCCAGCGCGGCGAGCCGGTCCTGCATCATCGATACGGTGGGGTTCGTGAAGCGGGAATAGATGAACCCTTCCTCCCCGCCGGTGAAGCGCCCGGCCGCCTGCCGCGCGCTTTCGAACACGAAGCTCGACGTCAGGTAGAGGGCCTCGGAGTGCTCGTTGAATTCGCTGCGCGCCTGTCCGGCACGCACGCCCAGGGTTGCCAGTTCGTAGCTCTTGTCCATAGCGGATCCTCGAGCTCGCGGGCCCCGAAACAAAAAACCCGGCCAGACAGCGGACCGGGTTTCAGGCGGCACGCTTTAGCTGGATTTGTAACGCGCCCGCAAGCTGTGGCTCAAATCGGCGCGACGCAATCAGTATAGCATCACTGCGCGGCAACGAGGTCCAGGTCGAGTTGCGCACCTTCGTCTTCGACCGAGTCGCGCGCCGCGTCGCGCTGGGTCTCGACGGCCTGCAGGTAGTCGCTGGTGACGTCCCCGGTAATGTAGCGGCCGTCGAAGCACGAGGTCTCGAAACTCGTCAGCTTCGGGTTGAGGCTGCGGACTGCCTCGCGCAGCGCGTCCAGGTCCTGGTAGATGAGCGCGTCGGCGCCGATCTCCCGGGCCACCTCGTCCTCGCTGCGATGCGCGGCGATCAGCTCGGAGCGCGTAGACATGTCGATGCCGTAGACGTTCGGAAAACGCACCGGCGGCGCCGAGGACGCGAAGAACACCTTGCGCGCCCCGGATTCACGCGCCATCTGCACGATCTCGCGGCTGGTCGTGCCGCGCACGATCGAATCGTCGACCAGCAGCACGTTCTTGTCGCGGAACTCCATCGCGATGACGTTGAGCTTCTGGCGTACCGAGCGCCGGCGCAGCGATTGCCCCGGCATGATGAAGGTGCGGCCGATGTAGCGGTTCTTTACGAATCCCTCCCGGTACGGGACGCCGAGTCCCAGCGCGAGCTGCAGCGCCGACGGCCGGCTCGAATCGGGAATCGGAATCACCACGTCGATGTCCAGGTGCCGGTACTGGCGGCGGATCTTTTCCACCAGCTTCTCGCCCATATGCAGGCGCGCTTCGTACACCGATGCGCCGTCGATCAGCGAATCGGGTCGCGCCAGATACACGTACTCGAAGATGCACGGATTGAGCGAAGGTTTCTCGGCGCACTGCTCGCTGTGGAACTCGCCGGTCTGCTCGATGTAGACCGCCTCGCCGGGCCCGACGTCCCGCAGCACGCGAAAGCCGAGCGCATCCACGGCGCACGACTCGGAGGCGATCATGTAATCGCGCCCGTTCGGCGTGTCGTTGATGCCGATCACGGCAGGCCGGATTCCGTACGGATCGCGGAACGCGAGCACTCCGTGCCCGGCAATCATCGCGATCACCGCGTAGGCGCCGCGAACGCGCCGGTGCACCGCGGCCACGGCTCTGAAGATGGTGGCGGGATCGAGCCGGTTGCGCACCGAGCCGCTCTCGAGCTCGTGCGCGAGAACGTTCAGCAGCACCTCGGAGTCCGAATTGGTGTTGATGTGTCGCAGGTCCTGCCGGAACATCTCCTCCTTCAACGCATCCGTGTTCGTCAGGTTGCCGTTGTGCCCGAGGACGATGCCGAACGGAGAGTTGACGTAGAGCGGCTGTGCCTCGGCGGAGTTGAACGCGGAGCCCGCGGTCGGATAGCGGCAGTGCGCGATGCCGTAGTGGCCGGGAAGCGAGCGCATGTGGCGCGTGCGGAACACGTCCCGCACCATGCCGCTGCCCTTGTGCATGTGGAAGGTCTTGCCCTCGGCGGTGACGATCCCGGCGGCATCCTGTCCGCGGTGCTGCAGCAGGAGCAGCCCGTCGTAGAGGAGTTGGTTGACCGGCGAACGCGCGACGATGCCGAGGATGCCGCACACGGGAGCCGCCCCCGTCGTTAAAGGTCAATCATACCGCAGCCGCTCGGCGAACGTCGGCGGCAGCAGCGGCTTGAACGCGATCGCGGCTTGCGCCAGCACGTCGCCCGAGATCGAATCGCGCCAGTAGCTCTGGCGCGGAGCGCTGGTGAGCCCAGCGAGCAGCGCCAGCGCCACCAGGATCAGCACCGCCTTCGCCGTGCCGAACAAAGCGCCCAGTGTGCGATCCAGGCCCTCCAGCCCGACCGCCTTCACCATCTTGGAGAGCAGCAGGCCGATCAGCGTCGTAATCACCAGCGAGCCGACGAAGATCGCGACGAATGCGGCCGCGAGCCGCAGCTCCGGAGTCGGAATCGCTGCCGGCAGCACCTGGGCGAGCGGTCCGGCGAAAAGATTCGCCGCGAGGAAGCCGATCACCCAGCCGAGCACTGCGAGGACTTCGCGCACCAGGCCGCGCCACAGGCCCCACAGGATGCAGAACACGAGAACGGAGGCGACGGCATAGTCGAGCCAGGTCATGATTTTCCTGTGACGTTCCCCGGCTTGAAGCCGAGAGTCTTCAGCCGCTGCATCGCTTTTTCGGCGGCCGCGCGGTCAGCGAACGGCCCTACCCGCACGCGCGTCACGGAGCCCTGGGCGGTCGCCACCGCCTCGGTGTAGTACGGCAGCTTCGCCTCGGTGAGCCGCGCGACGAGCTCCTTGACCTTCTCGGCATTCGCCAGCGCTGCCACGGGAACCGTGAACTGCTCGCCGCTGATCGCCGCTTCGGCGCGCTGCCGCTCCGCGTCTGCGCCGGCAGGTTTTGCGGCCGCCTGAGGCGCAGGCTTTTCGTCCGGCTTGGCTTCCGCCTTGGGGGCTGGCGCAGGTGCAGTTTTTTGCGGAGCGGGCGACGGCGCAGGAACCGCTTTCGGCGTTGCCGGAGTGACCGCCGCCTTTGGCGTCGCCTTCGGTGAGAAGCCGGCGTCGTCCTCGCTCGGGATCCGCACGCTCACCGCGGGCGCGCCCTGCCTCGGCTCGGAGTCGAACACCATCGGCAACACGATCACTGCGAGCAGAACGAGCGCAATCGCGCCGACGAGACGCCGCCGGCCGCGGCGTCTGAGTGCGCCGATTTCCTGGGATTCAGCCATTTGCACGCGGACCGAGGTGCGCCATCGCCGCTGCGACCGTCAGGAACGATCCGAAAACAATAATTTTATCATTCTCGCCTGCTTCGCCTTGCGCGGCTCGCAGCGCGGCAGTCGTGTTTTCGTGCTGGAACAGCGGACCTGAGCCTCCGGCTTCGCGCACGATGCGTGCGAGTTCCTCCGCACCGCTACCTCGCGGGCCGGCGAGCGCGGCGACATGCCAGCGCGTGATCCTCGGTGCGACCGCGCGCACAACGCCGGCGATGTCCTTATCGCGCAGCATGCCGAATACCGCGATCGTTTCGCGTGCATATCCGCCCGCGGCGAGGTTCTCCGCCAGGATCGCGGCCGCCTCGGCGTTGTGCGCCACGTCCAGCACGATCTGCGGGCGGCCCGGCAGCACCTGGAAGCGTGCGGGGAGCGAGACCTCGGCGAGCCCGCGCCGTACGTCCTGCATCGCGACCGGCAGCCGTTCGCGGAGCGCGTCCAGCGCGGCGAGCGAAGCCGCGGCGTTGCGAAGCTGCAGCGATCCGCGCAATGCAGGATGTGCCAGCCCGTGCCGCTTTCCTGCCGGCCCCCAGTACGACCATTGCGTTCCCTGCGGCGCGTAGCCGAAATCGCGCCCGAGGAGGAGCAGGTGCGCGCCGATCCGGCGCGCGGCTTCGAGCACGCTTGCGGGCGGATCGGGCTCTGCGACCACCGCCGGGCGAGCAGCGCGAAAAATGCCCGCCTTCTCCCGCCCGATCGCTTCGCGCGTGTCGCCGAGGTAGTCGACGTGATCGATCGCAATGCTGGTCAGCACAGCGCAGTCCGCGTCGAAGACATTGACGGCGTCCAGCCGCCCGCCCAATCCCACTTCAAATACGACCGCGTCGAGCCGCTCGCGCGCGAACAGCCACGCTGCGGCGAGCGTGCCGTATTCGAAATAGGTCAGCGCAATCTTTCCGCGCGCGCGCTCCACGGCCTCGAACGCTGCGCAAAGCGCAGCGTCGCCGGCCTCGCGACCGCAAAGGTGCACGCGCTCGTTATAGCGCAACAGGTGCGGCGACGTGTACAGCCCGACCCGGTATCCCGCGCAGCCCAGGATCGAGGCGAGCATCGCGCACGTCGATCCCTTGCCGTTCGTCCCTGCCACCGTAAAGATCGGGCAGCCGAGCTCGATGCCGAGCGCGCGCAGCGCTTCTGCGACGCGTTCCAGACCCAGCGCAATCGTGCTCGGATGCTGCCGCTCGATGTAGTCGAGCCAGCCGGCGAGCGTTCGCTCGCTCACGCGGCCGCTGCGTCGGCGGGCAGGCGCTGCAGCAGCGCAAGCAGCCTGCGCAGCGTGTCGCGCAACTGGCGCCGGTCGACGATCAGGTCGATCGCGCCTTTCTCGAGAAGGAATTCGGCGCGCTGGAAGCCCTCGGGCAGCTTCTGCCGCACCGTCTGCTCGATCACGCGCGGGCCGGCAAACCCGATCAGCGCCTTGGGCTCGGCGATGACGACATCGCCGATCATCGCGAAGCTCGCCGAAACCCCGCCCATGGTGGGATCCGCCAGCACGGTGATGAACGGCAGCTTGCGCGCGGCGAGCTCGGTCAGCGCCGCCGTGCATTTCGCCATCTGCATCAGCGACAGCAGGCCTTCCTGCATCCTCGCGCCGCCGGACGATGTCACGCACACGAACGGCAGCTTCTGCTCGATGGCGACCCGCACGCCTCGCACGAAGCGCTCGCCGACCACCGAGCCCATCGAGCCGCCCATGAAGTCGAATTCGAAGATTGCGCACACCACGCCCATCGAGTCGATCGAGCCCTGCACGACGAGCAGCGCGTCGGTTTCGCCGGTCTGCGCCTGCGCTTCGGCGAGCCGCTCGGGATACTTCCTCGAGTCACGGAACTTGAGCGTGTCGACCGGCAGCACTTCGGCGCCGATTTCGAAGCGGCCGTCGGCATCGAGCAGGTCATCGAGCCGCGCGCGGGCATTGATCCGGTGGTGATGCCCGCACTTCGGGCAGACGTTGAGGTTCTTCTGCAGGTCGGTGCTGTAGAGCACGGCGTCGCAAGCCGGGCATTTCGTCCACAGACCTTCGGGGACGGTCTTCTTCGGCCCGGTGCCGCGCTGGATCTTCGGCGGCAGCAGCTTCTGCAGCCAGCTCATGCGTCGAGCGCTTCCCGGATCGGCTTGAGCAGCGCCTTGACGCGCGCGACCGCCTCTCCCGACCCTGCGGCCTCGATCTCCTGGATGATGCGGCTGCCGATCACCACAGCGTCGGCGTGGCGCGCGACCGCACGCGCCGATTCGGCGTCGCGGATTCCAAAGCCGACGCCGATCGGCAAGCGCGTCACGGCGCGGATCTTCGGAATGCGCGACGCTACTTCCGCGAGATCGATCGAGTTGGCTCCGGTGACTCCCTTGAGCGAGACGTAATACAGGTACCCGCTGCAGACGCGCGCAACCTCCTGAATCCGGCGGTCCGTGGAGGTCGGCGCCAGCAGGAAAATCGGGTCGATGCCGTGACTGCGCGACCGATCGGCGAACTGCACGCACTCCTCCGGCGGATAATCGACGACGATTACGCCGTCGACGCCCGCCGCTGCGGCGGCAGAGACGAATTTATCGACGCCCATGGCCTCGATCGGGTTTGCATACCCCATCAGCACGACGGGCGTTTTGCCGTCGGCGCTGCGAAACTCGCGCACCAGGCCGAGCACGCCCGCAAGCGACATGCCCTTCGCCAGTGCCCGCTCGGACGAACGCTGGTTCACCGGGCCGTCGGCCATCGGGTCGGAAAACGGCACGCCCAGCTCGAGCACGTCGGCACCCGATTCGGTCAGCGCGTGCATCAGTCGAACGGTAAGCGACGGATCGGGGTCGCCCGCGGTGATGTACGGAATCAGCGCCTTGCGCTGCGCGGCAGCGAGCGCAGCAAAGCGGGCCGCGATGCGCGACATCAGAACTCGATGCCCGATTTCGCCGCGACCGTGTGCATGTCCTTGTCGCCGCGGCCGGAGAGATTGACGAGCAGCAGCTGATCGACTCGCAACGACGGCGCAATCTTCGCGGCGTACGCCAGCGCGTGCGCCGATTCGAGCGCCGGCATGATGCCTTCGAAGTGGCACAGGTCGTGGAATGCCTGCAGCGCGTCGGCGTCGGTCACCGCCACGTACTCGGCACGGCCGGAATCCTTGAGCCAGGCATGCTCCGGCCCGACGCCCGGATAGTCGAGCCCGGCCGAAATCGAGTGCGTCTCGGTGATCTGGCCATTCGCGTCCTGCAGCAGATAGGTGCGGTTGCCGTGCAGGACTCCGGGGGTTCCGGCGCAGAGCGACGCCGCATGCCGACCGGTCTCGAGACCTTCTCCTGCAGCCTCCACGCCGATCAGGCGGACCGCCGCGTCGCCCACATAGGCGTGGAAAATACCCATCGCGTTCGAGCCGCCGCCGACGCAAGCGATCACTGCATCCGGTTGCCGGCCCGCGAGCTCCGGCATCTGCGTCCTGCATTCCTCGCCGATCACCGCCTGGAAGTCGCGCACCATCATCGGGTACGGGTGCGGTCCTGCAACGGTGCCGATGATGTAGAACGTGCTCTCGACGTTCGTTACCCAATCGCGCATCGCCTCGTTGAGCGCGTCCTTCAGCGTACGCGAGCCCGACGTGACCGGCACCACCGTCGCGCCCAGCAGCTTCATGCGATAGACGTTCGCCGTCTGGCGCTCGATGTCCTCGGAGCCCATGTATACGACGCACTGCATCCCGTAGCGGGCGGCCACGGTGGCGGCGGCGACGCCGTGCTGTCCGGCGCCGGTTTCCGCGATCACGCGCGGCTTGCGCATGTGCCGGGCGAGCAGCGCCTGCCCGACGGTATTGTTGATCTTGTGCGCGCCGGTGTGGTTGAGATCCTCGCGCTTCAGATAGATCTGCGCGCCGCCCAGCAGTTGCGACCAACGCTTCGCGTGGTAGATCGGGCTCGGCCGGCCGACATAATGCTTGAGCTCGTGCCGCAACTCCGCCACGAACTCGGGATCGGCGCGGCAGCGTGCGTACGCCTCGCGCAGCTCGTCGAGCGCGTGCGTCAGCGTTTCGGCAACGAATACCCCGCCATAGGGACCGAAATGCCCGCGTGCATCGGGCAAGTCAACCATCTGCATTCCTGACCTCGGCGACGAATGCGGCGATCCTCGCCGCGTCCTTGATACCCTTGGCGGACTCGACACCACTCGAGACATCCACCCCCCAGGGCTTCACGCGGCGAATCGCTTCGCCGACGTTTTCCGGATTCAGCCCGCCCGAAAGGACGAGCGGTTTTGTGCGCACTGCGGGCACCAGCGACCAGTCGAACCCTGTCCCGGCGCCTCCGTACCCTTCCACCCACGCGTCCGCGAGCCATCCGCAGGCATCGGAAAAAGGGCGCCAGTATTCTAACAAATCGACCCCGGTCTTCACCCGGCAGGCTTTGACGTAGGGCACGCCGAACGCGCGGCAGAACTCGGGGGTTTCCTCGCCGTGGAACTGCAGCACCTGCGGTTGCACGACCTGGAGCACGCGTTTCACTTCCTCTTCGGTCGCGTTGACGAACAGCGCGACCGAAGTCAGGAAGGCGGGCGCCGCGCGGCTCAATTGCCGTGCGCTTTCGAGCGTGAGAAAACGCGGGCTCGGTGGATAGAAGACCAGGCCGAATGCATCGGCCCCGGCCTCCGCGGTCGCGCGCAGATCCTCGTCGCGCGTGATCCCGCAGATCTTGACCCGAGTCCTCATGCTTCGAGCGCGACCGCGATGAGTGCGGGCGCCGTGCGCGGCAATTCCCATGACGAGCCGTACTCCACCGATTCGAGGTACAGCCCTTCGGGGCCAAAGGTCGCAGCGGCTGCACCGCGGTCGCGCGAGCGCAGTACGTCAAGTGCCCAACCCGGGGCGCGGGCGCCCTTGCCGACGTGCACCAGCGTACCGACGATATTGCGAACCATGTGATGCAGGAACGCATTTGCGCGCAAGACGAAGTCGATCCGCTCTCCTCTCGACTCGACGCGCAGCTCGTGCAGCGTTCGCACAGGCGTCTTCGCCTGACACTCGGAGGAGCGGAACGCGGAAAAATCATGCTCGCCGAGCAGGTGGCGCGCCGCGTCGCTCATCGCAGCCACGTCGAGCGGCGCATGCGTCCAGCCTGCGTAGCGCGCCGCAAGCGCGGACCGCACGCCACGGCTGACGAGCACGTAGCGATAGGTGCGCGAACGCGCAGCGTAGCGCGCATGAAAATCTTCAGGGACGCGGCGGGCCCACAGCACCGCGATCGATTGCGGAAGAAATCCATTCACGCCGCGCACCCACGCGCTGTCGGGCCTCTCGGCGCAGGAGTCGAAATGGACCACCTGCCCGCTCGCGTGCACTCCGCGGTCGGTGCGGCCGGCGCAGGTCACCGCTACCGGCTCGCCCGCGATCCGCGCAAGCCCCGCTTCGAGCACGTCCTGCACGGTGTTGCCGGCCGGCTGCGTCTGCCAACCCCGGAACGGGCTGCCGTCGTATTCAAGTCCGAGTGCGATGCGCATAGAAAGCAAAGCCGCGGACGCTCGCGCGCCGCGGCTTTCAGCGTTGCGCCGGGTCCGCGGCTACCCGAGGGCGGCGAGCATCTGCTTCGCCTCGTTTTGCTGCGCCGTATCGCCTTGGGCGACGACTTCGTTGAGCAGCTCGCGCGCTCCGTCCTTGTCGCCCATGCCCTGGTAGGCCTTCGCCAGGTCGAGCTTGGTGGCGACTTCCTGCCAGCGCGGATCGGCACTGGCTGCAGCGGCCGCGGAATCCGGTTGCCCGAGGTCGAGACTGATCGTCGTGATGTCCACCGGTGGCGCCGGGGGGGCAGCCGGCTTCGGAGTGCCGAGGTCCAGATCGAGATCGAAATCCAGAGCGCCCGCGTCCTTGGGAGCCGGCGCCGGTTCCGGTTTGGTCGGGGCTGGCGACTCGAGCGCGCCGATGTCGAAATCCAGAGTCTCGCTCTTCGCCTGGGCACCGGCCGGCGGCGGAGCCGCTTCCGGCTGGAGGATCACCGTATCGCCAGGCCTGAACGGTTGCGTCTGCCCACCCGGTGTGGTGACGGCACCAATGTCGAAGTCCAGCGTTGGCGCAGCGTGCGGCTGCGGTTCGCCGGCGGGACCGCCGCCCAGATCGAAGTCAACTGCAGGCGCCGGCCCGGCCGCCGCGGCGGCGGCCGTACCCGCCACTACAATCCCCGCGCCGCCATAGAGAGGGTTCTCGGGATCGACCGATCGGCCGAGCGCGCACGCCTTATCCCATTCCGGACCGCTTGCGTGCGTCAGGTCGCGAATCGTCTTCGCAGTCTTCTCGAAGCCCTTGGCGTCGTGGCGGTGGGCGAAAATCTCCAGAAGCTTGGCATGCACCGGGACGCGATCCGGATGTTTGCTCAGCGCTTCATTCAGGATCTCTTCGGCTTGCGCATCGCGTCCGTACGCGAGGTAGACATCGGCCTCGGCAATCGGATCTACGTCATCACCCTCCGCTACGGCGCCGGCAGCGTGCGTGGCGGCCACGGCTGCCGACACCGCTGCTGCGGTCTCGACCGCGTGCGCGCTCGGTGACGGCGCTGGCGCAAGCTTCGGCGCGGTCGCAGCGAGCACGCTGTCCTGGAATCTCGACTGCGAGGCCTTCTTCTTGCGCCAGGCGTACGCACCGTAGGCCACCAGCAACAGAATTACGGCAGCCAAGCCGCCGAGCGCCCACGGATTTTCGAGGAACTCATCGACCAGGCTTTGTTCGACGACGGGCTTTGGCTTTGCCGTGGTGGTCGTCTTTGCCGTCTCTGTCTTGGTAGCGACGGGCGCCGCTTTCGGAGCTTCCGCAGCGGGTTTTGGCGCTTCTGCGGCAGGTTTTGGCGCCTCTGCTGCAGGCGTTGGCGCTTCCGCTGCAGGTTTCGGCGCCTCCGTCGCAGGTTTCGGTGCCTCCGCAACGGGCTTTGGCGCTTCGGCAGCAGGTTTCGGCGCCTCAGCAACCGGCTTCGGCGCTTCGGCGGCAGGTTTCGGCGCGACCGGCGCGACCGTGGTCGCAGGCTTCGCCTGCTGCTCCAATTGAGCAAGTTGTTTGTTCTTCAGCTCGACGAGCTTCTGCAAATCGCCGACATTCTTCTCGAGATCGGTGACGCGTGACTGAGCTTCCTTCAGCGCCCGGTCGGCGGCGACCTTGTCATCTTCGCGCGCGGCGCGGGCCGCTGGCGCGGAAGGCTGCTTGGCCGTCTCGGCCTTGGACAACTTGAGCTGGTCGCGCTGCGCACCGGGCGCCGGCGCTTCCGGCTTGGCGGCAATGCGGCCCGTCGCTTCCCTGCCCGGCGTCGGCACGGCTGGCTGCGCCGCAACCGCAGCGCCGAGCTTGGCGCGATAGTCCGAGAAATCGGCCGTGTGCCGGCGCACGACGCTGTTGGCTTCCGTGGTCGTGACGCCCGCGGCGGTCTCGCGATCGGGGATTTGCAGGATCCGCCCGGCCCTCACCAGATTCATGTTGTCGCGGATGAAGGCGCCCTGGTTGGCGCGATAGAGCGCAACCAGCATCTGCTGCATCGTCACGCCCTCGGGCTTGTTTTCTCGTGCGATCTTGCCGAGCGTGTCGCCTCTCTTTACTTCGTAGGTACCCGCGGCGCTGCCACTCGGGCGGACCGGCAGCGGGCGTGCTTCCGGCGCCACCGGTGCAGGCGTCGGGATCGGTCTCGCTACTTGCGCGCTGCTCGGAGCCGGCGCTGCGGCGGCGGGCTTCTCCCGATACTGCGGCGGGTCGAGAAGGAATGTGTACTCGCGGACCAACCGGCCCGTTGCCCACTGCAGTTCGACAATGATGTCGAGGAACGGGTCATCGATCGGACGCACGGAAGTCAGGCGC
>Ga0209382_10002291_pt1 | contig 28189 bp, 24 predicted proteins | sample SoiMetdeltSBSDD5_FD_187599 | JGI IMG/M metagenome (GOLD analysis project Ga0209382, IMG submission 187599) | Bulk soil microbial communities from a Populus tree surrounding site in Tennessee, USA - Soil MetaG P. deltoides SBSDD5 (SPAdes) (version 2) | ecosystem: Environmental > Terrestrial >... | reverse complement strand
CGCGAAACCCGCCTGAAGATGAGACGTCCCGGGGCGCAAGCCCCCTGAAGGGCCCTGGTAGATGACCAGGTTGATAGGCCGGAGGTGTAAGCGCCGTGAGGCGTTCAGCTGACCGGTACTAATCGCCCGTGCGGCTTGACCACGTTGGACTCATACATCCATATCGTGGGAAACGCGTCTGGCTGCACTCGAGGATCTCCGTGTTCGGTGGCGGCGGGCGACCCGCCGCTTCGATTCGATTCCCGGTGGCGATGCCGGAGGGGCCACACCCGTTCCCATCCCGAACACGGAAGTTAAGTCCTCCTGGGCCGATGGTACTGCGTGGGCAACTGCGTGGGAGAGTAGGTCGCTGCCGGGGTAATTCAGCGAGCGCCCGGGTCGAGAGATCCGGGCGCTCGTACGTTCAGCCGACGAAGGCCGCCCAGATGCTCAGGGTGAAGCCGATCACGGTGATACCGATGCAGATCGCCGCCAGCAAGAAGTCGACACCCCGCTCGGGCCGGCGCTCGGCAAGCGAAAGCGCGAAACCCATCGCGAAGCCGCCGATGAACCCTCCTGCGTGGGCGACGTTGTTCACGCCAGGCATGAAGAAACCGAAGATGAACAGGATCAGCGCCCACTGACCGTACTGTCGCAAAATCATGCTGCCGAACGTGCCGCCACGCTTCTGGCCGAAGGCGACGATGGCGCCGAGAAGACCGAAGATCGAGCCGGAGGCGCCGATCGTGAACGGATGGCCGAGGATGTTCGAGGCGATGAAGCCGATGGCGCCCGCGACGGTGAAGATCGACACCAGGCGCGCCGGTCCGTAGATTTCCTCGACGGCCGGGCCCAGCTGCCGGATCCACAAGACGTTGAAGATGATATGCAGCAGGCCGCCGTGGAGGTAGATCGCGGTCACTACTGTCCACCAGCGCCCGAGACTCCACGGTATCGAGCCGGCCGCGCCGAGATTGAACAGCGCCTCGACCCCCGGCGAGAACGCGTCGAAGAGGCCGCGCGGTGAGAGCGCCGCGCGCGGATCGAGGACGAGGCTGGCGACATAGAGGACGATGCAGACGACGGTCACGACGTCGGTGAAGTTGCGGCGGCGGAAGAGTCGCCCGAGCGGGCCGGCGAATCCCCACATGCCGGGGTTGCGGCGCCCGCAGACCAGACACACCGGTGCGTCCGCATTTGTCAGGCGACCGCACGTGGGACACAGGATCGAGCCAGAAGCTTTACGGAACATCGCTCTCATCCGCGCGCGTTTCCGGTAGACGATAGCGCTCGTCCAGCCAGACGCCGAGATCGATGAGCCGGCACGTGAGCGAGCAGAAGGGCCGGTGCGGGTTACTGTCCCACGACGTCTTCGCGCGGCATGTCGGACACGTTACGCCGCGAGAGGTCGCCATCGAGGTGAATGGTACCGGCGGCCGACAAAGCGTGTCAACTCAAGCACTTTCGCGTTGACACCCTGCGCCGTGTCACGTACAGTTGCGTCGATTTTGGCCACGGATTTTCCACCGAGCTCAGGAGACCCACGACCATGAACCGCAAGCTCTTCGCCTCGCTTCTCGTCCTCGGCCTGCTCGCGCTGGTGGCGGCGCCGGTGGCATTCGGGCAAGCGCCGCATCCGGCCGGCGGCGAGGCCAACCTGCGAATTCCCGATCTCGGCCAGGTGCGCGTCGCCGGAGCGAGTGGGCGCGCGCTGTTGATGGTCGGTCTCGGCGTCTGTGTGCTGGGTCTCGTGTTCGGCCTCGTGATCTACAGCCAGCTCAAGAACCTTCCGGTGCACGCCTCGATGCGCGAGATCTCGGAGCTGATCTACGAGACGTGCAAGACGTATCTCATCACGCAAGGGAAGTTCATCCTGGTCCTCGAGGTCTTCATCGGCATCATCATCGTCCTCTACTTCGGGTTCCTGCTGCACTTCGAGGCGATGCGAGTCCTCATCATCCTGCTCTTCAGCCTCATCGGGATCGCGGGCAGCTACGGCGTCGCCTGGTTCGGCATTCGCATCAACACGTTTGCGAATTCGCGCACGGCATTCGCGAGCCTGCGTGGCCTCGCCTATCCGGTCTATGACATTCCGCTCAAGGCCGGGATGTCGATCGGCATGCTGCTCATCAGCGTCGAGCTGTTCCTGATGCTGTGCATTTTGCTGTTCATCCCGGGCGACTACGCCGGGCCATGTTTCATCGGCTTCGCCATCGGCGAGTCGCTCGGCGCCGCCGCCCTGCGGATCGCCGGCGGCATCTTCACCAAGATCGCCGACATCGGCTCCGACTTGATGAAGATCGTCTTCAACATCAAGGAGGACGACGCGCGCAACCCCGGGGTCATCGCCGACTGCACCGGCGACAATGCCGGCGACTCCGTCGGCCCCAGCGCCGACGGCTTCGAAACGTACGGCGTCACCGGCGTCGCCCTGATCTCGTTCATCCTGCTGGCGGTGAAGGAGCCGAGCGTCCAGGTCCAGCTGCTCGTGTGGATCTTCATGATGCGCGTGCTGATGGTGATCGCCAGCGGCGCCTCGTACCTGATCAACGCCGCCATCGCCCGGGGTCGCTACGCGACAGCCATCCGGATGAACTTCGAGGCGCCGCTGACGACGCTGGTCTGGCTCACGTCGATCGTCTCCGTGGGCATGACCTACGTCGCCTCGTACGTACTGATCCCGGACCTCGGTGATGGCAGTCTGTGGTGGAAGCTCTCGACCGTCATCACCTGCGGCACGCTGGCGGGCGCGATCATTCCCGAGCTCGTCAAGATCTTCACGTCCACAGAGTCGAGCCATGTCCGTGAAGTGGTGACGGCGTCTCGGGAAGGCGGGGCCTCGCTGAACGTCTTGTCGGGATTCGTCGCCGGCAACTTCAGCGCGTACTGGCTCGGGATCGTCATCGTCGTCCTGATGGGCATCGCCTACGCCATGAGCACACTCGGGCTCGGGGTGCTGATGGTCGCGCCGGCCGTGTTCGCCTTCGGCCTGGTCGCGTTCGGATTTCTCGGCATGGGTCCGGTCACGATCGCCGTCGATTCGTACGGTCCCGTCACCGACAACGCGCAGTCGGTCTACGAGCTGTCCGTCATCGAGCAGATCCCCGGCGTGAAGGAGCAGATCCGGCGCGACTACAACTTCGACGCCAAGTTCGACGTCGCCAAGGATCTCCTGGAGGAGAACGACGGCGCCGGTAACACGTTCAAGGCAACGGCGAAGCCCGTGCTCATCGGGACCGCCGTCGTGGGCGCGACCACGATGATCTTCTCCATCATCGTCGTGCTGACCAGCGGCCTCACCCAGAACCTCGACAAGCTCTCCCTGCTGCATCCGCCGTTCTTGCTGGGTCTGATCACGGGTGGCGCCGTGATCTACTGGTTCACCGGCGCCGCGACACAGGCTGTCTCGACCGGCGCCTATCGCGCGGTGGAGTTCATCAAGGCAAATATCCGGCTCGAAGGCGCCACCAAGGCCTCCGTCGAGGACAGCAAGAAGGTCGTGGAGATCTGCACGCAGTACGCGCAGAAGGGGATGTTCAACATCTTCCTCACCGTCTTCTTCTCGACCCTCGCGTTCGCGTTCTTCGAGCCATATTTCTTCATCGGGTATCTGATCTCCATCGCACTCTTCGGGCTGTACCAGGCCGTGTTCATGGCCAACGCGGGCGGGGCCTGGGACAACGCCAAGAAGATCGTGGAGACAGAGCTGAAGGAGAAGGGCAGCCCGCTCCACGCGGCGACCGTGGTCGGCGATACGGTGGGCGATCCATTCAAGGACACCTCGTCGGTGGCGATGAACCCTGTGATCAAGTTCACCACGCTGTTCGGCTTGCTTGCCGTCGAGCTGGCGGTCAGCCTCTCGGCCGCCAGTGGTCCCGGCCTGTCACGAACGCTGAGCGTGGTCTTCTTCCTGCTTTCGACGGTGTTCGTCTGGCGGTCGTTCTACGGCATGCGCATCCGCGGCGGTGAAGCAGCGCTGCCTCACCGCGCGGTCGGTGCGGTCGCGAGGGGGAAGTAGCGCCGCGTTGGACGCGCTCTCCGAGGCCTCGAGCGCAGCCTGGGCCTTCGCGTACGACGTCGTCCGCGGCGCTTACTCGCTCGACGACCTCGTCCGCTGGGGGGGCTACGTCATACTGGTGGCGATCGTCTTCACCGAAACGGGCCTGCTCGTCGGATTTTTTCTCCCCGGCGACTCGCTGCTGATCACCGCCGGCCTGGTGGCCGCCACCGGCGTCCTCGACATCTGGTGGCTCAATGCGCTGTTGAGCGTGGCCGCCATCGCCGGCGATAGCGTCGGATACGCGATTGGATATCGTGCGGGACCGCGCCTCTTCACGCGCGAGCAGTCCTTGCTGTTCCGACCGTCCCACGTCGAGCGAACCCGGCAGTTCTACGCCCGGCACGGGGCCAAGACCATCGTGATCGCGCGCTTCGTACCGATCGTCCGGACCTTCGCGCCGGTCGTCGCCGGCGTCGGGCAGATGGAGTACCGTCGCTTCCTTCTCTACAATGTGGCGGGCGGAGTGGGATGGGTCACCAGCATGACGTGGGCCGGCTACCTCCTGGGACAGACGATCCCGAACATCGGCGATCACATACACGTGGTCGTGGTGATCGTGATCGTGCTCTCGCTGATCCCGATCGCGGTCGAGCTCTACAAAGAGCGACGGCGGCGCTCGGCATAGCCGCCGGGGGCCTGGCGACAGCCGCCGGTCGCGTACCGCTCCCGCTCGCTCTCTGGCTCGGCCGCCGGGTTGGAGACGTCGTCTACTCCGCGATGCCCGGGCGCCGACGGATCGCGCTCAGCAATCTGGGGCGGGCCTATCCGGAGCTGCCCGAGGCCGAGCGCCGTCGGCTCGCGCGTCGCGCCGCACAGCACCTTGGAATGACCCTGGTCGAGCTGCCACGCCTGCTGACGGCCCCGCTCGAGGAAACGCTGGCCCGAATCCGCCTCGAGGGGATCGAGCATCTTCACGCCGCCATGCGAACGCACGGGCGGGCGCTCGTGCTGACGGCCCATCTCGGTAACTGGGAGATCCTCTGCGCCGCACACCGGCTGACCGAGTATGGCCTCTCGGTGGTGGTCCGTCCGCTCGATGCGCCATGGCTGGATGCCGTCGCCGTGAAGCTGCGGCGCCGCACCGGCGTCGACGTCATCGACAAGCGGGGCGCCCTGCGGCCGGTGCTGGAGGCGCTTCGTCACGGCCGCATGGTCGGGATCCTGATGGACCAGAATGCCGCCCGCCGTGAGGGGGTGTTCGTCGAATTCTTCGGGCATCCGGCCTCGACCTCGCGCTCGCTCGCCCTCCTGGCGGTCCGGACGGGCGCGCCGGTCGTCCCGATCTTCGCTCGGCGTGCCCCGGGCACTGGCCATACCGTGGTGATCCGGCCGGCCCTGGCCCCGCCGACCTCGAATGATCCCGACGCCGCCGTCGTCGAACTCACGACGCGATGCACCGCCGAGATCGAGCGCGCGATCCGGGAAGCGCCGGAGCAGTGGCTGTGGTCTCACGACCGCTGGCGGACGCGACCACCGAGCGACGGACGTTGATCCGCGCCTGGATGTCCCTCGCCCTCACGCTGGTGGCCGGCCCCGCGGTGGCTGCCATCGACGTCGACTTGACGCGCTATACCCCCGCCGACCGGCCAGGCGCCGGTGTCGCCGTCACCGGCCGGGCCTTCGCAGAGCGGCCCAAGCCCGACGCGGCCGATACACCGCTCGTCGGTGCCACCGTCGTCGCCGTCCCGCGGTCGGACGCCCTGTTGCGCCGGCTGGAGCAGCTCCGGAATGGTGCCCGCGATTCGGCGAGCGCCTATCGCGAGGCTGCTATCCTGATGCAGCGTGCGCGAGAGGCCTACGAGCGCGAGCTCTGGGAGGCCGGGGCACCGGAGCTCGTCCGCAACGCGGTCGTGGACGGGAGCGGGCGTTTCGACCTCGGGCGGCTAGCCGAGGGGCCCTGGTTGATCCTGGCGGTCTGGGATCGAACGGTGCACTCCCGCGCGGTGAAGCCCGAGCGCAAGGAACGCCGGGAACGAGAGCTGTACCTGCCTGGCTCTCGGCTGAGCGGCTACCGGTCGCGCCTGGTGTGGCTTCGGGAGATCGCGGTGAGCGGTGGCGCGCCGACGGCGCTCGAGCTGACGGATCGCAACGTCTGGTTTTCCGGGGTGGTAGAGGAGCGGACGCAGGACGCCGGCCCGCGTCGTCGCTGAGCCGGCGTCCACGCCGAGGGAGCGCCGGTTACTTCTTCTCGGCCGCCGCCTTCTTGGGTGCTGAAACGCTGACGTTCATCGCGGTCGCCTTGCCGTCGTGGTCCATGTAGCGCACGGTGACCCGGTCGCCGGCCGCAATGTCCTTGGCCATGCTGTCCTTGCCAGCCTTCTTCACCTTGGTCTTGTCGTCGACCGCGAACGTCCACTCGGCATCCTTGCCCTTCTCCTTGCCGGCCACCACGATGCTGTCCGGCGACGCCGACTTGACCGTTCCCGACGCCGTCTTGGTCGCGGCCTTCTTGCCTGACGCGTCCTTCTTGTCCGACATCTTGGTGTCGGCGGCCGGCTTCTTGTCGGTGGTCGTCGGCGTCTGTGCCGCGGCGATGCCGACGGTGCCGGCGACGAATGCGATCCCCACGAGCAGAGCAACCAGTTTGTTCACTGAAGGCCTCCCAGGTAAAAGGTTCATTGCCCCGTCCGCCGCTTCGTGCCCTCGACCGTCCAAGTTACTCGACTGGACGAGGCGGCGCATCTACTTGGTACTCGCTAGTCGGGCCAACATTTGACGCGACCTGTGAACCGTGGTAAAAATGACCAAGCTTACCCCTTCTATGGCGATTCGAGCCCATTTACGCGCTGCAACGCTGGGTTTCTCGCTTGTTTTGGTGCTGAGCGCGATCTCGCGCAGCGCCGCCGAATCGCTTGTTGTTCCGGAGCACGACGGGTCCCCCACCTCCGCGGCCGTGGTCTCGCGCGACGTCGAGCCATCTCAAGGTGGAGAACCGAGCGCTTCAGATTTCGGTTCCAAGCCGGATGTCCCGCCGGCCGTCGCCATCGACGCCGAGCTGTCTGACGCCTGGGCCGAAGCCTTCGCGGCCGGCAGCCGGGTTCCATACCGGCCTTCCTTCGTCCCTACCGCCCGGGTGGAGTCGCCGGCGTACCCCGTCGAGATGACCCCCCAGGTGCAATACTTCATCGACCTCTTCACCGGCAAGCGGCGCGAGCTGGTCACCGTCTGGGTGAATCGCTCCGGGCAGTATCTCGGAATGATCCGCGAGGTGCTGCGCTCGCGTGGCCTGCCGGAGGATCTCGCGTACACGGCCATGATCGAGAGCGGGTTCAAGCCTGACGCCGTCTCGCGCGCCGGAGCCAAGGGGATGTGGCAGTTCATGACCGGTACGGCGCGCCGCTACGGGCTGCGCGTCGACAGCTGGGTGGACGAGCGCTACGACCCCGAGAAATCGACGGTGGCCGCCGCCGGTTATCTTCGCGATCTCTACGCTCAGTTCGGCTCCTGGGCCCTGGCGCAGGCTGCGTATAACGCCGGCGAGATGAAGGTCATTCGGGCCATGAAGAAGACAGGCTCCTCCGACTTCTGGATCCTCGCGGACTCGAAGCATCTGCGGCGCGAGACGAAGGACTTCGTTCCGCAGATCCACGCCGCGACGCTGATCGGCCGGGACCCCGAGCGCTATGGCTTCGAGTTCGAGGACGCCGAGCCGATCGGTGTCGAGATCGTGAAAGTGCCGGGTGGCACCGACCTCCGTCGGCTCGCCGCCTCAGCGGCCGTACCGTTTCCGGTCTTGCGCTCGCTCAATCGCGTGCTCGTCCGCGGTATCACGCCGCCTGGCCGATCATGGGACCTTCGTGTCCCCGCGGGAGCCACCGATTCCGTCCTGACCGCACTGGCGCCCCGCCGACGGACGCCCGTCGTCGCCGCGGCGGACAAGCGCGGGCCCGCCGTCGCCATGTCGAGCAGTCCCGTGTCGCGTGCGGCCGCCCGTGACGACGTGCATATCGTCCGCCCGAGGGACACCGTCAGCTCCATCGCCAGGCAGTACGGCGTCTCCGTCCGCGACGTGCTGCGCTGGAACAGCCTCGAGCAGCAAGCCCGCATCCGTCCTGGCGACCGCTTGCGGGTCGCCACCCGGCGGTCCGTCGAGCAGGACGGACAGGGCGGCTTCAGGTAACCCGCGCCCCCCGCCTGCATGCCGAACCGGTCGACTGGTTCCCCCTGGGGGCCCGCACCAGCGCGTCGATCTCGGCGCCGACCAGCAGCGTGAGGCTCGAGAGGTAGAGCCAGAGCATCAGCAAGATCACGCCGCCGATCGAGCCGTAGGTCGCGTTGTAGTTGCCGAAATAGCCAACATAGAGCCGCAGCCCGTACGACGCCACCAGCCAGCCGATCAGGGCGAACGCGCTGCCCGGCGTCACCCAGTGCCAGCGCGGCCGCACCGCGGGCGCGAAATGGTAGACGAGCGTGATGCCAAACAGGACCAGCACCAGGCTGACCGGCCACCGGGCGAGGTTCCAGGCGTGAGTGAAGACGGCGCCAACGCCGAGCGCGTCGGCCACTGCGTCGCCGACGCGCTCACCGAACACCAGCAGCACCAGGGCCAGGAGCGTGAAGAGCGAGAACCACACGGTGAGGGCGATCGCGTCGACGCGTTGACGCCACCACACGCGCCTGTCGCGGGCGCCGTAGGCGACGTTGAGCGCGGTGCGAATGGACACCATTCCGCTGGCGGCGCCCCAGAGCGCGGCCAGCGCGCCGATCGACACCAGCGAGCCACGCGCGCCCTTGACGACCTCGGCGAGCGTTCTCGTGAGGAGCGATGCCGCGTCCCCGGGCAACATGCGCGTGATGTAGTCGAGCAGTCGGTCCATGAGCTTTGGAATCGGCAGCAGGCCCAGGAGCGCCGTCAGGAAGAGCAGGGTGGGGAAGAGCGCGAACAGGAAATAGTACGAGAGGCTCGCCGCCCGATCGAAGACCTCGTGCTGCCGCAGCCGCGCGTGCACTCGCCGCGCCACATCGGTCGGCGATAACCCGCCGAGGCGCCACGGTGAGGCCGCCACCCCGTCAGGATTCACGATGCCGGATGGTACACTCGGAGGGCTTCGGAAGCGTCTAGGAACCCGGTGGGCCTCCCGGACTTCAAATCCGGTGTCCGGCTCTAGACAAGCTGGAGGTGGGTTCGACTCCCACACGCTTCCGCCACAGGGAGAGGCGCGAGCAGGGATGGCCAGACATGAGCAAACGCGTCGCGGGCGCCCGCGACGTCGACGCTGGGCGAAGGGGGCCGCGGTCTCGGGTGTCGTGGTGGTGGCCCTCGTTGTCGGCTATTTCGCCTATCGCGCGCAGGCCGATCTCCCCGGACAGAAGTTGCCCGATCAGGGCAATCTCCACGTGCAGACCGCGAGCGAGCCGCACGAGCCATACAATTCCACCCCGCCGACGTCGGGCCCGCACCTGCCGTACATCGCCCCCTGGGGCGTGCACACCAAGCCGATCCCCAACGAGCTGCAGGTTCACAACCTCGAGGACGGCGGCGTGGTCGTCCAGTACAACTGCGAGTGTCCGGAGCTCGTCCAGAAGCTGACAGAGATCGTGCGCCGCCACGATCGCTACGTCGTGCTCGCGCCGTACCCGACGATGAAGAGTCGGATCGCTCTCACCGCGTGGACGCGGCTCGAGACCCTCGACGAGTTCGACGCCTCGCGCATCGAGCGCTTCATCAAGGCGTACCGTGGGATCGATCACCACCCGCGGTAGCCTGATGGTGATGGGATTGCTATCCGTGGTCGGCTGCGCTCGCCCGCACATCTCGCCGCTCGCCCCGCCCCCCTACCGGGCGGAGGTGGCGGCGGCGTATGATCGCACGTGGACGGCGCTGGTGCGCGCGATCGCAAAGCAAAACCTGCCGCTGCGCGCGATCGCGCGGGACTCGGGCGTGATCGCCTCCGACGACGTGGTGACGCCCATCGGGCTCTATGCGGACTGCGGCCGCCTCGGCGAGAACCGCCTGGAGGGCGAGGCGCTGGTCGCCTTCACCGTGTTCGCCGAGGCCGATGGCCCGGCCACGCGCGTGCAGGTCAACTCGAGCATGCGGACCCAGGCGCATCGCAAAGGGACCTCCGGCAAGCTCAAGCCGACGCCCGTCTATGCGTGCGCGTCCACCGGGCGCTTCGAGGCCAACCTCATCGACGCCGTCCGGGATCTGGTGAAGGAATAACGATGGCCTCACGGCTCGCGGACCTCATCCGTAAGGCCCGGCGCCTCGCCGCCGAGCGTGATCGCCTCATCGACGCGCTGGCGGCCGACTGGACGCGCGCGTTGCGTGGCCAGGGACTCACCCCCGAAGACCTCGACGAGCTGTGGGGAGGACTTACCGAGGACGCCGTCCGTCGCGGGCAGCCGGCCGACAGCAAGTGGACGGCGCAAGCGTGGCGGGCCGAGGCGCAGGAAGTGATCGCCCGGGTCCGCGCGAAGGTCGAGGCGGCCCTCGGTGAGCGCTGACGACGCCGCTACCCTCCGCCGGCTTCCCTCCGTGGATCAGCTCGTGCGACGGCTGGCCGCCGAGCCTGTCCTGGCCCCGCTCTCCCGCGCACGCCTGACGGCCACCGTCCGCGAGACGCTCGACACCGAGCGCCGTCGCGTGGTGGAGCAGGGCGGGCCGCCCGCCGACGCCGAGACACTGGCGGCGCGGGTTCTGGCCACGGCCCAGCAGGCCGGTACCTTCTCGCTGCGCCCAGTGATCAACGCCACCGGGGTCGTGCTGCACACCAATCTCGGCCGCGCGGTGCTGAGCGACCTCGCCCGCGATCGGGTGGCCGCGGTGGCCGCCTCGTACTCGAACCTCGAGCTCGACCTCGCCAGCAAGGAGCGCGGCTCGCGCTACAGCCACGTCGAGGCGCTGCTGCGGCGCCTCACCGCCGCCGAGGACGCCCTCGTCGTCAACAACAACGCCGCCGCCGTCCTCCTCGCGCTCGAGACGCTTGCCCACGGCAAGGAGGTCGTCGTCTCGCGAGGGGAGCTGATCGAGATCGGCGGCGAGTTCCGGATTCCGGACATCATGCTCCGAAGCGGTGCCATCCTCCGCGAGGTGGGCGCGACCAATCGGACGCACCTGCGAGACTATGCGGAGGCGATCGGGCCCGCCACCGCGCTCCTCCTGAAGGTCCACACCTCGAACTACAGAGTGGTTGGCTTCACGGCCGACGTCAGCAGCCGCCAGCTCACCGAGCTCGGTCGGGAGCGCGGCATTCCCGTCATGGAGGATCTCGGCTCGGGCTCGCTCATCGACCTCCGGCGCTGGGGATTCCCGTACGAGCCGACAGTGCCCGAGGTCGTCGCCTCGGGCGTCGACCTCGTCTCGTTCTCCGGCGACAAGCTCCTGGGCGGACCGCAGGCCGGTATCGTCGTGGGCAAGCGCGCGATCGTCGCGCGGCTGAAGAAGAACCCGTGGAACCGGGCGCTTCGCATTGACAAGTTCACCATCGCCGCCCTCGAGGCGACGCTGAACGCCTACGAAGCCGGCACCGCGCGCGAGACCCTGCCGACGCTGCGGCTGCTCACCGAGCCGCTGGCGAGCATCCGGGCGCGGGCGCGCCGCGCGCTTCGCGCGCTCGGCGGCGAGACGGCCGCGCGGCTTGGCGCGAAGGTCGACGAGGGCCGCTCACAGGTCGGCGGCGGTGCGCTGCCGACCGTCGAGCTGCCGACGGCCGGCCTCTCGCTCGGGACCACCGACGCCGCCGCGCGCGCGCTCGACGCCGCCCTCCGTGTTGGCGAGCCACCCGTCGTGGGCCGGCTCGTCGACGACCGGCTCTTCCTCGACTGCCGCACGGTGCTCCCCGCGCAGCTGACCGTCCTCGCGAAGGCCGTCGTCGCCGCCGCCCGGCGCCCATGAGCGCCGGCCGCCACGTGGTCGTCGGGACCGCGGGCCACATCGACCACGGCAAGACCTCGCTCGTCAAGGCGCTGACCGGAACCGACACCGATCGCCTGCCCGAGGAGAAAGCGCGCGGCATCACGATCGATCTCGGCTTTGCGTTTCTCGAGGAGCCCGACGGCCTCACGATCGAGATCGTCGACGTTCCGGGACACGAGCGCTTCGTCAAGAACATGCTGGCCGGCGTCGGCGGCATCGATCTCGCGATGCTGGTCATCGCGGCCGACGAAGGCGTCATGCCGCAGACGCGCGAGCACCTCGCCATCTGCTCGCTCCTTCGCATCCGCACCGGGCTCGTCGTGCTGACCAAGATCGACATGGTGGAGGCCGACTGGATCGAGCTCGTGCGCGACGATGTGGCGGGACTCGTGCGCGGCAGCTTTCTGGAATCGGCGCCGATCGTGGCGGTTTCGGCCAAGACCGGCGCCGGTCTGGACGAGCTCCGCGGGACGCTTCGCAAGCTCGCGGCCACTGTTCCCGAGCGCGGCACCGAGCAGCTGACGCGGTTGCCGATCGATCGAGTGTTCACCATCAAGGGCTTCGGTACCGTCGTGACGGGCACCCTGGCCGCCGGCGCCCTCCGCGTGGAGGACCGCGTCGAGGTCTTTCCGCGCGGCCTCGTGGCCAAGGTGCGCGGCGTGCAGACGCATGGGCGGTCCGTGGAACGTGCGCTGGCCGGGCAGCGCACGGCCGTGAACCTCCAGGGGCTCGAGCGTGCCGCCGTGGAGCGTGGCGACGTCATCGGTCACGCGGGCACCCTGCTGGCGGCGACGCTGGTCGACGGCACGCTCGAGTTGCTCGCCGACGCGCCGCGGTCGCTCGAGACGCGCGATCGCGTCCGCTTCCACGCGGGGACCAGCGAGATCATGGCGCGCGTGCTGCTGTTCGAGACAACGGAGCTCGCCCCAGGCGGACGCGCGTTCGCGCGGTTCCGGCTGGAGGCCCCGCTGGTCGCGCTTCCGGGCGATCGCTTCGTCGTGCGCTCGTACTCGCCGATCGTGACCATCGGCGGCGGGACGTTGCTCGACGTGGACCCCGCGCGAACGCGGCTGAAGGCGCCGGCGCGCGTCGCGCATCTGCGCACGCTCGAGACGGGCACGCCGGATCAGGTGGTCGAGGAGCACGTCCGGCACGCCGGCGTCGCCGGTATCCGCCTCGCCGCCTTGGCCGCGCGGGTTCCCTTCGGGCCGGTGACGGCGCGCCGCCTGCTCGAGGCGCTGGTCGCGGCCGGTCGCGTCGTTGCTATCGACCGCGAGTGGTTCGTGCACGCCGACGCGGTCGGCCGGCTGCGGGGTCTCATCCTGACCGCGCTGGAGCGCTTCCATCAGGCCCAGCCGCTCCGCCCCGGGATGTCGCGCGAGGAGCTCCGCGGGCGCGGCGGTGCGGCCGACGAGCGGGTGTTCGCCCACGTCCTCGCTGCGCTCGATGCCGAGGGAGCCGCGCGGGTCGATCGGGACAAGGTCCGCCTCGGCTCACACGAGGTGCGCTTGACGGCGGAGCAGCAGGCGGCCGTCGACCGGGTGGAGCTCGAGTTCCGCGAGGCACAGGCGTCGCCTCCGAGTGCGGCCGAGGCTCTCGGTCGCGCCGGCGTTCGCGGCGACGAGGAGCACGACCTGTTCCAGGTGCTGCTCGAGTCGCGCCGTCTGGTCCGCGTGAAGGAGTCGCTGTTCTTCCACGCCGACGCGCTCGAGGCGATCCAGGAGAAGCTCGTGGCGCTCTTGCGCGAGCGCAAGGAAATCGGCCCCGGCGACATCAAGGACCTGCTCGGCATCTCACGGAAGTATGCGATTCCCTTGCTCGAATTCTTCGACGCCCGCCGTGTTACAACGCGCGTCGGCGAGCGCAGGGTGCTGCGCGGCGCCTGACGCAAAAACCTGTTAAGGTGACCGTGTCGCGAAAGGAGCCGGCCATGTTTGGTCTGGGATATCAGGAGCTGCTCATCATCCTCGTGATCGTGCTGGTGCTGTTCGGCGCGAATCGTCTGCCCGAGCTGGCGCGGTCACTGGGCTCGAGCGTCAAGGAATTCAAGAAGGGCGTCCAGGAGGCGAAGGCCGAAGAGACGACCAGCCCCGCCCGCAAGGAAGAGGAGAAGAAGGCCTAGCGTCGACGTCCGCTCGTCCGGCCGACTGAAGCGCTCCCCCGAAGCACACCGCGGTCCTCCCGCGTATACTCCACGATCGCCATGCGCCGTCTCGACCGGATCGATCTCATCTGTGCGGGGGCGCTGGCTCTGCTGACGGTGCTCTCGCGGCTGCCGTACCGGGCGCGGATGCTCTACAACTGGGACGCGGTGCAGTTTGCCCTCGCGCTCCGGGAGTACGATGTCGTAAAGCACCAGCCGCACCCGCCGGGTTACATCCTCTATGTCGGCCTGGGCCGCCTCGTCAACGCGTGGGTCGGTGATCCGACCGCCGCCTACGTCACCCTCGCCGTCGTCTTCAGCGGACTCACGACCTTCGTCGTCTACGCGCTGGCGCGCTCGGCGTATGACCGGCCGACGGCGCTGGCGTCCGCGACGCTGCTGGCGGTCAGCCCCCTGTTCTGGTTCTACGGCTCGGTCGGGCTCACCTACGCGGGCGAGGCGATGTTCGCCTCGCTCGTCGCCTTCTTCGCATTCCGCGCGCTCGAGGGTCACGAGACGGACGCGTGGCTCGCCGCTGCCTTCCTCGGCCTCGCCGGCGGGATGCGCCAGTCGATGCTCGTGCTGCTGTTGCCGTTGTGGCTGGTCGCCGTCGGCCTGGGCACGCGGCGCCGTCGCACCCTGCCGATCGGGCTCGGCGTGCTCGCCGTCGTGGTGCTCGCCTGGCTGGTGCCGATGCTGAGCCTCACTGGGGGCCTCGAGCGCTACCTCGCGGCCTCGCGCTATCTCGCCGACACCGTCGTGCTGCCGACGACGGTCGTGCTCAGCCCGCTCGATACCACGCTGCGAATGTCGCGCTACCTCGTCGAGTCTGTCGTCGTCGGGCTGGGCCCGCTGGTGCTGGCGGCACTGCTGCTTCCCTGGTACGTGCGCCGCCACGGCTTTGGACGGCGAGAGTGGCTGGCGGTCATCTGGATCGCACCGGCGCTGCTGGTCTACACGCTCGTCCACTTCGGTCAGGCGGGTTACGTCCTGACGTTCCTGCCCGCGCTCGTCGTCGTGCTGTCACGCGTGCTCGTGACCGCGCTGGGGACGGCGGCGGCGCTCACACAGCGCCCGCCGCTGCGTGCGGTTGCCACCGGCGCGGTGGTCGTGGCGGTCGTGCTGGTGAATGGTGTCTTCTTCGTCAATGCCCGGCCGCTGCCGCGCGATTTCGACGCCGCGAAGCCGGCCTGGCGCCGCGCAGCCGAGGACGAGGCCTTCGACTGGATCTTTAGCCGCACCGCGGCCGCGCTGCGCCAGCACGAGGACGTTGTCCGCACCTTCGTGGACGGGATCCGCGGGCTCTATCCCGCCGAGGAGACCGTCGTCATCACCGAGCTCGGCAACAGCCGCTCGTATCCGTGGCTCCGTCACGCCATGTATTACTTGCCGGAGTACTCGATCTTCGAGCTGCGGGTCGGCGACCGGACGCCCGGCTACTACGCGCCTCAGCTCGCCTCGGAGATGGCGCCGCGGCCGGACAGCGAGGTGCGGCTGCCCGCACGAGCACGCCGTCTGGTGTGGTTCGTCGATCACTGGTCGCCGTCGGTGGCACGGCCGGCGGGACTGCTCGAGATGGAGCTGCCGCACGGCCGGTTCCTCTACGTGCTGCCGGTCGACCGCCGGCCGATCGACTATGCGGGTTACACGCTCGTGCGTGACCGCTAGTCGACGCGACGACCTCCTCGTCCTGGTGGCGGCCGCGCTGCCGGTGGGCTGGCTCCTCCTGCGCGAGCGCGCCATCGCCGGCGCCGCCGGCTTCCCGCTCGACGACTCGTGGATCCACCTGCAGTTCGCGCGCAATCTCGCCGCCGGCGCCGGCTTCTCCTACAACCCCGGTCAGCCCGTGTCGGGCTCGACGGCGCCCCTGTGGACACTGCTCCTCGGCGCCGGCGCGGCGCTGGTCGCGCCGTCGATGCTCATGGCCAAGACGCTCGGCGCTGCGAGCGGCATCGGAGCGGCACTCGTCGTCCGTCGCGCGGCCCTCGCGTTCGGCGCCGCGCCGGCCACCGCGCTGACCGCTGCCGTCGGCCTCCTGTGGACGGGCGCGTTCGCGTGGGGCGCGCTGTCGGGGATGGAGGTGACCCTCGCCGCCTTGCTGGTGGCCGTATCGCTGCTCGGCGTCGCACGCGATGCGACCTCCTTGAGCGCGCTCGCCGCCGCGCTCGCCGTGCTCGCCCGGCCGGAGACGATCCTTCTCGCGCCGCTGCTGGCGCTCGCGCGGCCGCTGACCGTGCGCCGCGCGCTCGTGTTCGTGGCCTTCACGGTGGCCGTGCTCGCGCCGTTCGTCGCCTTCTCGTACGCGACCGTGGGCCGGCCGCTGCCGGCCACGGCGGTGGCGAAGATCGAGGGCGGGTTGCTCGGATGGCTCGGCGGCCTCCGTGAGCCGGCCGCGGTCACCTGGGTGACGCGCCCGCGTGATTTCGGTCTCGAGTGGCTGCGCTGGCTCTTCACGACTCATCCGCTGCTGCCGCTGGCGTTGCCGGCGATCGTCCTCGCCTGGCGCCGCCGGCAGCGCACGCTCGGGATCATCGGCTTCGCGCTCATCGCCCATCCGCTGGCCATGGCGCTGCTCGCGCCGTACCGCGGACCGGCTTTCCAGGAGGGACGCTACTCGACCCATCTCCTGCCGCTGGCCGCCATCGTGCTCGCCGTCACGGCGGGGAAGGCGTTCCGCAAGCCGGTGGTCCTGGGCCTCGTGCTCGTGGCGTCGCTCGTCGCGCTCGCACCGGCGGCGGAGCGCTACGCGTGGGGCGTGCAGAACATCAACGCGATGCAGGTCCACCTCGGGCGCTGGCTCGACGCGCACACGCCTCCGTCGGCCACGCTGGCTGTCAACGACGTCGGCGCCATCGCGTTCTTTTCCCGGCGGCCCGTCCTGGACCTGATGGGCCTCGTCACGCCGGAGATCCTCCGGTACCGCCGGGACGGTGAGCGAGGGGTGATGCAGTACGTCGAGCAGCGGTGTCCCGACTACGTCGTCATCTTTCCGAACTGGTTTCCGCAACTGTCGGCGCGCGCGGAGATGATGACGCCCGTGTATGCCGTGCGCCTGGCGCGAAACGAAGTCGCCGGGGACAACGAAATGGTCGTATATCGCCTGACGCGCTGTGCGGTATGATCGGCTCGATGCTGCGCCGAGCGGCTCTGGCACTGATTCTGACGCTGCTCACCACGCCCGCCACCGCCGAGATCGTCAAGTACACCGACGACCGCGGCACCACCCATTACGTCGATGGCATCGAGAGCGTGCCCGCGCCATACCGGGCGCGCGCGGTGCCCCTCGGGCTCAGCAACGACGGGTCGGGCGCGCCGGCGCGCGGCGCAACCGATGCGGCGGGACTGGCGTCGTCGTCCGTAAAGGGCGGTGCGACGATTCGCTATGCACCGGGCCAGCGGATCATGGTCAATGCGATCGTCAACGGGGGCACGACCGCGCAGCTGCTGCTCGACACCGGTGCGGACCGCACCATGATCGATCCGCGCGTGCTGGCGGCGGCCGGCGTCTCGCTGGCGCGCCCGGTCGGCTCGGCGACGGTGAGCGGCGTCGGTGGCGCGCAACAGATTCAGTTCGTCACCATCAACTCGCTGGACGTCGCCGGCGCCAGCGTCGGGCGGCTCACCGTGGCCGCCCACGGCGTCGACGGGGCCGGCGATGGCCTGCTCGGGCGCGACTTCCTCGACCATTTCTCCGTCAACATCGACTCCGCGAAGGGAGTGGTCACCCTCACCCCGAAGTAGCGAGACGCGCGTGCTACGATAGTCCGAATCGCGCATGGACTACAAAGCCACGCTGAATCTGCCGAAAACCGACTTTCCGATGAAGGCGAACCTCGCGCAGGCCGAGCCGAGGATGCTTGCCTGGTGGGACGAGATCGGCATCTACAAGCGGCTGCGTCATGTCGGCGCCGACCGTCCACTCTGGGTGCTGCACGACGGCCCGCCGTACGCGAACGGCAACATTCACATGGGGCACGTCCTCAACAAGGTGTTGAAGGACGTCGTCGTGAAGTCGCGCTCGATGCTCGGATTCAACGCCCCCTACGTGCCGGGCTGGGACTGCCACGGGCTCCCGATCGAGCATCAGGTCGACAAGGAGCTCGGGCTCGACACGGCGCCGACCGACGTGCGCCGTGCGATGGACCCGCTGGAGAAGATCGGCAAGTGCCGCGCGTACGCGACGAAGTACGTCCAGGTGCAGCGCGAGGAATTCAAGCGGCTCGGCGTCTTCGGCGACTGGGACAATCCCTACATCACGATGGCGCCCGCCTATCAGGCCGTCATCGCACGGGAGTTCGGCCGCTTCGTCGGTCGCGGCCTCGTCTACAAGGGACTGAAGCCCGTGCACTGGTGCATGCACTGCAAGACCGCCCTCGCGCAGGCGGAGGTCGAGTACGAGGAGCAACGGACGTCGTCCGTCTACGTCCGGTTCCCGCTCGTGGCCCCGCTGCCCGACGCACCGGCGGCGCCCAAGCCGTCGCTCGTCATCTGGACCACCACGCCGTGGACCCTGCCGGCGAATCTCGCCATCGCTGTCCATCCGGACGAGGAGTACGTCGCCCTCGAGGGCGGGGGTGAGACGCTCGTCGTCGCGGCCAAGCTCGTCGATGCGTTCGAGCAGACGGCCCGTCTCGGATCGCCGCGGCGGGTTGCGTCGTTCGCCGGCCGGCGCCTCGAAGGCCTCGAGTACCGCCACCCCTGGATCGATCGCACCGGCAAGGTGGCGACGGCGCCGTTCGTCGAGATGACGGCGGGCACCGGGCTCGTCCACATCGCGCCCGGCCATGGCGAGGAGGATTACGATCTCGGCAAGGCGCTGGGGCTGCGGATCTACAATCCCGTCGACGACGACGGCCGCTTCGTGGCCGAGGTCGAGCACTTCGGCGGCCAGACGGTGTGGGAGGCCAATCCGCGCATCGTCGACCATCTCCGCGCGGTGGGCGCGCTGGTCGCCGAGCAGGCCCTCACGCACACGTACCCGCACTGCTGGCGGTGCAAGAATCCCACGCTGTTCCGCGCCACCGAGCAGTGGTTCATCGCCCTCGACAAGGACGGGCTCCGCGCGCGGGCGCTCGAGGCGATCCGTCGCGACGTCCGCTGGATCCCGGGCTGGGGCGAGCAGCGCATCTTCAACATGGTCGCGTACCGCCCCGACTGGACCATCTCGCGTCAGCGGGTGTGGGGCGTTCCGATCGTCGCGTTCTACTGCGAGCGCTGCGATGCGGTGCTGGTGAGCGAAAGGATCGTGGAGCACGTCGCCCGCATCTTCCGCGACGGCCACGGCGCCGACGAGTGGCACGCGCGCCCCGCGCACGAGCTGCTGCCGCCGGGCACCGTGTGCCCGAAGTGCGGCCACGCTCGCTTCCGCAAGGAGACGGACACCCTCGACGTCTGGTTCGACTCCGGCTGTAGCCATGCCGCCGTGCTCGAAACGCGGCCGGAGCTGCGCTGGCCGGCGGAGCTCTACCTCGAGGGCAGCGATCAGCACCGCGGCTGGTTCCACTCCTCGCTGCTCGAGGGGATGGGGACGCGGAATGCGCCGCCCTACAAGGCGGTGCTGACGTGCGGCTTCGTCGTCGACGGCGAGGGCCGCAAGATGTCCAAGTCCGTCGGCAACACGGTCACCCCCGAGGCGCTCCTGCCGAAGTACGGCGCCGAGATCCTGCGCCTCTGGGCCGCCTCCGAGGACTACACGGAGGACATCCGCCTCTCGACCGAGATCATGGACCGGCTGGCCGACGCCTATCGCCGGATCCGGAACACCTATCGGTTCCTTCTTGGCAACCTGAGCGACTTCGATCCGGGGCGGGACCGGCAGTCCTACGCCCGCCTCGACGAAGTGGACCGCTGGATCCTCGATCGGCTGGCCCGGCTGGTCGCACGAGTCACGCGCGCCTACGAGGAGTACCAGTTCCACACGGTCTTCCACGCCGTGCACAACTTCTGCGCGGTCGACCTCTCGGCGCAGTATCTGGACATCATCAAGGATCGCCTCTACACGTCCGCCGCCGATGACCCGCGTCGCCGGGCCGCCCAGACCGTCTGCGTCGACGTGTTCTCGGCGCTCGCGCGGCTCATGGCGCCGATCCTGACCTTTACCGCCGAGGAGGCCTGGCGGCATCTGCCCGGCACGCGTGCGGAATCGGTGCACCTCGAGCGCTTCCCGGAGGCGACGCGCGAATGGCTCGACGACGCGCTCAAGCAGCAGTGGGACCGGCTGCTCGAGGCGCGGCGCGAGGTGGCCAAGGCGCTGGAGACGGCGCGGGCGCAGAAGCTCATCGGCAGCGGGCTCGAGGCCCGCGTGCGCATCCTCTCGGCGCCGGAGGACCTGCCGGAGCTGCTCGCCCGCAAGCGCGAGCTGCTGGCCACGCTCTTCATCGTGTCGCGCGTCGACCTCGTTGCAAACGGCGGCCGCGCGAGCGTCGTCTACGAGAGCCAGGACATCCCGGGGCTCGTCATCGGCGTCGACCGCGCGCCGGGTGAGAAGTGCGAGCGGTGCTGGACGCGCACCGAGGAGGTGGGCCGCGACGCGCACCACCCGACATTGTGTGCGCGCTGCGTTCGGGTCGTCTCGACCGCCCGATGACGGCGGTCCTGCTGCTGGCGGCCGCAATCGTCGTCCTCGATCAGATCACCAAGGTGGTCGCCCTCGACCGTCTCGTCCCCGGCGTCCCGGTCGTGCTCTTCGATCAGTGGCTCTCGCTGACGCTGGTGATGAATCCGGGCCTGGCCTTCGGGCTGCTCGGCACGGTCCCTCCGGCGTGGCGCTGGGTGGTCGCCGCCCTCTCATTGATCGCGCTCCTCGTGCTCGCCCGCGTCGCGCTGCGCGTGCTGCCGACGGGAGGCTGGCCCGGTCGGCTCGCGATCGGTCTCATCTTCGGGGGTGCAGTGGGCAATCTCATCGACCGGGGCCGCTTCGGCGCCGTCGTGGATTTCGTCGACGTCCACTGGCGCGGCTGGCACTGGCCGGCATTCAACGTCGCCGACTCCGCCATCAGCATCGGCGTCGTGCTGCTGGCGCTTCGTCTCCTCGGCGACCGGGCGGCCACGCCGTCGGGGTAGGAATGTATGTCGGAGACGGGCGGTGTCCGCACGCTCAGCGTCCCCGCGGCTGACGCCGGCGTGCGGCTCGACCGCTGGCTCGCCGCGCACGTCCCCGAGCTGTCTCGAGCACGGCTCCAGGCGCTCATCGACGCGGGGCACGTGCGCATCGACGGGGGAGTTCCGAAGGCGTCCCGGCGGCTCGCGGGGGGCGAGCACGTCTCGCTCGAGATCCCGCCGGCCCCGCCGGAGACGCTCGCGCCCGAGCCGATCGCGCTCACCGTGCTCTACGAGGACGACGAAGTCCTCGTGGTCGACAAGCCCGCGGGGATGGTCGTCCATCCCGGTGCCGGCCACTCGACCGGAACGCTGGCCGCGGCCGTTCTCGCCCATGCACCGGGGACCTCGGGCGTGGGCGGCCCACGGCGTCCGGGGATCGTGCATCGGCTCGACAAGGACACCTCCGGCCTCCTCGTGATGGCCAAGACCGTGCGCGCCTACGACTCGCTGACGGCGCAGCTGGCTGCGCGGACCGTGACTCGCCGCTATCGGGCCGTCGTGCATGGGCGTGTGAAGGCCAACGACGGCGTCGTCGACGCCCCGATCGGGCGTCATCCGCGCGACCGGCTCCGGATGGCGGTCGTTCCGCGCGGAAAGCGCGCGGTGACCCGCTACCGGGTCCTCGAACGTTTTGCGCACGTCTCGGACCTCGACGTGAAGCTCGAGACGGGGCGAACGCATCAGATCCGTGTCCACATGGCGTCGCTGGGACACCCGGTGGTCGGCGACCCGCTGTACGGTGCCCGCCCAGGGCGGGCGCCGGTGCCGGTCAGCCTGGAGGGTCTGGCGCTGCACGCGGCGGAGCTTGCCTTCGTGCACCCCGTTACCGAAAGCTGGCTGCAATTCGCTTCGCCACTGCCGCCGCGGATCGCACGGTTGCTGTCTCAGTTCCGTGACGCGAGGTAGCACATGCTGCGGGGTTCAGTACACACCGTCGCGCCGAAATAGCTGTCGGATCGAGGTTTTGGATGTGGCATGACACTCGCAGCCCGATGCTACGATGAAAGGCACCGCATGCAAGGATTGACGACCGTGATCCTGGCGGCAGGCGAGGGTAAGCGGATGCGCTCGCGCCAGCCGAAGGTCCTCCACGAGCTCTGTGGCCGGCCGCTGATCACCTATCCGCTTCGTCTGGCCCGCTCGCTGGCCGACCGTATCGTCCTGGTGGTCGGACCCGACACCGAGGGGATGGCGACCGTCGTGGGGGATGGCGTCGCCATCGTGGAGCAGCGAGAGCGCCTCGGCACCGGCCACGCGGTGCTCCAGGCGCGCGTCCAGTGCCAGTCGGCCGCCGGACCCCTCCTCGTGCTGCCCGGTGACATGCCCCTCCTGTCCGTGCAGACGCTCGAGCGTCTGGTCGGCCACCACACGGCGACCGGCGCCGCCGCCACCATCCTCACGGCCCTCGTCGACCGGCCGCACGGCTACGGCCGGGTCCTGCGCCAGGGCGGGCGGGTCAAGCGCATCGTGGAGGACCGGGACGCCACGGATGACGAGAAGCGCGTCGCCGAGATCAACACGAGCGTGTACTGCTTCGACGGCGGCCGGTTCTGGCGCGCGCTCGAGCAGGTGAAGCCCGACAACGACCAGGGCGAGTACTACCTCACCGATGTCATCGAGGTCCTCAACCGGGCCGGCGGCCGTGTCGAGGCCATCAGCGTCGAAGATCCCGACGAAGCGCACGGTGTCAACGACCGGCGGCAGCTCGCCGCGGTGGCCGCCATCCAGCGCCGGCGGATCGTGGACCGTCACATGCTGGCGGGCGTCACCATCCTCGATCCGGCGACCACGTACATCGACGAGACCGTCACCATCGGCGCGGACACCGTGATCTATCCGAACGTCGTGATCGACGTCGCCTCCGAGATCGGAAGCGACTGCGTCATCGGCCTCGGCTGCCAGGTCCGCGCGAGCAAGCTCGGCGACCGCGTCCAGCTCAAGCCCTATTGTGTGCTGACCGAGTCGGTCGTCGAGGCACAGGCCGTGATGGGGCCGTTCTGTCATCTCCGTCCGAAGTCCCATGTGGGCGCCGGCGCGGAGATCGGCAACTTCATCGAGCTGAAGAAGGCGACGGTCGGCAGGAAGTCGAAGGCTCATCACGTCGGGTACCTCGGCGACGTGACCATCGGCGATGGCGTCAATATCGGCGCCGGCACGATCTTCGTGAACTACGACGGCGCGGCCAAGCATCACACCAGCGTGGGGACGGGTGCCTTCGTGGGCAGCAACACGAGCATCGTCGCGCCCGTCACGATCGGCGAGGGCGCCTACGTGGCCGCCGGCTCGGTGATCACCAAGGACGTTCCACCCGACGCCCTCGCGGTCGAGCGCGCGCCGGTCGTCGTGAAAGAGAACTGGGCGGCCCGACGCCGAGCGCGGCGCGCGGCCGAGAAGAAAAAGGACAACTGAGCCATGTGTGGAATTGTCGGCTACGTCGGCACCAAGAGCGCGGTGGGCATCATCGTGGAAGGCCTCAAGCGGCTCGAGTATCGCGGGTACGACTCGGCCGGTGTGGCCGTGCTGGACGACGCGGGACTCAACGTGCGCCGCGCGGTCGGCCGCATCAAGGCGCTCGAGACCGTGCTCCGCGAGCGTCCGGTGCAGGGCAGCATCGGCATCGGCCACACGCGCTGGGCCACCCACGGCCGGCCCTCCGAGGACAACGCCCATCCACACACGGACTGCAGCGGCGGCCTCGTCGTCGTCCACAACGGAATCCTCGAGAACTATCTCGAGATCAAGGATCGCCTGGCCTCCGACGGCCACACGTTCAAGTCCGAGACGGACACCGAGGTCCTGGCGCACCTGATCGAGCACCACCTGCGCGGCACCCGGCGCCTCGATGAGGCCGTGCGCGCGGCGCTTCGCGAGGTCACCGGCTCCTACGCGGTCGGCGTGGTGTGCAAGGCCGCCCCGGATCGATTGATCGCCGCCAAGCAGGGCGCCGGCAGCGTGGTGGTCGGCCTCGGCCGCGGCGAGATGTTCGTGGCGTCCGACATCCCCGCCATCCTCTCCCACACGCGCGACGTGGTGATCCTCGAGGACAACGACGTGGCCGTGGTGACCGCGCAGGGTGTCGATCTCTCCACGCTCGACGGCGACCCCGTGCAGCGCGAGCCTACGAAGATCATGTGGGATCCGATCATGGCCGAGAAGGGCGGCTACCGGCACTTCATGCTGAAGGAGATCTACGAGCAGCCGCGTGCGATCGCCGACACCTTCCGCGGCCGGATCGCGCCGGAGACGGGCAACATCGTGCTCCCGGAGATCAACCTCGACCCGTCGACGGTGCGCGCGATCCAGCGCGTGGTGCTGGTGGCCTGCGGCACCGCCTGGCACGCGGCGCTGCTGGCGCGGACCATGATCGAGCGGCTGGCCGGCATCCCGGCCGAGGTCGATCTCGCCTCCGAGTTCCGCTATCGCGACGCCATCGTGGGGCCCGACACGCTCGTCGTGGCCGTCTCGCAGTCGGGCGAGACCGCGGACACGATCGGCGCCGTCAAGGCGGCGCGGCTGAAGGGCTGTCCCATCCTCGCCATCACCAACGTGGTCGGCTCCGCGCTCGCCCGCGAGGCGACCGGCGTCCTGCAGATGCACGCGGGGCCGGAGATCGGCGTCGCCTCGACGAAGGCCTTCTCCACGATGATCGTGGCCTCGTACCTGCTCGGCCTCTGGCTCGGACGCCAGCGCAATGCGCTCACCGCGGAGGACGTGAAGAAGCGCATCCACGAGCTCGTCGAGATCCCGCGTCTCGTGGAAAAGACGCTGGAGCTCGACGGTCGCATGGAGGCGCTGGCGCGGCAGGTGAGCGACGCCCGCGATTTTCTCTATCTCGGCCGCGGCGTGCAGTTCCCGATCGCCCTCGAGGGCGCGCTGAAGCTGAAGGAGATCTCCTACATCCATGCCGAGGGGTACGCGGGCGGCGAGATGAAGCACGGCCCGATCGCGCTCATCGCCGAGCAGCTGCCGGTGGTGGTCCTGATCCCGCGTGACTCCTCGCACGATCGGATGCTCGGCAACATGGAGGAGGTCCGCGCGCGTGACGGGCAGGTGATCGCGATCTGCCATCCGGAGGACCGCGCCGCCGCCAGCAAGGCGCACCACGTGATCGAGGTGCCACCGTGCGCCGAGCTGCTCGCCCCGCTGCTCACGGTGATTCCGCTCCAGCTCCTGGCGTACCACGCCGCGCTCCGTCGCGGGTGCGACGTGGATCAGCCGCGGAATCTCGCGAAGTCGGTGACGGTGGAGTAGGCCGGGCGGCTACGCGTACGCGGGCTGGCTGCCGAGGGCGTGCGCGATGAGCTTGTCCAGGTGCAGGAGGTCGAAGGGCTTGGGCAGGTATCCGGTGGCCCCGTTCTCGAGCGCCTCCAGCGCGACCTGGGTGGAGTCGTAGCCGGTCATCACGAAGATCGGCGTCTCGACGCCCATGCCGCGCAGCGATTTCAGCAGACCCAGGCCGTCGACGCCGGGCATTCGCACGTCGAGCAGGATCGCGTCCGGGCTCTTCTGGACGACCGACGCCAGCGCCTGGGAGGCGTTGGTCGCCAGCTCGACCTGGTAGCCGCGAACGAGGAACTGCTTCAGGACTTCCTGCACGACGGGGTTGTCGTCGACGATGAGGATCCGCTTGCTGGGCTTCATGGCGTTGGGGTCGTGGCAACAGATGTGCCAGCTCGCGGCCGTCGAGAACGCCCAAAATTTCGCACGGTCCCCGCCACCGGATGACGGCTTGGCCTCCCGCGCGCCAGAGTGGCGCGCACGGCTGGCAATCGGCCCTCGGGGATACGGTACAATCTGGCGGTGTCAGCGGGCCTGGAGCACCTCCTCGACGACCTGAACCCGCCACAGCGTGACGCCGTCCTCGCCGGCGATGGGCCGTTGCTGGTGCTGGCGGGAGCGGGCAGCGGCAAGACGCGGGTCATCGCCCACCGGATCGCGCACCTCATCGGCGTGCGGGGCGTCGACCCGCGCAACGTCCTGGCCGTCACCTTCACCAACAAGGCGGCGGGCGAGATGGCGCGCCGGGTGGAGGCGCTGCTCGCCCCCGTCGGCATCCGCCCCCCGCTCATCGCCACCTTCCATTCGGCGTGCGTCCGCATCCTGCGCCGCCACGGCGAGCACATCGGCCTGCCGCGCCACTTCACGATCTACGACGAGGACGACCGGCTGGCCCTCGTGAAGGAGTGCATGAAGGAGGGCGAGCTGGCGGAACGGTCGTTCACGCCGAGCGCGGCCGGCCATCGGATCTCCTATCTGAAGAACCTGATGGTGAGCGTCCAGGACGCGCTGCGCGACGCGCGCGGACCGTGGGAGCAGAAGGCCGCTCTCGTCTACTCCCGCTACGAGAAGCGGCTGAAGGAGACCGGCGCCGCCGACTTCGACGATCTGCTCCTGCTCGTCGTCCGCCTGTTCACGGAGGTGCCGGAGGTCCTCGCGTACTACCGGGGGCTCTGGCGTCACGTGCTCGTCGACGAGTACCAGGACACGAACCGCGCGCAGTACCGGATCATCCGCCTGCTGACGTCCGAGCACCGGAACATCTGCGTCGTGGGCGACCCCGACCAGTCGATCTACAAATGGAGAGGAGCAGATATAAACAACATCTTGGATTTCGAGAAGGACTTTCCCGGCACGAAGGTCGTGCGCCTCGAGGAGAACTATCGCTCCACCCAGCGCATTCTGGCAGTCGCGGCCACGGTGATCGACAACAATCTGCAGCGCAAGGAAAAGACGCTGTGGACGAAGAACCCGGAAGGCGAGCCGATCGCCGTCTATCGCGGGTGGGACGAGCACGAGGAGGCGAACTTCGTCGCGCAGGGCATCGTGAAGACGCGCGCGGACGGCGTGCCGTGGGACGGCATCGCGGTGTTCTACCGCACCAACGCGCAGTCACGCGTGATCGAGGATGCGCTGCGCCGGGCGCGCATTCCGTACGTCATCGTCGGCGGCGTGCGGTTCTACGAGCGCAAGGAGATCAAGGACACGCTCGCCTGGCTCCGCCTCTGCATCAATCCGAACGACGACGTCGCCTTCCGCCGGGCCGTGCAGGCGCCGCCGCGCGGTGTCGGGGTCACCACGCTGGCGCGGCTCGACGAGGTCGCGCTCGATCAGACGAAGCCGCTGCTGGCGCTGGCAGCCGCGCCCCCCGTCGACGTCCGGGGCAAGGCCCGTGGCGCCCTCGAGGATTTCGCGACAACGGTGGGTCGGCTCGCGTCGCAACGGACCGAGCTGTCACCGCCCGCCTTCATCGATCTCGTGCTCCAGGCCTCGGGATATCGCAAGGCGCTCGAGCAGGATCGCTCGCCCGAGGCGGAAGGACGGCTCGAGAACCTCGAGGAGCTCGTGGCGGCGGCGGAGGACTTCACGCACGTGGCCGGCGAGACGACGCTCGAGGCGTTTCTCGACAGCGTCGCGCTGATGAGCGACGTCGACGAGCTGAAGGAGGCCGACTCGCGCGTGACGTTGATGACGCTCCACTCGGCCAAGGGTCTCGAGTTCCCGGTGGTGTTCCTGACCGGGCTCGAGGAGGGCGTGTTCCCTCACACGCGCTCGGTGGGCGATCCCGAGCAGGTCGAGGAGGAGCGCCGGCTGTGCTACGTCGGCATCACGCGCGCGGAGCAGCGGCTCTACGTCAGCTATGCCGTCCACCGGCGTATCCATGGCTACGACGCCGCCGAGCCCTCACGCTTCCTGCGCGAGATGCCGGAAGAGCAGCTCGCGCTGCTCAACGCCTCGCGTCCGGAGCCGACGTTCACGGCGGCGCGCGAGGTGCCTCGCTACGAGCCGCAGGAGGAAGCGTGGCCGCTCAAGGTCGGCGCGCGCGTCCGGCACGCGCGCTTCGGCGAGGGCCTCGTGGTCGGCGTGGAGAAGGATGGCGCCGACGTGATCGTGACGGTCGGCTTCGCCAGCGTCGGCCGCAAGCGGCTCTCGCTCGAGTACGCCCACCTCGAGGAGATCTAGGACGATGTGCGACAGAGAGGAGCGTCACGGCTGCGCCGGGGCGCTCCGAGCGTCGGGGGGCATGGGGGGCCATTTCGGGGCCCCCCAT
>Ga0209382_10002290_pt1 | contig 28190 bp, 26 predicted proteins | sample SoiMetdeltSBSDD5_FD_187599 | JGI IMG/M metagenome (GOLD analysis project Ga0209382, IMG submission 187599) | Bulk soil microbial communities from a Populus tree surrounding site in Tennessee, USA - Soil MetaG P. deltoides SBSDD5 (SPAdes) (version 2) | ecosystem: Environmental > Terrestrial >... | reverse complement strand
TCCTGGCGCTCGCGCTGTGCGCTGAGCCCGACCTCGTCATCGCCGACGAGCCCACCACCGCGCTGGATGTCTCGATCCAGGCCCAGATCATCGCCCTCCTTAAGCGGCTCGCCCACGAGCGCGGCACGGCCGTGCTGCTCATCACACACGACATGGGCGTGATCGCCGAGATGGCCGACCGCGTGGCCGTCATGTACGCCGGCCGCATCGTCGAGATCGGCCCGGTGCGCGACGTGGTGCTGAACCCGCACCACCCCTATACGCGCGGCCTCATGGGGGCCATCCCGCCGGTGGCGGCGCGCGCGCCGCGCCTCACCCAGATCCCGGGCACCATGCCGCGCCTCAACGCCATTCCTCCAGGGTGCGCCTTCCACCCGCGCTGCGCCCACGCCTTCGACCGCTGCATGCGCGAGCGGCCCGAGCGCCTGGCCGTCGGGGCCTCCTCCGAGGCGGCCTGCTGGCTGTACGCCGAGCCCAATGCCCCTCAGGGCGCCGAGCCGGCCGTAGCGGGCCCCGAGGTGGGTGCATGACGGCTCCGCCGCTGGTCAAGGTCGAGGGCCTCACGCGCGTCTTCGACGTCTCCAGGCCGTGGCTGGAGCGCACGCTGGCGCGCGAGGGGCGCCGGCTGCTGACGGCGGCGGACGGCGTATCCTTCTCCATCGCACGCGGGGAGACACTGGCGCTGGTGGGCGAGTCAGGCTCCGGCAAGTCCACGGTGGCGCGCATGACCGTGGGACTGCTGCAGCCTTCGGCGGGCCGCGTCACCATCGACGGCATCGACATGTGGGCCACTGCGCGGCAGCGCGAGCGCCAGCGGCTGCGGCGGCGCCTGCAGATGATCTTCCAGGACCCCTTCGCCAGCCTCAACCCGCGCTGGCGTGTCGCCCGAATCGTCGCCGACCCGATCAAGGCCTTCGGTCTCGCCAAGGACTGGCACGAGAGGGAGCACCGGGTCGCGGAGCTCTTGCGCCTGGTCGGCCTCGATCCGGCCGATGGGGCCAAGTACCCGCATGAGTTCTCCGGCGGCCAGCGCCAGCGCATCTGCATCGCCCGCGCTCTCTCCTCCATGCCGGAGTTCCTGGTGTGCGACGAGCCCACCAGCGCGCTCGACGTATCGGTGCAGGCGCAGATCCTGAACCTGATGCGCGACCTGCAGGACCGGCTGGGGCTGTCCTACCTGTTCATCAGCCACAACCTGGCCGTGGTGCGCCACATGGCAACCCGGATCGGCGTCATGTACCTCGGCCGCATCGTCGAGACGGCGCCCGCTGCCGAGCTGTTCGAGGCCCCGCGCCACCCTTACACGCGCATGCTGCTCGATGCGCTGCCCGACCTCGGTATGACCGGCCGCCCGCGCCGCCCCATCGAGGGCGAGACGCCCAACCCCATCGCCCCGCCCCCCGGCTGCGCCTTCCATCCGCGCTGCCCGCATGCCTACGAGCCGTGCCGGGTTGACGTGCCGGCGCTGGTGCAGCGGGGAGGCCGGGCGGTGGCATGCTATGCGGTGGACACGGGGCGGATTTAGGTCGTAGGCTCATAAATGCGCGGGAACGTGCTTGGTGTCGATCTGCGGCGAGACCCGCAGCGTCAACTGCCGCCTCCCGAGGTACCGCAAGCTCCGCCGTCACCCCCAGCGGACGAGCCGCAGTCGGAAGTCGTTGTACCCGAGGCGCCGTCCGAAGCAGGAACTTCCCCTCCTGGCCACGGACTTCGCGAAATATTGCCGCCGCCGGCGCGCCGGCGAACCACGACCACGACCGCTATCGCGAATACAGCGAAAATCCATAGCCAGACGAACCACTGCTGCATGTCCACCTCCGGATCGTGCACTTGCTAACCCATGTTCGTCGTCTGGGTTCCCGAGGCCCGCGCAGCTGCCCTTCGGTGCGCCTTGAGCGCCAGGATTTGGCACGAGGCAGGCAATTTTCCACCGCCACGATACCGTCCGCTATCCCATCGAGGGCGAGACGCCAACCCCATCTCCCCGCCGCCGGGCTGCGCCTTCCACCCGCGCTGCCCGCGTGCCTACGAGCCGTGCCGGGTTGACCTGCCGTCGCTGGTGGAACGCGACGGCCCGGCGGTGGCGTGCCATGCGGTCGAGGCGGGTACGGATTTAGGCGCTACAGAATACTTGTCGGATTATGCCTATTCGGCGCGGGCGCACCAGACGAGGCTTTTCTCACTCAAAGGGCCCGACGAGCGCGTGCGGGCATTGGCGATGAGGCGCCCTTCGGTGGCCCGAGCACGGGAACTCGAGCGCGCCCACCACGTTAACCGATGTCGAGGGTGGGTCCAAGCCAGCGACCCGCAATCTTTTGCGTGAGCTTTCAGAGCCACAAACCGGGGAGGCCCCAGCATGTCTGGTAAGAACCTGCTGATTGGCGCGGCCGTCGCCGCCGCGGCGGTCGTTGTCGCCGTGGCGTATTTCTCGACGACAGGGAACGAGAAGGTACCAACGAGCCCGCCATCGCCGCCGTCGACAACACAACCGCAGCAACCCCCGGCCACGTCGCCGCCGGCAGCAACGCCGCCGCCGGCAGAGCCCAAGACCTGAGGGATAGCCCCCGGCACCATCGCTGCGAGCAGACGGTCGATTTCAGGTCAGGCGTCCATGAGGGCGCCTGACTTTGCGTGTGTAGCTTCGTCACACGTGCGTCCAGAGCAGCCCCTGACCCGGTGGCTGGCCCGCGGCGTCATGTTCGACGCCTGTTGCAACGCATGGCCGGCGCCGCACAGGTCTTTCCGGCGATGGGCGTCCGACCTAGATTGTGGCGCCGACGCTTGCCCACCTCCGAGTTTCCGCCCATGCCGCAGCAGCAGTTCGCCTCCGACAACAACGCCGGCCTGTGCCCCGAGGCGCTGGAGGCGCTGCTGGCGGCCAACCGGGAAGGTCATGCCGTCGGCTACGGCGGCGATGCCTGGACGGAGCGGGCCGCAGGGCGGCTGCGCGCCCTGTTCGAGACCGACTGCGCGGTGTTCTTCGTCTTCAGCGGCACCGCGGCCAACGCCCTGGTGCTGGCGCAGATCTGCCGCTCCTATCATGGCGTGATCGCGCATGCCGAGAGCCATGTGGCGGCCGACGAGGCGGGCGCGGTGGGCTTCTGCAGTGGAGGCGCGTCGCTCCTCACTGCCGACACGCCCCACGCAAAGCTCACGCCGGCCGTGGTGGAGACGCTGGCCGCGAGCGGGCGCGGGGTGCACAACGTCAAGCCGCGGGCGCTGTCGCTCACGCAGAGCACCGAGATGGGCACCGTCTACACCGGCGAGGAGCTCATCGCCCTCACCGAGACGGCGCGCCGCTTAGGACTGAAGGTGCATATGGACGGCGCCCGCCTCGCCAACGCGGTGGCCGCGCTCGGCTGCCCTCCGGCCGACATCACCTGGCGCGCCGGCGTGGATGTGCTGTGCTTCGGCGGGGTGAAGAACGGGCTCGCGGCCGGCGAGGCCGTGCTGTTCTTCGACAAGGCCCTGGCGCACGAGTTCGAATGGCGCGTCAAGCAGGCCGGCCACCTCAACTCCAAGATGCGCCTGGTGACGGCCTCCTGGGCCGGCCTGCTGGAGAGCGGCGCCTGGCTCAAGAACGCCTGGCACGCCAACGCCATGGCCCGGCGGCTGTGGGAGGGCCTCTCCAAGGTGCCGGGCGTGGAGGCGATGGCGCCGGTGGAGAGCAACGCCGTGTTCGTGCGCCTGCCCGCCCGCGTGGCGGAACGGCTGCGGGACAAGGCCTGGCGCTTCTATCCCTGGGGCGACGGCTTCCGCCTGATGTGCGCCTGGGATACGGCGCCCGAGACGGTGGACCGGTTTGTGGGCGATGCGGCAGAAGGCTCGTAGCTCGTAGGGGTGCATTAGCGCGAGGCGCGTAACGCACGCTGCCCGCCGCGCCACCCGCTTCTTGCCGCGGCCCGTTCCCGGGCAGACGCCTACTGCGTGAGATTGGGCGGTGGGGTGGCCTTGCCCCAGATTTGCTCCAGGCGCTGCACCCGGCCGCAGCTGAACTTGTAGAACCGGTACCGGTTGGGGTTCTTCTTGTAGTAGTCCTGATGATAATCCTCGGCCTCGTAGAACGCGCCGGCGGCGACGATCTCGGTGACAATGGGCTGCTTGAGCCGCCCTGAGGCCTCCAGCGCCCGCTTGGTCTCCTCGGCCACCTTCATCTGCGCCTCGTCGTGCACGAACATGGCGCTGCGGTAGGAGCTGCCGCGGTCGCAGAACTGGCCACCGGCCTGGGTCGGGTCGATATTGCGCCAGAACCAGTCCACCAGCTGCTCGTAGCTCACCTTGGCCGGATCATAGACCACCCGCACCGCCTCGGCATGGCCGGTGGTCTCCTTGGACACCTGCTCGTAAGTGGGATTGGGCAAGCTGCCGCCGGTATAGCCCGACACCACCGACATCACGCCCGGCACCTTCTCGAACGCCTCCTCCACGCACCAGAAGCATCCGCCGGCAAAGGTGGCGACTGCCGCCTTAACCTCGGGCGCGGGAGATGGTGTCTGGGCGGACGCCGCCGCGATCCCCGCGAGCAGGGCCAGCGGTACGAGTCGTCGCGTCAGGTGGGCGGCATGGAGCATCCGGCTCACTCGCGGTTGGCCGCAGACTGTTGGGCCGTGAACGCCTGTAGTCTACCAGTCTGCTAGTCTACCAATCTGCCCCGACGCATCAACGCCTGAGGTGGCGTCCGCGCTTGCGCCGTATTCCGTGGGGACGCTCGGCTCGCGGCATGTTGAAGGGGCGGGCCTGCCGGGTCGGCTAAGGTGGCCGATGAGAATGTGCGGGAGCAGAGGTCCCGCTGCAGCATCGATGGAGGCTCCGATGCATCATCGTCTGCCGGTCGCGCTGACCCTTCTGACCACCCTCCTGGCGACCCCCGTGGCTCTCATGAGCCTGGCCCTGGCTCCAGCCACGGCGCTGGCTCAGGAGTCCAAATACTACGAGCTGGCGAAAGGCGACTATCCCCACGACGTGGCGGCTGCGCCCACGGGCGAGGTCTGGTTCGCCGGTCAGAAGAAGGGCATCGCCGGCCGCCTAGACCCCGCCACGGGCCAGATCGAGCGCGTCCCTCTGGGCCAGGGCTCCGCCCCGCACGGCGTCATCATCGGCCCGGATGGCGCGCCTTGGTTCACCGACGGCGGTCAGAACGCCATCGTGCGGGTGGACCCCGCCACCAAGTCCGTAAAGGTGTGGCCGCTGCCGCCCGAGCGCATGCCCTACACCAACCTCAACACGGCCGCCTTCGACGGCAAGGGCCGCATCTGGTTCACCGGCCAGAACGGCATCTACGGCCGGCTCGACCCGGCCACGGGCGACATGCAGGTGTGGGACGCCCCCAAGGGCCGCGGCCCCTACGGCATCACCGGCACGCCCCAGGGCGACATCTGGTACGTGTCGCTCGCCGGCAGCTACCTCGCCAGCGTCGATCTGGAGACCGGCGAGGCCACCGTCTATGAGCCGCCCACCAAGGGCCAGGGTGCGCGCCGCGTCTGGTCGGATTCCAAGGGCCGGCTGTGGATCAGCGAGTGGAACTCCGGGCAGGTGAGCATGTACGATCCGGCCGCCCGGAGCTGGAAGGAGTGGAAGCTTCCGGGCGAGAAGCCGCGCACCTATGCGGTGTGGGTGGACCCGGACGACAAGGTGTGGCTGTCCGACTGGGGCGCCAACGCGATGGTGCGCTTCGATCCCGAGACCGAGCGGTTCGATAGCTTCCCCAGCGACCGCCCCAACTCCAACGTGCGCCAGATGCTGGGCCGCAAGGGCGAGGCCTGGATCGCCGAATCGGGCACCGAGCGCATCCGCGTGATCCGCCCCTCGTCCAAAACGAACTGAGGCGAACGTGGGAGCCGGTTTGCGCGCTACAGCGGCGCTTGTCGCGACGCTCGGCTGCTGCCTGCTGGCCGTGAATGCGCCCCCTGGCGCGATGGGTGATGCGGCCCGCGGCGAGCGCGTCTTCCAGCGCTGCTTCTCCTGCCACTCCGTCGCCCGCAACGAGACGGCGCAGCTGCAGGGGCCGAGCCTGTTCGGCATCCTGGGCCGGCCGGCGGCCGCAGTCGCGGGCTTCGACTACTCCGACGCCATGAAGGCGAAGGCCGCCACCGGCTTGGTGTGGACTCCCGACACCCTCGACAGCTTCATCGCCGACCCGGACGCCTTCGTGCCCGGCACCCCCATGGTGATCCTGCCGCCCCTCGGCGACGCACAGGACCGGGCTGACCTCATCGCCTATCTCGCGCGTCCCGCCGCCAGGTGACAGACGGAAAGCGGCCAGATGGGCTGCCGCCCCTGACTCTCCTCCGGATGCGGCAGCGGCCCCGCGTCGGTTTGAACGACGCGGACGCTCTTCGCGCTGCGGTTGGTGGTGATGCTGCAGACGTTGGGCAATGGCCCGCCTTCGTGCCCCGAGGAGCAGATGCTCCGTGCCGAGTGGGAAGGCTCATTTCGCTTGTTCGGGCGATTGGCAGCAGGCTACGCTTGCGGCAACGATAACACGTACGGAGGAAGCGTCATGCACGGGGGGTCTCGAGTCCCGCTGCTCATTGCGTCGTGGTTGCTGGCGGGTGCGGCGATGGTTGGTCCGGTCCTGGCCGGCGACGACGAGCGCTGCGCCGGGTCGCGCGATGTGAAGCTGGTCAACGGCAAGATCCACACGCTCGACGGTCGCAACTCGATCGTGTCGACGGTGACGATCGAGAACGGAAGGTTCACGGCGGTCGGCCGCGGTGCGCCTGGGGGCAGCCCGTGCACGCGCGTGATCAACTTGAAGGGACGCACGGCCGTTCCCGGCCTCGTCGACAATCACAACCACATCGTCCTGCTCGGCCTGCGCCCGGGCCACGACACGCGGCTTGAGGCCGCGTTCTCGATCGCGGACGTCCAGGCCACGATCCGGGCGCGCAGCCGCACCGTGCCGCCCGGCGAGTTCATCACCGCAATGGGCGGTTGGATTCCCGCCCAGTTCGCCGAGAATCGCCTGCCGACGCTTGCGGAGCTCGACGCCGCCGCGCCGAGCCATCCCGTGCTCGTCTTCCAGACGTTCCTCGGCCCGGCCACGACCAATACGCTCGGGAGGGACTTCTTCGTCAGCAAGGGCGTCGCGGTCGATGCGGCCGGCAACATCACCGGGCCGGCTGCGGTCGCCGCCCTGAATGCCCTGCGCGCAATCCAGACGTTCGCGGACAAGAAGCGCGGAATGCGCGATGCGCTCGCCTATTCCGTCAGCGTCGGCGTAACCACCAACGTCGACATGGGTGGCTTCATCCTGCCGGGAACGCCGAACATCCAGAACTCCTTCATGTTCGACAGCCTGGCGAGCTTCGACCCCTTCACGGCCTACGACCCGCTGCTTGCGCTGCACGAGGAAGGCAAGCTCACGGCGCGGGTGCGCCTCTTCTACCTCAGCATGGACAATGATCCGGATGTGCCGATGACCACGCGGCGCGTGCTCAACGCGTTCGCCAATTTCGGCGACGACATGGTCCGCAGCTCGGGCATCGGCGAGTTCGCCACCAACTGGCCGCTGTTTGGTCCTCCGTTCGGGCCGGCCAACTTCGTCGACGCCCTGAAGATCGTGGCGCAGCGCGGCTGGGCCTTCCAGCAACATACCCTGTCGCTGTTCGAGGACCAGTTCACCGTCGGCACATTCGAGACGGTGAACAAGACGTTTCCGATCGCCGACCTGCGCTGGTCGATCGGCCACGTGCCGCAGATCGATCAGACTGTCGTCAACCGCCTGAAGGCGATCGGCGCCGGTGTGGCCGTGCATCCCTTCCGCTACCTGAGCAACAGTGCGACCCAGGGCGGCCCGCCGCTGCGCATGATCCTCGACAGCGGCGTCCGTGTCGGCGCCGGATCGGACTCGGCCCAGATCTCCACGCTCAACCCGTGGAACATGATCTACTACATGGTGACGGGGAAGAACGTGGTCGGGAACCTGGTCAACAACGGCCAGCAGATCACGCGCGAGGAGGCGATCCGCCTCTACACCGTGGCCAACGGCTGGTTCCTCCGGGAGGAGGACAAGCTGGGCTCGATCGAGGAGGGCAAGCTTGGCGATGTCGTCGTCTTGAGCGACGACTATTTCGACCCCTCCCGCGTGCCCGACGAGAAGATCAGGAAGCTCCACTCGGTCCTGACCGTCGTCGACGGCAAGGTGGTGCATGACCTGATGGGCCGCTGAGCGCTACTGTAGGTTGGGTTCGCGCGATAGCCCGTAACCCAACACACGGAAGGGTCAGACCCCTCGCATGGACGTTGGTAATGGATCTCCCAGCGTGTACGCGAGGGGTCTGACCCCTGCACTAGATGTGTTGGGTTACGGCCGTTCGGGCCTAACCCAACCTACAGGCCCTCCCCCTTGCGTCGAGGGTTGTCCCTGATATCGGGCCAGGGCCGGTACGGCGTAGCCTCCGCGTCTGCGAAACATAGCGGAGGGACCAGATGCTGAACCCCTTGCTTCTGCTCGTCGCGATCACGCTGACGCTGGCCGCAGCGCTGGCTATGCCAGTATCTGCGGCGCCCACAGCCATCCAGGCCGCGGCCGGGAGCTACAGCGCCGTTGAACAAGCCGCCACAGCTTGCACGCACCGCCGCGTCTGCCGCCAGGGCGCGGGGTGCGCATGGCGAAAGGTTTGCAAACGCTGGTAGCAGCCCAGTCTGGCGCGGCGCAATGTCAGCCAGACCTGCCTTTCGGAGCTCGGCTCCGCGAGTCCATGCGGGCTGCTGAAGCGGCGCCCGTTGCAAGGGCGCGCGTTTCCTCGATGCCTATTGCAACGGCCCTGGTTGGCCTTTCGCCCAATCTCGACGATGAGCGCGCGGGCTTCTGGCGCCATGTGTAGGTTCTGTACATTCACGAGGACGAAAATGTCGATACCTTGCAAGTCAGAGCGCAGCCAGCTCAGCCACGATGAATTCGAGACGATCAGCGTCACGCATCATCCGGCCATCTACGACCTCTCCCCCGACGAGCTGCGCGCTCTGAAGCTGCGCCTGCGCGAGCAGCGCGGCAAGGCCCGGGTGCTGGCGAGACAAAAGCAGCGCGAGATGCGAGGCAAGTCCGAGCCGCGCGGCAAGAGCTTTCCTGGGACCGCCGAGCTGCCCCGCAGGCGCAAGCAGATCTTTGCCGCCGCGCTCAAACGGGTCAACAAGGAGCTCGATCGCCTGCACAAGCTCGCGGCGCGGACGGCTCATGTGGAGGCCGCTCGTTCCGCTCTTGCGCAATACCGTGCAGCCAAGTTCATGCACCACCCTGCGACGGGTGCTACGCCCCATGAAGGCATGCAACCGCGTGTCATGAGCGTTCGCAGGCGTGGGCGGGTCCCGCCCAGCAAGATCGGGAGCATCTCGCAGGCAACCAAGATCGCCCAGGCTATCCGCGATGCCAGGGGCTAAGCCACGATCTCGTTGCAACCTTCACCTCCCATGCTCCAGCCTCCGCCTCAAGTCAGGTCTCTTCATAATGGCATGTAAGGGTTTCGACTGATGCCGATGCGGCGTTGACCTCGCTAACCTCCCACTGCGATCGGAGTTGGCAGGTCCGCCCTGAGAGAGGAGCGGACATAAACGTTCTCGGTAACCCATCGGGAGTCCCACCATGAGCGACCTCATTGTGCTCGATTTCGACGGCACCGGCACGGCGGACGAGGTGCTCACCCGGCTGCGCAGCATGCAGAAGGAACACCTGATCGACCTGGAGGACGCCTGCGTGGTGGTGCACGCCGATACCGGCAAGGTTCAGATCAAGCAGGCGCTCAATCTGACCAAGGCCGGAGCCGCGAGCGGACTGAGCGCGGGCATGCTGATCGGGGCCCTGGCCGGGCTGCTGGTGCTCAACCCGCTCGCGGGGATGGTGGTAGGAGGCCTGAGCGGAGCAGGATTCGGCGCCCTCTCCGGCAGGATGGCCGACTACGGCATCAACGACGACTTCATCAAGAACCTCGGCGAGACCATTCCGAAGGGCTCGTCGGCGCTGTTCATCCTGGTCCGGAGCTCGACGCCGGATAAGGTGCTCCCCGAGATCGAGGCCTACGGGCCGCGCGTGCTGCGGACTTCGCTCTCCACGGAACAGGAGAACAAGCTGCGGGCCGCGCTGCAGGCGCGAGCGCAGGCTGCGTAGAGCGAGGGCCCTCGAGAGGCCGATCTCGTAGCAAGCCCCGGAACCGCGGCACCTGAACGTGCGTTCCACCCCGAGCCGCGGACGGCGGACGCGCACCGTGGAGGTGCCATGAGGCCTTCGGGCTCGGTCTTTCCGGCAAGATCCTACAAGCGTTGAGCCTCTTTGGCTCGTGGCCCATCATCCCTGGCCAACCCGGATGGTGTGCCATGCCGCGCAAGAAGGTAGAAGGGAGCGAGCCATGAAAGTAAGTGAGGCAATGACCCGCAATGTCCGCATTGCGAGTCCGAGCGAGACCATACAGCAGGCCGCCCGCATGATGGCGGAGGTCGACTCCGGCGTCATCCCGGTCGGCGAGAACGACCACCTGGTCGGGATGATCACGGACCGGGACATCGCGGTGCGTGCCGTCGCAGCCGGCAAGGCGCCCGATACACCGATTAGGGATGTCATGAGCTGCGATGATGTTTGCTACTGCTTCGACGACAATGAGATCAGCGATGTCGCCGCCAACATGGCCGACATCCAGGTGCGGCGCCTCCCGGTTGTTAACCGCGACAAGCGACTCGTCGGCATCCTCTCGCTGGGCGACATCGCGCAGGCCGACAATCAGGACCGGCCCGCCGCGAAGGCACTTGGCGGCATCTCGGAGCGGGGCGGCCGGCACTCCCAGTCGAGCGACGGATCGGGGCTGGACGATGCCGTCGATATGACGTTTCCGGCGAGCGACCCGATCGCGCCGGGCCATGCCACGGGCACGGAGCCAAGCAGGCGGCCAGCCAACCGCCAGGCCCCCGCGATCTCGAAGGAGGACATAGAGCGGGCCGCTAGGACGAAGCGCAGGGACACCTGACCAATGCGCAGCTGTGGCCCGCGGCAGCCCGACTGTCACCAAGGCACAAAATGCACCAAGTCAACAAAATGAAAACATGAATGTCCCGCAATCGACCCTTCCGACGCATGGCGCGTCGACGCTGCCCAGCGTGGAAGTGGATAGCTACAACCTCGAGGTCGAGGACGAGGACGGCTTCGTGGGGGACAAGGCGAGCAAGGGCGCCTTCCGCGAGCTGCTGGAGGACGTACGCGCAACTCTGCGCGCGGCGGGTATGGACCCCCTGGGACCAAAGGGGAGCGACGAGATCAGCAAGAAAGAGCTCGATGGCTTGCTCGCTCGAGGAGATCCAGAGGCCGGCGCCGTTGTCCAGAGCGCGATCGAGAAGTTCGCCGGGCGGCTTGCGTCGGTCATCAAGCGGTTCCTCAGGCAGAAGACCTGGCGCGATACGGAGCTTGTCGTGCTCGGCGGCGGCCTGCGCGCGAGCCGTGTCGGAGAGCTGGCCATGGCCCGCGCGGGCATCCTGCTGAAGGAAGGCGGGACGGAGCTCAACCTCGACCTCATCCACAATAATCCCGATGAGGCAGGCCTCATAGGCGCGGCGCATCTGCTGCCGCCCTGGATGATCGAAGGCCACGACGCCATTCTCGCGGTGGACGTGGGCGGCACCAACATCCGCGCCGGCATCGTCGAGCTCAAACTGCGGAAGGCGAGGGATCTCTCAGAGGCCCGTGTGCACGACATGGAGAGCTGGCGTCATCAGGACGAGGAGGACCTCGGCCGCGACGACGCTGTGGCGCGCCTGGCCTCGATGATCAAGAAGCTCGCAAAGGACGCCGCCAAGGACAAGCTGCACCTGGCTCCCGTCATCGGTGTTGGCTGCCCCGGTCGTGTCAGTGAGGACGGATCGATCCAGAGCGGCGCACAGAATCTTCCCGGCAACTGGGAAAGCAGCAGGTTCAATCTCCCGCACGCCGTTCGCAAGGGCCTCCCTCACATTGGCGATCATGAGACGACGGTCGTCATGCACAACGACGCGGTGGTGCAGGGACTGAGCGAGCTGCCCTATCTCGAGAGCTGCAAACGCTGGGGCGTGCTCACCATCGGAACCGGCCTCGGCAATGCCCGCTTCTCCATGCGGCGCAAGCGGAAGGGAACCGAGTGAAAAGGGCGCCGCTCGTTCAATGGAGCCATCCGCCCGCGGCTCTCCCCCGGCCACAACGTCGCGGTGGCTGGAACTTGACTACTTGTCCGGAATGACGATCTGAACATCGCTCGTGTCCACTACAAAGATGGCAAGCAGCCTTGCCGGCTCAGTGGCACTGGCATTCCTGCTGACCTGGTGATGATCGCCCGGCTTCTCCACCCAGCTCTCGCCGGTCTGATAAGTACGCTCGGGCCCATCATTCACTTTGCTGCGTATCGCTCCCTCAAGTACGCGCGCATAGATGAAGGCTGAAGTCGGGTGACGATGTGAAGGCGATCCGGCGCCGGGTGCGTATTCGACCAGGACGGCACGCATGCTCTTGCCCGGGACGTTCGGCAACGGCTGGTCAAAGACCACAGATACCCTCGCTCCCGGGGCAATCGTGTCTTGAGCCGCAACGATCGGAGCGAACAAAGCGACGGCAGCGGAAAGAAACAAGATGCCCAGCCAACCAGCAAAGCGCGTCTGTCCCGCCAGGAAGTTTGCAGCTGGAGTCATGGTCTCGGCGCCGGTGGATGGTAATCCTGCCACGGCGTTATGTGCTCTTGCGTTGAGTTCGCTTGCGAGAGTCAAGCCACAACCGTAGATGATGAGGAAAATCATGATTTGTCCTTCGAGGGCGTTCGGCAGCGATTGCTCTGCCGCGGTACCTGCCCAGCCACGCAGCGCATATCCAGAAGCCGGGTTCTGCCATGCTGACTGCCCTAGCTCCGGCGACTGGTGGAGTTGAGCCAGTCGTCGAAGCGGATCGAGCCGAGGCGCGGATTCTCGCCGGGGGTGAGGGATTGATCGTTCAGCTCCGTGCCGAAGTAGCGGGCGTGAACATCTGCGACCACCTGGCGCGGGTCGTTGGTTGCCCGCAAGTAGCGCCGCGCGAGCTCGTCGAGGGGTATCCGCTCAGGCCCGGCAATCTCGGTCGTGCCGTTCAAGGGTGCGCCGAGTGTCACGTCGGCCATTGCGTCGGCCACGTCATCGGACCCGATGGGCTGCAGAAGCGCGGGTGACAGGTGAACCGTCTGCCCGGCCGTGCCCGATTGGGTGATGGCGTTCACGAATTCGAAGAACTGCGTCGAGCGCACGATCGTATACGGTATCTTGGAGGCCTTGATCAGGTTCTCCTGGGCCATCTTCGCGCGAAGGTAGCCGCTGTCGGGGAGCCGGTCGGTGCCAACCACCGACAGCGCCACGTGATGCTTCACGCCGGCGACCGCTTCCGCAGCAAGGAGGTTGCGCCCCGAGGTCTGGAAAAACGCCAGGACGGCACGGTCCTCGAACGACGGTGAGTTCGCCAGGTCGACAACCACCTGAGCGCCTGCAAGCGCCTGGGCCAGGCCCTCACCCGTGATGGTATTGACGCCCGAGTTGGGTGACGCCGCCACGACCTCATGACCCTTCTGCCGCAGCCTGATCACAAGCTTCGTGCCGATGAGGCCGCTGCCTCCTATGACCACGATCTTCATGCTCGATCCTCCGGCTTATGTTGGGTGGGCTGAAGCTCGACAGGTTCTCGCTGCTGGGGCTAACCTTCGGTTACGATCCGATAGAGGTCGGTGCTGCTTGTCGCACTGCGCATTTTGCGCAGCACGTCGACGTCTCTCAGCTTGCGCGCGACGGCGGCGAGCGCGTTGAGCTGATCGAGCTGGGAGGACGCCGGCAGCAAAAGCAGGACCACGAGGTCCACGGGCTGATCGTCGACAGCATCGAACGCGATGGCGCTCTTCAGCCGTGCCAGCAGGGCGAGCGGCTTCTTGACCTCGCGCAGACGCGCGTGCGGTATGGCAACGCCGCACCCAATCCCGGTGGAGCCGAGCTCGTCGCGCTTTTCGATCTCGGCGGCCACCATGGCAGCCGGCAAGTTGAGAGCCCTGGCGGCGCGGTGGGCCAGCTCCCTTAACAGGCTGACCTTGTCGGCGGCCCGCACATCGATGGCCGCATCCGCGGCCGAGAGGAAGTCGCTGATCTTCATTGTGCGTTCCCGCTGCGATGAAGCTGACGCCCGCCCCGACCCTCAACCTCCATCGCGTCTTAAGGTTAGTCGGGGGCTCGCAGCCGATAGCCGATGCCGGTCTCGGTCAAGAGATATCGCGGGCGCTCGGAATCCATCTCGATCTTGCGCCGGAGCTGCCGCACGTACACCCGCAGGTACTGGGTGTCGGTCGGCTCGTCCCAAAGCTCCTGCAGCAGGAACCTGTGCGTCAGCACCTTGCCCGCGTGCTGGACGAGCAGGCGCAGGAGCTCGTACTCCTTCGGGGAGAGCTTTACCTCCCTGTCGCCCAGCTTGACGATCCGGCGCACCAGATCGACGCTCAGGTCTCCGACCTGGAAGACGGGCCGCTCGCCCTGCACCTGCAGCTGGTGGCGCAGGGCGGCACGCATACGCGCGAACAGCTCGTCCATGCCGAACGGCTTGGTGACGTAGTCGTCGGCGCCAAGATCGAGCGCTGCGACCTTGCCCGCCTCGTCGCCGCGGCTCGAAAGCACGACAACGGGCAGGCCCTCCTCGCAATGGCGAATCCTGCGCAGCAGCTCCAGCCCGTCGATGTCGGGGAGGCCCAGATCGAGGATTATCAGGTCGGGCTTCTTGCCGAGCAGCTCGAGCGCGGTCCTGCCGTTCGGCGCATCCAGCACCTCGTAGCCCTGGGACGTGAGCCCCATGCGCAGCAGCTTGCGAATGGGCGGCTCGTCGTCAACGACCAGTATCTTCAGAGAGCCGGCCTTCATGCTGCGGCTCGCGCCAAGTCGGGCGACGGGGTGCTCGGCAAGGTGATCGTGAACACTGCGCCGGTGAGATCGGTCCGGTTGGCTGCAGCGATCGTGCCGTGCATGGCCTCCACAAAACCGCGCGAGATCGAAAGCCCCAACCCGGTTCCCGCGCGCACCTGATCGCCCTTCTGCGCGCGGTGGAACTTGTCGAAGATGCGCTCCAGATCCCCGTCGGGGATACCATCGCCCTCGTCCAGCACCTGGAGCTTGACGGTGCCCTTCTCCTGCCAGCCATGAATGCGGATGGTCGTACCGGCGGGCGCATACTTGGCGGCGTTGTCGAGGAGATTGAACAGCACCTGCTCGAACAGCACCGGGTCGACGGCGATCATCGGCAGATCAGGAGGCATTGCTACGTCGATGCGATGCTTTGCCACGATCTTGCGCGCGCGCTCCAAGGCACTTCCGACAATCTCGCCGAGATCATGAGGCGCCGTATTCGGTACAATAGCACCCGACTCGAGCTTCGTCATGTCGAGCAAGTTTGCGATGAAGCGGTTCAACCGCTCGGATTCATCGATGATGCTGCCCAGCAGGTCGGCCTTTGCATCGTCGTCCAGTGACTTGGGGAGGTCACGCAACGCCCCGGCTGCGCCCAGGACGGATGCGAGAGGCGTCTTGAGATCGTGCGAGATCGAGGTGAGCAAGGCCGAGCGCAACCGGTCCGCCTCTGCCAGGCGTCGTACCCGTTCGATGTCCTCGACGAGATGGACGCGTTCGATGGCCAATGCTCCCTGGTCGACAAGCGCATCGAGGAGACGGCGCTGCTCGGTCCTCAACAGTGGGCCCGGCTCGTCCCGGCAGATGCCCACGATCCCGATCGCTCCACGCCCGGTACGCATCGGGAAGAACAGCCATTTGGCTCCGGGCAGGGTATCGGAATCGCGCCCGGCGGGGCGGCTCTGCTGCCACGCCCACTTCGCGGCCGCGAGGTCCGCCTCGTCAAGCCTGTCCTCGGGCGGGTAGCCGCCTCTGACAGCGATGGAGTCATTGTCGGGCAGGAGCAGCACGACCCGCACGTTCAGCATCGCAGCAATCTGGTAGGCAGTGGCCCAGAGCACGTCATCGAGGGTGCCGGCACGGGCCAGCTTTCGACTGAATGCATAGAGAGATTCGATGGATCGCACGCGCTGCAGGGCTGTGACCGTCTGCGTCCGGCCGCGTCCAGCGAGGTTGGAGACGACGATCGCCAGCGTCGTGAAGAGCACAAAGGCAGCGACATTGGTCGGATCGGTTATCGTGAACGTATAGACCGGCTCCATGAAGAAGAAGTTGTAGCAGAGCGAGGCGGTCACGCTCGCCACCACCGAAGGCCAAAGGCCATAGCGGACCGCAACGCCAACAATCGCCGTCAGAAACATGAGATCAACGTTCTCGACCCCAAGGAGAGGCTCCAAGGCCACGCTGACCCCAAGGGCCCCGGCTACGGCGGCCACGGCGACGACGTAAGAAAGCGGCTCGAACACCCGCGTTGGAGCCGTAGCGACCACGGCCGCTGCGGGGCTTTGCTCGGCCAGGTCCTCGCCGGCGATCACATGAACACTGATGTTGCCGCCACGGCGCACGAGATCGTGCACCACCGAGCCGTGCACAATCTCGAACCACCGCGAGCGCGTCGACTTGCCGGTGATGATATGGGTGACATTGTTTTTCTGCGCAAAGCTGATGACATCGTCGGCAATGCGCCGCGCCTTGCCCGGAATCGTGACGGCCTCGCCATCGAGGCGCTCGGCCAGCCGCAAGGTGTCGGCGATCCGATGGCGGTCGTCCCCATTGAACTGCAGGCTTCTGCTGGTCTCGACGCACAGCGCGGTCCAGGGCGCGTGCAGGCGGTCGGCCAGACGCTTGGCGTAGCGCACGAGTCCTGCCGAGCGCGGATCTTCGCTGACGCAAACGAGAATGCGCTCGCCCGCAGCCCACGGCCCGGGAATGGCGCGCGCCTGCATCTGCTCCAGCAGCTGCTCGTCGACACGCTCCGCCGTGCGGCGCAGGGCGAGCTCGCGCAGGGCCGTGAGGTTGGCGGGCGAGAAGTAATGCTTCAGAGCCCGCTCGGCCTGCGTCGGAACGTAGACCTTTCCTTCCTTCAGCCGCTGGATCAGCTCGTCCGGCGTCAGGTCAACGAGCTTGATGGCGTCGGCCCGGTCGACGATGTCATCGGGCACGATCTCGCGCACCCGCACACGCGTGATCTGTGCCACGACATCGTTCAGGCTCTCGATGTGCTGGATATTGACGGTGCTGTACACATCGATGCCGGCCTCCAGCAGCTCCTCCACGTCCTGGTAGCGCTTGGGGTGGCGGCTGCCCGGAACGTTGGTGTGTGCGAGCTCGTCGATCAGGATCAGGCTCGGCCGTCGCTTCAGCGCAGCATCGATGTCGAACTCATCCAGGATGCGATTGACGTACACTGTCGGCTTTCGCGGGAGCACCTCGAAGCCCTCCAGGAGGGCTTCGGTCTCCTTGCGGCCGTGCGTCTCCACGACGCCGACCACCACATCCACGCCTTCCTTCAGCCTGGCGTGCGCGGTCTCCAGCATCTCGTAGGTCTTGCCGACGCCGGGCGCCGCGCCGACGAAGATCTTGAGGCGCCCCGTGCGGGCCCTCCCCTCGCGGCGGGCCTCGGCAAGCAAGGCCTCGGGCGAGGGGCGATGGTCCTGGTCACTGTCGGTGCGCCGATCTGCCATTGATCACATCGGCTCGATTGCGCGTTGCACGTGCCCGGCCTGCCGTCATCCAAGCCTACCCGCCTGAGGCGGTCCGATCCAGTGCCAGGTTGAGCGCTACAACGTTGACTCTGGGCTCACCCAGAATCCCGAGCAACCGGCCCTCGACGTGCCGACTGACGAGCTGGCGCAGCCGCTCCTCCGGCATATTGCGCGCCTTGGCAACGCGCGGCACCTGGAAAAGCGCGGCCTCGGGCGAGATGTGCGGGTCGAGACCGCTGGCGGTCGTGGTTAGGAGGTCGATCGGCACGCTCGCTCCCGGATTCTCGGCCTTGAGCTTTTCAACATCGTCCTTGACCCGGTCGATCAGGGCCTTGTTGGTGGGGCCGAGGTTTGATCCGGCCGAGTTCGCGGCGTTGTAGGGCTCAGGAAGCGTCTTCGAGGGATCAGCGGGGTCCGCCTTGGTGGTCGCGGAAGGCCGGCCATGGAAATACTTGTCCTCCGTGAACAGCTGCCCGATCAGCACCGAACCCACCACCTTTCCGTCGCGCTCAATGAGGCTCCCGTTGGCTTGATAGGGGAACAGCACTTGCGCGAGTCCGGTCATCACCAATGGATAGATCAGGCCAGTGATCAGGATCAGGGCGACAACTAGCACGATCGCCGGCCGGATTTCTCTCAACATGGGTTGTCTCCTCAGACGAGGTGCAGGGCCGTGACGACCAGGTCGATGGCCTTGATGCCGATGAACGGAACGATGACGCCGCCCACGCCATAGATCAGAAGGTTGCGGCGGAGCAGCGGGCCGGCGCCGATGGGCCGGAAAGCCACGCCTTTCAACGCGAGCGGGATCAGCGCAATGATGATCAGGGCGTTGAAGATGATGGCCGACAGAATGGCGCTCTGCGGGCTCGTCAGGTTCATGATATTGAGCGCATTGAGCTGCGGGTAGAACGCCACGAACATCGCCGGAATGATGGCGAAATACTTGGCCACATCATTCGCAATCGAGAACGTGGTGAGCGCGCCCCGCGTCATCAGCAGTTGCTTGCCGATCTCGACCACCTCGATCAGCTTGGTCGGGTTGGAGTCGAGATCGACCATGTTGCCCGCCTCACGAGCAGCCTGCGTGCCGGTGTTCATGGCTACGCCGACGTCGGCTTGGGCGAGCGCCGGCGCGTCGTTGGTGCCGTCGCCGCACATGGCCACCAGCTTGCCCTTGGCCTGCTCGTCGCGGATCAGCTTGAGCTTGTCCTCCGGTGTTGCCTGGGCGAGGAAGTCGTCCACACCGGCCTCCGCCGCAATGGCGGCGGCCGTGGTTGGGTTATCGCCCGTGATCATGACGGTGCGGATGCCCATGCGGCGCAGCTCGGCAAAGCGCTCGCGGATCCCGCCCTTGATGACGTCCTTGAGATGGATGACCCCCAGCAGCTTGCCGTCGCGCGCCACCGCCAGCGGCGTGCCGCCCGATTTGGCAATCTCGTCTGCAATCGCCTGCACCTCCCGCCCTGCGTCTGTCGTGGCGGCCGGCTGCAGGGCGCGCACCGGGCTAGTGCGGCTCGCGGATACGCCCGACATGCTGAGGTGGGCGAGGATGGAGTCCACCGCGCCCTTGCGAATGGACGTGCCGTCGAAGTCGACCCCGCTCATGCGCGTCTGAGCCGAGAACGGAATGAACGCGGCGTTGTGCTCCGCGATGTCGCGACCGCGGATGCCATACTTCTCCTTGGCGAGCACCACGATCGACCGGCCCTCCGGAGTCTCGTCCGCCAGCGACGCCAGCTGAGCGGCATCGGCAAGCTCCTGCTCGCTCGCGCCGCGCACCGGGCGGAGCTCGGTTGCCTGGCGGTTGCCGAGGGTGATGGTGCCGGTCTTGTCGAGCAGCAGCGTATCAACATCGCCTGCCGCCTCGACGGCCCGTCCCGACATGGCGAGCACGTTGAAGCGCACCAGGCGGTCCATGCCCGCGATGCCGATGGCCGACAACAGGCCGCCGATGGTCGTCGGAATGAGCGTGACGAACAGGGCGACGAGGATGATGACCGACGCCGCGCCGCCCGCGTAGCTGACGTAGCTCGGAATGGTAGCGGTCGCGAACACGAAGATGATGCTGAGGCCTGCCAGCAGTATCGTGAGCGCGACCTCGTTCGGCGTCTTTTGGCGCTCTGCGCCTTCCACCAGCCTGATCATGCGGTCGAGGAAGGTCGAGCCCGGCGCTGCCGTGACGCGCACGCGCACCCAGTCGGAGAGAACCTGCGTGCCACCGGTAACGGCGGAGCGGTCGCCGCCGGCCTCGCGGATGACCGGCGCCGACTCGCCCGTGATGGCCGCCTCGTTGACCGAGGCGACGCCTTCGATCACCTCACCGTCCGAGGGAATGATGTCGCCGGCCTCGACAAGGACGACGTCGCCGACCCTCAGATCGGTGCCTGGAACAAGCGTGTAGTCGCGGGAGTTGGCCGCACCGAGCAGCTTGGCCTGGGTCTCGGTGCGCGTGCGCCGCAGCGCGTCGGCCTGGGCCTTGCCACGGCCCTCGGCGACCGCCTCGGCGAAATTGGCGAACAGCACCGTGAACCACAGCCACAGCACGATCTGGAAGGTGAAGCCCAGGCTCTCGCCGCCCGTGACGAGATCCCGCAGCAGCACCACCGTGGCGAGGAGCGTGACGATCGCGAGCACGAAGATGATGGGGCTCCTGGACAGCGTGCGCGGGTTGAGCTTGGCGAACGCCGCGCCGATCGCCGGGACGATGATCTTGGGCTCGAGCAGAGCCGAGACGGGCATGCGCTTGCGAAGCATGGAGGTTTCCACGGGAGACTCCGGATCAGACCGATCAGAACAGGGTGCCCGCGCGCATCGCGAGATGCTCGACGATGGGCCCGAGCGCGAGAGCCGGGAAGAAGGTCAGGCCGCCGACGATGAGGATCACGCCCACGACCAGGCCGACGAACAAGCCGCCCGTCGTCGGGAAGGTGCCGGAGGAGGGTGGCACGATCTTCTTGGCGGCCAGCGAGCCGGCGATCGCCATGGCCGGGATGATCATCCAGAAGCGGCCGATGAGCATCGCGATGGCACCGGTGATGTTGTACCAGAGCGTGTTGCCGGTGAGGCCGGCGAAGGCAGAGCCGTTGTTGGCGGTCTGCGAAGTGTAGGCGTAGAGCACCTCGGTGAAGCCGTGCGGGCCGGCGTTCGCCATCGAGGCCACGGCGGATGGGATGACGACCGCGGCGGCGGTCCAGCCCAGGTACATGAGCGGCAGGATCAGGATGGCGAGCATGGCCATCTTGACCTCCCTGGCCTCGATCTTCTTGCCGACGTACTCCGGCGTGCGCCCGACCATCAGTCCGGCAATGAACACCGAGAGGATGATGAACAGCAGCATCCCGTAGAGACCGGCGCCGACGCCGCCGATGATGATTTCGCCGAGCTGCATGTTGATCAGCGGGATCATGCCGCCGAGCGCGGTGAACGAATCATGCATGGCATTGACGGCGCCGCATGAGGCCGCGGTCGTGACGACGGCGAACAGGGCCGACGCGACGATGCCGAAGCGCATCTCCTTGCCCTCCATATTGCCGCCGGTGAGGCCGAGGGCCGTGAGAGCGTCATTGCCATGCGCCTCGGCCCAGTAGGTGGCCGTCACGCCGGCGAGGAACAGCACGCCCATGACCGTGAGGATGGCCCAGCCCTGGCGCTGGTTGCCGACCATGCGCCCGAACGTATTGGTGAGCGCCGCGCCGATGGCGAAGATCGAGAGCATCTGCACGAAGTTCGAGAGCGCGGTCGGGTTCTCGAAGGGATGCGCCGCGTTGGCGTTGAAGAAACCGCCGCCGTTGGTGCCGAGCATCTTGATGGCGATCTGGGATGCCACCGGCCCGAGCGCGATGATCTGCTTACGGCCCTCCAATGTTACGGCCTCGACGTAGGGACCCAGTGTTTGCGGAACCCCCTGCCAGACCAGGAACAGGCCGTAGACGATGCAGATGGGCAACAGTACGTACAGGGTGCAGCGGGTGATATCGACCCAGAAGTTGCCGACCGTGCTCGCCGACGCCCGCGCGAACCCGCGAGTGAGGGCGACCGCGAGCACGATGCCGGTCGCGGCCGACAGGAAGTTCTGGTGCGTGAGGCCGAGCATCTGCACGAGGTAGGACATCGTGCTCTCGCCACCGTAGTTCTGCCAGTTGGTGTTGGTGACGAAGCTGACGGCCGTGTTGAAGGCGAGATCGGGGGCGACCGCCGACTGCTCCGCCGGATTGAGCGGCAGCACCGCCTGGAAACGCATCAGCCCGTAGAGGATCAGGAAGCCGCCGACGTGGAACAGCAGCATCGCCACCGTGTAGGTGAGCCAGCTCTGCTCGCGCCTCTCGTCGACGCCACCGAGGGCATAGAGCGTGGCTTCAACGGGCCGCAGGGCCGGAGACAGGAACGTCGGCTCGCCGCTGAAAACGCGGGTCAGGTAGCCGCCGAGCGGCTTCACCAGCGCGACGACGATCGCGCAGTAGAGCAGAATTTGGAGCCAGCCGATCAAGGTCATGACGCATCTCTCTCAGAAGCGCGCCTGGAGTTCGCGCTCAGAATGTCTCCGGGCGCAGCAGCGCGTAGATCAGGTAGACGACGAGGCCGGCGGTCACGACGCCTCCGAGGATGTATTCCACGAGCATGGGGGCCTCCTTCAGAGGCGATCACAGCCGAACACGTAGGCGATGGAGAGGGCGAAGAAGCCCAAGGCGATGGTCAGAAGGATCGCGTCCAGCATGGATTGCTCCTGGCGATGCGGCGAACGTATAGGGCATGCGCCGCAATGTGCGGTCGATTGGCCGACAGCACACGTCACTAAGATTCAAGGTCGAGTTGCGCGGTTTCTGCGGCGCTTCAGGCGGCTGATACTTGCCCATGGGACCATAGGAAATCGAGACCGGGACGAGCCCTGTTTCATAAAGATTCCATAAAGGAAGCGCGGCCTGCACCTACGCGGGCCGTCGCGGCCGCCGCCCGCACGGATCGGCCGGATGAACGCGCCAAGATCGCCGGTTCACCATAATGCGACGCGAGCAGGATCAGGCGCCAGCTTAGGTCAGCGATCCTGGGGCTCACGATCCGTCTGAATGACAAGACTGCGCAGCTGGGCCGTCTCGCGCTGAAGCTCGTCCAGCCGCAGGTTCAACACGTCACGAATACTCACCATGCCAATGACGCAGCCGTTGCCGTCGACGACTGGGATGTGGCGAACATTTCGTGACAGCATCGTCGATGCGACCTTGGCAACGTCATCCTTGGGGGAGCATGTGATCACAGCCTCGGTCATCAGCGCTGAAACCAGCAGGGTGTGCAGGTTGGCCTTGTGAATGGACAGGCCATAGGCAACGTCCCGCTCCGAAATCACGCCGTCGATCGTCCGCCCGTCCTGGCTCACGATCGCGGCGCCGATGCGGTGGTCGTGCAGAAGCTTCGAAAGCGCTCCCAGGCTTTCCGACGGCTTGATGGTGATAACAAGGGAGCCCTTCAGCGCCAAAATGTCTGCTACCTTCACGACACTACCTCCGGCCCGGTTGGTCCTCGCACGGCTCGATGCGTGAACTTACCCTAGCGCCAGCCGGACCCGATGCGCCAGCAGATCTCCGCCGGTCTTGGCACAGCCTGAACAGTTCAGCGTTTCAGCAATTCCATCAGCTTTGTGAGATACTTGGGGCGGCAGGGCTCAGTCACGCGCGATCCTGCCCTTGATTGCCGAGCTTGCGCCCAACAGGACATGCGAATGCGCTGGCTCGTGCTGCGCTTCGCAGCGCACTCTGCACAATTCCCAGTTGCTCAACTGAAGACGTATGCTTAGCGTAAGCGCACAAAGCATTGAGGCTGCCGCGAGCCTTCCCTAGGGCTGACCCAGCGGCGACCCGTGGGAGGATGTCCATGCGTGCAAGGCTGGCGCTCGGCGCAACGTTGTTCGTGCTGGCAGGCGTCTTGGGGGGGACGCCAGCACTGGCGCAGAAGCAGGGCGGTACACTACGCATCTACCACCGGGACAACCTGCCGAGCGCCTCCATCCATGAGGAGGCAACCATCTCGACGGTGCAGCCGTTCATGGCCGTGTTCAACAACCTCGTGCTGTTCGATCAAGGGAAGAAGCTCAACACGCCCGAAACGATCGTTCCCGACCTGGCCGAGAGCTGGGCCTGGGACCTGACGAATACCAAGCTGACCTTCAAGCTGCGCCAGGGCGTCAAGTGGCACGACGGGCGGCCCTTTACGGCCAAGGACGTGCAGTGCACTTTCAACAAGCTGACGGGCAAGGACACTGAGGACGACTTCCGCCGCAACCCGCGCGCGGTGTGGTGGCAGAACCTCAAGGAGGTGGCCGCCAACAGCGACCATGATGTCACCTTCATTCTCAACCGCCCGCAGCCGTCCATCCTCAGCATGCTGGCCTCCGGCTATACGCCGATCTATCCATGCCACGTCAAGGCGCAGGCCATGCGCACCAACCCGATTGGCACCGGGCCATTCAAGTTCGTCGAGTTCAAGCGCGGCGACTCCGTCAAGTTCGTGCGCAACCCCGACTACTGGAAACCGGGCAAGCCCTATCTCGACGCCATCGAATGGAAGGTGATCGAAAGCCGCTCGACCCGGATTCTGGCGTTCGTTGCCGGCGAGTTCGACATGACCTTCTCCGCCGACGTCACGGTGCCGCTGCTGAAGGACGTTACAGAGCAGGCACCGAAGGCGATTTGCGACCTGGCGCCAACGGGCGTTTCCAGCAATCTGATTATCAACCCGACCGTAGCGCCATTCAACGACGCCAAGGTGCGCCGCGCGCTGGCCCTGGCGCTCGACCGCAAATCGATGATCGACATCCTGAGCCAGGGCAAGAACGCGCTCGCCGGCGTCATGCTGCCGCCGCCCGAGGGCACGTGGGGCATGCCGCCGGACGCGCTGCAGACGCTGCCAGGCTACGCCGCGGACGTCGAGAAGAGCAGGGCCGAGGCGCGCAAGATCATGGAGAGCCTCGGCTATGGGCCCAGCAAGACCCTCAAAGTCAAGGTCTCGACCCGCAACATCGCCATCTATCGCGACCCCGCGGTGCTGCTGATCGACCAGCTCAAGAGCATCCATATCGACGGCGAGCTGGAGGTGATCGACACCAGCATCTGGCACGCCAAGGTGACGCGCAAGGAGTTCTCGGTCGGCTTGAACCTGACGGGTGTGGGCGTGGATGATCCCGACGTGAACCTCTACGAGAACTACAGCTGCGGCTCGGAGCGCAATCTCACCCAATACTGCAACAAGGACGTGGACGCGCTGATCGCGAAGCAATCGCAGGAGACCGACGCCGCCAAGCGCAAGGGAATCGTGTGGGAGATCGAGAAGCAGCTGGCAGAGGACCTCGCCCGACCGATCATCTACTACGAACGCTCCGCTACCTGCCGGCAGCCGCATGTCAAAGGGTTCGTGCTCCACCAGAACAGCATCTATAACAACTGGCGCTACGAGGACGTGTGGCTGGACAAGTAGCTTCGGCCGAACGGTGGCGCACAGACACGGGAGGCGCCGGGGGGACCGCAAATGGGAGCCTATCTGATCCGCCGCCTCCTGCTGATGCTGCTTACGCTGTTCGGCATGTCGGTGCTGATCTTCGTCATGCTGCGACTGGTGCCGGGCAACATCACCGACATCATCTTCGACTCCGCGGGCTTCGTGAATCCGGCGCAGAAGGCCAAGATCGAGCGCCAGCTCGGGCTCGACCAGCCCATCGTGACCCAGTATGTGCGCTGGATCGCGGGGCTTGCCCGCGGGGACCTCGGCTACGCCTTCGTCTCGGAGAAGCCGGCGCTCGATGAAATCCTGCCGCGCATTCCGGTGACCGCCAAGCTCGCCGTCCTCGCCTTGGTGTTCTCGGTGTTGTTCGGCGTGCCGCTCGGCGTGATCAGCGCGGTGCGGCAGAACACGGCCCTCGATTATGCGCTGCGCGTCGTGAGCTTGAGCGGCCTGTCGCTGCCCTCGTTCTGGCTGGGGCTGCTCATCCTGATGGCCTGCGTCCAGTGGTTCGGATGGATTCCGATCTACCGCAGCACGCCGGGCAGCTTCTGGAGCGAGCTCGCCCTCCTCAGCATCCCTGCTGCAGCGGTGGGCTTCCGCAGCTCGGCGCTGGTCATGCGCCTCACCCGCTCGTCGATGCTGGAGGTGCTGCGCCAGGATTACATCCGCACGGCGCGTGCCAAAGGCGCCTCCGACCCGTCGGTCAACTACGACCACGCCCTGCGTAACGCCGTGCTGCCGGTCGTGACCATCATCGGCATCGAGGCGGCGTTCCTGATCGGCGGACTCATCGTGACCGAGACAGTATTCAACATTCCAGGCGTTGCCCGCTTCCTGGTGGAGGCCATCCGCTGGCGCGACTACCCGATCGTGCAGAACCTCGTCATGCTCATTGCCGTCGTGGTGGTGGTGGTGAACTTCGTCGTCGACATGGCCTACGTCGCGCTCGACCCGCGCATCAAGTACGAGGAATGAGCCGCGTGACTGTCATCGACCATGACGTCGAGTTGACCCGGGCGGGTGCCAACGTCCGCGGCACGCTGGGCTCCGTATTGTTCTTCGCGCGCCGCTATCCGCTCGGAGCCGTCGGCGCGCTGATCATGCTCGTATTCGTGGCTACAGCCGTGTTCGCGGACGCGATCGCGACCTTCGACCCCTTGACCACCAACGCGCGCGATTCGCTGGCCCCGCCGGGCGGCAGTCACACGCTTGGCGCGGACTTCATGGGCCGCGACATGCTTGCCCGCATCATCTACGGCGCACGCATCTCGCTGGCGGTCGGTCTCGGGGCCACCATGCTCGGCTGTCTGGCGGGCATGATCGTGGGCCTGCTGTCGGGCTACTTTGGCGGCTGGCTCGATCTCACCGTGCAGCGCCTGATGGACATCATGCAGTCCCTGCCGCTGCTTGTGATGGCGCTGGTGATGGCCGCCTCGCTCGGCCCTTCGCTCACCAACACCATCATCGCCATCGCCATCCCGCTGGTTCCCAATGTGGCGCGCGTGATCCGGTCCAACACGCTGTCGCTGCGCGAAATGCCGTTCGTCGAGGCGGCGCGCGCTGTCGGCATGAGCGAAACGCGCATCGCGATTGCCCACGTGCTGCCCAACACCCTTGCTCCCCTCATCGTGCTGGCGACCGCGCAATTCGGCTCGGCGATCCTGGTGGAATCCGCCCTCGCGTTTCTCGGGTTGGGCGTGCCGGAGCCGCACCCGTCGTGGGGCCGGATGCTGTCGGAATCCGCCGCCGAGTACGTGCGCACCGCACCCTGGCTGGTGATCTTTCCTGGTGTCGCCATAAGTGCCGTGGTGTTCGGCACCAATCTGCTGGGCGACGCGATCCGCGACATGCTCGATCCACGGCAGCGCTTCTAGATGGGTCGGCCGGTTCTCCCCTCAGGACGAGTGACGCACGGGCAGGTCACGCCCGAGCCGGTGCTCGATGTGCAGGATCTGCGGACCTACTTCTATACGCGCGCCGGCCTGGTCAAGGCCGTGGACGGGGTTTCCTTCTCGCTCCGGCGCGAGGAGACGCTCGCCATTGTCGGCGAGTCGGGGTGCGGCAAGAGCGTGACGGCGCTTTCCCTCATGCGCCTGGTTGCCGATCCGCCCGGCCGCATTGTGAGCGGCACCGTACGCCTCGATGCACTCGACCTGTTGGGCCTCGACCCGGCGGCGATGCGCCAGGTGCGCGGCAAGGAGATCTCGATGATCTTCCAGGAGCCGATGACCTCGCTCAACCCGGTGATGACCATTGGCCGCCAGATCGGCGAAGCGCTGATGCTGCACGGGGCCGGCTCTCGCGAGGGTGCGCGGGCGCGGACGCTCGAGATGCTGCAGCTGGTCGGCATCCCGGAGCCGGCGCAGCGGGCGAAAGAGTACCCCCACCAGCTCTCCGGGGGCATGCGCCAGCGGGTGATGATTGCCATGGCGTTGGCGTGCAACCCCAAGGTCCTCATCGCCGATGAGCCGACCTCGGCGCTTGACGTGACGATCCAGGCACAGATCCTGGAGCTGATGGCGACCCTGCGCCGCCAGCTCGGCACGGCCATGATCCTGATCACGCACGACCTTGGTGTGGTGGCCGAGACCGCCCACCGCGTGATCGTCATGTACGCCGGGCGCAAGGTCGAGGAGGCGGCGGTCGACGATCTGTTCGCGCATCCCCTGCACCCCTACACACATGGGCTGATGCGCTCGATTCCGCGGCTCGCTCTGATGCGGCGCGAGGCCGCCGGCAGGTTGCAGGAGATCCCGGGGATGGTACCGGCGCTCACGAGCCTGCCGGCGGGCTGCACCTTCGCGCCGCGCTGTACGTTTGCCGGCGACATCTGCCGCAGAGAGTATCCGCCCTACGAGGAGAAACGGGACGGCCACTGGGCCGCCTGCTGGTACTCCGACCGGATGGCCGGAGCGGCCAATGGCTGATGCACCGCCTCCAGTGCTGCAGGTCGACGGGCTCAAAAAGTACTTTCCCGTGCGCAGGGGGTTGCTGCGGCGAGCCATCGGCCAGGTCTACGCGGTCGACAACGTGACCTTTTCGATCGGGGCGGGCGAGACTTTGGGTCTCGTGGGCGAGTCGGGCTGCGGC
>Ga0209382_10002289_pt1 | contig 28192 bp, 24 predicted proteins | sample SoiMetdeltSBSDD5_FD_187599 | JGI IMG/M metagenome (GOLD analysis project Ga0209382, IMG submission 187599) | Bulk soil microbial communities from a Populus tree surrounding site in Tennessee, USA - Soil MetaG P. deltoides SBSDD5 (SPAdes) (version 2) | ecosystem: Environmental > Terrestrial >... | reverse complement strand
GGGGGTTGGATTCGAACCAACGTAGGCGCAAGGCCAACAGATTTACAGTCTGCCCCCTTTAGCCGCTCGGGCACCCCTCCGGCGGAACCCGAAATTATCTGAGAATTCCAGTGCTTGGTCAAGCACTGCGCGGGTAAATTTCAGGTTCCGTACCGGGTCGGCGACTTCCACTCCTTGAGCGCCGCCAGCGCGCTGTAGCACGCAAGCAGAGCAGTCTTCGGATTCTCCGCGGAGGGCACGTTTTCCATCACGACCGTGAAGCGGCCGCTGGAGCCCTGCACCCGGATCGTATGGGTATTGAAGCGCAACGCCGGATCTGCGACAACCTCTAACCGCGTGCGCTCCAGCCCGATTCCCGCCAGGGCCAGTACGGCGGCAATGTTGACGTTCTGCGGAAAGTGCGGCACCCCCTCGCGGGCCGATCCTTCGAAAAGACGAGTCGCCCCGGTCAGGCGATCCAGGTCCAAACCGAGGGATTCGACGTAGGGGATGTTCTTCCATGCATCCGGGGGCTTGGCAACCTGAATCGACACCTCGTCCACCCCTGCGATGCAAGCGCTCTTCAGTGCATCCAGCCCGCCAATTCCACCGGACGGGACGTACAGCAGCGCACCCGATTGTGCTGCCGCGTGCGCCGCTTTCGCGCGTAGGTCGTCGTCGGCAAGCGCGCCGGCGGACAAAACGACAACGGAGATTCCGGCTTCGAGAAGCGGGACGAGTGTTTCGCGTACCGCGGCGTGAGACGCCGCTTCGAGCACGACGTCGGGTGCCGCGCCAATCAGCTCCGAGGTCGAGCACACATAGGCAACCGAGGATTCGCGCGCCAGCGCCGCACTCGAAGAGGTTGCCGAACGGCCACAGATCAGGGTTACGTCGACACCGGGCAGACCGCCCTCGCGCCAGTGCCGAAGCACCAATCGCGCAATCGCGCCGCCTCCGAGGAGAGCGAGCTTCATGTAAGCCTGTCGTTGCGCCTTGGCCGGTAGCTCCGGCCGACATAGTATTGCATCCCATCTTCGTGGCCACGCCGACGCGACCTACCTACTCCGGAAGATCGACTTGCAATGAAATCATTCGCATCACAGGCAGATTTGCAGCCCAAGAAGATCTCTTTCCGCAGGCTGTCTGCGAATGCCTGGGCGTTCACGACCGAGGGGGACCCGAACAGCGGGATCATCGTCGGCGATGACGGCGTCATGGTCATCGACGCACAGGCCACGCCGGTCATGGCCCGCGAGGTGATCCGCAGGATCCGTCGCGTCACGTCAAAGCCGATCCGCTATGTAGTGCTATCGCACTACCATGCAGTCCGCGTCCTCGGCGCATCGGCTTACCGCGCGCAACACATCATCGCGAGCCAGGCGACACTGGGTTTGATCCGCGAGCGGGGAAAGGCGGACATGGCGAGCGAGATCGGGCGTTTCCCGCGCCTGTTCCGGGGCGCGGAGTCAATCCCGGGCCTGACGTGGCCGACGCTCGTGTTCAAGGACGAGTTGACGGTCATGATGGGAAAGCTTGAAGTACGAATCCTGCACCCCGGACCGGGCCATACGGGAGGCGACACGATCGTCTGGATTCCATCGCAGCGCGTCCTTTTCTCAGGCGACTTGGTCGAGTATGAAGCGGGGATCTACGCAGGGGACGCGCACCTCGAAGCCTGGCCTGGAACGCTCGATAAGCTGCGCGCGCTCAAGCCGCGGGCGCTCGTTCCCGGGCGTGGCCCCGCGCTGACCACGCCCGCCGCATGCGACAAGGCGATTCGCTATACGCAGGAGTTCGTGCGCAGCCTTTACAGTCTTGCGCGCAAAGGCGTGCGCGCGCGCAGGTCTCTCAAGCAGGTGTATGACGGTACCCGTCGCCTGATGGACCGGCGCTACGGGCAGTACCCGATCTATGAGCACTGCATGCCGTTCGACGTTTCGCGCGCGTACGACGAAGCACGCGGCATTCGGCATCCGCGCATCTGGACGGCGAAGCGCGACCGCGACATGTGGAGCGCGATCGCGTCCTAGAAAATTGGGTTTCTTGGTGAGGCGCGGTCCCGCTCCGCACTAGGTGCGGAGCGGGACGTAACCCCGCCGCGGAGGAGGAGGGAGGAGGAGTTCCGCGACGGGCGCGTTCGAAGTCTTTTGAGCGCTTCTGCTGCGTCGCAACAAATCTAAGGCTTTACGCATCCAGATACAATGAACCTTTGATAAAAATACTATTGCGTTTCTCGCAAAGATAAACGATGGCAGGTTCACTAGACGAAATGGTCGTATTTACCAAGACAGTGGCCACCGCCAGCTTGTCCGCTGCGGCACGCGAGTTGGGGGTATCAACGGCTGCGGTCAGTCGAAAGCTGGCTACGCTCGAAGCCCGGCTCGGCGTGCGCCTGCTCAATCGCACGACGCGGCGGATCGCCCTCACGGACGAAGGCGCGCGCTACTACGAGGCCTGCGTGCGGATTCTGGCCGAGATCGAAGAGGCGGAGGCGCAAGCCACAGCGCGAAGGCTTGAGCCGCAGGGAATCCTCAAGGTCGCGCTTCCTGCGACGTTCGGGCACAAGCACATCGCACCGCTGATCCCCGAGTTCGCGCAGCGCTTTCCAGGCATCCAGCTCGCGCTGAGCCTCTCCGACCGGGCGATCAATGTCATCGACGAAGGCTTCGACCTCGCGATCCGGATTGCGGAGCTGCAGGATTCGTCGCTCGCGGCCCGCAAGCTCGCGCCCAATCCGCGCGTGGTATGCGCAAGCCCGGCCTATCTCGCGCGTTACGGAACACCTCAGGTCCCGACAGACCTCGTGCAGCACAACTGCCTGACGATCACAGAGTTCCAAATGACCTGGGAGTACAAGGATCCGCAAGGCAAGCCGGGGGCCGTGCGGGTCTCCGGGCGCCACGCATGCGACAACTGGGAGGTATTACGCGTGTGGGCGGTCGCGGGACTCGGGATTGCGCTCAAGTCCGTTTGGGATGTCCGCCGCGAGCTCGAGGAGGGTTCGCTGCTGAGCTTGCTGCCCGGCTACACGTTCGGAAGCGACGTTGGAATCTACGCGGTCTATCCGCACCGCCGGTTCCTGCCGGCAAAGACACGCGTTTTCATTGACTTCCTTGCCGAATCGTTCGGCCCGGAGCGCCGTTGGGATCAGCCAGCACCGATCAAGCGCAGCGCGCCTATAGCGAACACTCGCACCATCGCGTGAAAAGCGTCGGCGCGCGGCTACATCGCGCGCGTCGACCGCTTCACGCCAACGCGACGACTGATCACTTCCCTTTGGGCTTGCGTGATCCGCTCGGATCCGACGCCCGCGCTGACCGCGGTCTCGCGATATCTGCCGAACGCCGCCATGTGCGTTCTGACCTGGCGCGCTGCATCGGCCGCGCTGATCGCCAACACATCCTCGCGACCGGGAATGAAGAGCGTTGCGCCAGCCCGAATCAGGTTGATGTTGTCGCGAATGAATGCCGGTCGATTCGTCTGGTACAGCCCGACCAGCATTTGCTCGTTGGTAACACCTTCGGGCTTCCACTTGCGAGCGATGGCCCCGAGCGTGTCGCCCCGCTTGATCCGGTAGGTATCGGACGCATCTGCACTTTGCTGCGTCGTCGCCGCCGCGGCCGCTGGCGCTGTGGGTTGTACGAACGGCGCAGCTGCTACGGCGGGCGCGCTTGGCGCAGCGACTTGCTGGGCCTGACGAGGCGCTGAAACCGGCGCAGGTTCGACCGAGGGGGCGACGACCGCCACCGTTTCGGTGGCTGCAGCTGGAGGCGTTGAAACCATCGGTGCAGCGGACGCAGGCGTCACTGATGTGGGTGCACGCTCCTGCGATGCAGCCGGCACAAGCGTGGGGGTTGCGGCCGTTTGTGTAGCAGGGGGCGTCACAGCAACCACCGTTGATTGCGCCGGCGCTTCCACAGGTGCGGCAGTCACGATGGTCGGTTGAGCCGGTGCGGGCGCAGCAGCGATCGGTTGCGATGCAGGTGCGGGTGCGACTACCGGGGTCGGCGCCACTACCGCAGGTGCGGCCGCCGCCGGCGGTACCGGCGGTTGCACGGGCGCGCTTTGGATCGGCGCAACGGCTACAGGCGGCGCTGTCGGTGTCGCAGCCGGTGCAATGGTTACTGACGGTGCACTCGGCGCTGGCGGCGCAACGGTTATCACGGGTGCTGCCGGAGCAGGCGCTGGGCTTAGTGTCGCGGCGACCGCTTGGGCGGGCGTACGCGCGGGAACGGATGCCGCAATCGGCGGAGCGACCGCCGAGGCGGGAGCGGGTGCAATCGGCGGCGCGACGGCCGGGGCCGGAGCAGCCGCGACCGGTGGCGTAGCCGGAGCGGGCGCGGCCGCCCTCCTGAATTCAACCGGGTCAACCAGAACGGTGTACTGGCGCGCCAATCGCCCCGATGGCAACTGCACTTCGACCAACACGCTGAGGAACGGGTCGTTCACGGGTTCGGTCGTGCGGACCCGGATCACTGTCTTTCCATCGCGCTTTTCGATCGCAAAGCGAGCGCCCTGCAGTGCAGGGCTGAAGTCGACTCCGGCCACACCGTAGGCATCGCGCGATGCCAGTCTGACCTGCAACTCCTCGCCGGGCCGCAAAGCGACCACTTCGATTTCGGCATCGAGCGGTTGTCCGAGTGCCGAACGCACCGTCAAGGTTCCAAGGCCGGCAGCATAGGAAGCAAACGGCACCAGAAGCACTGCCGCAAGCACCAGAAGGATTGTGTTCACCGACGACTTGGCCATTGAAACCCCCCTCACATGGCTGCCGCCACGCGTCGCGTGACGGTTCTATAGTGCTTGCCACTATGACACTTGCGGACTCTTGTCGCAACTCGAGTTCCCTCTGGAACGCCGCTATGAGGACCTTGTGGTCCAAACCGGCGACCCATTGTTCGGCGGCAGGCGAACAATGACGAGGCTGCTAGAATTTCCGCCGCTCGCGAAACCGCGGTCGTTCCCGCAGCAACACGCGAGCTGCCCGACCTATGACTTCTAGATCCGAACCCCCTCCCCGACAGGGAAAGCGCGCTACGATTCTCGTCGCCGACGATTCGGAGGACGTCCGAAGCCTGTTTCAGACTGCGCTCAAGTCCGACTATGACGTCAGGCTCGCGAAGAACGGCAGTGAGGCGCTGTTGCAAGCCGACACCGAGCCTCTTCCCGACCTGATCCTTCTCGACGTGCAGATGCCGGCACCGAACGGCTACGAGGTCTGCGCCCAACTCAAGGCGAACCCGGTCCTTTGCAACATCCCCGTGATTTTCATCAGCGCGCGGAGCGACGTGAAGGACCAGGGCAAGGGACTTGCGCTCGGGGCGATCGACTACATTACGAAACCGTTCAGCACCCCGCTGGTGCTCGCGAGGCTGCGCAACCATCTCGCGCTCTACGACCAGCGGCGCGCTCTCGAAGAGCAAGTCCGGCAACGTACCGAGGACCTGCACACCACGCGCCGGCAGATCATCCGGCGCCTGTCGCGCGCCATGGAATACCGCGAGGGCGGTTTGACCCAGCGCGTGCTGCGCGTCAGCCACTACGTGAAGGCGCTGGCGACGGAAGCGGGCATGGATAGCGACACCGTCGACATCCTGTTCGAGGCCGTGCCGCTCTACGACATCGGCAAGATCGGGGTGCCGGACTACATCCTGCTCAAGACCGATCATCTGAACAAGGTCGAAATCTCGGAGATGCGCAGACACCCGGAAATCGGAGCGCATATCATCGGCCAGCACGAGAATCCTCTGCTGGCGACCGCCCGCTTGATGGCCCTGACGCATCACGAGCGCTGGGATGGGAAAGGGTATCCCAAAGGTCTCGCGGGTGAAGCGATTCCACTGGTGGGTCGCATTCTCGCAATCGCCGACGCCTACGAGGCGATGACGGCGACGCAGCGCCACAGGACGCCGTTTCATACTCACAAAGCCGAGCGGCAGATCGTCGAGGCAGGCGGAACCCAGTTCGATCCTCAGCTCGTGAACGCATTCAAGAACATCGTCCGCGATTACGAAAAGATCCGGCGCACGTTTCACGACGAGCTGGAAGGAATCCATGACCTGGATTTCACCGAGCGCACGGCCTTCGAGGCCGGCAAGAAAGCATAGGCCACGAAACCATGAATGCACCCCTTGACGCCGCTGCGCTCGCCCGGATATCGCTCGAAGACAAATACACGCTCGAGCGCGGCCGGGTTTTTCTCACCGGTCTGCAGGCGATCGGACGGCTCGCGATGCTGCAACGCGTGCGCGATCTGCGCGCCGGCCTGAACACCGCCGGATACATCTCCGGCTATCGCGGTTCGCCGCTCGGCGGGCTCGACCAGACGCTGTTGCGCGCCCGCTCGCACCTGGAGAAGCACCACGTCAAGTTCCAGCCCGGCATCAACGAGGATCTTGCCGCGACCGCGATCTGGGGCACCCAGCAGGTCGGGATGTTCCCGGGAGCGCGGTACGACGGCGTCTTTGCAATGTGGTACGGCAAGGGGCCGGGTGTGGATCGATGCGGCGATGTCTTCAAGCACGCGAACGCGGCCGGCACCTCGAAACACGGCGGCGTCCTGGTACTGGCGGGGGACGACCACGGCGCGAAATCGTCGACGCTGCCGCACCAGAGCGAGCACATCCTCAAGGCATGTTGCATCCCGGTCCTCAACCCGGCGAGCGTGCAGGAGTACCTCGACCTTGGGCTGCACGGCTTCGCGATGAGTCGCTACTCGGGATGCTGGATCGCATTCAAGTGCGTCACCGACGTAGTCGAATCCGGCGCATCCGTCGACGTCGATCCGGATCGGGTCAGCGTACGACTCCCGCAAGATTTCACGCTTCCCCCGGGCGGCCTGAACATCCGCTGGCCGGACGGGATTCTCGAGCAGGAAGCGCGGCTGCTGGACTGGAAGGTATACGCGGCGCTCGCTTATGCCCGTGCCAATCAGCTCGATCGCATCGTGTGGGATTCGCCGCGCGCCCGCCTTGGCATCGTCACTACGGGCAAATCATTTGGCGACACCATGCAGGCCCTCGCCGATCTGGGGATCGACGAAGGCATTGCGCGAGAAATCGGCTTGCGCGTCTACAAGGTCTCAATGAGCTGGCCTCTCGAGCCTCAGGGTATACGGCGCTTCGCCAATGGCCTGGAAGAAATCCTGGTGGTCGAGGAAAAGCGCCAGCTCATCGAATACCAGCTAAAGGAAGAGCTCTACGCGTGGCAGGCGGACGCAAGGCCGCCGCGCGTGGTCGGCAAGTTCGACGACAACGGCGAGTGGAGCCACGCCGAAGGTCAACCTGCCGGTACCTGGCTGCTTCCGGCGCACTACGAGCACTCGCCGGCGATGGTCGCGCGCGTGATCGCCGGCCGTCTCGCGCGTCTCGGCATGACCGCAAAGCTGGGCAGCCAGTTCAGCGAGCGGCTCGCGTTTCTGGACTTCAAGCAAAAGCTGCTGGCAAAGCCCCGCGTGACCGCAATTCGGCAGCCCTATTTCTGCTCCGGCTGCCCGCACAACACGTCTACGCGAGTGCCGGAAGGAAGCCGCGCGACCGCCGGCATCGGCTGCCACTTCATGGCGGTCTGGATGGACCGCAGCACTGCGACGTTCACTCACATGGGCGCAGAGGGCGCACCGTGGATCGGGCAGGCGCCATTCACCGATGAAAAGCATATCTTCGCCAACCTCGGCGACGGCACCTATTTTCATTCGGGCCTGCTCGCAATCCGCGCGGCGGTTACCGCCAAGGTCAACATGACCTACAAGATCCTCTACAACGACGCGGTGGCGATGACCGGCGGCCAGCACCATGACGGCCCACTCGATCCGGCGATCATCTCGCGCCAGGTCGCGGCCGAGGGCGCGTCTCCGGTCGTGGTGGTGACCGACGAGCCGGAGAAGTATCCGGCCGGAACCGACTGGGCGCCCGGTGTCACCGTCCGCCATCGGGATGAGCTCGACGCGGTGCAGAAAGAACTGCGCGAGATGCCGGGCGTGAGCGTGCTGATCTATGACCAGACGTGCGCTGCCGAGAAACGCCGTCGCCGCAAGCGCGACCAGTATCCCGATCCCGCCAGGCGCGTACTCATCAACGAGATGGTCTGCGAAGGATGCGGCGACTGCAGCGTCCAGTCGAACTGCCTGTCGGTCGAGCCGCTCGAGACCGAGTTCGGCCGCAAGCGTAAGATCAATCAGTCGACGTGCAACAAGGACTACTCCTGCCTGAAAGGCTTCTGCCCCAGCTTCGTCACCGTCGAAGGAGGGCAGTTGAAGAAGGGACGCAACACGGCGCGCGGCGACGTCGCGGACGCCTTTCCGACGCTCGCCGAACCTTCGCTGCCGGCGCTGGGCGACCCATACGGAATCCTGGTGAACGGCATCGGCGGCACTGGCGTCATCACGATCGGCCAGATCATCGCGGTCGCCGCGCACATCGAGGGCAAGGGCGCGTCGGTGCTCGACATGTCCGGACTCGCGCAGAAGGGCGGCCCGGTCATGTCCCACGTCCGCGTTGCCGCCGACCCGGCGCAATTGCATGCGACCCGGCTCGCCACCGGCGGCGCCGACCTGGTGATCGGTTGCGACCTCGTCGTGACCGCGAGCACGGAAGCGCTTTCGACGATGAACCCGGCGCGAACGCGCGCTGCCGTCAACGCGACTGCGGCACCCACCGCAGAGTTCGTCCGCAACGCGAACTGGCGCCTCCCGGGAAGCGATCTGCAGGCCGACATCGCCGAGGCCTGCGGGCCGGACAACGCGGACTTCGTTCCGGCTGCCGAGCTCGCGACCAGCCTGATGGGCGATTCGATCGCGACCAACATGTTCATGCTCGGGTACTGCTGGCAGAAGGGCTGGATGCCGCTCGCCCGCGCTTCCATCGAACGCGCGATCGAGCTGAACGGCGTCGCGGTCGATTTCAATCTGAAGAGCTTCGTCTGGGGCCGGCGAGCCGCCGTCGATCTCGAGCGCGTTCGCCGAATCGCAATCCCGGCGGATGTGATCCCGATCGGGCAGCACCTGTCGCGCAACCTGGACGAGCTCGTCGAGCGGCGCGAGAAGCTGCTCACGCAATACCAGGATGAAGCCTACGCGGCGCGCTACCGGGCGCTCGTCGACCGGGTGCGCAAGTCCGAACAGGAGCGCGCCGGGTCCTCGCGGCTCACCGAAGCCGTCGCGCGCTATTACGCCAAGCTGATGGCGTACAAGGACGAGTACGAAGTCGCTCGCCTGCACGCCGATCCGCAATTCGTGCAAACGATCCGGGAGCAGTTCGAGGGCGACTACCACCTGGTGTTTCACCTGGCGCCGCCGTTGCTCGCGCGGACCGATCCGCGCACCGGCGCGCCGCAGAAAATCCAGTTTGGCCCGTGGATGCTGACCGCAATGCGCTGGCTGGCGAAGCTGAAAGGCCTGCGCGGTTCGGCCCTCGATCCTTTCGGCCTCACGGCAGAACGCCGCACCGAGCGCGCGCTGATCGCAGAGTACGAGCAGACCATCGAACAGCTGCTCGCTGGGCTGACGCGCGACAACGTCGCGCTTGCGGTGGAGATCGCATCCCTGCCCGAGCAGATCCGCGGCTACGGACACATCAAGGCGAAGAATATCGACGAAGCGCGCAAGAAGCGGGACGAGCTCCTCGCCCGCTACCGCACCGCTCCGGTCCGCGCCGCCGCTTGAAAAATGGGGTCTGACCCCGTTTTGTTCAGGAAAAAATGGGGTCTGACCCCGTTTTTGGCGTTTCTTGCGATTTTCATTGCCGGCGCGCTCCACGCCCAGACCGACGAGACCCGGACGCTCGAAACCGAAGGCGGCGCCCGGGTCACCTATACGCTGCGAAAACACCCACCCCACGCCCATGTCCTGATGCCTGCCGCTGAGCTTGCGCCGACCAGCGCCCTGGACGCGGCGAAGCTGCTCAACCTGCACTTGTCCACCGGAGATATCGAGGAAGCCGCCCTGCTGTCCAATTCACCGCGCCGGCGCTTCGAGGTGCTTACGGACTATCGCCAGTCGGTCGGCGAGGAGGAATTCAAACGCGTTTTCGCGCAGTATTTCGATCCGGACAACCAGCTGCTCGCCGAGATTGGGATCGGCTCGCACCGCCTGCTCATCTGGCACCTCAAGGATGGCACGACGCAGTCCTCCCGTCTGGCAGGGCAGTATTTCATCGAGGTGGAAGGGCGCTACCTGATGGACGACGTACCGAACGAGACGCGCGCCAATCTGCGCCGGGTGCTCGAAGCGTACCGCGCGGGCAAGATCCCGCGCTAGAGCTTCACGCTGAACGGCGTGAAGTTCGTGCCGCGATCGTAGTAGTCCTCGTTCTCCGCCCGTTTGAGAAAGGCGACGACCCGGTAGGTGACGGGCGTCATGGCGATCTCCCAGCCGCTCTTCAGCAGGTATTGCACCAAGGCGACCTTGACGATGTCTGCAGTCGCCCAGATGCCGTAGAAGGCGATCAGATAGAACAGCGCCGAATCGACGAATTCGCCTACGACCGTCGATCCGATGGTCCGTGTCCAGAGCCATCGGCCTTCGGTCCAGATCTTCATCTTTGCCAGCACGTAGCTGTTGACGAAGCTGCCGCACCAGAAAGCGATCATCGAACCCAGGGCGATCCGCCAGGCGTTGCCGAACACCGCCTCCAGCGCGGGCTGGTAGCCCTTCATGTAATCCGACGGTCCCGGCGGCAGGCTCACCACCACCCAGGCCATGAACGAGGCGAACGCGAGCGCAGCGAATCCGGCCCAGACCACGCGCCGGTCGCGCCCATAGCCGTACACCTCGGTCAGGATGTCGCCGAAGATGTACGAGATCGGAAAGAAAAGAACCCCCGCGCCGAACGGGATCGGGCCGACGAGGGGCAGGTCGATCACGGCCTGCTTCGCGGCGCCGATGAAGTTGGAGCAGATCAGCACGGTGACGAACGCCACCATGACGAAGTCGTAGTAGCGGTAGGTCTTCGGGGCGCCGGCCGTCATGATTGCAAAAGAGTCACCAGTTGCGTGGCGCCCCCGGCGCCCCCTCTCGCTCGTACGGGGTGTGCATAATATCCGAATGCCCTCGCTCGACGCGCTGCGCACGTTTCAACTCACGCGGCCTCCGCTCGATTTCGTCGAAAATCCGTATCCGTATTACGCGCTGCTGCGCGAGCACGACCCTGCGCGCGAGCTAGACGGCGGTGGTGTGCTGCTCACGCGCTACGACGACGCGCTGACGGTGTACCGCGACCCGCGCGCGAGCTCCGACAAGACAATCGAGTTCCGGCCGAAGTTCGGCGCATCGCCGCTCTTTGAGCATCACACCACGAGCCTGGTGTTCAACGACCCGCCGCTGCACACGAGGGTGCGGCGGCTGATCATGGGCGCGCTCAATCAGCGCGCGATCGCGCGGATGGAAGCCGATGTCGCGCGGCTCGTGGATGGGCTGCTTGCCGGAATGGCGGACAAGCGCGAGGCGGATCTGATCGGCGAATTCGCGGCACGGATTCCAGTCGAGGTGATCGGCAACCTGCTCGAGGTGCCGCACGCCGAGCGCGCGCCATTGCGCGCCTGGTCGCTCGCCATTCTCTCGGCGCTCGAGCCGGCGCCCGGCAGCGAGATCCTCGATCGCGGCAATCGCGCCGTGCGCGAATTCGTCGAGTACCTGAGGCAGCTGGTCGCCGAGCGCAGAAACCGTCCGGGGAACCCGGAGAGCGACGTGCTGACGCGGCTCCTCCAGGGCGAAGGCGACGGCGCGCGGCTGACCGAGACCGAGCTGTACCACAACTGCATCTTCCTGTTGAATGCCGGGCACGAGACGACCACGAACCTGATCGGCAACGGGATGTGGCTTCTCCTTGCGAACCCGGCCGAGCTCGCTCGACTGCGTTCCGACGCGGCGCTGATTGCGAGCGCCGTCGAAGAGATGCTGCGCTACGAAGGTCCGATCCAGCTGAACAATCGCCGCCTCCTCGAGCCCATGGACCTTGGCGGCAAGCACCTGCCGGCAGGTACGTTCATCACGATTGCCATCGGCGCGGCCAACCGCGACCCGGCGCAATTTCCCCAGCCGGAACGATTCGACGTCGGCCGCAATCCCAACCGCCACGTCGCGTTCGGACAGGGCGCACACGCCTGCGCAGGGATGAACGTCGCCCGGATGGAAGCGCGGATCGCGTTCACGCGCCTGCTCGCGCGCTTCAAGGACATCCAGCCGGCAGGCGAGCCGGTGCGCGACCTGCGCATCCGTTTTCGCGGCTTTCGCTCGCTCCCCGTGCGGGTCCGCGAAAAATAGGGACGGACCCCAATTTTTTCCGGTCAACTGGAACGCGGCCTGCCTCGTTTTCCATGCCATGCCCAGATGCGCGAGAACGATTGTCCCAGGCGTGGCCCTCCACGTCATTCAGCGAGGGAACAATCGCGGCGTATGCTTTTTCGGGGACGGAGACCGGCTCGCGTACCTGCGCTACCTGCACAAATTCGCACTCGAAGTGGGCTGCTTGGTGCACGCGTACTGCCTAATGACAAACCATGTGCACCTGTTACTCACGCCGCATGGACCAAGCGCATGCGCGCTGCTGATGAAGAGCTTGAATCAGCACTACGTGCAGCATGTCAATCGCGTTCACGGACGTACTGGCAACTTGTGGGAGGGACGCTACCGCTCGTGCCTTGCCGCAACCGAGCGGTATGTGCTCGCCTGCTACTGCTACGTTGAGCTCAACCCAGTGCGGGCCGGGATGGTAGCGCAGCCCGAGGATTACCTTTGGTCCAGTTACCATGGCAATGCGCAAGGAAGTCCAGACTCACTCCTCGTACCGCACCCGGCATTCCTAGCCCTTGGTGACGACGAAACGCATTGCCGCCATGCGTACCGCGGCTTGGTGCAAAGGACGCTCGACCCGCTGCTGATGGACGAGATTCGTAGCGCCACGCGCAGTGGCCGCGCGCTTGGTGTCGAGGCAAGGAGCCGTGGCCGACCGGCGAAAAATGGGGTCCGTCCCTATTTTTCAAGCACCTGATTTCGCTGCACCTTGCCGAGGGCGGTCCGAGGCAGCGACGCAACGAAATGAACTTCGCGCGGATGCTTGTAGCGTGCGAGGCGCCCCTGGAAGAGCGCCATCACATCGGCCTTGCTAACCTGCACTCCGGGCTTGACGACGACCACCGCGACGACCATTTCTCCCCAGCGTTCGTCCGGCGATCCGACGACGCACGCCTCCTGAATCGAGGCGTCCTGCAACAGGATGTTCTCCAGCTCGGCCGGGTAGATGTTCTCTCCACCGGAGATGATCAGCTCGGTCTTGCGCGACAGCACATGGAGGTATCCCTCCTCATCCAAGTGCCCGATGTCTCCGGTGCGATACCAGCCCTGCTCGAGCGCCCGCCGCGTCTCTTCGGGTGCGTTCCAGTAACCGCTCATCACGCTCGCGCCACGCACCAGGATCTCGCCGTCGCCCCCCGCCGGCAGGTCGCGGCCCTCGTCGTCTACAACTCGCAGTTCGCAATGAAGCGCGGGCAATCCGGCCGAGCCGGCTTTGCGTTCCCAGTCTGGCGCCCGCACGTAGCTCGCAATCGGGCAGGTCTCCGTGGAGCCGTATACCTGCACGACCGGCACACCGCGCGCACCGACCTTCCGCACGAACGCTTCCGGTACGATCGTCGATCCCGTGACGATCATCCTCAAGCTGGAAAAATCGGCCTCGCGCCAGCGCGGCGTCTCCATCATTGCCGTGAGCTGCGCCGGCACGAGCACGGCGAGCGTGATGCGCTCGCGCTCGATCGCGTCGATCGTCGCCTGGGGATCGAATTTTGCGTGCAGCACCACGCTCGCGCCTGCGTGTAATGCAGGTGTCGTCTGGATGTTGAGCCCGCCGACGTGAAAAAGCGGCAGCGTGGTGAGCACGCGATCGGCGCACGTCAGGTCGTGCAAGTGCGCGCTGTTCACTGCGTTCCAGAAGATTGCCCGCTGCGTGAGGACGACGCCCTTCGGTACCCCGGTCGTGCCCGACGTGTAGCAAAGAAGAAGCGGCGAATCCTCGTCGCCCGCACGCGGGGCAACAGCGGGCGACGCCGCCCAGAGCTCGTCCCAGCAGAGCCAACCCGCAGGCGCTGCGCCGAGCGCGACCAATCTCGTGGCGCGCAGGCTGTCCTGAAAAGCGCTCGCGTGCTCGAGGAACGCCTCTTCCACGAACAACGCACGTGGAGGGCAATCGGCCAGCATCCATGCGTGCTCCGGCGGCGCGAGCCGCCAGTTGAGCGGCATCAGCATGGATCCAAGCCGTGCGCACGCGAAAAGCAGTACGAGCGACAGCGGATGGTTGAATCCCAAGAACGCCACCGCATCGCCCCGCCGGACGCCCAGCTGCGCGAGAATCGACGCGGCGCGTTCCATGCGTTGCGCGAAGTCCGCGTAGGTGAGGCTCCGACCGGCGAAGCCAATCGCCGTCTTTTCCGGCGTAAACGCCGCGTGCCGTTCAATCCAGTGCGAAAGGTCCACCGGTCGAGGAACGGACGATCGCTCGCCGCCGCGTCAGGCGGGCGTCCTGCGCCGCTCGAGTGCCGCGCCCAGATCGCGGTGCGCGCGTTGCAGCACTTCTTCGGTGGTGCGCCAGTCGATGCAGGGATCGGTCACCGAGACGCCATAACGCAGCTTCGAGCGATCGTGCGGGATCGGCTGGTTTCCCGCCTCGAGATTCGATTCCAGCATCAGGCCGACGATCGACCGATTGCCTTCCAGGATCTGATGCACGCAATCGTTGAACACGAGCGGCTGCAACGCGTGGTCTTTCATCGAGTTGGCATGCGAGCAGTCGATCACGATGCTGAGCGGCAGCTTGGAGCGCTCGAGCGAGCCTTCGGCAAGGCGCACGCTGACCGTGTCGTAGTTCGGCCGTCCGCCGCCGCCGCGCAGCACCAGATGCCCGTGCCGGTTGCCGGTCGAGCGGATGACGCTGGTCTTGCCCGCCTGGTTCACCCCGAGAAAGCCGTGCGGTAGCGCCGCCGACTGAATGGCGTTGATTGCAACCTCGAGCCCGCCGTCGGTGCCGTTCTTGAACCCGACGGGCGCGGAAAGGCCGCTCGCCATCTCGCGGTGGGTCTGCGACTCGGTGGTGCGCGCGCCGATCGCATACCACGAGATCAGCTCCGACAGATACTGCGGGCAGATCGGATCGAGCGCTTCCGACGCAGTCGGCAGCCCCATTTCGGCCAGTTGCATCAGCAGCTCTCGGGCACGCAGGATGCCCTCGTCGATGCGGAACGAATCGTCCATGCGGGGATCGTTGACGAATCCCTTCCAGCCGATCGAAGTGCGCGGCTTCTCGAAGTACACCCTCATGACAAGAACGAGGGTGTCGCGCACTTCGTCTGCAAGGTGCCGCAGCCTCGCTGCGTACTCGAGCGCCGCCGCAGGATCATGGATCGAGCACGGCCCGACGACGACGAAAAGGCGCGGATCCTTGCGCTCGAGAATCGCGCGAATCGCGTTGCGCCCGTTGAGAATCGTTTCGGCCGCGGTGTCGGTCAGCGGCAGTCGCTCCTGCACCTCCTCGGGCGACGGAATCTCGAGCATCGCCTCGACGTTGACGTTGTCGAGCAGCGCTTCCAGCGGGCTGCGGCGTACGTTCATCTTGCCAAGCCTACACCTCGTGGTGAAAAATGGGACGGACCCCATTCTTTCGCTCTGCAGAAATGGGGGGCCAACTCACTTTCCAATGACCCTCCTCGTCACTGGCGGTCTCGGCTACATCGGGTCGCATGCTTGCGTCGCGCTCGCCGAGGCGGGGCGACGCAGGCTCGTCGTCCTCGACAATCTCTCGAATGCCAAGGCCTCGGTGCTGGGGCGAATTCGCGAATTGGCGCCGGCTGCAACCGTCGAGTTCGTTCATGCCGACGTGCGCGACCCGGCAGCGCTCGATGAGGTCTTCCAGAAGCATCCGCTCGATGCCGTACTCCATTTCGCCGGGCTCAAGGCGGTCGGGGAATCGGTCGAGAAACCGGCCGAGTATCATGCCAACAATGTCGGCGGCACGCGCTCGCTGCTCGATGCCATGCAACGCCACGGGGTGCGGCGGATCGTCTTCAGCTCCTCGGCAACGGTATACGGCAAGCCCGAAAAGCTCCCCTACACCGAGGATCATCCGCTGCGCCCGGAAAATCCGTATGGCGAAAACAAGCTCGAGATCGAGCGCTTGCTCGCCGGTAGAGGGAACATCATCCCGGGCTTCTGCTTTTCCGCGTTGCGCTACTTCAATCCCATCGGGGCGCATCCGTCGGGACAGATCGGAGAGGATCCGCGTGGAATTCCGGACAACCTGATTCCGTATGTCACCCAGGTCGCGATCGGGAAAAGACCCAGGCTGCGCGTGTTCGGCAACGACTATCCGACGCCGGACGGCACCGGAGTGCGCGACTATATCCACGTGATGGACCTCGTCGCCGGGCATCTGAGCGCGCTGCGCTATCTGGAGGAAACACAGCGCTCGATCACCGTCAATCTCGGCACGGGCCAGGGCCATTCCGTGCTGGAGGTGGTGCGCGCTTTTGAGCGCGTGACCGCAGCTGCGGTTCCCTACGAATTCATGCCGCGCCGCGCGGGCGATATCGCCGCCTACTGGGCCGATGCCTCGCTGGCAGCCCGCGAACTGGGCTGGCGCGCCACGCGCGGCCTCGACGAGATGTGCCGCGACGCGTGGCGCTGGCAGTCGATGAATCCCGCAGGATATGAATAGGCTTCCTATAATGCGCAGCATCTTTGAGAGGGGGACTCGATGGTTATCGTTCGTTCCACAGAGACCGAGGATCCGCGCCGCCGCCAGCTGATCCGTGCGCTCGCTGCGGGGTTGTTCTCCGCCGGGGTTGCTCCCGACGCATTCGCCCAGGTCTTCGGCAGAATGCCCGCCAGGATTCCAGCGGGCCAATCGATCTTTCGCATCTCCGGCGACGTGCAGGTCAACGGCAAGCCGGCGGACCTCAAGACCCGCGTCGCGGCCGGCGATTCGGTCCAGACCGCCAAGGATGCAGAGGTCGTCTACGTCGTCGGCGAGAGCTCGTTCCTGCAGCGTGGCGCGAGCTTGGTTACCGTGCAGGCCGAGCAGGCCGATACGCTGCTCGTGACCAGCATGCGAATCGTCACCGGCGCACTGCTCTCGGTGTTTCCAAGCCGACGCCCCGTCCGGATCACCACGCAAACCGCCACGATCGGAATCCGCGGCACCGGCGTCTACCTGGAATCAGACCCCGCCCAGACGTACTTTTGCACCTGCTACGGCCTGGCGGAGATCTCCGCAACGAACGACAAGGAGAGCACCGAAACGGTCGCGGCGAAGCATCATGACAAGCCGCTGTACATCCTGGCGAACGAGAAGCCCGGACAGAACATCCGCGGCGCGCCGTTCAAGAACCATACGGATCAGGAGTTGATGCTGATCGAGACGCTCGTCGGACGGACACCGCCGTTCGTGTTCCCGAAGGACGACTACAAGGCTCCGCGGCGCCAATATTGATCGGTGCGCGGGCGAATCGGCCCGCGGCTGTGCGCACGCCTACTGTGGCGCGCCGTTGAGAATCCAGTTCAGGAACAAGTCGTAGTTCACGCGCGCAGCCTGGCCGGGGAGCGCGCTGGTGTCGAAGCCCGGTCGCAGTCCGCCTCCATGGTGATTGCCGGAGGGCTTGCGCAACAAAGGGCTCGCGACCAGATCGGTGAAATTGATGCGTCCGCGAATATCCGTGTAGAACCAGAGATCGTCCGTCGCGTCGATCACCCCGTCGCCGTTCCTGTCGATGTTCGCAAACAGCACCGGCGGAGGACCACCGGGCGTATGGCATGCCGTGCAGCCGGCCGTCTGCAGGGTCGTCTTGATGTCCGAGAACCGGATCGCCGTCGGCGCCGGCGCGAGCAGATTGTTCACCACCAGCCGCGCCTGGACCGGGGCGCTCTGCGTCGTTCCGTCTCCGGTGACAAGCTGGACGACATAGATTCCGTTGGCCGAGGCGTTGAAAGTCGCCTGCGCCGACGTCGGGTTCGCCAGCAAGACACTGACCGGCGGCACGGCACCGTCCGGCCCCGACACGACCGACCAGGCAAACGTGTTCGAAAACAGGCTGCCCGAAGCAGACAGGTTCGTTGGTCCCTGCGGGATCGTCCGGTCGGGGCCGGGATCGGCAACCGGGCGCCCCGGCCTCAGAACAACGCCTGCCCCGTCGCGCGCCGCAAATCCGAGGCCCTGGACGAACGAAGCAAGCGTATCGGGTTGGTTCGACCGCCAGAAATCGTCGAACTGGATTTTCGCCAGCGGCATGTTGCCGCGATCGAACACGTGGACTTTCGTCCGGTCGGCGAAGCCCTGGAACTTGGCGAGCGTATGGAAATCGATGTCCGACTGGAATCCGATGCCGCGTACGAAATGACAGGAACGGCACGAAGGAGCGACGACGCTCTGGTACAGCGAAGGCTGACCTGCCCAACCCGCGGGAACGAATGTGTCGGAGTACGCCGCGCTCGGCAATCCGTCGCCGCCGTACGTCGACTTGATGAAGGCCGCCGCCGTGCCCTGGTACTCGGTGAACGTTGCGACGCGGCGGCAGGCATCTTCGGCAAATACCGAAGCCGCGGGAATCGGATAACTGCACAGCACCATGCGGTTGATCTGCTTGAGCGCCGCTTCCTGGTCGGCTCGCGTAAATCCGCTCGCGGCGGAGAAGTCGAACGTGCTGACTTCAAGCGGCATCAGGCGAGCCTGCAAATCGCCGCGTTTCCGCGAGACCGAGTTCTCGACGAGCGGAAAGAGCGGCTGTCCTGTCGTATCCGGCGGCGTGAGCGGATCGCCGCGGCCGCCGTGGCAGACAACGCACGGGCTCGGCATCGCCTTCTGGCCGCGACCATCGAGATCCACCGTCAGCAGGCGTTGCCCGGTGGCGACGTCGAAGTTGAAGAACTTCACGAAGCTGACGCCACCACCGGGGCCGGGGCTGAATTCGATCGCGTTGGTCGTGTCGTGCCAGCGCCGATCCTGCAGCACCGCCGCGTCGAGGTTGAGTCGCGAATACGTGTACGCCACCCCCGTCCTGACGAGAAAGTTCTCGACCACGATGGCGATCGTACCGTCGACGTTCTGGCGCGCGGTCATGCGGCGGCCGTACCCGAGGTCGCGCACGTCGCCGAACACCACGCCGACCTGTGTCCCGGTGCCGCTATCGAAGCTGTTGGCGGTCTTCCACTTGGCAAACGTGTCCTTGTCGTTGTTCGGATCGATCGCGCGGTAGTACGCTTGCGCATACGCGACCGAATCCGTCTGCAGCGTTCCGTCCGGCTGCTGTTGCGGATTGGGAAACAGCAGGAAGCTGTTTGGACCCGCCGGGACATTTCCAGGCGGCGCGGCCGGCACGTCACCACTGTTTCCTGCCCCGCACCCCGCAAGGAAGAAAGTGGCCAGCAGGCCGGCGAACGCGATCAGTCTGCCTGGATTCGTCATCGCTTTTTTCGTGTCTAGAACCGAATGAGGTACGCGAGCGTCGCCTGCGTGTCGTAGTAGCGGACGATTCCGGCCCCCGGGAAAGTCGGCCGCGAGAGCGCAGTCGATTGGACCCACCGCACCGAGAAGTCGAGCGACTGATCCTCCTGCAAGCCGAGGCTGTAGCCGAGCGTCGCGATCCAGGTTTTCGCTTTCAAGCGGTACGCGCCCCGGCCGTCGTTGAACGCGTCATCCAGCACGATAGCCTCGGCGACATCCACGAACGCAAGTTCCGGGCGCGCGCTCGATACCGTCTGCCCGCGGCGATACTCCGCGCCGAGGTACAGCGTGCCTTTGGCCGACAGCGAATAGTCGAGGTTCAAGCGTGCCGAATACTCCTTGTTGTCGAAGACCCTGCTCTTGCCGTCGCGCCTGTTGTAGGCCAGAGCGGCAAACAGATCGAGCTTGTCGGTCAGCGGCTGAAGCACCCTGCCGCCGACAGTGTAACGATAGCCGTCGCGCAGAACGGAATCGTAGTAGTCCACGGCGGCGCGCCCGAAGAGCCCGAACGTCGGAGCGGAAAACTCGCCCGACGCCCGGTACTGGAGCTCGCCGTCGACACCAAGAAAGAAGCGCGACAGCCCGGAGTATCGCTGGAACCCCTCATAGCCGGCCGTGCCGAGCACCGTCGCGCGCAAGTTCTCCGTAAGCGGGAAGACGAAATTCTTGCCGGCGTTGATGTTGTAGATCACATCCGAGAGCACATTCCCCGCGCCGCGCGAGCGGGCGATATTGCTGTCGTAGGTCACCGAAGCCTCGACGCGAATGTCGAGCGCTTCGTCCGCCAGCAACCCCGAAGAGGCTGACGCCAAGCCGAGGCAAAGGCCTACAGGCATCGCCTTCCTCAACCTGCTCAGCGTTTTTTCGCTCCCTCGCACGGCCCCGAAGGTTACCTGCAGCCCGGCATTGCGGCAAACCTGTTGACTGCCAATTTCGAGCCGCGTAGAAATGCAGACTCAGCGAGCGAGGAGAAGCACGGTCGGGCGCCCGCGGAACCCGGCCGGCGTGCAATGAATTCAATTCCGATGTCCGATGTCCTGTCACGGCCGGTGGGCTGGTTGCGCGCGCGCTGGCCGGACGCGTTGACGCTGCTTGCGCTGGCGCTTCTTTGCTGGGTTCTCGCGCGCTGGACTTGGGTGTTGCTCGCGCCCGCTCCGCCGATCGCGCCACCCGCCACGCCGGCGCCGATCGATCTGCAGGCTGCGCTCGATGAGGTCCTGCGCGGGCGGCTGTTTTCCGGCCAACCGGCAGCCGAGCCGCCCGCCGCGACCGGCGCCCCGCGTGACCTGCAGCTCGCCGGCATCCTGGCGACAGCGCCGCGTGGCGGTGGCTGGGCGGTGCTGCAGGTCGGAAGCAAGGCTCAGCAGGTCGCGATCGCGGGCTCCGAGATCGCGCCCGGCGTGGTGCTTGAGCAGGTATTTGCGGACCACGTCATTGTCCGCCGACAGGGCAACCGTGAGCGGATCGAGCTGTTGCGTCGCGTTGCGGTTGCGTCCGCCGCCGCGCCGGTGCTGAGCCTCAACGTGCAGCAGCGCGGCACCGGGGATTACGCGTTTTCGCGCGCAGAACTCGATCGCGCGCTGCGCGAGCCGGGCCAATTGAACAACCTCGGAACGCTTTCGGTGAGCGCCGAAACGGGGGTCCGGATCGAGCGCGCTCCGTCGGGCAGCCTTGCCGAGCGGCTCGGCCTGCAACCGGGCGACCTCATCCGCAGCGTGAACGGCCAGCGGATCCAGACCGAGGAGGACGTGCGTCGCCTGTACGAGCAGTTCAACCAGACCCGGCAGACCGCCTGGGTCGTTTTCGAGGGACGGCGCAACGACGCGCCGCTTCGCCTGCGCTACACGGTGCAACCATGAACCTGCCCGCAACGATCCGCTCGCTCGCGCACTCGATTCCGGCGCTCGCGCTTGCCATCGCACTTGCCGCGCCGAGCGTCCCAGCGGCTGCGGAGCCGGTGACGCTCAATTTCGTCAACGCGGAGATCGACGCGGTTGCAAAAGCGATCGCCCAGATGACCGGCCGCAACTTCCTGCTCGATCCGCGCGTCAAGGGCACGATCAACATCGTTTCGTCGAGCCCCGTGCCGCGCGAGCAGGTCTATGCGGTGTTCCTGTCGGCGCTGCGCCTGCATGGCCTCGCGGCGGTCGAGGCCGGCGGTGTGACCAAGATCGTTCCGGAAGCGGACGCAAAGCAGAATGCCGGCCCGGTCATAGAGGCCGGCGCACGCACGCCGGGCGACCAGGTCGTGACCATGGTCTACCCGCTGCAGTTCGAATCGGCGGCGCAGATCCTGCCGGTGCTGCGGCCGCTCATTCCGGCGAATAACGCGATTTCGGCCCTTGCCGGCAGCAACACGCTGGTGATCACCGACTATGCGGACAACGCAAGGCGCATTCGCCGGATCATCGAGGCGCTCGATCGGCCCGACTCCGGCAACGTGACGGTGGTACCGCTGCGCTACGCATCGGTGCTCGACCTGGCGCCGGTGATCTCCAAGCTTCTGCCGGAAGTACCGGCGGGTACTCCGGCCGTAGCGCAGCGCCTGCTCATCGCGCCCGATGCGCGGACCAACAGCCTTCTGATTCGCTCGGACAACCCCACGCAGGTCGCCCGGATCCGCGTGCTCGTCGAAAGCCTCGATACTCCGGCCCGTTCTGCGGCAACGGTGCGCGTGGTGTATCTGCGCAACGCCGATGCGACGCGCCTCGCCGAGACGCTGCGGGCCATCGTCGGCGCCGAGTCCCGGCCGGCAACCGCACCGACGCCGGGCGCGCTCGTTGCGCCTGCGCCCTCCGCCGCGAGCGCGAGCTTCATCCAGGCCGATCCGGCCACCAACTCGCTGATCATCGCCGCGCCGGATGCGCTCTACAACTCGCTTCGAACGGTGATCGATCAGCTCGACGCCCGCCGTGCGCAGGTGCACCTTGAGGCGCTGATCGCCGAGGTCTCGAGCGACAAGGCGGCGCAGTTCGGCATCCAGTTCCAGAGCCTCTCGAGCGGCACGAATACGAGCTCGCGGACGATCGGCGGGACGAACTTCAGCACCACGCCGGGCACGAACATCCTCGGCATCGCGTCCAACCCGGCGAGCGTCGGCAGCGGGCTCAACGTCGGCGTGATCCGCGGCCGGGTTTCGCTTCCCGGGATCGGCGAGATTCTCAACCTCGGCGTGCTCGCGCGCGCGCTCGAAGCCGACGCCGACGCGAACATCCTCTCGACGCCCAATCTGCTGACGATGGACAACGAGGAAGCAAAGATCATCGTCGGGCAGAACGTCCCCTTCATCACCGGCAGCTTCGCCCAGGCGACTTCGACCGCGACCGGCGGCGCGGTCAATCCGTTCCAGACGATCGAGCGGCGCGACGTCGGTCTGACGCTGCGCGTGCGGCCGCAGGTCACCGAGGGGCGTACGGTCAAGTTGCGCGTTTTCCAGGAAGTCTCCAACGTGCAGGACACCACCAACCCCGCCGGCATCATCACCAACAAGCGCTCGATCGAATCGACGGTCGTGGTCGAAGACGGCGAGATCGTGGTGCTCGGCGGCTTGATGCAGGACGACGTGAAGAACACCATGGACAAGGTGCCGGTGCTTGGCGACATTCCGGGCCTGGGGCAGCTGTTTCGCTACGATGCGCGCCGTCGCACGAAGACCAATCTGATGGTCTTCCTGCGGCCGGTGGTGCTGATGGATCCGGCGGCCGCGGGGACGATCACGCGAGACCGGTACGAATACATCCGCAACGAGCAGGGAAGCGTGGTCGTGCCGGCGCACTGGCTGCTGCCCGATCTGCCGACTCCGCGCCTGCCGCCGATGCCTGGGTCGCCAGCCGAAGCGCGGCCCTCCGTTTCCCGGTGAAGACCGCGCAGCTCGCCTCACAGCGGGAAGCTCCGGACGCCTCCACCGCGCGGCTCCTGCCGTATCACTTTGCGAAAGCGAAGGGACTGCTCGCTGCGCGCGCGCAGGCCGAATCGGTGGAGTTGTGGCTTCGCGCCGGCAGCGTCGAAGCCGCGAGCATTGCCGAAGCGCGGCGCATTCTCGGCCGGCCGGTGAAGACCGAAACGCTCGCTGCCGACCAGTTCGACCGGCTGCTTGCGCAGGCCTATTCGCGCGCCGGGCGCAGCGCCGAGCAGCTCGCGATCGATCTCGGCCAGAACGTCGATCTCGCGCAGCTCGCGCAGGAGTTGCCGCAGATCACCGACCTGCTGGAAGCCGAGGACGACGCGCCGATCATCCGGCTGCTGAATGCAATCCTCACCCAGGCCTTGCGCGACGGGGCTTCCGATATCCACATCGAGCCCTATGAAGCGCGTTCGACGGTGCGCTTCCGGATCGACGGCACGCTCTACCCCGCGATCGAGCCACCGCGCGCACTGCATCCGGCGATCGTCTCGCGTATCAAGGTAATGGCGCACCTGGACATCGCCGAAAAGCGCCTGCCGCAGGACGGCCGCATCACGCTGCGAGTCGGCGGACGCGCGGTCGACGTGCGCGTATCGACGCTTCCTGCGGGGCATGGCGAGCGTGTAGTACTGCGCTTGCTCGACAAGCAGGCGGCGCGGCTCGATCTCGATGCGCTTGGCATGAGTGCCGCAACGCTGCAGAGGCTCGACGCGCTGATCCACGCGCCGCACGGCATCCTGCTCGTCACGGGACCGACCGGATCGGGCAAAACGACCACGCTTTACGCAGCGCTCTCGCGCCTCGATCGCGGCGGCCGCAACATGATGACGGTCGAAGATCCGATCGAGTACGACCTCGACGGAATCTCGCAGACGCAGGTCAATCCGCGCATCGGGCTCGATTTCGCGCGCGCGCTGCGCTCGATCCTGCGCCAGGACCCCGACATCATCATGATCGGCGAAATCCGCGACCTCGAGACCGCACAGATCGCCGTGCAGGCGAGCCTGACCGGGCACCTCGTGCTCGCGACGTTGCACACCAACGACGCGGCGGGTGCAGTGACCCGGCTGATCGACATGGGGATCGAGCCGTTCCTGCTCGCTTCGAGCCTCCTCGGCGTCATGGCGCAGCGTCTCGTACGGCGAATCTGTCCGCAATGCAATGCCAAGGGATGTACCGCCTGCGGTCACACCGGCTACCGCGGACGCACCGGAATCTATGAGCTCCTTGCGGTCGATTCGGAGCTGAGGAAGAGGATCCACGATGCAGCAGCGGAAGAAGCAATCCGCGCGCACGCGCTCGCGCATGGAATGATCTCTCTGCGAGAGGACGGCGGGCGCTGGGTGAGCGACGGCACGACCAGCCTCGAGGAAGTTCTGCGCGTTACTCGAGAGCCCACCCGGCAGGCCGGCGACGAGAGCTAGGCATGGCCGGGTTTCGCTACGAAGCGCTGGATGACGCGGGTCGCGTGCAGCGCGGCGTTCTCGAAGTCGATAGTCCGCGCCAGGCGCGCAAGATGCTCCGCGAGCGCGGCCTGTGGACGCTCAGCGTCGATGCGCTCACCGCATCGCAGGCGGCGCGTCGCCCCCGCGTTTGGCGTGGCGCGCTCCCGGCTGCCGACCTAGCGCTGCTGCTGCGCCAATTCTCGACGCTGCTCGATGCGGGGCTCACGCTCGAAGCGTCGCTCGATGCGCTGATCGAGCAAGCCGACACGCAGGCGCAACGCGAGCTGCTCGGCGGCGTGCGCGCCGAGGTACTCGCGGGACAAACGCTCGCGCGTGCGATGGAAAAGTATCCGCGCGCCTTTCCAGAGCTGTACCGCGCGCCGGTCGCGGCGGGCGAGCAGTCCGGGCGTCTCGGCGACGTGCTCGCGCGGCTCGCCGATTACGCGGAAGCGCGCGAGGCGCTGCGCAGCCGGATCACGCTCGCATTTCTGTACCCGGCGCTCGTCACAGTCGTCGCGGCAGCGGTAGTTGCTGCGCTCCTCGCGTACGTGGTGCCGCAAGTCGTGGCGGTGTTCCACAATACCCATCAGACGCTGCCCTGGCTGACGCGCGCGCTGATCGCGGCGAGCGAGGGCGCGCGCGCCTGGGGCGTATCCGCGCTTGCCGGCCTGGCGGCGCTCGGATGGCTCGCCTGGCGCGTGTTGCAGATCCCGAGTGCCCGCTTCCGGGCGCAGTCGTTTCTGTTATCGATTCCGCTCGCCGGCCCGCTGCTCCGTGCTGCGGCCGCCACGCGCATCGCGAGCACGCTCGCGATTCTCATCGGCAGCGGCGTGCCGGTGCTCGGTGCGCTGCAGGCAGCGGCCGGCGCAGCCGGCAACCTGCCGATGCGCCGCGCGGTGGAAGAAACCGGACGCGCCGTGCGCGAAGGCGCAAGCCTCGCGCGCTCGATGGCGCAGACGCGTCGTTTCCCCGCGCTGATGATCCATCTGGCGGCGAACGGAGAGTCGAGCGGCCGGCTCGGTGCGATGCTCGAGCGGGCTGCGGCCGCCCTGCGCATCCAGCTCGAGCACCGCTTGTCCGTGCTCGTTGCGCTCCTCGAGCCGGCGCTGATCGTCGTGATGGGCGCGATCGTGCTCGCGATCGTGCTCGCGATCCTGATGCCGATCGTCGAGCTGAACCAACTGCTCGGAAAATAGGGACGTACCCCATTTTTCGCTCCAGCCCAAGCCGCGGTTTCACGCTGATCGAGATCATGGTCGTCGTCGTGATCCTCGGGATCCTCGCGGCGCTGATCGTCCCCAAGGTGATGTCGCGCCCCGATGAAGCGCGCATCGCTGCAGCAAAGCAGGACGTCGCAACGCTGGCGCAGGCGCTCAAGCTCTACAAGCTCGACAACCTCGCGTATCCCACCACCGATCAGGGGCTGCAGGCGCTCGTCGCCAAACCGGCCGCCGCGCCGATCCCCGTCAATTGGAAATCGGGCGGCTATCTCGAGCGCCTGCCGAAGGATCCGTGGGGACGCGACTACCGCTACCTCAACCCGGGACGCCACGGCGAGATCGATATTTACAGCCTCGGAGCGGACGGCGAGCCGGGCGGCGAAGGAAACGACGCCGATATCGGGAACTGGTGATGCGGCCCCGCTTACGCGGCTACACGCTGATCGAAGTCCTGGCGGTGCTCGTGATCGTCGGCATCGTCATCGCGCTCGCCAGGGTGCAGTACGCGCGCAGTCCCGCCCAGACGCTCGAAGACGAAGCGCGACGGCTTGCCCTGGTGCTGGAGCTCGCGCGCGACGAGGCGATGACGCGCGGCTGCACGCTCGCCTGGACCGCGCGCAGTGATGGGCATCAATTGCAATGCCGGCGGGGGCGAGCCACCGCGGCAGCGGACGACGGGCTCTATGCAAAGCGCCCGTGGAGCGGCACCGTTGCGCTCGAGCGAGTCGCGATTGCCGGCGTTGCCGTCTCCCGCGACGCGTCGCTTCTTTTTACCCCGTCCGGGATCAACGCGCCGTTCGAGCTCGTGCTCGCGATGGATGGAAACCGCGTCCACGTCGCCGGCGATTTCCTCGGCCGCGTGAGCGTCGCTGCGCCGGACGCTCGGCCAAGCGTGCAGCGATGACGAGTCCCGCTCGACGCGGCGGATTCACGCTGATCGAGATCCTGGTCGCGCTCGCGATCGTGGCGATCGGGCTCGCCGCAGCGGTGCGCGCAACTTCGCAGGTCATTGCCGGAACGGAAAGCGCACGCCTGCGCCTGGTCGCGAGCTGGGTCGCGCAGGACCGGCTCGCGGCGCACTCCGCGCGCGCCGACTGGCTCGCCCCGGGCATCGGATCCGGCAGCGCGAGCCAGGGACCGTTCACGTTTGCCTGGCGCGAAACCGTGAGCGCGACATCGGATCCCTCGCTGCGCAGAATCGACATCGCGGTTGCCGGGGCCGAGCGTCCGGAATACGTCGTGGCGCGCCTCACCGGGTACCTCTTTGCCCCGGAGGCGAAGAAATGATCCGCGGCGCGAGCACCCGGCGGACCGCGAGCGGTTTCACGCTGATCGAGATCCTGGTCGCGCTGCTCGTCTTCGCGCTGCTCGCCGGATTCGGCTATCGCGGGGTCGGCGCAGTGCTCGACGCCGGCGAGCGGGTAACCGGCGAGACGCGCAAGTGGCGCGACCTTGCGCTTGCGTTCGAGCAGATGCGCCTCGCGTTCGCGCAGGCCGCGGACCGGCCGATCCGGGACCGGCACGATGCGGCCGCACCCGCCTTCGAAGGCGTCGCGGCGACACGCAACGCGAGCGAACCGCTGCTCGCGTTCACCCGCATGGGCTATGCGGGACACGAAGGCGCCGCGGCAGACCAGCAACGCGTCGGCTACCGCCTGCGTGAAGAGCGGCTCGAGCAACTCGCATGGCCGGTGCTCGACCAGGCGCCGCACACCGACGCGCAGTCGGTCGCGCTCCTTTCCGGAGTGCGCGAGCTTGCGTTTTCGTACCTGCACCACGGGAAGTGGCATCCCGCGTGGCCGCTCGCAGACGGCGATGCACCGTATCCGGCGGCCGTGCTGGTGACGCTGCGACTCTCGAACGGCGAGCGCTACCAGCGCTTGTTCGCGCTGCCATGAAGCGCCGATCACGGGCCATTGCCTCGCAAGCCGGAATGGCGGTAATCACCGCGATCCTGCTTGTAGCGCTTGCCGCGAGCACCGCCACGTTTCTCCTCTGGCGCCAGCAGCTGTGGCTGCAGCAGGTGGAAAACCTCGCATCGCGGGCGCAGGCCGAGGCGCTGGCGCGCGCAGCGCTCGAATGGCGAAGGCGCAGCGGTTCGGGGACGGCGATCGGACCGTTCGAGGCTGCGGGGGCGGTACAGACCGCGATTACCGACGCGCA
>Ga0209382_10002288_pt1 | contig 28199 bp, 25 predicted proteins | sample SoiMetdeltSBSDD5_FD_187599 | JGI IMG/M metagenome (GOLD analysis project Ga0209382, IMG submission 187599) | Bulk soil microbial communities from a Populus tree surrounding site in Tennessee, USA - Soil MetaG P. deltoides SBSDD5 (SPAdes) (version 2) | ecosystem: Environmental > Terrestrial >... | reverse complement strand
AGGCGGTTTGGCGGGCTTGGTTCCCGTAAAGTCATACGGTCGGGCGTTGAAGATATCGTTGCGAAGGTAGTCGTAGGCGAAGCCGTGCACGTCGTTTGTACCGCTGCGGATCGCGATATTGACGATTGCCCCGCCGCCCTTCCCAAACTCCGAGGAATAACCGCTGGTTTGGATATTGACTTCCTGGATGGCGTCGATCGCCGGAACCACACCGATGGTTCCGCTGAACTCCATGTTGTTGGAGATGCCCTCGATGATGAAGTTGTTCTGATCTGCCCCCGCTGTGCCCACGCCGAAGGCATCGCCGCCGAGATCGGTTTGGCGCCCCGCAAGTTTCACTGTGTTCGGCGTCAGGAGCGACAGATTCAGGAAGTGCCGGTTGAGCACCGGCAGGTTCTGAAGCTGTTCGCGCGTGACCAGATTGCTGACTTCCGCCGTGTTTGTCTTGAGAAGCGGCGCCGCCGTTTCTGAAACAATCACCGATTCCGATGTTTCGCCGATTTCAAGGGTCAGGTCGGCACGAATGCGCGCCTGTACCGTAATCACAATATTGGGAAAAACTGCTTCCCTAAAGCCCTCCCGTTGGGCCGTCACGGAATAAGTCCCCAACGGCAGAGCCGGAACGACATACTCACCCGCCTCGTTAGTCGAAGTGGTCCGCGTGAGGCCCGTTTTGGTTCCCTTGATGGTGACCGACGCGTTCGGCACGGGCAGGCCGGCCGGGTCGAAGATAGTTCCTAAGATGGATCCCTCGGTAGCCTGGGCGAACACGTTCGCCAGACAACAAGCGAGAGTAACGATGATGCATCCCAGAACACGCAAACTTGAGGTGTAGGTGTATGTCATGCGCGTAATGTAAGCACCGCAAAATGACGGTTCGATGTCTGAGAAGTTTCAGTTCAATGAATGCCTTCAAGCAGAGTCCACAATGCAGTTTCCAATCAACTTGCCGGCTGTTGCTGGGTTCGCATAGACTGGCGGCACTTCGAACGAACAGAGAGGACCGGCCTATGACCAAAAGAGTTTTACTGCTTGTCGCGTTACTGTTGTTCCCGGCCGTATCGGCGATGGCGACGTTTTCGATCGTCGCTATTGATCCGAAAACCGGCGATCTGGGTGTGGCTGTGGCGTCCCGTTACTTTGCAGTGGGAACTGTCGTGCCGTGGGCTGAGGCGGGTGTGGGCGCGATCGCAACACAGGCAGGAGTGAACGTGGGGTATGGTCCTCGCGGTCTTGAATTATTACGTCAAGGACTCACCGCGCAGCAGGTGTTAGACAAACTTCTTCAGGAAGACACGTTTGGCAGTGTGGACGGCCGTCAGGTGGCGATCGTCGACGCCAAGGGCAACATCGCCACAAAGAGCGGTGGACAGGACTGGAAGGGACACAAGGTCGGCGCAACATGGTCGGCGCAAGGCAATATTCTGGTTGGAGCGCAGGTTGTTGAAGCGATGGGAAAGGCCTTTGATGCGACCAACGACGACCTGGTGGAAAAGCTGTGGGCAGCGCTCAAAGCCGGTGATGAAGCTGGCGGCGACAGCCGCGGCCGGCAATCCGCTTCGCTTCTGGTTGTTCGGAAGGGTGGTGGCCGCAACACCAACAATGATCGGCTGGTCTATGTGAACGTAGACGATTCCCCAGATCCGTTCGGTGAGCTGCGGCGCCTGCTGAACATCGCGCAACGAGGAAACTACAATACCGCCATGGGCCGAGCGCTGACGGCCGGCAATTACGCCGACGCGCTGAATGCCGCCGAGCATCTCGTCCGGTACGATCGGCTCAATCCGTCACCCTACGTCACGTTAGGATTCGTCGCCTATCTCGCCGGTAAACAGGATCAGGCTCTCGAGGCCTTTAATCACGCGAAAGGCCTAACGCTTCCCAATCAATTTATGGACCTCTGGAACGCCGCGAGCGGACAGGGCGGCGGCAATCGCGGTGGTGGTCGCGGCGGCGGAGCACCAACTGAAGCGCCCGCGGGGGCGCGTGGCGGAGGTGGTGGTGGAGGATCGCGATATCAGAAGGTTCTCGACGACAAAGCCTTCGTGGCGAAGGTACTCGGAAACTGATCTCTCAGGGATTAGCGTTGTTCGGCTTTCGCCAAACAAACGCGAAGGCTGAAGATCTTTTTCATCGCCTGGTTCCTAGCCGCGTAGCGGCGACAGTCTGCCAGCCCCCGGCTTTAGCCGGGGGAACACGATCTTAAGTGGACAGAGTGCCGTAGGCACGACAGCTTTCGCGCCTACGGCGCTCTGAGGCTTCACCCGAATTTCATTCCCCCGCTAAAGCCGGGGGCTGGCAGACTGTCGCCGCTACGCGGCTACTGGAGGAAGTTTTCGACGAACCTCACGCGAGCAGGGCGTTGACGACGTTGCCGTGGACGTCCGTCAACCGGAAGTCGCGCCCGGCGTGACGGAACGTCAGCTTGGTGTGGTCGAAGCCGAGACAATGCAGGATCGTCGCCTGGAAATCGTGCACAGTTACGGGGTTCTCCGCGACGTTCAGGCCAAGCTCGTCCGTCTTGCCGTAGACGATTCCCGGCTTGATTCCGCCGCCGGCCATCCAGCACGAGAAACACTTGTTGTAGTGGCCGCGGCCGTGCGTTTGTTCGAGCCACGGCGTGCGCCCGAACTCCGTCGCCCAGACAACGAGCGTGTCCTCGAGCATGCCTCGCGACTTGAGATCCTTGACGAGCGCAGCGATCGGCTGATCGGCGTTTTTCGCCATCGCGTTCATCTCGTCGATCTCGTTGTGCGAATCCCAGTTTTTCGTCGTGCCCGAATCCACGAGCTCGATGTAGCGGACACCACGCTCCGCCAGCCGGCGCCCGATCAGGCACTGCCACGCGAAGCCCTGATTGTCGCCGCGTTCGAGGCCGTATAGCTTGAGCGTCGCATCGGTCTCTTTCGAGAGATCGAGGACTTCCGGCATCTCGCTCTGCATGCCGTACGCGATCTCGAACGACTTGATGCGCGCCGCCAGCGCGTTGTCGCCCGGACGCGAGATCAGGTGCTGGTTGTTGAGACGATCGAGAAGGCCGAGCTCGAGCTGCTGCAGCTCTGCAGTCGGCGTTCGGCGGTTCAGGTCGGCAACGGGCTCCGCGCCGCCTGCGATCCGAGTGCCGGTGTGCGCGCCAGGCAAGAAGTCCGACGTCCAGTTGATCGCGCCCGCGTACGGCAGGTACGGCGCGATCACCACGAATGACGGCAAGTTCTGATTCTCGGTGCCGAGGCCGTAGCTCACCCACGACCCCATGCTCGGACGCTTCACGGTAACCGAACCGTTGTGCAATCCCTGCGACGCCTGGAAATGATCGTTGTGCGCAGCCACCATCGATCGAATGAGCGCCACTTCATCAAGGATTCCGGAAACATGCGGGAACAACGAGCTGACCTCGGCTCCGGTCGCCTTGCTCGGCGAGAACTCCCACGCTCCGGGAAGATAGCTTTTGAAATTCCCCTGCGGCTTCTTTCCTTCGTTGACCGCCTTCACCAGGCCGGGCTTCGGATCGAACGTGTCGACGTGCGACACGCCGCCCGTCATGTAGAGGAAGATCAGTCGCTTCGCTTTGCCTGGGAAGTGCGGTGCTCTCGGCGCCAGCGGATTGGCGGTCTGAGCTCCGAGCAAATCCTGCACGATCGCGGGAAACAGCATCGTGCCCGTGACCATCGATCGAATGGCATCTCGCCGCGTGATGTTCATCATTTTTCCGGTCCTCAATCCACGTACAGGAATTCGTTGCTTCCCAGCAGCACGCGCGTCAGCGCAGCCAGCGACTGCCGATTGTGATCCTCGGCCGGCACGTTCGCACGCGACAGCGAGACGCGATACTTGCCAAGGAAATCTTCGGCAGCGGCCACTTCGGTTTTTGTCGGCGCTCGCGAATAGATCAGGTTGTACGCCAGCGTGAGCCGCGCGGCGGTCGTGTCGTGTGCGAGACCGATGCGAATCGCCAGACGCTCCGCCTGTTTGTGGACGAACTCGTCGTTCATCAGAAACAGCGACTGTAACGCCGTCGTGCTCGACTGGCGCAGATCGCTCATCGTGTTTGGATCGGGCCCATCGAAGATGTCGTAGATCGGAATGCCGCGGATGCGCTGCTGCATCATGTACACGCTGCGGCGGTCCGTCTGGAATTCCGCAGGGACCGCGACGAAGGGCTTGTGCTGCGTAAATCCGGTCACCGGCCGCGGCGGGAACGGGTGCGCGCCGCCCATCGAGAGATCGAGCTGGCCGCTGATGAGCATCATGGAATCGCGGATCTCTTCAGCCGCCAGACGCCGTCGATCGAAGCGCCACAGGAACTTGTTGTTGGGGTCCGTCTCCGCGTTCATCGCATCATGGCCGCTCGCCATGCGATACGTGCGGGAAAGAACGATCATCTTGTGCAGCTTCTTTATCGACCATCCGTTTTCCATGAAGTTCGCCGCGAGGAAATCCAGCAGCTCCGGATGCGTCGGCCGCTCGCCACGGACGCCAAAGTCGCTCGCCGTGGCGACGATGCCTTTGCCGAAGTGCCACTGCCACATGCGATTCACGATCACGCGCGGCGTCAGCGGATTCGCGGGGTCGGTGATCCACTTTGCAAGCAGATCGCGTCCGCTGCCCTTGTAGTCGGCTGGAACTTTCTGGCCGCCAAGAATCTCGAGGAAACCACGCGGCACGGCGGGACCGAGTGTGCGTGGATCGCCTTTGACCATCAGGCGCTGGTTGTCGAGCTTGCCTTCGGATGCTCCATAGGCGGTCGGCATTTCGGCAAGCATGGACCCGAGGCGCTCCTCGTCATCGAGCGCGAGCAGGTACGGCGTGCGTGTTTCAGCGGTCGCGTTCTCCATCGTCGCCGCCTTCCGCAAGTTGGCGACAACGCCGGCTGCCTTCTTAAAACTCTCCGTTGCTGTCTTGAACTTCTCCGCGTTCGCGAAGTCGAGGGGCAGCAGGTTCTCCTGATACTGGTTGTGCTCGCGTCCGGCGAACGCGTAGTTCGTGCTCTTGAAGATGCCGTAGAGAGCGTAGTAGTCCTTGTTCGGAATGGGATCGAACTTGTGGTCGTGACAGCGCGCACACGCGACGCTCGTGCCGAGCATCGACTTGCTGACGTTGTCGATAGTGTCGTCGATCGTCAGGTAATGCTCGCCGTCGCTCTGACCGAAGCGGCGCGCGTTGGCGAGGTATCCGGTCGCGATGAGTTTGTTGCGGCGGTCGTCATCATCTTTATAGGGGAGGAGATCGCCGGCGAGTTGCTCCTGGAGAAACGCGTCGAACGGCTTGTCGTCCTTGAACGCGTTGATCACCCAGTTCCGATACCTGTACATGTCGTGCGCCGGGTAGTCAGCGGCGTCGCCGGCAGTGTCGGCGTAGCGCACGACGTCGAGCCAGTGACGTCCCCATTGTTCCGCGTATTGCTGCGTCGCGAGCAGACGGTCGACGACCTTTTCATACGCGTTCGCCGATTCATCTTTCAGAAACGCATCGACCTCTACCGGCTTCGGCGGCAATCCCGTCAGATCCAGGGTGACGCGGCGCAACCACGTGCGCTTATCGGCCAGGCCGAGCGGTTTGAGTTTCTGCTCCGCGAGTTTCGCGGCAACAAATCGATCGATGGGATTGCCGGACCATTCCGGAGCTGACGCTGCTGGTGGCGGCACACTCTTGATCGGCTGGTAGGCCCAGTGTTTGCGCGCCTCATCGAAGTTGTATGCCGGTTTATCTGCAACCGCCGCACCTTCGCGAGGATCGGGGGCGCCCATGCGCACCCACTCGGCAAACGCGTCGACCTGCTCGGCAGGCAACGGCCGGTCCGGAGGCATCTTCAGTTCGGAGGTCTGGCGCAGTGCGGTGATCAGCAGGCTCTCTTCCGGCTTGCCGGGAACGATCGTGGCAACTCCCGACTTTCCGCCCTTGAGCAGTCCTTGCCGTGTGTCAACGTGAAGGTCCCCACGCAGCGTCGTCGCCTGATCGCTGTGGCACGAGTAGCATCGCTCGGCGAGCACAGGACGGATGTTCTTCTCAAAATACTCGAGGCCTTCCGCGCTGGGTCTCGTCTGCGCCGCCACTGCCTGAATGAACAGGAACAAGAGGAAGATCACGTCGAACCCTCCCGGTGAAGTTGTTGCTGCGTCAGAATTTTCCAGGATTGTATATCGTATCCACCGCTAAAACTAGCGCCGAAGGATTGGCGCGTCTCCAGCGCAAAGAACGCGATAGAATCCACCGCATGCTTATCTCCCGTACTGTGATGCACGTCTTCTTGATGGCGTCGGTCCTTTACGCGCAGGCACCGTCGCTGCGCGATCAGGCCTGGGCCGCGATCGGCGCGAAAGACTTCGCGAAGGCGCGGCCGCTGCTCGAGAAGTGGCTCGAAGCCGCTCCCGGCGACGCGCCCGCCTGGTACAACCTGGCCAGCGCGCACGCGATGACGAAGAACAAGGTGAAGGCCGTCGAGGCGTTCGAACGCGCAGTCGGCAACGGGTTCTTGGAAGTGGAGACGACGAAGCGCGATCCCAATCTCGACTCGATCCGCGACGATGCGCGTTTCCAGGCGGCGTTCGAGCGCATGTCATTCAACTACAACGAAAGCATCCCCGATAACTTTCTCGCGCGTCTCGCGCCGATGCGATCGCTCGGCACGTACGTAGTGATGCTTCCGCCCGACTACGAGAAGAGCAACAAGACCTATCCGCTCGTTCTGATCCTTCACGGCAGCGGCTCAAACGAGATCGAGCACGGCCGCATCGTCGACGAGTTCGGACGCGACGGCGTCATCTACGCTGCAGTGCGCGCACCGTTCCCCGCGCTGAGCGTGGTGGCCGATCTGAAAAAGCCAGCGTTCACGGCGTGGCCGGCGGAGGCCGGCCGCAGCTTCGAGCCCGCGCGCGACATCTACGTCGACTGGATATTCGACGTCGCCGAGTACGTGCGTGAGGAGTTCCGCGTGCGTCCCGGAAAAATCTATCTGTGGGGACACAGCCAGGGCGGGCAGTTCGCGAAGATGTGCGCGTTGACGCATCCGGAGCGCATCGCGTCGTATTTCTCTCAGGCGGGCTCGAACGTGAGCGCGGATTTCGCCACGCCGGAACGTTTGGCCGCGATGAAGCAGCAGGGCATGGAAGTGTGGATCGCGCACGGCAAGGATGACCGCAGCGTGCCGGTGGCCACGTCATCGGCGTGGGCCGATCGATTGAAAGAGGCGGGCATCGCGCCGAAGGTTTTTATCGAAGACGGCGATCACTCGATCAACGCGCGGATGCGAGCGATCGCCAAGCAGTGGGTCAACGAGGTCGTGAGGCGCCCGAACTAGCGACCAAGCCGCGGCATTCCTTTGACCCAGGGCGCGGGGGCTGTTGCCGAACGCCAGCTTGTTAGAAATGGCGCAAATGTTTCGGGTGCGCGGACGTCCCCTCCTGGGATAGGAGGGGCAGCGAGCCGAGGAACGAGGCGAGCGGGGTGGTACTAAAGAACGCGAGCGTAGCGAGCTTCTTTATATTTCCGCGAAGCGCTCCTTATTGAAAACCAAGGATGCGCTATCGCGCGACTTTAAAGGAGGCTCGCTACGCTCGCGTTCTTTAGTACCACCCCGCTCGCCTCGTTCCTCGGCTCGCTGCCCCTCCCATCCCAGGAGGGGACGTCCGCGCACCCGAAACATTTGCGCCATTTCTAACAAGCTGGCGTTCGGCAACAGCCCCGTCGGCCCTGGGTCAACAGGTAACCTACAATCGGTCGCTGACCGAAGCTCGTCCCATTCGATCATTCACGCGAAACTGGTACGGCTATTTCGAACTGGATGCCACGATGGACTTCTTCAAGGAACCCACGAGGTCCATCACTTCTTTCTTTTCTTTTGCGGGCACCTTTAATTGATCCAGCTGCGCCGAGAGATCTTCGGCAACCGCGTCGAAGGCTTCACTGGTGACGCCCCGGCCTTTGTGCGCCGTGACCATATCCATACCCGTGTATTTGCAAGGGCCCCCCACACTCTGACAAATGAAGTCCGCGAGTTTGGCTTTATATGCTTTGGTGTTCTCCGGACTGGACGCGGCGTGGGCGAACCATTTGTTGATGCGCTTGTCCGCCAGGATTCGATCAACGAGCCCATTGGCTACAGCATCGACGGCAGGTTTTCCACCCAGGCGATCAAAAAGTGATTTTTCCGATTTCGCAGCTTGCGGGAAGGACACACCAGTTAACAGAACAGCAACAACTACGGCTGAAACGATCCACTTTTGCATGCGGTTATCCTTGTTGAAGGTTTGTTTTAATCAAGCAACCGAATATCGATGAAGGCGCGCGGTTGTCTTAAAAACGCGGAAGTACTGTAGTGGTTCGGCACCGGTACGTCAACACTGAGCGTGTTGCGAAACTTGAAAGACGCGGGCATAAAGCCCGCGGCTACGAGCATGGACAAACGTATCGGTCTGCCGCTTTCGGTTTTCGCATCATCCTTATTGCCCAGGGCGGCAGGAGAATGGCAGTTCGTAGCGATGGCCGATTACTGCCTTTTGTCGCGCAGAACGTCGGCGATGTTCCGGCCTAAACCCATCGCTTGTTCAATGCCGTCGAGCTTTGTGAAATCCCGTGTCAACGACCTCAATCCCAGTTCAGTGACGACTTTTTCGAACGAGAGCAACGTGGCCTGATCTCCCGTGTCAACAACAGCGGCGGCTTTGCCAGCGAGCTTTCCTTCTGCACTCATTTTTCGCAGCATCGAAATGCACTCGGCCCATTCGGCAGACGAAGTGTCAAAGCCTGCCGGTGTTGCGAAGATGAGACCATCGGCGGCGAGTACGTCGGCTTCTCTGGGGGCGATGTATTCCTTGCGTAATCGGACTAGCGTATCCGTGGAACTCGATGTCTCGGTTATATCCGCCAGCCGCCGCAGTCGAATGGCCGCCCGGCCCTGGACTGCGCCAACGGCGGCCGCAAGCGCAAGCTTTTCGGTGGAGCCGGAGCGGGAATAAAAGATCACGAGCACGATCGGTGATGACATTGGATACCGCCTACTGCAAATCGAAGAGCAGGACTTCGCCTCCTTCCGGAGCGTCGCCCATCAAATGAAGTTCCTGTTCATCGCTGACAGCAGCCCCGTCTCCTTCATTCAGCCGCGATCCGTTGAGAGACAAGTTGCCGCGCAGCACTTGCACCCATGCATAACGATTCGGCGCTAGCGGGTAGCTGGCACCTTGCATCGGGCGGAGTTCTGCGACGAACAGCCGCGCGTCCTGATTGATAGTTACGACCCGTTCATTGTTCTTTTTCGGTCCTGCCAGAAGCCAGAATCGTCCGATCTTTTCTTCGGCGTCGAACGAGATCTGCTGGTAAGAGGGTCGTAAATCTTCGTCGGTGGGTTCAATCCAGATCTGTATAGAGTGCACCGGTTCTTCATCGGAAGCATTGAATTCGCTGTGCACGATTCCATTGCCCGCGGACATCGCCTGAATCTCGTTCGGACCGATTATGTGTTGTTCGCCCGTGCTGTCGCGATGCAAGAGGTGTCCTTCCAGCACGTAGGTAAGGATCTCCATATCGCGGTGCGCGTGTGGTCCGAAGCCCTTTCCAGCGGCTATGCGATCATCGTTGATAACGCGCAGTGCGCGATAACCCATGTGGGCAGGGTCATGGTACTCGGCGAACGAAAATGTGAAGTAGGCATCGAGCCAGCCACGATTGACGCGTCCTCGCGCTTCGCCTTTACGAATCGTGATCATCAATCAGTATTAGATCACGACGAACAGGGAAGCGAACAGCCATGCTTGTAGCAGCGAAAGGAACAGCTCGCTGCGATGAAGAACCAGAAGTACGACTCAGCCTCTGGAGGTGGTGCGCGGAACGCCAATGGCAATGAATAACTTTTCGAGGCGAGAGAAGATGCCGAGTTTGTCGGCCAGACGATTGGTCCATCCGTTCGTGATGCAGTAAGCCAATCGATAGGGCGGCGCGTGGTGCCGCGCATGATGGGTTGCCGAGATGGTCATCCCGCAGCGTTGAAGCCAGCGCGCGAAACGGGGCGGCGAAGCCTGGTGCGCCCAGCAATGCAATTGATTGGTCATAGTCAGCGCGATGGTCATCGCCGTCCACCACGCGTAGTTGAAGACACCAAATTGAGTTTCAGGAATTTCAGGGCCAACCCACCACACGCCGCCCAGCGGCAAGACGTAGGCGATGAAACTGTTACCGGTGAGTTCTATGAAAGAGTGGTGTGTCATAGCCATCGAATCGCGATGATGCTCGCGAAACGGCGCGATCAAATGCGGACCGATGAACGGGGTTGTCTCGTCGAAAAATGTGTCGAAGAACCAGTGAAGAAATCCGGACATGAAATCGGACAGGACGATTCCGAAAAGAATTGCCAGCACCCAGTAGATGATCGGCATTTGAGGCGCAGCATCTGCAAATATGCGCAAAACAAGCGCGCCGCACAGCGCCGTCCACACCACACCGCTAGTCGCCTCAAGCAACACAACCTGGGTTGGCCGCGGCCGGGCCGTCCGGACAATCACCCTTGGATTCTGCGCGATCAGCATAGCCGACGAGCATCCTAGCACGTTGTCATGCATTGTAACGTCGACTCTACTTGTTCGTCGTCCTGCCGCTGAGAGCCCGATCCAGATTGAACGCGGCGCTGATTAGCGATAGATGCGTGAAAGCTTGTGGGAAGTTGCCGAGTGCTTCGCCACTGGGGCCTGTTTCCTCGGAAAACAGGCCCAGGTGGTTGGCGTAAGTCAGCATTTTCTCGAACAGCAGCCGCGCCTGCTCGAGGCGGCGACGATCTCTCTGTCCGGCGCGCGTCAATGCCTCGACGAGCCAGAAGGAGCAGATGTTGAAAGTGCCTTCCTCGCCAATGAGTCCGTCCGGCCCGTATCGGGTGTCATATCGGTATACGAGACCGCTCGATACCAAACCGCCTTTTGCCGGCGGCTGATTGATCGCGTCGATGGTCGAGAGCATTCTCGGATCGGTGGGCGCCATAAAGAAGACCAGCGGCATGACCAGACATGCAGCATCCAGCGCATTGCTGTCGTAGTGTTGAACAAATGCGTGCTTTTCTGCGTTCCAACCCTTGGCGAGGATGTCTTCATAAATCGCATCGCGCACTTTGAGCCACCGTGCGCGATCTGCCGGAAAAGAGCGTTTGTCTGCCAGCCGTAACGCACGATCCAACGCCACCCAACACATGACCTTTGAGTAAACGAAATTCTGCCGACCGGACCTCACTTCCCAAACGCCATCGTCTTTTTGCTGCCAATTGTCACAAAGCCAATTGATCAAGCGGCGAAGTCCGACCCAGAGGTCGTATGAAATCGGACTGGCATGTTTGTTGTAGAGATAAACTGCATCCATCAACTCGCCGTAGATATCGAGCTGGAGTTGTTTGTACGCATCATTGCCGACGCGTACCGGTCGAGATTGGCGATAGCCCTCGAGATGATCCAGAACCTTGTCGGTGAGATCCTTCTGCCCATCCACTCTATACATGGTTTGAAGCGATCCGTCCGGGTTGGCGTCGTGGATTCGATCGATGAGCCAGTCCATAAAACGGCTGGCTTCTTCAGCGAGACCGATACGCGCAAACCCATAGATCGTGTAAGCGGCGTCGCGAATCCATGTGTAGCGATAGTCCCAATTGCGTTCCCCTCCGATGAACTCCGGCAGGCTGCAGGTAGGCGCCGCCACGAATGCGCCGGTCGGCTCAAACGTGAGCAGCTTCATTGCTAGGGCAGAGCGCTCGATCATTTCCCGCCAACGTCCCGTGTAAGTAGATCGGGAGAGCCATCCGCGCCAAAACAGTATGGTCTTACGGAATAAGTCGGCCTCTTCTCGTTCATCGATGACAAAACCGCAATCCGAGCCTTCCGGAATTTGTCGTAGTACGAAAACTGTCGATTCGCCTTCATTCAGCGTGAACTCTGCCCGAATGCCGTTTTCGTGGTGGCTGACCGGGATCTTGGTGGCGAGTCCTAATTGAATCGAGGGTGATCGAAAGCACGCGCCGCCGTCGACGAGATCGGTGCGATGACCTTCGAGCGCATAGTTGAAGGCAGGATGGCAATTCATCTGGAAACTGACCGTTCCACGCACAACCGTCACGCGGCGAATCAGCCGATGGACATCGTCGTGCTCACGCGCCTCGCCGACCGGCATATAGTCCGTGAGTTCGGCAACGCCGTCGGGATTCAAAAAACGGGTAATCAGGACGTTGGTTGCGGGCCAGTAGAGCTGCTTTTGGCGGGCGTCGTTCGTTGGTGCAATTTGAAAGTATCCACCCTTCTTATCATCCAGAATCCTTCCGAAAATGCTGGGCGAGTCGAAATGAGGAAAGCAATACCAGTCGATCGATCCATTCATACCCACGAGGGCAATGGAGTGCATGTTGCCGATGACGCCGTAGTTTTCGATGGGTTGATATGCCATAACCACAGACTAGCAGGAATCGCTAACCGGCCTTCAAGCGCTCCTTGATCGCGACGGTATTGAGAATGGTCTGAACCACAGCATCGTCGCCGATTTTCGAATTGATCATCAGATCGTAGAGTTGGCGTGACGGCCATTCTTTGCCGAAATACTTCTTGATGAACTCGGCACGTTCGCGGTCCACGGTCTCGACCAGCCGCGCAGCTTCCGCGCGCTCTGTACCACTTTGCATTAACCGGCGCAGCTTTTCTTGAGCAGGCGCATACAGGAAGACGTGAAAAGCGTTGCTTTGATTCTCCAGAAAAAAAGCGGAACCGCGGCCGACCAGAACACAGTTGCCTGCTTCCGCCGCATCATTGACGACTTGTTTCGTAAGCGTGAAGATGACGTCGGTATCCACGAACTTCAGACTGTGAACGTTGAGACTTCCCTCGAAGCTGCCCAGCAGAAATGATTTCAGCAGGCGATAGTAGAGCGGATCCATGCGCTCTTCGCGTTTCGCGACCTGCGCGAGATCACACTGCGCCATGCGGGCTATTTCGGTCGTCAGCCGCTGATCCCATAATGTCCAGCCAAGGCGTTCTGCGAGAAGCTTGGCGATTGCGGCAGCACCACTACCAAACTCTCGCTCAACAGTGATGATCCTCACCGGTTCCATTGGTCTATCCTGCTGCGGCGCCGGCCGCCGCTTTTCCCGGTTGATTTTTCCTGAGAAGGAAAGATGCCGCAAACATGATCGCAGCCGTGACAGCCAGAATCCAGAATGTGTCGATGTATGCCAGTGCGGCCGCCTGGTTCTGCGCGGATTGATACAGCACAGCATGCGCGCGCATCTGAGCGTCCGGCAAACTGAACCCGGATTGCGTGAACTTGTCCGTTAGGGCATTTACGGTATTGAGGAATGTCGCGTTGTCGGGCTTTACGTTGTCAATCAGAATGGTCTGATGGTACTGAGAGCGCCGAGCGATCATCGTAGTCACCATCGACGTCCCCACGCTGCTTCCCATGTTGCGCATGAAGTTGATCATGCCGGCGACCATGTTGCTTTTCTCCGCCGGTATCCCGACGTACGACGCGAGAGTGATCGGCACGAAGAGGAATCCCAGACCAGCCACCTGAGCGATGCGAACGCGAGTGGCCGTCCAGAAATCGACGAACAGACCCATTTGCTTCGTTGAGTACAGGAGCCCCAGGGCTACACAAAACCATCCAAACGCGATCAAGTAGCGGGCCTGAACCCTGGATGAGAGGTATCCCACGATAGGCATCTGGATCAGCAAGAGAATGGCGCCGAGCGATAGAACAAAGCCGGCCAGTTCTGCCGTGTAACCGATCAGTGTCTGCAGGAACTGAGGGATCATGACGAGGCTGCTGAACAGCACCACGCCCAGCAGGAACATCATGACGTTCGAACTTAGAAAGTTGAAGTTCTTGAAGAGGCGAACCTCAATGACTGGGTGCTTCGCAAACCATTCCCACACGAACAGCGAAAGCAAACCGATACCCGCAATGATGGCGAGAGTCAGGATGAAATGTGACGCGAACCAATCGTCTTGCTGGCCGCGGTCAAGCATCACTTGTAAAGCCCCGACACCAATTACGAGTAGGGCAATACCGATATAGTCGATCCTGACGCCGGCATGCTTCGCTGTCTTCAAATACGGCGGATCTTCAATGAGCCGAAACACGAGAAACAAGGCGAGAAGGCCCACGGGAAGATTGATGAAGAAAATCCAACGCCAGGAATAATTGTAAGTAATCCACCCGCCGAGGGTAGGTCCGACAGCCGGCGCAATAACGGCTGTGATGCCGTAGAGCGCGAATGCGAGCCCTCGTTGCTGCGGCGGAAAAGTGTCCGCCAGAATCGCCTGCGCCATCGGTTGAAGACCACCACCACCCAGGCCCTGCAGGACTCGAAACAGGAGAAGAAGACCCAGACTTGGAGCGATTCCACACAGTAAAGAACTCAACGTGAAGAAAGCGATGCAACCCAGGAAGAACCGCTTGCGGCCTACCATGCCGGCGATCCACCCGCTGATCGGCAAGACAACGGCATTGGAGACAAGATAAGAAGTTAGAACCCACGTACTCTCGTCATTGCTCACACCAAGATTCCCCGCCATGTACGGCAAGGCAACGTTCGCGATACTTGTGTCGAGAACCTCCATAAACGCCGCGATCGCAACGACAACTGCGATCAGCCACGGATTACTCCGCGTGCTCATCGCAGGTACACCTTGGGCACGACGTTTACACCAGGCCGCAGTTGGAGGTCAGTATTCTCGCCGGGCGCGATAACGATTTTTACGGGGACTCTCTGTACGATTTTGACGTAGTTACCGGTGGCGTTCTCGGGTGGAAACAAGCTGAACGACGGCCCGGTTGCGCCTGCGATGCTGTCGACCTGTCCGTTGTAGGTCCGGCCGTTTGAATCCACGTAAAATACCACGCGCTGTCCCGGGCGAATGTTTCGCAGCTGCGTCTCTTTGAAGTTGGCGGTGACCCAGACGTCTTGCAGAGGAACCACGGTCAACAACTGCTGGCCCGGCTGAACGTTCATCCCGACCACGACTGTCTTATTCACCAATCCTGAGACCGGAGCGATGATCTTGGTGTATCCCAGGTTCAGTTCCGCCTGCGCGAGCACGGCACGTTTCTGTTTGACGGTGGCTGCTGCAGAGAGGGCCCGGGCGCGAGTCGCCGCGACCTGACGCGGTGCCGTTTGCGCAGCGCGGTGAGTTGCTTCTGCTGAAGTCAATGCGCTGCGAGCTTGCTCGATGGATTGTCTTGCGGCTTCGACGTTTGCCTTCGCGCCCTCGACTGCAGCCGCGCTTGCCTTGGCTGCGGCCACAGCGTTGTCATATTCCTGTCTTGCGACCTCGTCTTTCGAGACCAGCATTCGGTAGCGCTGCAGATCAAGTTGCGCCTTTACGTTGTTCGCCTCGTTTTGTTCCAACTGCGCCTTAGTCGCTGCGAGTTGTTTCTCGGCTGCGATAACTCCCGCCGCTCCGCTGTCCACGCCGGCGGCAGTGGACTCCAACTGGCTCGACGTATTTGTGGCAGTGATTGGAACATCGATGTGAAGCGACTGCGCCGTCGCTTCAGCGGTGGCGAGATCGGCGCGTGCCTGGTCAACCGCGACCTCATAATCTTTGGGGTCGATTTCGACCAGCACCGTCCCTTTTTCTACGTATTGATTGTCGTCCACGTTGACGCAGATGATATGGCCGCCGACGCGAGCGCTAACCGGGTAGAGATGCGCGTCGACTTGTGCGTCGTCAGTGGATTCGTATTTGGAGAAGTGGCGCCACAGGACTACTCCGCACGCGCCGACTACGATCACGGCGACAAGCAGGAGGAGAAGTTTCCTTCGCATACTGGATATCTCCGGCGAGATTCCAGCATGCCTGGTTCCGATTACGCGGCCGGCTCATATTTCGAGCGCGTCGCCCTGTCATCGTCCTTGGTGACGGGTTCGGGAATTTCCTCGTGCCAAAAACCAATTTCGGGCGGCGCAAGCCATAGAGGTATCCAGCCCACAAGAACATCTGAAAGAAATTGCTTCCACGAGGACTGACCGACGGCTGCGAGTCGGGTAAATTCCGGAGTTGATCGCGGAGGTGGCCGGCGATCTTCGCCGTGCAAGACCACTTCTCCAATGAGGTCTGGACGGTAATTTGTTGTATGTGAAGGGACTGTCCGGACAAAAAAGCGATTCTCCAGAAGCTTGTTCACTATCGCTTGATAGAGTGTCGGTTCATCCTTTGGTTCCAGGGCCGCAACAACGAGATAGTCTTTCCAATCCGAGAACAAGATGTATGCGCGCTGGCCGAGGTCCATAGCGAGAATCACGCGCCTGTTCGCGAATGCCTCATCCCATTCAAGTTCGACCAGTCGTTCGATGGGCCAGCGATTTTGCAGGAAGCGTATTCGCGGGATCTGGAGTTCGTCCAGTTCCTCGTCTGATTGGGCGACGGATTCAAGCCAATCGTCGATACTGAGTCGCTCCTCTGGAAGCCAGATGGTTCCGGCCGGAAATGCAACCTTCACAGTAAGTGCTTTTTGCAGTTTTTGTTCAATTTGTTCCCATGCCATATCTAAGTTAGACGTCGCAAAACACCTACGTGTAACTACGACCGGTCTCGCATGGGGCTGCAAGTTTATATCTGCTGTAATTCCGCAAGGGAAACGGGCCGGAGATATGTATCCACGAGACGTCTCGTCCACCAGGCGCCGGTCTGTTTTCTTTCATGCGGATTCGTATATTGGTAGAAATAAAAAAGCGCACGCACAAATTTCGGTGGGCTGGCACCGAATGGGTTGTGTTTAAACAATTTGAGCGTAGCCGGATCGTTTTCGAGCAGTCTGCTCATCAGCTTGACAAACCAGACTTCGTAACCCGGAATGCGAATTCCGCGATTCGTCACGGCTACCGAGAACGGCAGGAACCACACCAGCCAATCCAGCCGCAGATGATAAGGCGCCACCTGGGGCGGTCTCCTCATCGGATTGCCCGGCTTTCCTTTGAATTCGTACTCGCGCCAGCGAGTTTGATCCGAGATGAACGGATCGTCAGTGCCTTCAATCACGATCTCGTAGCGCTTCTTTGTGACGCTGCCGAAAGCACCGTAAGTGTTGACCAAATGAAAGGGATTATAGGAGTAGTTCATGATCTGGTTCCGCGAGAACAAATTCAGAACCGGCTTGATGCTCAGGAGGACTGTGGCAGCGGCGAGCGCATAAAGCAGAACATCCATGAACATTGGACGCGGCGACGTAAAGGGAATGGGTATGGCCAAGATGCGTAACACAGAATCACTGAAAGCAGCGAAGCCAAGGACGACTGTCAGCCAGTTCAGCCAGGAATAGTTGCCGCTGATAATCAGCCATAACTGATGAAAGATGATCAGTCCTCCGGCGATCGAAGCAAACGGCTGTGGCGCAAAAAGCCCAAATGGTGCGATCAGCTGAACGAAGTGGCTGCCCACGACACCCAGACGGTGCATTGCCTTAGGGAAGTGATGGAAGTACCAACTCAACGGGTTTGGCAGAGGTTGCGTTTCATAGTGGTAAAAAAGGCATGTCAGTTCTCGCCAGCATGGATCGTGGCGTAGCTTGATCAATCCGGCGCCAAGCTCAGTGCGGAACAGCATCCACCGCAGAATCAAAATCGGAATGAACGAAGGCTCGATTGCGGCAGGACCCATGAACGCGGTGAAGAATCCCGCCTCGAGTAGCATTGATTCCCAGCCGAAGCCGTAAAACGTCTGCCCAACATTGACGATCGACAGGTAAAGAACCCAGAGCACTAACCACGTTGCCATGGAGAGCCAGAATGGACCGGCCTCGGAAAGACCAAATACTGCCGCGACGGAAAGCAGGATTCCGGCCCAGGCGATTACGACGAGCAATCGATCGGAATAGCGCCAATGAAAGATACTTGGCGTTTCCCAAAAGCGTGTGCGTTTTATAAATGCTGGAACTGGTAACAGGCCGTGCTCACCGAGCAGCGGCTTGAATTGATTCAACACGACAATGAAGGCGACGAGATAAATCATCGCCATCGCGCGTTGCACGAGTAAGCGAGTCAGCCAAAGGCCGCCGAGGTAAAACTCCATACCGCATCGGGTGTGGGGCTCTTATCGGATGTGCCGCAGCATATCAGCCAAACCCTGCTCTGCATCGCCCGTCGCGCGCGCTAAACTGAGCGCTGCAAGGTAATGTGCATAGAGCGACGATATGTAATCCTGTTCCGCGACAGCAACGGCTTCCTGAGCCTGCACAACTTCAATTGTATTCGCGACACCGGCCGCAAATCTGTCCCTTGCCTGACGCAGGGTGTCTTGAGCCAGCGTGCGATTGCTTTCAGCGACGCCGACCTGCTGGGTGGCTGCGTTGAAACGAAGAAACGCGGTGCGAACCTCGAAGTCCACGCGTCCACAAGCATCCTCGAATTCAGCTTCTCGTTGCGCAAGAACGGCATCCGCTGCGCCGATGTCAGACTGAATGCGGCCGCTGCGCCAGATGGGAAAGTCCACTCTTGCAACAGCTGAAAACATTCCATTGGATTGCGCCGGATTGATACCGGCCAGAAAGTACGCTCCATTGAACGAGACTGCCGGAGTGTATTGGGCTTGTGCGGCCTTCCGCGCTTGAGCGGCCGCGCGCACTTGTGCTTTGGCGGCCTGCAGGTCTGCCCTGTTGGTGAATGCTTTTTCCAGCGCTTCATCGAGGGGCATGGCGGAGACGCCGGGGTATTGGAGGGCAGTCGTGAGGATAATCTCTTGCCCTAAGGGCAAACCGATGAGGCGGCCCAGGGCGAGCTTCTGAGTTTGAAAGTCCGTTTCGAGTGAGATGACTCGCAAGCGTTGCGTTTGTAACTCGACTTCGCTTCGATTGGCGTCAATGCGTGCGTTCACGCCGGCGCGATACCGATCGACGGCTTGTTCGTACACCGCCTGAGCCGTCTCGAGCTGCGCTCGCGCCGAATCCAGCTGTGCGGCCACGGCTATCGTTTGTAAGTAGAATCCTCCGACAGCAAGAATGACGAGCTCACGGCTGTCACGCACATTCGCTCTCGCGGCAGAAACAATTTCCTTACTGGACTGATAATTCCGGTACGCAGTCAGATCGAGGAGGCGCTGGCTCATCAACGCGCCGGTCTGGAAAAAATTGAATGGCCCTAAGGTCCGAGCGAAAGCGAAATTCGGAATCCCGCGCGCACTCTGCAATCCTGTAGTGGATAAAACGAGTTGCTCGGCATTTTCGGACCCCATTCCAACAATGTCCGGCAGGAGTTGGGCTAAAGCGCCAAGCCGCTGCGCGCGGGCATTCCGTTCGGTCTGGTTCGCGCCAATCACTCCCATGTTGTAGCTCAACGCTCGGCTAACCGCTTCGTCCAGCGATAGCGGCAGCGGTTCCTTCGTAGCGATGCCCACGGGCGTGCTTCCCTGAAAGGCTCCTTGTACCTGGACCGAACTGTTGACCGTATTGATGCTCCCACCGGGTGCGCCAGGAGTGGTTGTCTGACCAGTCGTCACCGCACCTCGAGGCGTCGTCACCGGGGCGGGATATTGCTGCGGACGCGCGCGACCCAAGGTTGAAAGCTGGCCCTCGAACTGTGCTTGAGCGCTGCAGGGCGCCAGCAGGACTATCGAGACAGCAATGACGATCGAGCATAAGCACCGTTGTGTCATCCGTCCTCGGGGGGGCATGCCGGCTTCCAATCGGGTTCAGGACGCGATTAAAGCGGGGTCTTAGAAGCTACGCCGAAGGTTATGGTGGCGAACGGTGTCAGATTGGCACTGTGCTCTAGTTTGATGCCACCGTGCAGCGTACGTATTCCACGGGAGAATTACGGGTACAAAGCGATTCCTCATGTTCGCGCTCTACCGATAAACAACTGCGCGATCGCTGCGCTCAGAACAGCCAAGACGGCAGCAACAAAGATTACGATGCGGAAACCGGCGACGAAGGATTCATCGATGGACTGTCGGATTTTTTCTCGCGATGGTCGGTCGAGTTCGCTCGGGATTTCAATGGCCGCAAGCTTTACGCGTTCGGTTTCGATCTGCGATCGCGTTTGTGGCGACAGATCGAGCGCGGCCAATCGAGTGGAGAGCTGCCGGTTGAACACTGTCAACATGACGATACCTAACGCGGCAATCGACAGCACTCCTGCGAGTCTTGAGACGGCATTGTTGATTCCTGATGCCGTTCCGGCGCGCTCCTCTGGAACGGAATTCATAACGGTCGTTGTGAGAGGCGCTACGCTGATCGCCATTCCGAATCCGAGCACGACCACGGCTGGAAAAAACGTCGTCCAATAGCTGCCGTCGATTGAAGGCACGGCGAAAAGAAGGAATCCGAGCGCGACGATCAAAGGACCGATAACGAGTGGCCGCTTGGCTCCGTAACGATCCACCAGCCCACCGGACCATCGCGACATCAGAAACATCAAGAGGATGAAAGGCAGCATTGACGCACCTGCAGCCGTCGGGGAATAGCCCTGCACCTGAATCAGATTCAGTGGGAAAAAGAACAGGAGTCCCGTCAATGCGCTATAGAGGAAAAGAGTAAGCAGATTTGCGCCGCTGAAATTGCGCGAGCGAAATAATGTCAGGGGAAGCAATGGGTTCTTGTTGCGCGCCTCGACGACAATGAATGCAGCCAACGCCAGGAAACCTGACACGAATGTGCCGACCACGATCGTGTCACTCCATCCTCGGTTCGGCGATTCGATCAGCGCGTAAACAACGCCTGCCAATCCGGCCGTGACTAAAACTGCGCCGAGCCAGTCCACGGCTCGACTAGCGTGAGGATTGCGGCTTTCCGGCACTCGCCAAAATGTAATCGCGAGTACGATGAGCGCGAGAGGGACGTTGATAAAAAACACCCAGCGCCACGATCCGTGCTCGATCAGAAAACCGCCGAGGACAGGTCCCACCGCGGCTGTAATCGATGTGAAACCCGACCATGTGCCGATCGCCCGGCCACGGTCTCGTTTCTGAAACGACGCGCTGATGATGGCGAGACTTCCCGGTACAAGCAACGCAGCTCCGATCCCCTGGACCGCGCGTCCGAAGATCAGTTGACCGATGTTCGGAGCAAGGCCACACCAGATTGACGACGCAGCGAATAGCATGACTCCAGCCGCGTATATTCGACGGCGGCCGTAGATGTCACCGAGCGATCCGCCAACCAGGATCAGCGCCGCGAGGAGCAGAGAGTAGGCCTCGATAACCCATTGCGCATCGATCACCGTCGCGTTGAGCTCGACTTGAAAGGCCGGAAGCGCAAGGTTAACGACACTGCCATCGATAAATGCCAGGCTTGATCCCAGAATGGTCGCCGCTAAAACCCATGGCGCGGCGGAGGCGGAACACGGGGTTGTGACGGGCGATGAAAGGATGACTCCTTCATCGCATGGTTGCAGTCCGGTACCGGGCATTTATATTTGATTATCGCGCCGACGGAACCGGCTGCGGCATTATCTTTGTTTCGTGTCTCTGAACCTCGCGTGAATTCGCGTTAACCAAGGATGCACTATGACGACTCCGTTATCTTCCACCAGCAATCGCGACTACTTCATTCGTCGATGGGAACAGGAATACCCGTCCTTTTTAGACATCATTCGAGCTCTTCCGCCCGACAAGCTGGCATACCGGCCACATCCGAGATCGCGTTCCGCTGGAGAATTGGCAGCTTTGCTCGTTGGGCTCGAGCAAGGTTCGATCGACCTCTGCACCACACAGCGCAGCTCATACAGCACGAACCTGCGCTGGCATCCAGTCGACCGCCCGGCCACGCTCGATGAGATGGTGGCCGCCTACGAGCAACACCACAAGGCGCTCACCGAACGGCTATACAGTCTCGATGATTTCATGTGGGATCACCCGGCGTGGATCATTCGCGGTGAGCAGGAAATCCTTTTGAAGGACACCGTCGGAGGACTGTTGTGGATAGCATTGTTTGATGGGGTCCATCACCGCGGCCAGCTGAGCACGTACATCCGTCCGATGGGCGGGAAAGTTCCTGGTGTGTACGGACCATCCGCAGACGAGCCCGGCACGTAGCGCCGAACGAAAGGATAATGCGGTATGGCGGAACCCAACCAAGTCATCGTTACCAGTGAAGCTGGATTGGCTCAGGAAATCGTCTCCGGCCGTCACCGCTGGCGCGCGGATGAGCCGGCACCATTCGGCACAGATACCGGACCAGCACCGTATGAGCTTCTGCTCGCGAGTCTAGGAGCGTGCACATCCATGACGTTGCGGCTGTACGCGCAGCGGAAAGGTATCGACCTGCGGGGCATTACGGTCCGGCTCAAACACCTCCGAATTCATGCTGACGATTGCAAGGAATGTGAAACGAAAAATGGATTTCTGGATCGCATCGACCGTGAGATCGAACTTACCGGCAATCTCGATGAAGCACAGAAGCAGAGGCTGCTTGAAATAGCGGAGCGGTGTCCGGTTCACCGTACGTTGACGTCGGAAATCCATATCCGAACGTCCATTCTGTCGTCCGAAATGTAACTGAGTTCACTTGGCAGCGGCAGGTTGGGCCAGCCGGCGGACGTGTTTGTCGACAATCGCGAACAGCAGGCCATCAGGATCAGCCTTGCAGTCCTCCGCGATTGCTTTACCGGCGTCCATACCGGCTTCGCGCGTGTTGGGAAATGTCAGATCGCGGTTGGCTAGCGATACACGCGCCAGCGTGGTCACGATCGTTATCACCTGCGGGTAGCTTTTGTTTGCCTTCACCCACGCTTGCGCACAGGTCAGCGGCAGAAGGTCCTTTGCGTTCGACTTGGTCTTCGGCTGTTGTTGCGCAGAACCTGGCATCGATAAGAGGCAAGCGAATGCGATGGCAGCCAGCATCGCGGAAATCCGATTCGTCATGACGTCTCCACCTTACCTGATAACCTTGATTGCTTTTCGAACCTTATTCGCTTTCTTGGCGGCCTCAGCAATATCAAGCGCGGTATCGATGTTCTCCGCAAACTCGGCGGCATCCATTGCTGTTCCGATCGCATCGCGCGCCGCCACACCAACGTCAATGTTTTCGCGAATAACATATGCTGCATTGCTGCGTGCGGCAGAAATCGCTGCGTCGAACGCGGCATCCTGGACCGCGTTTTCGACAGCTTCCTGGATGCCTGCGCGAGCGGTTCGGCCCACCGCGGCTCTCGCAAGGTTGGATTTCCAATCTCCGAGTCCCGTTGCCGGTCCCGCAGTCAGCGTCAGTACAAGTGCTGGGAGCAACACTTTCATTCGCATAACAAATCCTGTGAAAAATAGCCGCAGGCCGAGTACCAAAAAGAGGTGACCAGCGTGATTGGTTCTGCGTAGACTTAACCCATGACGAAACCATCCTGGCAGCTTAGCGGCGATTATTTCGAAACATGCAGTTGTGATTTCCTTTGTCCTTGTGTCCCCAGCAATCTGGCTGCGGCTCCCACTCACGGCGACTGCAACTTCGCCATGGTTTTTCAGATCGATCATGGCCGCTCGGGAAGTGTGGAACTTGATGGCCTGAGTTTTGCTGTGATTGGAAATGCCCCTGAAGTCATGGCAAAAGGCGGATGGCAGGTAGGATTGATCATCGATGAGCGAGCAACTCCCGATCAGCAGCAAGCCATCACGACCATCGCCAGTGGACAGGCCGGCGGGCCGCCGGCAATCCTGACGGCTGTTGTTGGAAAGTTCCTCGGCGTGGAAACCCGGCCGATACGAATTCAGAAGAGCGGCCTACACCGATCCGTGTCGATCCCAACACTCCTCGAGCAAGATTGCGAGGGCGTACCCAGCGCAGCGGTCGCGACCGAACCTCTGTACATCGACAACACGCTGCATCCCGCGAATCCGCGGCTCGCACTTGCTCGCGCAACGCGCAGCCACCTTCACGCGTTTGGGATCAACTGGGACGACACAAGCGGAAAGAACAACGGCAACTTTGCTCCATTCAACTGGCAGTCCAATTAGCCCCGAACCGCGGCTGCGCCTGATTGTCGCGAGCGTTGTTGTCATCGTAACAGGGCTCGCGTGGTGGGCTACCTGGTCCGGCGCTCAAAGCATGGGATTGCTCATGCGGCTCGGCGTTCCAATGTCGATTGGGATGGAGGGCTGGGCCGATCTCACCAGCTTTGCAGTATTCACCGCGATGTGGGCCGTTATGATGATCGCGATGATGCTGCCGTCATCGTATTCGACGTTACTATTACACCGGACGGTCTACAGTAAACGTACTCCGCACCAACCCGGGGGTACTCTGTTGTTTGCCGCCGCCTACTTCGCCGTCTGGACCGCGACAGCCGTGCTCTTTTATTTCGCCTACGTCGGCATCGGACATATCCGATCGCTTCAGGCCGTTTCCGGTTTGACGATTCTCCGCCTCGCCGGGGTCGCGCTGATATGCGCGGGTATTTACCAGTGGACCGAAGCCAAGTTGGCCTGCCTGAAGCATTGTCAGACGCCACTTCAATTCATCCTTCAGCATTGGCGAGATGGGCGGAAGGGCGCCCTGCGCATGGGAGCGACCCACGCCCTTTATTGCTTCGGCTGCTGTTGGGGATTGATGCTGGTTCTATTTGTGATGGGCGTCATGCACCTCGGCTGGATGGCGGCCATCGGCACGGTCATTTTGCTGGAGCGGCTTCTCAACCGATCCTGGATTCCCCGAATGTCCGGCTCGCTAATGATTGTCACTGGAATCACGGCATTGATCTCACCTGGGAAGCTAATGCAACTTTCCTCCCAAATCATCGCCGGATGAATAAGAAGCGGACCCGTAGTTTCTCCATTCGTATCCCGTAATTTCGGATCACGCTGCGTGTTGGCCGATCACTTCTAATTACAAGAGGCCGATCTTCACGTCGCTGGAAGTGTTTTCGAAGCGAAGCCAGTTGTTTCGCAATGGAGATCTTCACGATGATACTGCGAGTATTAGTGATTCTGGTCGTGACAGCCAACCTCGCGAAGGCGCAGACCGCGCCGACTCTGCCGGCAGTACTGACCCTTCGCCAGGCTTTGGATATCGCTCTGACAAACAGCGCCACTCTTAAGGAAGCGCAGGCCAACCTCGAGCAGGCATCAGGGCAGTATCAGCAAGCCCGCTCGGTTTTGTTGCCACAGCTTTACGTCGCTGCCCGCCAGGCGTATCTGACCCAGAACCTGCAAGGATTCGGAATCGATCTGCAGGGGTTTCCCAGCAGGCTAGGACCGTTCGGTTCGATGGATGTTCGAGCTATCGTCAGCCAGGATCTATTGAATATCGCAGGAATACGTTCCTGGAAAAGTTACGACTCGCGGCGGACTTCGGCGCGTCTGCTTGTCGAAGACACCCGCGAAATCGTGACGCTGAATGTCGTTGGCGCTTACCTGCAGGCACTGCGGGCTAAAGCTTCTCGCGATACCTTGATGGAGCAAACGCAACTGGCGACGGAACTCACTCGGTTGACATCCGAGCGGTTCAGACAGGGTGCTTCATCGGAGCTGGATGCTAATCGAGCACAACAAACGCAGAACTCGCTCGAACAGCAGCGGCTGGAAGCAGAGCAGAGTTACGTCGAAGCGAAGCTGACTCTGGCGAATCTCCTTCAGGCAAGCATCACATCCGCATTCGACGTTGCCGATCCCGCCGCGTACGGATCGGGTGATAGGGTGGATCCGGACGCCACAGTTCAAGCGGCCTTCGCGGGTCGCGCTGACTATCGAGCGGCCATAGTCGCTGTAAACGCAGCTCAGCTGCAGGTCAAATCCCTCGAAGCGACACGGCTACCGACGTTTCGCGTGACGGCAAGCGATGGTCCAAGCGGATCAACCCCCGTACACAACGTGAACGTCTACGACGTGCGAGGCGTACTCAGTATTCCGATATTCACAGGCGGCCGTATACGCGGCGAAGTACGAGAAGCGGAAGGTCAGCTGCGCGAGGCGACGGCCATTATGGAAAAGAGTAAGGCGCAGATCGAGACCGATGTTCGAACGGCGATATCGGGCGTTGAATGGGCTGTCCAGCAGCTGCAGACCAGCGCGCAGAATGTGATGCTGTCGCAAAGGGAAGTCGAATTGACGCGCATGCGATTCCTGCAAGGAGTTGCCGACAACACCGAAGTTGTCAACGCGCAGGACCGCCTTTCCCGTGCCGCTGATGCACGCATCCGCGCCCAGTACACGCTGGGACTCGCACGTGCAAACCTGGCGCGCGCGACTGGCGCGGCAGAAAGCACGTATCGCAGGTGAGGCATGAGGAGGAGCTATGAAACGAATATGGATACTCGTGACCTTTGCGGCGTTAAGCCTGAGCGGATGTCAACGTCGAAGCACTACCAGTGCTGACGCCGACGGCAAGCTGTTCGTAAGCGGCCGCATTGACGGGGACACTGTGGATATTTCGGCGAAGCGGCCAGGACGGATCGTGGCGATGAAGGTCCGCGAAGGTGACTCCGTTGAGGCCGGCCAGTTACTGGCAGTGCTTTCGAGTGATCAAGATGAAGCCAGACGCGATCAGCAAAAAGCGAAAATACTCAGTGATCAACGCAAGCTGGACCAGCTGAAGCGGCAACTTGATACATATGCGCAGCGGGTCCGTTCCGCCGGCTTTTCCGAGGCGCAGGCGCAGAAAGACGCCCCCGCCCGCGTGAAGGAGGCGGAAGCCAATGTTGCGGCCAGCAAAGCGGAACTTGCGAGAAGGCAAGCCGAACTGGAACAGAGCCGCGTCGATGCCGAGCGGTACGCACCTCTCGCGCAGGCCGGCGCAGTTTCGACACAAGTGGCCGAGCTCTATCGCACCAAGCTGAGCGTAGCGCAGGCAGCCGCGGACGCAGCGCGTAAACAGGTCGCGGCCGCAGAGGCTTCGCTCCTATCAGCGGAATCGCAGCTGGAAAACCCGCGCATTAAACAATCCGAACGTTTGACTCTTGTCCGTGAAACCGACGAGGTCAAAGCTCAAGTCGCGGCCGCGCAGGCCGACATCGTTGCATCGCAAGCGGAGTTGCGCCGCATTGAAGCCGATCTGAGTGACCTCAAGATTCTCGCTCCCATCTCCGGAACGATCTTGACGCGCTCGGCCGAACCCGGCCGGGTTGTCGCCATCGGCCAAACGGTCCTGACAATGGTCGATTTGAATAGTCTCTACTTGCGTGGATTCATCCCGGAAGCAAACGTTGGCGTCGTCAAGGTCGGCCAATCGGCCGAAGTATTCTTGGACTCCAATCCAAAACAGGCGATTCCTGCCGAAGTGATCCGCATCGACCCGCAAGTGATGTTCACGCCGGAAAACACCTACTTCAAAGACGATCGCGTGAAGCAGGTCATGGGCGTCAAGCTCGGTCTGAAAGGCGGCTACGGTTTCGCCAAACCGGGTATGCCGGCCGACGGATCAATTCTGGTCGGGAGTCCTGATGATTCAAGAAAACGTCGTTGAAGCCAACTCGCTTTCCAAGAGTTACGGCGACCTGAAAGCTCTCGACGAAGTCAGCTTCGAGGTCCGCAAGGGAGAAATCTTCGGGCTAATCGGCGCCGACGGAGCAGGCAAGACTACCGCCTTCCGCATTATCGGTGGCGTGCTCGCTGAGGGCGGCGGAGCTGTTCGTGTGCTGGGGAGTACTCCGCGAGAAGCGAGGCCGCACGTAGGTTATCTGACACAGCCGTTCAGCCTGTATCAGGACCTGAGCGTTGACGAGAATCTTAAATATGCTGGCGGATTGCGCGAAGTTCCGGATCAGGATTTCTCGTCACGCCGCGGCCGGTACTTCAAACTATTTGATCTCGATCGTTTCACAGATCGACTCGCCGGACGGCTGAGCGGTGGCATGAAGCAGAAACTTGCGCTGACCTGCGCGCTCATCGCCGACCCGGCGCTGCTTCTGTTGGATGAGCCAACGACCGGTGTTGATCCCGTCACTCGCCGTGATTTCTGGGACGCATTGACATCCCTTGCAACCGAGGGAATGTCGATCATCGTCGCAACACCGTACCTGGATGAAGCGGAACGTTGCCACCGCGTGGCGTTAATGGAACGCGGAAAGATTTACGACATCGATACACCAGCTCGATTTCGTTCGAAGATGGGGGTCACGCGTCTGGAGGTCAAAGTCGACCCGTTGGCGGGCGCCGAGGACGTACTCGCCAAATCGTCCGAGGCCGAAGACGTGCAACGATTCGGAGATCGGCTGGATGTGATGGCCGCGCATCCTGACGCAGCTGAAGCGGATTTGCAGCGGCTTGCCGCGGAAAACGGGCTGCGGATCACCCAGATCGTCCGCTCCCAGCCGACCCTCGAGAACGCTT